>Ga0207671_10001546_pt1 | contig 26317 bp, 18 predicted proteins | sample KBSC24metaG_FD_184352 | JGI IMG/M metagenome (GOLD analysis project Ga0207671, IMG submission 184352) | Corn rhizosphere microbial communities from Kellogg Biological Station, Michigan, USA - KBS C2-4 metaG (SPAdes) (version 2) | ecosystem: Host-associated > Plants > Roots > Rhizosphere > Soil... | reverse complement strand
AACCCCGTTAACTCGGACCCCTTCTGCATGATGCGGTCATATACTTTTTCTAACAACCGCGGCACGGTGACGAACATCTGCGGTTTTACCTCTTTCAGATTTTCTCCGATGGTATCCATGCTTTCAGCATAATATATACTGCTGCTGCAGAAAAGATAGAGATAGGTTATCATCCGTTCATAGATATGGTTCAACGGAAGAAAGCTGAGCACGCGTAATGGCCCCGGCGGCATACAGGGCACAAGGGCTTCGACATTGCAAAGGATGTTCTCATGCGAGAGCATGACCCCCTTTGGCGTGCCGGTAGTACCGGAAGTATAAATGATGGTGGCCAGATCGGTATATTGTATGGCATCGCTGATGGCAGCCAGACGGGCTAGACTTTCCGGCGTCGGCTTGACCAGCAATTCTTTCCAGTGCCGCGCGCGGGCGACATGTTCGAAGGTGAATATCTCCCGGAGACATGACACCCTGTCTTTGACACTTAATACTTTATGAAAGAGTTCTTCATCGTTGACAAAGATCACCTTCACTTGCGCATCATTGAGAATGAATTCCAGTTCATTAACGGAAATGGTCGGATAGATGGGCGTGAGGATCGCGCCGGTCTTTTGTACGGCCAGATCGACCATCACCCATTCCGGCCGGTTTTTAGAAACAATACCCACCTTATCCATGCCTTCGATGGTCCTGTCTCCGCCGGAGACCTCCAATTCGAGAAGACCCAGACTCAACCTATCGACAATCCCGGCAATTTCTGATGTGCTATAGGTTTTCCATTCCCCGTTTTCCTTGCCGGAAAGCATATCAGGGTATGAGGCTTTTTCCAGATTGTATTGGATGCAGTCGAACAATCGTTTGGGGTCGGTCATAATTTTAGTTTAAAGGGATGGGGTGTCCCGCATCCGACATCAAATTAGGGAAAAAACAAGGAATAACAATGCCGGCCACGGGCCGACAGGCACAAGGCCCAAACCTATTTCATGGATGTCTGATAATATTGCCCCTCCGGCAACTTAAATATCCGCCCCTTCTGAAAACTAACAAATCGGTTGTACTCGTCGCCATGACTATTACTCCAGGCCTGGAAAGCCGGCAGATTTTGAGCGGCGCCAAAAATCCATTGATTATAGGCATCATACATACCCTCTTTTAACAACTGACGCTGATATTCGAAAAGACGGAAGGGAAAATTAGCAGGATATGTATTGAACCAATTGATAATGAATTTGGTACGTAATACGGTAAGGGATTCAGCCGTGATGCCGTCCTTCACAAGGAAAGCCAGTTTGCTCATCACGTTCAGATAGGCAGATACAAAAGGCGATTTTACGTCCTGTCCTTTTTGCATATCGACGTCAGCAAATAACTTCTTATACCCTTCCGTCAACAGTTCTTTTATTTCCGCTGTCCGTTTGCTATAACTTTCAAGGTTGACGAAGACCTCGCCATACAACAGAGCCCAGACCTTATCATAGGTGAAGTAATAATACCGGGCCGCATTGTAATAATTGGAGGAGTAATTGGGATCGATCTCGATACCCTTCTCCCATAGTTTGATGGCGCTGGCATCCTGTTTGGCCCAGAGCATTTCGCCATATTCACTGTATAGGACACCGCTGCGGGGAAAACGCTTGATGCCGGCCTTGTACAGTTTCTCGCATTCCTTGGTCCCGTCAATGGCTTTGTACAGCAAGGCCAGAATTTGATAGGACTGTACGTCGGCATCCGGCCTTTCCACCATTTTCGTGGCAATGTTCAACCCCTTTGGATATTCACGCTCTAAGTAATAATTGAAGGAAAGGTCTTTCTGCAATTCAAGATTCTGCGGGTCCTTTTGCAGGGCTCCGTTTAATACCAGGATGGCATTGGCATAATCTCCCTGCCGGGTATAGTTCTTGGCTGTTTCCTGAGGCGTCTTGCCATCGGATGGTTGCGCGAAGGTCGACAGGTAGGTTAAGGTCAATGCAAAGGGTAAAAAAAGGATCCTGTTCATGAATTTCTTTTTTTGAATTAAATAAGATGTGTCAATAACCCATCCCTCAGTTTGGGCTCAAACCACGTGCTTTTAGGCGGCATTATCTCTCCGCTGTCCGCTATGTCAAACAATTGCTCGATGCTTACAGGATAAAGACTGAAGGCGGCCTTCATTTCGCCGCTGTTCACTCGCCGCTCCAACTCGGCCAGCCCACGGATACCGCCTACAAAATCGATCCGTTTGTCTGTCCGCGGATCTTTGATGGATAACAATTTGTCCAGGATATTCTTTTGCAAAATGGTTACGTCCAGCACTCCGATAGGGTCATTGCTGAAACTTCCTTCTTTGGCGACAAGCTTATACCATGCTCCGCCAACATATAAACCAAATTCATGGAGCCGTTCCGGTGAAAAGGCATGCGCCACCTTGCCGACAAAAAACTCTTTTTGCAGACTGTCAATGAATTCTTGTACGCTCGCCCCATTAAGATCATGTACCAGCCGGTTATAATCGAGGATATGCAGCTGGTCAGAAGGAAAAAGGGTAGTGAGGAAATAATCAGCAGCCGTGGAAACACCCGGCCCCAACGCTTTTCGCACCTTCGCGGCGGAAGCAGCGCGGTGATGTCCGTCCGCAATATAGGTGAAGGGTACTTCTGTAGCAAAAAGCCCCGTGATGGACTGGATGGTCCCTGCGTCATTCACGGACCATACCGTATGACTGATGCCATCCGTTGCCGTAAAATCGTATAAGGGTTGATTACTCCGTTTCCAGCTCTCGATGAGGTCATCTATGGCGCTGACATTCTTATAGGCTAAAAAAACATTGCCCGTTTGCGCCCGTATCGTCTTCATGTGATTGATACGGTCGTTTTCTTTGTCGGGCCGGGTAAGTTCATGTTTTTTGATGACCCCTTTTTCATAATCGTCTACGCTGCTGCCACACACCAGACCAGTCTGGCTCCTGCCATCCATCACCAGCTGATAAATATAATAACAGGGTTGATCCTCTTCGAGTAAAATGCCCTTTTCAATAAAAGCCTGAAGATTTTCTTTTGCCTTATCATATACTTCCTGGGAATGCGTATCGACATTCAACGGCATATCGATCTCTGATTTGGTGATATGCAGGAATGAATCGGGATTGTCGGCGGCTTCTTCCCGGGCCTCATGGCTGTTCAACACGTCATAAGGTTTCGAGGCTACCTGGCTGGCCAATTGCGGAGCAGGCCGTAAAGCCTGGAAAGGAACTATCGTAGACATATTAAATTATGCTTTTTTAAGTGCGAATTCTTTCATTAAGTCTGTCAGTATTTGTACGCTCTGGAAGGACAATGCATTGTATAAGGAAGCCCGGAATCCACCAACGCTGCGGTGACCCTTGATGCCCACCATTCCATTTTCTTTACAGATGGCTAGAAACTCTTTCTCCAGCTCGGGCTCGTCCATCACCCAGACGACATTCATTTTACTCCGGTCCTCTTTTGCCACAGTGGGACGGAAGACAGGCAGGCTGTCCAGCGTATCATACAAAAGCGCAGCTTTTTTGTCATTGAGTTTCTCGATGGCCGCAACACCCCCCTGCTGTTTCAACCAGCGTAAGGTGAGCATGCAGACATAAATGGCAAATACCGGCGGGGTGTTTAACAAGCTGCCGTTTGTAATATGCTCCCGATAGTCCATCATGGTAGGCAATGCCCTGTTTGCCTTGCCCAGGATGTCTTTCCGGACGATGACCATATTTACACCAGCCGCTCCCATATTTTTCTGGGCCCCCGCATAGATAAGTGCGAATTTATTAAAATCCATCTCCCGGCTGAGAATATCACTGCTCATGTCTGCCACCAGCGGTACGGATGTCTCTGGAATGACATGCATCTGCGTACCTTCAATGGTATTGTTGGTGGTATAATGGAAATAGGCCGCTTCCGAAGGGATGGCATATCCTTTTGGAATATAACTGTAGTTGCGGTCCTTCGAGCTGGCGACGACTTCCACCTGCCCGTAAAGCTTTGCTTCCTTGATGGCCTTTTTACCCCAGGTGCCACAATCCAGATAGGCGGCCAGGGCATTGTCCGCAAGTAAATTCATCGGCACCTGGAAAAACTGCGTGGAGGCGCCCCCATGCAGAAAAATTACTTCATGGTCACCGTCCAGCTTCATCAGCTCCCGCGCCGTAGCAATAGCTTCATCGATCACCGCCTGAAAAAGAGGGGTGCGATGCCCGATCTCGAGGATGGATAACCCTGTGCCGTTAAAATCAAGGATCGCACGACTGGACTCTTCGAAGACTTCTTTGGGTAAAACACTCGGACCGGAATTGAAATTATGCACCATATATTTAAAAAAAATGAAGGTCAAAGATAGGTATTTCACCTAACAGCAAATACGACACCCGTTCACCCCTGCTCCTCCACATCCGCTTACCCCCCTTATGCCTGCTCCTCCACATCCGCGACACCCCCCGAAATGGCGAATTTCATGGCATCCGCCGAACTGATATCCGTCAAAACCCGCACCCGGTCCCGTTTGACAAAATACAAATGCCCCGCAAACGCATAGGACTGCGGCACATACACCGCGATATACTCCTTCAGATCGAATTCATGCAGCTCCTCCTGCGTAATAAACCCTACCTGCCACACATCCGACGCCTGAATGCTCACCAGCACCGACTTGTCGAATTTCCGTTTGCTGCCCGCAAAGGCTTCAAAAAAGTCTTTAATAGTGGAATAAATAAATTTGATGCCCGGCGTCCGCTCCAGCAGCGTTTCCGCAAAATCGACCACTCGGCTGACGATAAAAGAAGGGGAAATATACCCCACAATCAGGGCTATTCCAATAAAAACCACGAAGCCCAGCCCCGGTATCCGTTTCGGAGACCCAAACTGATCCACCCCGATAAGATTCGGGAAAAGATTGTGGACCAAATTGGGCAAAATGCCGTCCACCCAGTAAAAAGTCGATACCACGAAATAGATAGTGATGGAAATGGGTGCCAGAATAAGCAGCCCCTGCAGAAAAAGCCGGAATAGGTTGCGGGGTATTTGGCGAAAAGACATGTGTAGCTGTTTTGAATGCAAATTAGGCATTATCCCGCTGCCCGCCCAGCCAACCTCCCTCCGGCCCGCCCCACCGCAGCCACACCCCAAACGCGGCCCCGCCGCCCACCGCCAAAATCCGCCGTTCACCGACAAAAACCAACAAAATAAACTACGGAAACTTTGACAACGTAGAAAGTTTCCGTAGTTTTGTCCCCGCAAATGGAAGTAAAAGAAAGAATACTGACAAAGGCCGCCGATCTGTTCATGCGCTACGGTATCCGGTCTATCACAATGGACGAGATTGCTTCTCAGCTAGGCATTTCTAAAAAGACGATCTACCAGTTCTTTACAGATAAAGATGACATGGTCTCAGCCGTCATTCAACAGGAAATTAAAAAGAATGAGGTAGAATGCATCGAGTTCCGCGATCACGCCGCCGATGCAGTGCACGAAATATTCCTGGCCGTCGAAGACCTCGACGAGATGCTGAAATATATGAACCCTCTGATGCTGTACGATCTGGAAAAACATCACCCGAAGGCGTATCAAAAGCTGAAAGAGTATAAATACCAGTTTCTTTACCAGGCCTTTATCGATAACCTCCGGCGGGGTATCAATGAAGGCATATACAGAACCGATTTTCAGTTGGATATAGTGGCAAAACACCGTATCGAATCGGCCTTCCTGGTATTTAACCCCGATATTTTCCCCCATACCCGGTACAAGATTTCAGAGGTCAATCTCGAGCTGGCTATGCTTTTCCTGCACGGGATCACCACTGAAAATGGCAAAAAGCTCATAGAGAAATACACTATAGAACGTAACAAAAAACTATCTCATGAACAGAAGGTTTAACAAGGGACGAAGCCTCACGCGAACCCTGCCGCGAAGCATCGTGCTAAGTTGTCTGACATCCGTATCCCTGCTGCTGACGACGATCCTCCGGGCGCAACAACCCGCAACACCCGCCGCACAGCCTGCCCCGGCGCAACTTAGCGCACAGCAGTCTGCCCCGGTACAACCGTCCAGGACCTCTTCCCCGGCCCAACAATCCGCCCCCCAGATCTATAACCTGTCTATCCTGGAGGCCGTCGCGTTTGCAGACAAGAACAATGTCCAGATCCGCAACTCCCTCCTCGACTACCAGATCCAGCAACAGACTAACCGGAATGTAACGTCCGCCGCCCTTCCGCAGCTCAGCGGCAGCCTGTCGACGACCTATTATCCCAATATCCCCGTACAGGTTTTTCCTAACTTCATCGCACAGGCCACCTACGGAGTGCTCACACAGGAAGGAGTAAAGAATGGCAGCGGACAACCGATCGCCGCACCATCGGACTTCGGTCTGGTCGCCGCCGGCTTTGGCACGAAATGGAACGCCGCCGGCACGGTCAACTTCTCCCAGATATTATTCGACGGCCAGGTATTTGTCGGCCTCCAGGCAAGAAGAACATCGCTGGACTATGCCCGCAGTACTACAGAGGTCACGAAAGAATCCATCAAGGCCAATATATATAAGGTCTATTATCAGCTGGTCGTCAGCCAGACGCAAATGCAACAGATAGACGCCAATATTACCCGCGCCGATAAATTGCTGAATGATGCCCAGGCCTTGTTCAAAAATGGATTCGCGGAAAATCTGGACGTCAGCCGCGCTTCGGTCCAACTGGCAAATCTGCAGACCCAAAAGCTCACTACGCAACGCAATATCGACAACGGCTACCTGGGTTTGAAATACCTCCTCGGCATGCACGCGAACGACTCCCTGACCCTGACGGATAAGATCACCGACGAGAATATCCGCAACGGCGTCCCGATGGAAAGCAATTATCAATACAGCGACAGGAAAGAATTTCAACAACTCACGGCCGCCGACCAGCTGAATCAATATAATATCAAACGGTATAAATACAGCTATCTGCCCACGGCCAATCTCACCAGCGCCTTTTCCAAACAGGCTTACAGGAATAAGTTCGACTTTTTTAGCAACCAACCCTGGTACACCAACTGGAACATCGGGCTGTCGATCAATATCCCCATCTTCGATGGTTTCGCACGGGCCTCGAATGTAGCCAAGGCCAGACTGCAACAGCAACAAACCAAGAACCAGCTGGACTACCTGAAACTTTCCATCGATAACGACGTGGCACAGGCGCGTAACAGCTTTTCTTCGGCCATCGTCACGCTCGGCACGCAGAAAAAGAATATGGATCTCGCACAGGAAGTTTACGAACAGACGAAAAAGAAATACGATGGCGGATTAGGGTCCACTACGGACATCACCACCGCACAGACGGATCTCGTGACGGCACAGACCAATTATGTCAACGCCATGTATGATGCCATTCTCGCCCGCATCGATTATCTCAAAGCCATCGGAAAACTACCTTAACACAACTTCAAATACTGGTATATGAACAAGATATTGACCGCACTCACCATAAGCTCCTCTCTCTTTCTCGCTGCCTGTGGCAGTAGTGTCAAAGACAAGGACAATTCCCTCGAAGGAAAAAAAGCCCAGCTGACCGCTCTCAAAGACCAGCAGGAAAAACTGGCTAAACAAATTACCGATCTCGAAACGGAGATAGGCAAATCCGATTCCACAGTCGGCAAAAAAGAAAAAGCCAAACTCGTCACCCTCACCCCCATGACTCCCACTTCTTTCACGCATTATATCGATCTGCAAGGTGACGTGGAGGCAGAGAACACGTCTTATATCTCACCCCGCGGACAGGGCGGCGTCGTAAGACAGCTCTTCGTCAAACAAGGCGATCATGTGGGTAAAGGACAGACCCTCCTCAAACTGGACGACGCCATTCAACGGCAACAGCTGACCAGCGCCCAGACCCAGCTGGCTTATGCAAAGGACCTCTATCAGCGTCGTAAAAATCTCTGGGACCAGAAGATAGGCACCGAGGTTGACCTCATCAATGCCAAGAACCAGGTCGACCAGGCCGAGACCCAATTAAAGATCGCCCAGGAACAACTGGACTTCACCAACGTATATGCCGATATCACCGGCACCGTAAATACCTTCACTATCAAAGTCGGCGAAGCCTTTGCCCCCGGCAATCAACAAGTACAGATCATCAACACCGACAATCTGAAGGCCGTGGTACAGGTGCCTGAAATTTATCAGGAAAGAGTAAAGGTGGGTACCCCTGTAAAAATATCGTTCCCCGGTCTGGGTAATAAAGAGATCACCGGCGTTGTTCGCGTCACTGCAAAGGAGATCAACTCCGGCAATCGCGCCTTCCAGGTGGAAATTCACATCCCCAATAGCAAAGACATCCGCGCCAACCAGGTCGCCATAGTCAAACTACAGGACTACACCGCCAGCAATGTTCTGTCGATCCCGGTGAACACCCTGCAGACGGATGAAAAAGGAAAATACGTCATGGTGGCCGCAAAGGATAAGGACAAGATCGTCGCACATAAAAAGACCGTGACCATCGGTCAGCTATATGCGGATAAGATCGAAGTCTCCGGCGGACTGGATACAGGCGACCAGCTGATCACCGACGGCTTCCAGGGTCTTTACGAAGGACAGCTGATCACGACGCAGTAGGCAACAGCTTCCGCATCCGCAGACGCTATCCCTTAATTAATTGTAAAAACACTGTATGAGTGCTTTAGAAAATTTTACTGATAAATTCAAACACTGCGGGCCAACCACCTGGAGTATAAAGAATAAGACGGCTGTTTATCTGCTCATGCTCATAGTGAGCGGCTGGGGTGTCTATAAATTCGTCACTCTCCCTAAGGAACAGTTTCCCGATATCGTGATCCCGACGATCTATGTGTCGACTATCTATACAGGCAACTCGCCGAAAGACATGGAGAACCTTGTCACCCGGCCGATAGAAAAACAGATCAAGGCCATCACGGGCGCCAAGATCAAGAAATTTACCAGTACTTCTCAACAGGACTATTCGGCCATTGTAGTAGAATTCGAGACCGATGTCCAGACAGACATTGCCCTTCAAAAGGTGAAGGATGCAATAGACAAGTCCAAACAGGACCTTCCAACAGATCTTACCCAGGAACCCACGGCCCTCGAAGTCAGTTTTTCCGATCAGCCGATCATGTACGTCAATATCAGCGGGGATTATGATCAGCAAAGGTTGAAAAAATTCGCGGACGATATGAAGGACAAGTTGGAAGACCTGCCTGAATTAAATCGTGTAGATCTCGTCGGCGCCCCCGAACGCGAATTTCAGATCAATGTCGACAACTATAAAATGCGCGCTGCCAATGTTACTTTCGATGATATTGACAACGCCGTAAAAGGTGAAAACCTGGACATCTCCGGCGGCCTGCTGGACGTCGGTAATATGAAACGCAACCTGCAGTTGAAAGGCCAGTTCCATACCGCTCCCGACATCTCGCAGATCATCGTCCGCAGCCCGAATGGCGGCGGCGCAGTATATCTCAAAGACATCGCAACGATCAAAGACACCATCAAGGACAGGGAAAGTTATGCCCGCCTGGACGGCAAGAACGTCGTGACTTTGAACATCATCAAACGCTCTGGCGAGAACCTGATCAAGACATCCGAAGACGTAAATGCAGCCGTGGAGGAAATGAAGACCAGTCTGCCAAAAGACCTCACCATCGCCATCACGGGCGACCTGAGCACGAAGACCCGCACCTCTTTTGACGACCTGGTCAACTCTATCATCATCGGATTTGTCCTGGTGCTCATCATCCTCATGTTCTTTATGGGTGTGGTTAATGCCTTTTTCGTGGCCTTGTCCGTTCCATTGAGTATGTTCGTGGCCTTTTGCTTTCTGCCGGCGGCCGACCTCATCATCGGGACACATGTCACCCTTAACTTTATCGTTCTGTTTGCCCTGTTGTTCGGACTCGGCATCATCGTGGACGACGCTATCGTGGTCATCGAGAATACCCACCGTATCTTCACCCAGGGTAAGGGAAAGATCGATGCCCCACGCTCTGCCATGATGGCGGCAGGCGAAGTATTCATCCCTGTATTTGCCGGTACCCTTACTACCCTGGCGCCCTTTTTCCCGCTGCTCTTCTGGCCGGGTATCATCGGTAAGTTCATGGTCTATCTGCCGGCTATGCTGATCTTTACCCTGACGGCCTCGCTGATCGTAGCATTCATCATGAACCCCGTATTTGCGGTGGACTTCATGAACCATCCGGAAACAGACGGGAAGACTTCCAGGTTTACCATGTTTAAAAAACCTGGCTTTTGGATAGCCGTAGGATTCGGCGTCCTGTTGGACCTGTCAGGTGTCACTTTCCTCGGTAACCTGCTGCTCTTCCTGGTCATCCTGGCCATCCTCAATGTCTTCGTATTCGACAGGATGATCCATGGTTTCCAGAACAGAGTGCTGCCCTGGATCATGGGTCATTATGAAAGCCTGCTCCGCTGGGCGCTCAAAGGCTGGCGGCCGGCATGGTTGCTGGTCGGCACTTTCCTGCTGCTCATCTTTTCTTTTGTCCTCTTCTCAGCCCGTAACGTACAGGTGGTTTTCTTCCCGAAAGGCGATCCCAACCAGATCTATGTCTATCTGAAACTACCGGTCGGTACAGCCGTAGATTATACGGACTCGGTGACCAAGGTCCTGGAGGACAGAGTATATAATGTACTGGGCATGCAGGACGGGAAAAAGAATCCTGTTGTGGAAAGCGTCATCACCAACATAGCCATTGGCGCCAACGACCCTTCCAGCGGCGACCAGAGCACCCATCCTGAACTGGGCCGCATCCAGGTGTCTTTCGTGGAATATGCCAAACGTCATGGAGTAGTTACCGCCAGATATCTCGATTCTATCCGGCATGTCATGAAAGGTATCCCCGGGGCGGAGATCACGGTCGATCAGGAACAAAGTGGCCCGCCCACCGATCCCCCCGTCAACATCGAGATCGCCAGCGAAGACTTCGACGACCTCATCAAGACCGCCGTTTCGATGAAAAACTATCTTGACTCCATCCAGACCCCCGGTGTGGAAGAGTTGAAAATGGATATTGATCTTACCAACCCTGAAATAACATTGACAGTTGACCGCCAACGGGCTATGACCGAAGGCGTCAGCTCAGCGCAGATCGGCCAGCAGTTGCGGACGGCACTGTTCGGCAGAGAGTCATCTAAAATAAAGGAAGGAAAAGAAGAATACAAAATTCAGATCCGCAACCTGGCCGTTCAGCGCAAAAATCTCATCGACCTCTTGAACATGAACATCACCTTCCGGGACATCGCTTCCGGTGGTGCTATCAAGAATGTGCCTATCAGTTCCCTCATCAAAGTAGATTACACCAGTACACTGGGTAGTGTCAAACGCAAGAACCAGAAAAGGGTCATTACTTTGAAGTCGAACGTACTCAATGGATATACGCCAACGGCAGTTAACCAGCAATTGGCTAAATCTATTGCAGATTTTAAGAAAAAACCAGATGGCGTTTCGATCAAACAGACGGGCGAAGGCGAACAACAGGCCGAGACAGGCGCCTTCCTCTTCAGTGCGCTTATTATTGCACTCGCCGCGATCCTGCTCATCCTGGTGTTACAGTTCAATTCTGTCAGTAAGGCGGTGATCATCCTCACCGAGATCCTCTTCAGTGTCATCGGGGTTATTCTCGGATTCGCGATCACGAAAATGGAGGTCTCGGTCATCATGACCGGTCTCGGTATCGTCGGTCTCGCCGGTATCGTCGTGAAGAACGGTATCCTCGTGATCGAATTCGCCGACGAATTGCGCTCAAGAGGTATGAAAACCCGCGCCGCCGTCATCGAGGCGGGAAAGACCCGTATCATCCCGGTATTGCTGACCGCTATGGCCGCCATCCTGGCGCTGATACCACTTGCCGTTGGGTTCAATATCAATTTCGTTACCCTGTTTTCCGATCTGAACCCACATATCTATTTCGGCGGTGATAACGCAGTCTTCTGGAAACCCCTGTCCTGGACTATCATATTCGGTCTGGCTTTTGCTTTCTTCATGACCCTGTTCATGGTGCCAAGTATGTATCTCATCGCGGAAAGACTCAGAAGACCGATGCGCCGCCACTTTGGCGGGAAATGGATCTCGTTCCTGGGTATACCGCCCTTTACGATCATTTTCCTGTTGCTGATGTTTATTACCATCATCCTGCACAGCTATGAGGCAGCCAGGAGAAGAATAAGACTGCGTGACAGACGTGGCGCCAGCGAGACATGGATCAGGAGTTGGTTTTGACCGCTCATAGAATTTTAACATGCAGAGAAGGACGTTACCTTTAACTTGTATTAAAAATTACACCTATGCGCAACAATCACGAAATAGATTACAAGATATACGGCGAAGAACTTCAATTCGTCGAGATTGAGCTGGACCCCGGGGAAACCGTCATCGGCGAACCCGGCGGTTTCATGATGATGGACGATGGCATCGAAATGCAGACGCTTTTTGGAGATGGCTCCGCCAACTCGCAACAGGGCGGCTTTCTTAGCAAACTGATGAATGCCGGCAAACGCGTCCTGGTAGGGGAGAACCTTTTCATGACCGCCTTTACCAATATCGGCCAGGGCAAAAAAAGAGTCAGCTTCGCCTCCCCGTATACAGGTAAGATAGTCCCGCTCGATCTGCAACAATTGGGCGGCACCATCATCGCTCAAAAAGACGCCTTCCTCTGCGCCGCCAAGGGGGTCAGCATCGGTATTGCCTTTCAACGCCGCCTGGGCACAGGCATCTTTGGCGGAGAAGGATTTATCATGGAAAAACTCGAAGGCGATGGCCTGGCCTTCGTCCATGCCGGCGGATATATCATCGAAAAGGAATTACAACCGGGCGAAATACTCAAGGTCGATACAGGTTGCGTCGTCGCCTTCCAGCCTTCTGTAGACTTCGATATCGAATTCATTCGCGGCATCCGCAACTGGATGTTTGGCGGAGAAGGACTGTTCTTTGCCCTCATGAGAGGCCCGGGCAAGGTCTGGCTGCAGTCATTGCCGATCAGCCGCCTGGCCAGCCGCATCTTTCAGTATGCCCCCCAGCGGGGCGGCCGCCGCGAAGAAGGAAGCATCCTTGGCGGACTTGGAAACCTGCTCGACGGCGACGGCTACTAACCGCCCGCCGCCATTCATCACCCGCGTCATCCCTCACCACATAAAAAGGCCGCCTACTGCAAAGTGGGCGGCCCTTTTTTTTATAGCTTATGTCTTAGTTTCTGCTGCTTGCAATACGGCTCAGTAACTTCAGTATCTGGATATACAACCATACCATTGTTACCAGGAGACCAAAGGCGCCATACCATTCCATATACTTAGGCGCTCCCATCTGCTCGCCAACTTCGATCCTTTCGAAATCGAGCACCAGGCTCAACGCTGCAATGGCTATCACGAACAGATTGATACCGATACCCAGCGGGCTGCTATCATTCCAGCTCATGAAAGAAATATTGACATGGAACATGCTGAGAACGAAATATGCCAGATAGAATAAAGCGATCCCGACAGAGGCAGAAATAATGATAGCCTTGAATTTCTGCGTAGGCTTGATGATCCGGAAATTGTACAAAAGGAACACCGCAAAGGCTACGGCAAAAGTTAAAAGCACAGCCTGTAAAACGATGTTCGGATACTTTGTTTTAAAAGAGTCGTTGACTATTGCGGAAAATGCACCCAGGACAAAACCTTCCAGTAGACCGTACGCAGGCGATAACCACTTAGCCAGCGTAGGCTTGAAAGAAATGACCAGACCGGTTACCAACCCGCCGATCAATCCTACCCACATCAGGGTCATCATAGTAGGCACCTTGAGCTCGAAATACAATTTCCAGGTGTAGGCAGCGCCTGCGGCAACCATTAATAAAAGGAATCCGAACTTCTGGATAGAACCCCTGACGGTCATCGTGCCTTGATTCTGACTGTCCAGGCTTTTATTGAAAATTTTTTCAGAAAGGGTCGGATTACTGGATTGAAAAATTGACATAGTATAGAGTATTAGAGTATACAAATTACAAATTATTGGGCGCCGTGGTTGGATTTCCTGGTTCATTTTAACAAAATTCTACGCCGCCCTATCTCGCCCCGCACTATTTTATCCCGGCCGCGCCCGGTCTACCTGCGCCGGCCCCCGCCTCGCTGCGAGGGTGGGGGAGGCCCCCCTTTTTTGCCGTCACCGCCGCCTGCCGCACCGCTGCCGCCCGAAGCTCCGCCACTTCCAGACCCACCACTTCCGGACCCGCCGCCCGGTGGCCGGCCGCTGCCCATAGGAGGCCGGCCTTCCCTGCCACCGCCCATAGGGGGTCTTCCATCCCTGCCACCGCCACCCACAGGAGGCTTCCCTGCGCCGCCGCCACGATTTTCACCCCCGCCTTCAGACTTCCCGTGCTGCGTCGAATGTTTATGATGGCCATGTTTCTTTTTCCGGTCGGCCTTTTCGAGGGTCCGGAGACTGATCTGACCCACCAGATCGACAAAACCGCTTTCTTCTGCTTCCTTCGGTTTCCCGGTACTGATTTCCACAGGTTCAAGTGCTTCAGGGACAACATTTTGCATATTCTGCTGTCTTATCTTGCGCACCCTTTCGATGGTCAGCGGGTATTGTTTGTTGCTATCCGGCAGAACATACCACATTAAATTTTTAAAAATATCTTTTTTTATGAGGATAGCCGTACCCTTTGCCACCTGTAAGGTCTCAGCATTGTCAGGAAAATTCTGCAATGCGTCCAGATAAGTATCCAATTCATAGTTGAGACAGCACTTTAGCCGGCCGCACTGTCCGCTCAGTTTGCTTTGATTGATCGATAGGTTCTGATAACGGGCGGCCGTTGTATTGACGGATTTGAAATCACTCAGCCAGGTGCTGCAACACAATTCCCTGCCGCAGCTTCCTACCCCGCCCACCTTGGCAGCCTCCTGCCGGGCTCCGATCTGCCGCATTTCCACCTTCAGCCGGAATTCTCCCGCATACAGCTTGATCAGTTCACGGAAATCCACCCGGTCGTCCGCTATATAAAAAAAAGTAGCTTTCCTTCCGTCGGCCTGTATCTCTACCTCGCTCATTTTCATGTCCAGCTTCAACTGCCGGGCGATGGCCCGCGATCTGATCAGCGCATCCCTTTCACGGGCCTTGTTTTGCTGCATCATTTCCAGGTCTTTATCATTGGCCTTCCGTAAAACCTTCCGTATATCCGGATTCTTTTCTTCCAACCCTTTTTTCTTCATCTGCAGACGAACCACCTCCCCGGTGAGGGTCACCTCTCCCACGTCAAAACCACTCACCCCTTCCACACTGACCATATCCCCCTTCTCAAACAGCTGAGTCGTTGCATTCCGGTAAAAATCCTTCCGGCTTCCCTGATTAAAGCTTACTTCGATGATCCTGCATCCACTCTCAGGATCGCTAAAGGGTAGATTCGCCAGCCAGTCGTGTACATTTAGCCTGTTACATCCGCCGGTGCTGCAGCCTCCATTGCTCTTGCAACCGGATGGCTTTCCGTCCTTGGACGTCCCACAATTGCTACATCCCATATCCCAATTATATTAATAAAGGTTAAAGATTGACCGCCAGTCAATAGACTGCCGATCGATTATATGGATAAAAAGAAGGGAATACCGCAGACAGGAGTTAGCGATTGGCAGAGAGCCGTTATGCGAAATATGCTGAATACAAAATACTCTCTTTCAACGACCCGATCCATTCTCCTCTTTTCACTCCTCGCCGGCCTGTCCCAAATACACTTCTTTTCAATGGCCAATATAGGCCATGCTCAAATATACACAGAAACAGGCATTTATTTTACCGGCCGCGCCTTTTTTCCTAGCAAGGCGGCAAGAGCCACAAGACTCCAGCACCCCTCCAGGACAACAAATGGCCAATATCTTATCAGGACAGACGCATAACAGGACAGCCCGGCACCAATAATATTGAGAAAGATATAAAGACGGCTTTCCTGCGTGATATGCCGGAACATGTTCAAAAAAAAGGCTGCCAGCAACAGGGTCACCCCGATGGAACCAATTATACTTGAATAGCTCATTTCCAACTACTTAAAAAATGTACTTAACAGCAGATCCAGTACACCACCCTCCCCGGTCACGCCCTCCGCTCCCTGACCCGCACCCTCCCCGCTCCGCCCCCGCATCCCTTCCACCCTCCTCCGCATTTCTCCCGCATCCTGAATATAACGACCCTCCACCAGCTCATGCCCCTCATACCGGATCATCGCCTCAATTATCCCCGGCGTCACCTCCGGATGAAACTGCACCCCCAGCACATTTTCCCCCAGCAGAAAAGCCTGATTCACGCAACCGGCGCTCGACGCCAAAAGGACTGCTCCTGGCGGCAGGTCAAAGGTTTCGCCATGCCAATGAAAAAACTCACCCCCGGCGCCAAGCCCCCTCTCACCCCCCGGCCCCACACCCGAAAACACCCCCCGCGCCTCATCCGTCCAAACCACCGGCCAGAACCCGATCTCCTTCTCCGGATTAGGATAAATCCTTCCCCCCATTACCTCGGCTATCAACTGAGCCCCCAGACAAATACCCAATACCTTTTTCCCATCCCGGATAGCCGCCGCGATTAGATCTTTTTCCGCCCCCAGCCACGGGAATTCCGCTTCGTCATGTACGCTCATAGGCCCTCCCATGATGATCAAGACATCAAAATCGTGCACCCCAGGCAGCCTGTGCTCATCCCTCAAAGCCCCCGCAGCCCGCGAAGAAGCCCCCGCAGTCCGCGAAGAATCCCCCTCGCCCTGCGAGACCCCCTCTTCAAAAAGAAAAGAAGTTTCCAGCGCATACCCCCGCCTCCCGATCCATTGGGTCAGCAGCCCCGGGGTCTCAAAAGGAACATGTTGCAGACAATGGAAACGCATAACTTAATTTATATATACCGTTTTCCGCTCGGCAAGTATATGATGCAATTTGATGGTCAGCGCATGGAACAGCATTTTTGCATGCGCATTCCGCTCGATATAATAGGCCGCCCTGTCCAGTTCTTCAATGATAGCCTTTTGCTGGCCTATATCGGCTATCTTGTTCAGCCGCGAGGCAATATCTTTTTCCCCCTCCGGGATGGGCAACAAAGAAGCATCGATATACCGCAGCCGGATAGCCTGCTCTAATAAATGATTGAAATACCGGAGGAATTGCTTCTGCCGCTCCCGCCCCGATTTGCTGATCTCGTCGATCCACTTCACCTGGGCGATGGGCCCATTCTTCAGAATGGCATTCAGCCATTCCCGCAACACCCCCTGCCAGTCATCGTCGGCATGTCGTATCAGCTGCAAGGCCTCATGATAATTGCCTTCGCAGAGTACTGCCACCTGACGGGCCTGTTCCACACCCAGACCCGCACGTTCCAGCAGCGCCTGCTCTATATCTGCAGTCTCCGGCAACGGGATCTTTACCAGTTGCGTCCGGGACAGGATAGTCTGTAATACCAGCGACTCATTTTCCGCCACCAGAAGGAATAAGGTATTGGCCGGCGGCTCTTCGATCAGTTTCAGTAGCTTATTGCCTTCATTGCCCAGATACTCAGGCATCCAAAGAATGAGTATCTTATATCCGCTCTCAAAACTCTTCAGACTTAGTTTGTGAATGATATCATTACACTCGGTAGCAGTGATATTGCCTTGTTTGTTTTCTGCCCCGATGAACTGCAGCCAGTCATACGCATTGCCATAGGGATATTGACCTATGAACTCGCGCCATTCCGAACCATAATCGGTGCTCACCGGTTTATCGCCCGGTTTCTTTGGGATCACCGGATAAGAATAATGGATATCCGGATGTATCATCTGACTCGCCTTCTGACAGGAAGCGCAGACTCCGCAAGCATCCATCAGCGGGGTCTTTGGCCCCTGGGACGGTTCATCACCGAAAAGAGAAACGCCAGCCGCTGCCGGTTCTCTCCCGTTGGCTTTCTCGCAGACCACATATTGTGAAAATGCCAGAGCCATCGCCAGAGCCCCGCTTCCCTCTTGTCCCAGAAAAAGAAGCGCATGGCTTAAACGATTGAGCTGAACCAGCTCGACCAGGTTCTGTTTCACCTGCACCTGCCCGATAACTTTCGTGAATGACATAGGTGCAAATATATCCATAAAAAAAAGAGGCCCGCGGGCCTCTTTTTTTATGAAGACAGTTTTTTAGTTAAGATACTTAGTGATTTGCTCATCCATTGGCTTCACCTTACTAGGGAACACCGCCACCAGCTTTCCATTCTCATCCAGCAGGAACTTTGTGAAATTCCACTTGATCACGGGGTCGGCAACGCCCAATTTCTTTGCTTCATCCGTCAGATACTTGAACAGCGGATGGATCTTATCACCGACTACCTCAACCTTTTCGGCCATCGGGAAGGTCACGCCATAATTTTTTGTACAGAACTCGCTGATCTCCTTGCTCGATCCGGGCTCCTGTTGTCCAAAATTGTTGGCAGGGAATCCGACGATGACCAGCTTGTCTTTATATTGCGTATATAATTTTTCCAGATCGGCGTATTGAGGGGTGAACCCACATTTGCTGGCAGTATTGACGATCAGCAGCTTTTTGCCTTTGTATTGGGCAAGATCGATGGGTTTACCATCCAGGCCAGGCACCTTGAAATCGTATACGCTGGTGGTGCCGGTCACCAAAAGAAGAGAAAGAAGAAGTAGGCGTACCATAAAATTTGTATTTTAATTGAAGGTATTCAATTTCTCAGAACTCCTGGCACTAAACTTTAAAGTAGTGACTCACTGCCTCTCATACCCCCCCAGATCAGGCAGCCCCACCGCCCGCGGATTCCCATCCAGATCAACTATCAAACCCGTCATCACACCCTTATCCACTGCCGGCGACCCCGCCTTCAAACGAAAATTATAGAAATTCTGCGCATTGTTAACGCTGTCGAACATCGGATCCAGATTAGCCACCATTCCCGTCGCCGCGACACCGGAAGGAGCCGTTTTTACTTTCCAGAGACAATTCGTAAAACTAACGGTAAAAGGACTGCTGCCCTGCCTGCTGACACTAACCTCGTTGTCCACATTCCCGTTATCTCCCCAAATGATACAATTGATAAAACTGGCCGATAAAACTCCTGTTGCAGAAACCCCTCCTTGTGTATATACGTCGCTGACCGATAACACAGGTTGTGTATGAGAGATATAATTGTTGGAAAAAGCTGCCGCCGTACAATGTGTAAACTGGTAATCGCCGCCCCCGCCCAATTCAAGATCTTTCCCACAATTGCTTATCAGACAATTATTGGCCTGTACACTTCCTTGTACACCCAGAATGCCCACATCGTAACTGTTATCGATGACACATTCGTCCAGGGTCAGGCTGGCAACGCCGCCTACAGGTGGAGACTGCGCGACAATGGCTTGATTAGCATTGCGGATTACCGCATATTGCAGATGATTGTGATTGCTTGTCTCACGGAAATAGATACCCGGCCAGCTACCCGGAAAGTCACGGTAGGGAACATCCAGCCGGTCGCTTTGAAAATACACTTTCATACTGTCAGAATGATCTCCCGCCACCTGTAAAGTGCCATCCACCAGCAAAGGCGCGTCAGCATGAAAATAGACCCGGCATCCTGCCGGAATGGTCAGCGTAGCGCCAGTATCTACCTGCAACCCGCCGAGTATTACATAGGGGAGCGTTTTATCCCAAACCGTATTGACGGAGATCTCCTCGTTGCGTAAAAAATGAGCGTTCTGCCCCCAGGCCTGTAATTGGATAAATTGCTGTTTACCGTTGTAGCTGATGGCGATGCTATCCTGCAGGATAAATGGCAGACTGGCACTGCCGGGATTGATGCGTACGGCAACAAAAACATAGATGCTGTCACCCGCCTCAAGCTCCAGGTCACTCCTCGCCGGACCAGCAATACCGTCGATATTGATGGTATATGGTGACGCAGTTCCTCCCATTAGCTTCACCTCCGTTAGCCGCAATTTCTGGTTATTGGTATTGATGATCCGTACAGCCTGCGTAACAGATCCGGCAGAAGTAAAGACCGTATCAAAAAAGAGGGTGTCGGAGGAAGTCCGGATGAGGGCATCCTTGCCGGTAATAAAAGAATCCTTCCGGCAGGAAAATTCGAACAACACAATGAATGACAGTAACAGGAGCAGCAGCTTCTTCATTGGAGATAAAGTTAGAATAAATACTGATATACTTCCTCCACCCGCCCCACAGGCACCACTTCTATATCGAATTTCGCCCCACTAAGTCCTTTTTGATTGTATTTAGAAACAAATATCCGTTCGAAACCCAGTTTCTCCGCCTCGGCGATACGTTGCTCGATCCGGTTGACGGCACGGATCTCCCCACTTAATCCTACTTCCCCCGCAAAACAATTCCGGGAAGACAAGGGGACATCCTCATAACTACTAAGAAGGGAGCACAATACAGCAAGATCTATCGAAGGATCCTCTACTTTTAATCCGCCGGCAATATTCAAAAAAACGTCTTTGACGCCAAAATGAAACCCACCTCGTTTTTCCAGCACAGCGAGCAACAGCTGCAGCCTGCGCAGATCGAAACCGCTGACGGTACGCTGAGGCATCCCATATACCGACTGCGTTACCAGGGCCTGTACTTCTATCAGCAGAGGACGTAACCCTTCGATCGTTGCCGCAATGGCGATGCCGCTGAGTTGCTCTTCTTTTTGCGTGATCAGCAATTCGCTCGGATTGCTCACACCACGCATCCCCTTATCGGTCATTTCATAAATGCCTAACTCGGCAGTACTGCCAAAACGGTTTTTCAGGGTGCGCAGGATACGGTAGGCATAATGACGGTCTCCTTCGAATTGCAGCACCGTATCTACCATATGTTCCAGCATCTTGGGACCCGCAATGCTTCCATCCTTGGTAATATGCCCTATCAAAAAGACAGGTATGTGGGTCTCTTTGGCAAATCGCTGAAATTCGGACGTACATTCTCTTATTTGCGAAACGCTGCCTGCCGAGGATTCAATGTAAGGAGATTGCAGGGTCTGTATCGAATCGATGATCACCAGTTGAGGACGCAACTTTTTTATCTCCTGAAAAATTATCTGCGTCGAAGTCTCTGTCAAAAGATAAAACTCTTCATTTTGAATATTCAGCCGGTCTGCACGCATCTTTATCTGTTGCTCGCTTTCCTCACCACTTATGTACAACGTCCTCACCTTCTGCAGAAGAAGCCCATTCTGTAAAAAGAGCGTACTTTTACCTATACCTGGCTCTCCCGCAACTAATACGATGCTGCCCGCTACAATACCACCACCCAATACCCTGTTAAGCTCGGCATCCGCACTGACGATCCTTTTTTCATCCGCACTGACGACTTCACTCAGCGACATTGTGCGATTTTCTTTTCTATCGGGGGAGAATTTTTTCCATTCGGTCTCTGCTAATTTGTTATCCTTAGTGATAACTTCTTCGACAAAAGTGTTCCATTGATCACATGAAGGACACTTACCTAACCATTTTGCGCTTTCATATCCACAGTTACTACAGAAAAATGCAGTCTTTATTTTGCTCATGCAGTAAAGTTAGTGGCTTATTACTGTCTTCTATGTTCCCTATTTTGGAAATTCAGGCGAAGAATGAAGGAGAAGAAGAATGTAATCACGATTTTTTTGCAATACAGACAGAAGAAAAAATGAAAAGATCAGAGTCCTTATAAAAAAGTAAAAGGGCCAGCTAAATCGCCGGCCCCTTACTTACTAACCCATTAAATTCTTGCACTAAATTACAAATTAGCGCCACATTGCAAAATAATTTTTTCGTGGTGTGAATAACTTTAAACCCCCTTTGCCCTGTTTGAAAAAGCGCTAAAATAGTTTTATAACTAATTGATAATTAAATAATTATGCCTTATTTTTTTAAGAACCCACAAAGCTTCTTCAGGGTAAAAGATTGAAAATTAAGCGGCGATATTTGCCTTACATAGGAAGAAAAAATTTTTAGCAGCGGTTCCCCCCATTTCTGTTTTTTCACCAGCAACAAACCGGTCTTTTACAAATTGTAATTAATGAAATATTTAATATTTGATACTATATATGACAAATTATTCTTTTTAGTTAATTCCCATTAACATTATATTTCTCAAATATATTATCTTCGGAACCCGACTCCTTCCCTACCCATAAACCCCATCCCAGGAAAAAGAACCCAGTTGGCTGATCCTGTCCTTATTGTGAACTGCTAAAATTTGCAATAGGATATTTTTTTAAAAATGTTAACAAGGGATTAAATCCTAATTAAAAAAACTGTAATTTAAATAACCAGAACTAGTGTCGGTTGAAAAGACAATGAACCTCGTCAATTCATTGTTTTCCAATTCGTTGCATTGTTTGAGCCTTTGCGGGCCATAGTGAAGCGCGTATTATTCACTATAATTAACTACACATGAGAAAACTTAGCTGCATGCTGATGGGCATCCTACTGCTCATCAGTCAAGGACTGCTCGCACAAAACCTCGAGGTCACTGGCAAAGTCACAGACCCAACCGGCTCACCCATTCCCAACGCCACTATTCGCATCAAAAGCTCAAAATCCAGCCCGGGTACCAGCGCCGACGCCGATGGCGCCTTCAAATTGCACGTCCCGCCTAATAGTACATTGATTATCAGCGGCATAGGCTACGAGAACAAAGAGGTGAAGGTCGGCACAAACACCACCCTTTCCATCCAGCTCAACACTGACTCAAAATCCCTCAGCGAAGTCGTCGTCACAGGCGTCGGTACCGCCACCAGCAAAAAGAAATTAGGCATCGCCGTAGAATCCGTCACATCCGACAAACTGCCCGCCGCCCCCACCGCCTCTATCGACCAGGCCCTGGTTGGAAAGATACCCGGGGCACAGATATCTTCCATCAGCGGTAACCCCGGCGATCCGGTAAATATTCTCCTCCGGGGGATCAACACGGTACAGCATGGTACAAAACCCCTCATCATGGTCGACGGGGTCCAGCTGGCAGCCACTGACATCAACTCCCTTGACCTCAGCAATGTAGAAAGGGTAGAAGTGGTCCAGGGCGCCGCCTCAGCCGCCATCTATGGGGCGCAGGGCGCCAATGGAGTTATCCAGATCTTCACAAAAAAAGGCCGGCGCGGCGCCACATCCGTCACTTATTCCACGAGCTATTCCGCCAATGAGTACCTCAACAACGGCAATGTACACAAAGCCCGTCTGCACCCCTATCTCACGGACGCCAATAATAACATCGTCAGCCCTTCGGGGACCATATTGGACTATACAGCCTATGGCGCCATTAAGGGAATTTCATACACCTATGGCGGCGCCACCCGCTATGCTATTCTCGACCCGCGTAATGTCAGCAACAAGGCATATAACGCCAACCTGAAATACTATGACCAGTTCAAAGAGGTGTTCAAGACAGGATCTACCTTCAACAATGTGATCAACGTTTCGGGCGCCAATGACAGATCCGACTTCAGCCTTTCCGCTGCCAACAACCGCACTGTCACCCCGGTACTTAAAAATGGCGCCGTCGACAGATCCAATCTTACGGCCAACGTGGGCACCGAATTATTTAAAGGATTCAAGCTGCGCTCGGTCACCCAGCTCGTATATACCCGTAACGACCTGACGCCAGGGCTTGGCGGGGCCGGCGGCTATTTTTACGGTAAAGGCAATTCCCTTGGAAATGTCGGCAATATCTACGGGTTCCTGAACACTTCTCCTTTCTTTAGTTTGCAATGGAAAGACGCCAATGGCAATTATGCCGCCCATCAGGGAGCCGACTTCCTTAGCGTCAACGCCTTCAATCCTTATTATGTAAAGGAATATGCCAGCGGCATTGACAATAAGATCGATATCCTTCAGAGCTTCGACGCCGACTACAAGATGAATAAGTTCGTCGAGCTGGATGCGAAATACGGCATCAACTACAGGACGGAGAACGCCCGCTGGACCTATCTGAATCAGTCGACTAACCTGAATGCTGTTTTCTATAACACCAAATCCAATCAGTTTGCACCGGATAAGAATGGGGAGATCGACAACTGGCAATACTCCAATACCTTTCAGAACTTCCTGGCCAGCGCATATTTCAGAGCTGATCTTCAAAAAGATTTCGGCCTGAACCTGCCGATCCAGACCTCTACCCAGGTCTCGTTCGATTACCGCAAGAGCAAATACACGGAGTATGATACCTATGGCCTGGGACTTCCGCTTACACCGCCCATAAATATGATGTCCACCTCGACACAGGCCGTTGCACCCTATAATTTATCTACTAACAGCAATGGTGATTGGACCGAACCATTCGTCACCTATGGCTACCTGGTTAACGAAAAGATCGACATCGGTGACTGGGGCGGCGTTTCCGGCGGCTTTCGCAGCGACTGGTCCTCTGCCTTTGGCGGCGGCCATACACCCTTTACCTTTCCGCATGTCGACGGCTATTTGCTGCCCACCAGCTTCATGAACAACAGGTTCACCGATATACTGTCCTATTGGAAACTCAGGGCTGCCTTTGGTGAAGCCGGTATCCAGCCCGGCCCCTTCGACAGATACCCGACTTTGAGCCAGGGCAACATAGGCCCCGCACTGTCCTATTCCCTGCCCGCCACCCGGCAGAACGCGAACCTGCAGGTTGAAGTTTCCAAAGAGTTCGAGACAGGCACCGACTTCACTATATCCCTCGATAAGACATCGCGTTGGTTCAGCGCCATCAACGGCTCGTTCACCTACTGGAAGAGGAAAAGTAAAAATGTCATCTATACCGTCAGCCTTCCGCCTTCCTCGGGTTATAGCGGATTGCTCGACAATGCGATCGATCTGTCGTCCAACGGCGTACAATTCCAGTTGAACCTGCCGGTCGTGCAGGGAAAGAACTTTACCTGGGATTTTACCACCAATTTCGGCCACCAGACCAGCATGGTTGACAGGATCTCCGGCGGCCAGGATATTATTCTCACCTCCCAGGCGGGCAGCACGGGGGAAGCCCTGTCCCAGGGACATAAGATCGGACAGATCTATGGCTATAAAACCCTCCGGAACACTTCAGCCACCTACCAGGATGGAAAGACTCCTTATATATCTGCGGCTGATGCAGGCAAATACCAGGTGGTTAATGGCACCCTGGTCGATACGGCAACCAAAGGGATCATGTTCACCGGCGAGATCTATTCCCTGGGCGACGGCAACCCCAAATTCAACGCGTCTTTTATCAATGCATTCACGTATAAGGATTTCCTGACCTTCTCTTTCCAGTTCGACTGGATATACGGAAGTCATCTGTACAACCAGACAAAAGAATGGATGTACAGGGATGGTATTCATGGCGATTTTGAAAAACCGGTCACCATCAACGGTCAGACAGGCGCATACACTGCATATTGGGCCAGCGCTTACTACGGTCTCTGGGGCAGCAAATCCGGCTCGGGCAACAACGCCACAAAGGACTTCTTCTATGAAGGAGCTTCTTTTTTGAGACTGAGAAATGTCTCGCTGGGTTTTGATATCGCCAGGGTCGCACACATCCCTTATTTTAAGAAACTACAATTGGTGCTAACGGGAAGGAATATCCTGACAGTTACCAAATACAGCGGTTATGACCCCGAAGTCAGCTCGGGTACTGTCAACTCTGCCTTCGACAGGGGCGTTGACCATAGTACACTACCAAACATCAGATCGTACCAGGTAGGATTGAACGTGGGATTCTAAGTCGGGATTATTTACCAAAAAAATGAAGATCATGAACAAGCATAATTTTTTATACTTTCTTTTTTCCGCGGTAATGATGATCGCAGCTGCCGCCTGCAAAAAACAGCTCAACGTGGGGAACCCTAATTCGCCCACACTACAGGCTAATGTCAATTCCGAGGCCGGTCTTATCTCTCTCGCAAAGGGCGGCGTTTATACCAACGGATTTGACAACGGCGACAGCTGGCTGGGCGACAGCTATTTTTCCCTGCCCTGGGGCTACCAGGAGGCAATGGCCGATGTAGTCTCCGCCGAAGCCTCTAACAACCAGGTCAGCGTAATAGGACTGCCCGACTATGCTATTCTGGATGACGGTACGAAGGTGCCCAATCCTTCTCCCCAGATCGCCCTCATCAGGACCTACAATACAAGGCCCTCCACCGGGGCAGGCAACAATGTCCTTTATTACCACTGGCTGAATATGTATGCCCTGAACTCGGCCTGTAACCTGGTGCTTAGCCTGGTTCCGGACATTAAGTTCTCGGGGGATGCGGCGTCCAGGGCAAATACGATAAAAGCCTGGTGCTACTGGTGGAAAGGATATGCCTATGCCTCCATTGGAACTATGTATTATTCGGGACTTATCATCGATTCGGTTAATGGTGCGAGCAATAAATACCTGCTCAAGG
>Ga0207671_10001545_pt1 | contig 26331 bp, 19 predicted proteins | sample KBSC24metaG_FD_184352 | JGI IMG/M metagenome (GOLD analysis project Ga0207671, IMG submission 184352) | Corn rhizosphere microbial communities from Kellogg Biological Station, Michigan, USA - KBS C2-4 metaG (SPAdes) (version 2) | ecosystem: Host-associated > Plants > Roots > Rhizosphere > Soil... | reverse complement strand
ATCAACATAAATAGTTTCGGTATTGTTCTGGGTCGATAGCTCATTTTTAACCGAGGCTATACTGATAGTAAACTTACGCACGCCTTTTTTATCGGCAGTTAATTTTAGCGGGATAAGCTTCTGAAAAGCATCCGAATTTACCTGGATATTTTGCGTGACCACTTGCCTGCCATCTTCGGTAACGGCCAACCGCATTGTTTCGCCTTTACTTTGATAGGCTTCGGCTAAAACTTCTACTTCAAAATCATTACCCAAAAAAGCGGTCTTGTTGTAATTTACATTTGCTATCAGCAAGTCACGTTTGGGTATGGTATCGCCTAAAGCAACCGTATAAAAGGTAGTTTTAAAATTGCGTGCTTCATACTGCGGGTCACTGCCTTGGTTGTATAGGCCGTCAGTCGCTAATATAACCGCGCCGATATTTTGGTTCACAAACTGGTCATTCAATTGCTTCAAAGCCGCCGAAATATTGGTTTGCTTGCCATTGAATTTATCCGAAAGTCCATTATTAAGCCTGCGGTCGAAATTAAATTCCCGCACCTCGTAATTATCGCCCAGGGTTTGTTTGATACCCGCTAAAGCCCCCTCTAAATCTCCCCCGGCAGGGGAGACTTTTATGTTTTTTGAAGCCCTCCCTTCCTGGGAGGGTTTGGGTGGGGCTGTAAATAACTTCACCGATTCCGAATTATCCTGCAAAACCAAAACCAGCGGCTTCTGCGGCTGGTAGCTAACCGACTTCACCAATGGCGCCAGCAGCAAAAACGCCAGCACAAACACAGCTATCGCACGCAGCGCAAATAAAATATAGCGAAACTTATTATCAAAACTTACAGGCTGCCGGTACATCACCCAGGCATACAGCAAACCCAGCAACAGGCAGGCCACCGCCCACCATCCCGAAATTGCACCCCATGTTATAGCAAATAAAAACAGCATACCTGTATGCCAAATATGCTGTTTTAATTTGAAGATTTGAAAATGTAAGCCTACTTAGTGCCGTAATAAATCACATCATAATGTGCAAAAAGCACCGCCCAATTCAAAGTTTGATCGAATATGGTCAGGTCATCTGATGACGGATAATAAAAATCATCAAAGTATTGAATAACTAAGCCCCATGGCGCTATCATGTTGGTTGAATTATCCCATGACAGAAATACCTGTTTATCTAACGGTATATCAAGAGCGGATAGCCATTCCCTTATACCCTCATCATTGCCTGCAGTTATTTCTATATTTTCAATTTTATTAAAAAAGCCTTTTTTAAATGGCCTATCCCGGTGCAGTTGCTTATCAGTTATTACATCATTCAAAAAATCTGATGCCGTTTGGTTCAGCGGCTTTAACTGATCGGCTACAGATAAAGGCAGGTTCTCGATAAAACGCCAGTTCAGCGAAAAATCATGCACAGGAATTGTGTGATCGGCTATAGTTTCAAAGCTTATCTCCATTGGGATTGGCTTAAATTAATCAGGCCTAAATATATTGATAAGTCGTTAATAATCAATTTTTAACCAAAGTATTTCTAACTAATCTCCAGCCTACAGCATCCCCCCGTCAACCGGAATAACCTGCCCGGTAATATAAGTCGCCATATTCGATGCCAGGAAAACGCAACAGTTAGCTACATCTTCAGTTTCGCCGCCGCGTTTAAGCGGGATAGCCTGTGCCCAGCCTTCAACCACTTTCGGGTCGAGTATTTCGGTCATTTCAGTTTTTATAAAGCCCGGCGCCACCACGTTGGTGCGTATATTACGCGACCCCAATTCTTTAGCTATCGATTTAGAGAAACCAATGATCCCCGCCTTTGAAGCCGCATAATTGCTTTGCCCAGCATTACCCTGAACACCTACTACCGAACTCATATTAATGAATACACCGTTACGGTTCTTCATCATAATTTTTGAAGCGGCCTTGGTAACGTTGAATATAGATTTCAGGTTCACGTCCAAAACTTCGTCCCATTGCTCTTCGGTCATGCGCATCAGCAGTCCGTCCTTAGTAATGCCCGCATTATTTACTACTATGTGCAGCGTACCGAAATCGGCAACTATATCGTTGATCAGTTTTTCGGCTTCATCAAATTTCGACGCATCGGAACGGTATCCTTTTACCTGTGTGCCGAAGCTTTGTAGTTCCTGCTCAAGTGCCTGACCTTTTTCAACTGATGATAGGTAAGTGAAAGCGACATTAGCGCCGTGCTCAGCAAATTTTTCGGCTATTTTGCGGCCTATGCCCTTTGACGCGCCTGTGATAAGCGCGGTTTTTCCTTCTAATAATTTCATATTTTCAGTTTGATTTCGGGGGATGAAGTTAATTATTTAACCGGAAAAGATAAAAGAGCGTTAATGCCGTCGCTAGTAATCAATGGTTATTGTTGAAAATCTACACAATTGTTGATAGTATTTGAGTGCCCGATATTGCAGGTTAGTTGCTCAAAAAGCATCTTTGCCCAAACTTTTTCACAATTTATTGTAACAAATCTTTAGGCATGCAATCTTATAGTCACTATACAGCAAAGGTACTCATCTTAAGTTAAGCTGTAAGTTATTGTGAGGGCCCGCACCTTAAGGGTTCCGTTAAAAAAATCAAAAAAATAATTATCTAAACAAAATGAACAATTTAATTGGTGTTGCGCTATGGGCTGTGCCTGTGGTAGTAATTTTGGTGCTGTACAAATTTGTACTGCGTGTATTCTTTGGTATGGTCATTGTCCCCGACGACCGTATAGGCCTGGTAGTTAAAAAGTACGCCCTCACAGGTGCCAAGCGCCTGCCCGATGGCCGTATCATAGCCATTAATGGCGAAGCCGGTATGCAGGCCAAAGCGCTTGCGCCGGGCTTGTACTGGGCCATGTGGCCATGGCAGTACAGCATTACCATGCAGCCGTTTACCATTATTGAACAGGGTAAACTCGGCCTGGTAAAGGCAAAAGATGGTAGTTCGATGGATACCGGCCGTGTGCTGGGCAAGCCTGTCGACTGCGACAACTTCCAGGATGCACAGGCATTTTTGGATAACAAAGGTCAGAAGGGCCCGCAAGCCGCTTTTTTAACGCCGGGTAGCTATCGTATCAACGCTTTTTTGTTCGAGATAGAAACTGTGCCTATCACCCAAATACAGGAGAACAAGGTAGGTATTGTTACCACGCTGGATGGCGAGCCGCTTGAAAAGGGTGAAATTGCCGGTAACTCAGTTGCCGGGCACAAAAACTACCAGGATCCTATTGCTTTCATCAGCGCCGGTGGCCGTAAAGGTTTACAGGAAGACGTGATACTGGCAGGTACCTATTACTTAAACCCCTGGTTTGTAAAGGTAGAGCAGGTGGATATGCTGTACATCCCGATAGGTTACGTTGGCGTAGTGAACGCGTTTGTTGGCCCTGAAGGTAAAGATACCAGTGGCGACAACTTTAAGCACGGTAACATTGTGAACCGCGGCGAAAAAGGTGTGTGGGAGATCCCGCTTGACCCTGGCAAGCACCCGGTGAATATCTACACACATGCGGTTGAGGTAGTGCCTACCACCAATATTGTACTGAACTGGGCCGATAGCCGCACCGAGGCGCATGAACTGGATAAAAACCTGTGTACCATCACTGTTCGTTCGTCTGATGGTTTTACATTCAATTTGGATGTGTCGCAGATCATCCACGTGCCACGTAACGAAGCGCCAAAGGTGATTGCCCGTTTTGGTAAGATGAAGAACTTGGTATCGCAGGTATTGGAGCCCACCATCGCCAACTACTTCCGTAACTCGGCGCAAAAAAGCGACGTGATCGGCTTCCTGGCTAACCGTATCCAGAGGCAAAACGATGCGAAGGAACACATCAGCACCGTACTGGCTACTTACAACGTAGTAGGTGTGGATACACTGATAGGCGATATTGTACCGCCTGCAGCCCTGATGAAAACCCTAACCGACCGCAAAATAGCCGAGCAGGAAAAGGTAACCTACGAAACCCAGCGCCATGCGCAAATTGAGCGTAAGGAATTTGAAAGCGCCAAAGCCGGTGCCGATATGCAGCCCGAGGTTGTAAAATCAACCCGCCAGGTAGAGATCAACACGCAGATGGCTGCTTCAAAAGTTGCTGCCTCTAAAGGTGAGGCCGAAGCCAAAACCATCAACGCCAAGGCAGATGCCGAAGTAAGGATAACCATAGCAAAAGCGGATGCCGAAGCCAAAACAGTAAACGCCAAAGCCGATGCCAACGCAACGGAGGTAAACGGTATGGCCGAAGCGACCAAAATTAAGGCAATAGGTTTATCTGAAGCCGAAGTTACCAAGCAAAAAACCGAAGCCATGGGTACCGAGCAATACGCTATTGTACGTGTAGCTGAAGCCCTTGCAAGCCACGGTATTAAACTGGTACCTGATATACTGGTTAGCGGTAAAGACGGCGGTGGTAGCGGAATGATTGACGCCCTCATTGGCAGCGAAATGTTCAAGAAACTGCAAACTGCTAATGAAGCAAATACAGTTGGTGAAACAACGCCAAAGGCCGATAAGCCTGAAAAGGAATAACCGTTAAGTTGATAACATCCGAAGTCTAGCAAACTTCGGATGTTTGTTTTATTCACAAAAAGCAATGGCCCCGGCAAAGGGTTGCGGGCCTGGGAGTATGGCCTGTGGGCGGAAGCATGGCCTTTGCCTTGATTTTTTTGTTTCTTTTTGTATCAAGACAAAAAGAAAGCCTCAGCGGCAGCGGTAGAAGTAGTTAAGTTGTCAAGCTTTGCCTGTTTCTACTCTTACAATTTTATTGCAAACCCTGCTGATATTCCCCCTTCAACTCCACCAAACACCCCGCACACAAACACCCCTCAAAATTCTCACTCACATACTGCGTTTCGTTCAGCGTTAACTGTACTTTGCTGCACTGGCACTTGGTGAATGAATTGGCTTTACATTCAAAAGGCACCTTGCAGCGTTCGCAATATACGGTTTCATGTTTGGGGTGTATCGCCATTAAAAATTATAAGTTAATACCAAATTCCCCGAGAACGTTTTATTGACCGTTGTGACATAACCATAATCATACGCATCTCCTGAGCCTGATGAGGAGGAGAATAAGAAGTTGTATTTACCCTCCACGCCAAGGCTTATATTATCGCTTACGTTAAAGTTTATCCCCAGTTTTGGCGCAACATACGATTCTTCATCGGTAGAGTTGCCCGCGTCATAGCCATAAAGCCCATCGTTAGATACGTACGAAAAATAATTATAGTATGAACCCAGGTCTATACCAAAGTAAAATTTTGCCTGGTCGCCGATGGCAACATTATACGCCGCACCTACAAAAAATTGTAACGAGCTGTAATTATCATATTTAATGTATCCGGCAGTTTTATCTGTCGGGTCATAGTAAAAGGTATCGAGTTTTGGTTTGTAGGATACAAAGCCAATGTTTGCATTAAAGGTAAAATCGCCGTAATTGTGTTTAACGCTTATGCCGAATGTAGGGGCTGCCTTAAAGGTAGTACCCAGATCGCCAGTTGGTACGTCATACCCGGCTAAAACAGATATGCCCCAATTACTCTGACCGCCATTATAGCCCGAATAATAGCCGCCCTGTGCGTGTGCGGATGTATAAATGAATAAAGTGAAGCAGGTTAAAACTACTGACTTGATTAGTTTTTTGCAGAAGGAGTTGAAATTATGATGCATAATGAATAAGGTTTATGCCACAAAAGTAACAAATTATGCGAAAGGCATAGATGCGCGAATTGCATCTATGCCTTTTGTGTCAACTATTTTACATACAGGCCTTAAGCCGAACAAGTCACACAACCTTCTTCCATCGAGCAGCTTGGTCCGGCTGGTATCTCGTCGGCTACCTGTTGTACCACTTCAGGGATAACCGGTTCCATGTTTTTGCCGCCCTGGTTCTCCACAGTAAACTTAATCGCTTGCGATGCCGCTTGTGTACGCAGATAATACATACCTGTTTTCAAACCTTTTTTCCAGGCGTAGAAGTGCATGGATGTCAGTTTTGACGCGTTTGGCGAATTGATGAACAAGTTCAGCGATTGCGACTGGCATACATAAGCGCCCCTGTCGGCTGCCATGTCAATAATGCTACGCATTTTGATTTCCCATACTGTTTTGTATAGTTCCTTGATTTCTGTTGGGATTTCCTCAATATCCTGTATCGAACCATTGGCGGTGATGATCTTGTCTTTCATGGTGGTGTTCCATAAGCCAAGGTTTACCAAATCGCGCAGCAAATACTTATTTACGACGATGAACTCACCGCTCAGTACACGGCGGGTATAGATATTCGAGGTATAAGGCTCAAAGCATTCATTGTTGCCCAATATCTGCGAGGTTGATGCAGTAGGCATTGGCGCAACCAATAACGAGTTACGCACGCCATTGTTCATTACATCCAAGCGCAGGTTTTCCCAATCCCAACGCCCGCTATCTGGTTGAACGTTCCATAGGTCGAACTGGAACTGGCCTTTTGACAATGGCGAACCCTTGAAAGTTTCATAAGCGCCGTCTTTTATCGCCAGATCTTTCGATGCTGTCATAGCCGCGAAATAGATGGTCTCGAATATCTCTTTGTTCAGTTGCTTAGCAGCATCGCTTTCAAATGGTAAACGTAGTTGGATAAACGTATCTGCCAAACCCTGTACGCCTAAACCGATAGGGCGATGGCGCAAGTTTGAATAGCGTGCTTCCTCAACCGGGTAATAGTTATGGTCGATGATCTTGTTCAGGTTGATGGTAACCTGGTAAGTAACATCATACAGTTTATTGTGGTCGAATATGCCATTCTGGATATAGCGCGGTAACGCCAATGAAGCTAAATTACAAACCGCAACCTCGTTAGCATCGGTGTATTCCATGATCTCGGTACACAGGTTCGAGCTTTTGATAGTGCCGAGATTTTGTTGGTTCGATTTGCTGTTGGCGGCATCTTTGTACAATAAATAAGGCGTGCCGGTTTCTACCTGTGCATCCAGTATGGCAAACCAAAGCTCCTGCGCTTTAACGGTTTTCCGTGCCCTGCCTTCAGCTTCATAGCGTTCGTATAATTCTTCAAACTCTTTGCCAAAGCAATCGGCTAATCCCGGTGCTTCATGTGGGCAGAATAAGCTCCAATCCTCATTAGCTTCTACACGGCGCATGAACAGGTCGCTTACCCAAAGGGCGTAGAATAAATCGCGTGCGCGCATTTCTTCCTTACCGTGGTTCTTACGCAGATCAAGGAAATCAAATACATCAGCGTGCCATGGCTCTAAATAGATAGCGAACGCGCCTTTGCGTTTGCCGCCGCCTTGGTCAACATAACGTGCAGTATCGTTAAATACCTTCAGCATTGGGATAATGCCGTTGCTGGTGCCATTAGTGCCACTGATGTACGAACCTGTAGCGCGTACATTATGGATGCTTAAACCGATACCCCCCGCGCTTTGCGATATTTTGGCGGTTTGTTTAAGCGTATCATATATGCCGTCAATGCTGTCATCCTTCATGGTCAATAAAAAGCATGATGACATTTGCGGTTTTGGTGTACCGGCGTTGAAAAGTGTAGGAGTAGCATGGGTAAACCAACGCTCGCTCATCAGGTTGTAGGTTTTGATAACGCTGTCAATATCTTCCTTATGGATACCTACCGATACACGCATAAATAAATGCTGTGGGCGTTCTACTATTTTGCCGTCAACTTTCAATAGGTACGATTTTTCCAGCGTTTTAAAGCCGAAGTAATCAAAACCAAAGTCGCGATCGTATATGATGGTGCTGTCTAATAATTCGGCATTGTCTTTTATTACCTGCCATACATCTTCGGCAATAAGAGAGGCGTTCTTGCCGGTTTTCTCATCAACATACTCATACAGCTTGCGCATGGTTTCGGAAAACGACTTCACCGTATTTTTATGCAGGTTCGATACCGCTATACGCGATGCCAGCAATGCATAATCAGGGTGTTTGGTAGTTAACGAGGCAGCGGTTTCGGCGGCAAGGTTATCCAACTCTGATGTAGTCACACCGTCATACAACCCTTCAATTACCTTCTTCGCCACATCAATTGGGTCCACCAAATTAAACCCGTAACACAGCTTCTCAATACGTGCTGTTATCTTATCAAATTTTACACTTTCTTTTCTGCCGTCTCTTTTTACTACAAACATGTTTGTGCCTCCTTATTTTATTGTTTATTGTCTTTTCTTAATTATCCTTGCGTATCCCCCTCGCGTCATTGCGAGGAACGAAGCAATCTCTTTATGCTAAGTCGCCGACCTGCCGAAAGAGATTGCTTCGTCATTCCGCTCACACCACCCTGCTCTCCCGATAGTTATCGGGACCTCGCAATGACGTGGCGTTTTGTATTGTTGTCCGTCCATCTCCCTATGCCTATACCTATGGACAGTGTGGACATTTAACTAATCTCCAACCTCTACTTTTAAAGTCCTCTCCTTTGGAGAGGATTTAGGTGAGGTCCTAAAAATCCTCATCCAATGAAAACGCCTGGCTCTTAGCATCCGCATTCAACACCCCGCTTTTTTGATAATCGCCAACACGTTTCTCAAAGAAGTTGGTTTTGCCTTGCAGGCTTATCATCTCCATAAAATCAAATGGATTGGTTGCACCGTAATATTTGTCGTAACCTAATTCGCTTAACCATCTGTCGGCTACAAATTCAATGTATTGGCTCATCAATTTGGCATTCATGCCGATGAGCGCTACCGGCAAGGCATCGGTCACAAATTCCTTCTCGATCTCCACCGCGTCGGTGATGATCTTAGTTGCTTCTTCTTTCGATAGCTTGTTTTTCAGCATGCCATACAGTAAACAAGCAAACTCGCAGTGCATACCCTCATCGCGCGAGATCAGCTCATTGCTAAATGTCAAGCCTGGCATTAAGCCGCGTTTCTTTAGCCAAAATATAGAGCAGAAACTACCCGAGAAGAATATCCCCTCAACCGCTGCAAAAGCAACCAAACGTTGAGCGAATGTGCCGTTGCTGATCCATTTTAATGCCCACTCGGCTTTTTTATTTACGCAGGGTACGGTATCAATGGCGTGGAACAGCCTGTCTTTCTCAACCGCATCCTTTATATAAGTATCTATTAATAACGCATAGGTTTCAGAGTGGATGTTTTCCATCATGATTTGGAAACCATAGAAACAACGTGCTTCAGGTAACTGCACTTCGCTCATAAAGTTGATGGCGAGGTTTTCGTTAACTATACCATCACTGGCGGCAAAAAAAGCAAGGATATGCGATATAAAATGCCTTTCGCCATCGGTTAAAGCTTCCCAATGCTTCATATCGTCGGAAAGGTCTATCTCTTCCGCCGTCCAAAAGCTGGCCTCGTGCTTTTTGTACATTTCCCAAATGCGCGGGTAATTGATCGGCAGGATAACGAACCTGTCCTTGTTCTCTTTCAGTAATAATTCTTCGTTTTCGTTGCTCATTTTCTGCCTTTGTTATTGGAGTCGACAAAAGGCAATGAACCGCCTGCACCCGTAATTGAGGCAGTAGTAGATTGGACTTTTGGCAAAACCTTATGCGTGAAAGTTTTGACAAGCTATACAGGCAGGTGTCTGGCTTGATTTGAGTTGAAAGTTGAAGGTTAAAAGTTGAAAGTGAAGACCGATGATCCTAACTTTTTGACTTTTGACTTAAAACTTTTGACTTAAAATACACAGTTGCACGTCAGCCCAGGAATTTAACTTGGTTCCCTTTTAATGCCGGAAATAAACCCGGCAACCCTTATAGCGTTTGTAAGAACTTAATGATTCAAAGATAAGGGCAAGGGCGGTTTGGTTGGTAGGGATAGTTTTAAACAAGGGGCGAAGTTGTTAACAACAGCCCCACCCGGCCTCCCCTGAAGGGGAGGGGTAAGTGCAGGCTAATGCTAATAAGTTCCCCCTTTAGGGGGTTAGGGGGCTAACGGCACAAACTTCATGCTCACCGAGTTAACACAATGCCTTACGTTTTTAGGTGTTAAATATTCGCCTTCAAACACATGGCCCAGGTGAGCACCACAGTTGGCGCATACAATTTCAACACGGCGTCCGTCCGCATCAGGTACGCGCTTTACGGCTCCGGCTATCTCATCGTCAAAGCTGGGCCAGCCGCAATGCGACTCAAATTTAGTTGCCGATTCATATAACGGCGCGTCGCATCGTTTGCACACGTAAACGCCTTCGGCTTTGTTGTTTAATAGTGAGCCTGTGAATGGCCTTTCGGTGCCTTTATGCATTATTACATATTCTTCTTCGGGGGTTAATTGATTATAATTTGTCATGATTTCTCTGATTATTTTTTGATTTCACCGATGGTGTTGTGATTCCACAGATACCTTCCGGCTTACATAAATATACGACAATTTTGGCGCTTTGAAGCTTGCCGGAAGGGATGTTTACATTGGGTTGACAAGCTTTTTTTCAACCCAAAACACCCTCTCCGCGCGTCATTGCGATGTACGAAGCAATCTCTTTACGCTGAGCCGTAGAAAGGTTCGTGTTGATTCCTTGCGTTGGGTTACTCAGCTTAAAGAGATTGCTTCACTCGTACCTCGCTCGCAATGACATGTTGGGTAAACACCCTCTCCGCGCGTCATTGCGAGGTACGAAGCAATCTCTTTAAGCTGAGCCGCAGATATTCACTATCGCCAAATAATTATCATATTTACCATATGGTTTTTGCACGAGGTGGATGTGTTTACATCCTAGCCAATAAAATTCACACCGTATTATATACGGGTGTAACTTCCGATCTAAGAGGCAGAATATGGGATCATAGGAATAAGACATATCCCGATAGCTTTACATCAAAATACAACTGTGATAAATTAGTTTACTTTTATTTCTACCCGCATATTGAAGAAGCAATAGCTGCCGAAAAACTAATTAAAGGAAGCAGTCGCGCATATAAAATTAACCTCGTAAACTCCATCAATCCTGAGTGGAAAGAGTTATATGATGATTTGATGGAGGAATAGCGTTTTGCTTTTCGCTTGGTTACTTAGCCATTAACCCCGCGTCATTGCGAGGAGGTACGACGAAGCAATCTCTTTAAGCTGAGTTGCAAATATAGATACGACGTGTCCGTCCGTGCTCCTGTGCCCATGTTTATGGACATTATGGACAAGCTGCTTCATTACTTAGCTTAAAGAGATTGCTTCGTACCTCGCAATGACGTGGTGGGAGAGTGAAAGTGAAGAGAGGGAATCCTAAAAACAAAAAATCCCGGCTAAACAACCGGGATCATATCATTTATTAAGATTAAGCCTTTCAGCTTTTACCTTTAGCCCTTAAGCTTTAGTGCTCAATTCTTCCGCCATAGCAGCGCCAATTTCAGCAGGTGATTCCACCACGCGGATACCGCACTCTGCCATGATCTTCATTTTAGCGGCAGCGGTATCATCCGCACCGCCAACAATAGCGCCCGCATGGCCCATCCTGCGACCCGGAGGCGCGGTTTGACCGGCGATAAAGCCTACTACAGGTTTAGTGCCATTCTCTTTTATCCAGCGTGCAGCTTCGGCTTCCATGCCGCCGCCTATTTCGCCTATGATGATGATGCCGTGTGTTTCAGGGTCGTTCATTAATAGTTCAACCGCTTGCTTGGTGGTGGTGCCTATGATCGGGTCGCCGCCAATGCCGATGGCTGTGGTGATGCCCATGCCTGCTTTCACTACCTGGTCAACAGCTTCATAAGTTAAGGTGCCTGATTTTGAAACCACCCCCACGTGCCCTTTTTTAAAGATGAAGCCCGGCATGATGCCAATTTTAGCTTCATCGGCAGTGATAATACCGGGACAGTTAGGGCCTATCAAACGCGTGTCGCGGTCGGCAATATATTCTTTCACCATGATCATATCCTTGGTAGGTATGCCTTCGGTAATACAAACTATAACTTTAATGCCTGCTTCGGCGGCTTCCATAATACCGTCGGCAGCAAAGGCAGGGGGGAGAATATAATTGATACATCGGCGCCTGTTTGGGCAACAGCATCGGCAACGGTATTAAATACGGGCCTGTCGAGGTGGGTTTGTCCGCCCTTGCCCGGGGTAACACCGCCAACTACCTGCGTGCCGTAAGCAATCATTTGCTCGGCGTGGTAGCTACCTTCTTTACCTGTAAAACCCTGTACAATAACTTTTGAATCTTTATTTACCAGAACACTCATAAGTATGTTTTTCTTTTAGTACGGCAAAGCTAAAATTTTTTTGTGCGGTATGGGTGGGTTGCGGTAATTTTTTTGTAAAAAAGGCAGTACGGTAATTGAAAGGCTGTAATTTAATAATAATGAACAACGAATGTCGAATAATGAATGTCGAAGTGGATCTACCCGCGCGTCATTGCTGCGGAGGTACGACGAAGCAACCTCACATAATTGGTTGCGAATATACAAAAGCCGTTAACCTGCTTGTGGGGTTGCTTCGGTCATCTAATGACGCGGTGGTGTGCTGCTGGCCGTTTGGCCGTCCGTCTCCCTGTGCCTATGCCTTCGGCCATTGGTGGACAGGAGTTATAATAATGAACACCGAATATTGAACACCGAAGTTAACTTCATCATTCGCTATTCGAAATTCAGTGTTCGATATTCACCTTCTCCACAAACTCCCCCTCACTCTTCGCCACTACAATCGTAGCAATGCCGTTGCCTATTAAGTTAGTAATGGCCCGTGCTTCACTCATAAACCTGTCGACACCGAATAATATCGCCATGCCCTCAATGGGTATAATATGAATGGCCGTTAGGGTAGAGGTAAGGATGATGAACCCACCGCCGGTTACCGCTGCTGCACCTTTTGAGGTGAGCATCAGGATGCCGATAATGGTCAGTTCCTGTGCGATACTCAAATCGATACGAAATACCTGCGCTAAAAATATCACCGCCATCGACATATAAATGGTGGTTCCATCCAAATTAAAGCTGTAGCCCGTAGGTATCACCAATCCTACTACCGATTTGGAGCAACCAAATGCCTCCATCTTCTCCATCATACTTGGCAATGCCGATTCGGATGAGGAGGTGCCCAGCACCAATAATATCTCATCCTTAATATATACCAAATATTTCCACAGGCTGAATTTGTATAGTCGGCAAATAATATTGAGCACAATAAATATGAACAATATCATGGTTACATACACCGCGCCAAGCAGTTTAAACATAGGGCTTAGCGTGCCGATGCCGTAAGTGCCAATGGTATACGCCATCCCTGCAAACGCGCCGATAGGTGCAAGGCGCATAATTACCTTCATAATGTTGAACAGTATCTTCAACAGCTTATCAATGCCCGATACCACGCTTGTACCATCCTTAGCCAGCTTGCTTAAGCCGTAGCCAAATAGTATGGCGAAGAAAAGAATCTGCAAAATATCGCCATTGGCAAATGCGGCGAAAATGTTGGAGGGTACGATGTGGGTGAAGAAGTCGGCCCACTTCATGTCGGCAGCGGCTTTTTGGTAGTCGGCAAGCTTTGTGGTATTGGCTGCTGCTGTAGCGTGGTTGATGAAATTGGCACCGGGTTTAAGCAGGTTGGCAACGGTTATGCCTATTATCAAGGCAAAGGTGGTGACTATCTCAAAATACAGCAGCGCCTTACCGCCAACCCTGCCTACCTTTTTCATATCGTGCATGCCTGCAATACCCGATACAATGGTGCAGAATATGATAGGCGCTATCAACATGGTGATCATCCTGATAAACGTATCGCTGATGGTTTTAGCGGTTGATGCAAAGCCCGGAAAATATGCGCCTGCAATTACACCCAGTATAATGGCAAGTAATACCTGGAAGGTTAAATTGGTGAGCAGGCGTTTCATATCGGATAGCAAGTATAGTGATTTATTGAGTGATTTGGTGATTTAGTGAATGAGTGAGTGGGTGTCTGTCCGTTTACCTGTGCCCATGCTTGCGGCCAATGTTGGACACTCCGCGTCATTGCGAGGTACGAAGCAATCTCTTTTGACAGGTTGACGACTTAGCTTAAAGAGATTATTAATACAGTTATTTGTTTTTTATCGGTGTTAATGAACTCCCTGCGGTAGGTTGTCTTCGTCACTCCGCTCAAGCAATCCTGCTCTCCCGATAGTTATCGGGACCTTGCAATAACGTAATTGTTTTAGTATGTGTCTGTACGTACAGACCCCCATAGGGGGAGATGGACGGACGGACTCATACGGTTGCAGGTATCAGATATTATAAATATCAGGGTGTTGTAGTTTAGCTATAATCAGCTTTATTATCAATAGTTTAAATTTCAACCCTGAAATTTTAAAAATACTCCTCCATCATCATATTCATATATGATTTGCTGTGCAGTAGGGTGAAGAAGAGATGTGGATAACCCGGTAGGGGTGCTATACAAATGTAAGGATTTTTCTGTAATTGTAAAGAATAATCTTTGATATTTTTTCATTAGTTATATTAAATTAGTTATATTAAATATAACTGGTAAATGGTTGTCCGTCCGTCACCAGGAGCCACTACCCCAGCCAGCAACCAGCCAAATATTATAAAATTATTAGTGACTTTGCTGAATTTCAAGTTGGCTGCTTTTGGCTGATATAAGGGCCCCTTGTGACGGACGGCCAGCCAGTATAATATGATTAACAGCTTATAAATCAGGTATAACTGTAAAAATGGCTTTGGTGCGGTTTGGTTGTAAGGCTCCTGAATTTGCCGGAATATTCCAATTAAAGGCAGCAAGTAGATGCGGTTTTTCAAATTTTAAGGGTTGCTAAAATGCTGAAATTGGTTGAAAAAGCAACGTTACTTCAGAGTTGATATTTTGTTAAATTAAATTTTTTTATAATCCAATAATGTAGTGTGGGAAATATATAAGTGTAGACTATATTCCCCAAATTGTGTAACATGAAAATGTTGATAACCTGTTATGAAATGTTAACATTTTCCACATTTGTCAATATCTTTCGCAATTTAACTGGCAAGAAATTGCATTTTCGTTGATAAAATATCGCTTTTTTGCAAAACTCGTAATTGCCCAATAGTATAATTTTTAACTCATTCTCAATAAAATTTTCGCCTTACATTAATTATGCCAAAAAATTAGTTTTTGTCATTTTATTTTATTTACTATTGTAACATTAACATTACGCTCCCCGTAGAACGAAAGCGTAATACCATGAAAACAAAACGATTAAGCCGATGACAAGAAAATTATCCCTGATAATTTGCAGCATAATTTTGCTCGCATCTTTTCTTAGTTCTACCAGCAAAGCCCAAACAGTTGTACGCCTCCAGTTTACTAAAGTAATTCAAGCTCCTAACACGGGTATGGATTTTACACCATGGATGAATGATGATGTTACCAAACTGGTACAGCAGGTATGGGGCCCCGGCACACAGGTATGGGCTAACTTAACCTTGCCGCTTACCCAGCACAGTATTATAACACGTTTATCATTTTATGATTATTCAGGCACGTTTACTAGTCAGCCCGATACCATTTATGCGCTCAATGGCAAGATAAAAACGCTTATAGGCACTTTTACAGGCCCGAAATATATGACATGGGATGGATTTACATTGGCAAAACCGGTAGAGGCCGATGCTATTATTATCCACAAATTTGGTAACAACATCCCTCAAAAGGTCAAGATATTTGGGTATGCCGATGTAAATCCAACCCAAAATGCTAACCTTTCACAACTCGGTTTAAGTTCGGGTACATTAGCTCCTGTATTTAACCCCTTAGTGCAAACTTATAAAGCCGCGGTGGTCAATACAGTTACCTCAATAAAAATAACCCCAACGGCAGCCATGAACAATACTGTTATACAGGTAAACGGTAAAACTGTAATTTCGGGCCAGCCTTCGGCATCAATACCTTTAGCGGTAGGTACCGATACTATTAAAGTAGTGGTAACAGCACAGGATAAAAAAACTACAAGGCCCTATACTATAATAATAACCAGGGCTCCATCGGCTATCGACAATTTATCAAACCTTGCTATTACAAAGGTTACTTTGAATCCGGCATTTAAAACAACAACGTTAGCTTATAACGATACTGTAGCCAATAGCGTAACATACGTTAATGTAACACCAACAGCTACTGATGCCACCGCTGTTATACGGGTAAATGGTATTATTGTGGCTTCGGGTAAAACATCGCCTATTGTTGAACTGGCGCCCGGGGCTAATACTATTAAAGTGCTTGTAATGGCTCAGGATAAAAAAACGGCCAAAATTTATACAGTTAACATATACCGTATACCGTTGTTAACGGCTAACCTGGTGAATCTTATTATAGATAGGGGCAGCTTAGCACCGGCATTTAACCCTTTGATATTAAATTACAACGTTAAGGTTGCGAATACTACTGCAAACATGACGCTCATACCAACATCAAGCGGTGGGGCAAGTATAAAAATAAACGGCATAACGGTGCCTTCGGGTAAGGTAACAGATAAGATACCACTTGTGGTTGGTATAAATGTTATAAGAATAGTAGTTACTGCTGAAGATGGTAAAACCATTAACCGTTATGCACTATATGTTACAAGGTTGTCGGCAGATTGTAACCTGGCTAACCTGGTAATTTCTAATATAAAGCTAACTCCTGCATTCGCTTCGACCACGTTAGCTTATAGTGCAAAGGTTGGCAGCACAGTAAAAACGCTAAAAATTACACCAACACCTGTTGATACCAATTCAACTATAACCGTTAACGGTACTCCTGTAAACCCAAATGCAAGCGTAACGGTGTCCGTATTAGCCGGTTCCACCACAATGGTGAATACACTGGTTACAGCACAGGATGGTAAAACCGTTAAAACTTACGCGGTAGCAGTAACGCAATCAACGTCAACCGATACAACAAGCACCCCTCCTGATACCACAACTACTCCACCTGATACTACGGGTACAACCCCTCCGCCAGATACCACCGGCGGCATGGTTAAAATACCGATCGACCCATCACGTTTTTATGTGATGAACAATGCATCTAACGGTTTGCAGGGGTTATTTGATGGTGTGCTTAATGTAGGTGTTAATACAGGCTATGGCGAATTATTCAAAACTTATGATTGCTTTTACCCTGTGTTGCCGGGTGAATCGATAGACCTGCGCCAGATAAAATATTATAGTTACCAGGGCGGAATAGCCACTCCAATGACGGTTGATGTAATTGATACAGCAGGTATACGAACGAACATTTCCAGTTATATTGGGGGCCCTTACCAGCAATGGATAGGCCCGTATCCGGGTGTAAGCGGGTTCAACCTTAAAAAATCGGTTACCGGCATTAAGTACATCGTACTGCACTATACATCGGGTTTTCCGAATGAGATGGAATTTGACGGCTATTACACAGCCCCGCCGGATACTACGCCAATTGTGCGCAAACCATATCCGCTAAGTCAATATTTTGGCACTAACGCTTTTGAGTGGAACCTGGAGGACCCCAATAACCCGCTTGTAGTTAGTACAACTATGTTAACGGCTATGCGTGCTTTTACACAAATTAGGCATTACATGGATTGGGGCAAGATAGAACCTGTACAAGGCCATTATTGCTACGACCCGATATTAAGTGGCGGTTGGAATTACGATGCTTTATACACAGCCTGCAAAACCAACAACATGCTGGTATTGGGCGATATTAAAACCCAACCACCCTGGATGAAGGCCTCATGGCCCGCTGCGCTGGCGAATGATGAGAACGTGCCGGTAATGTATGGTAAAGATTTTAACGACCCTAACTCATATATTGAACAAGCGCATGTAGGTTTCGAATACGCAGCCCGGTATGGTACAAATGCAAATGTAAACTCAAGCTTGTTAAGTGTTGACCCAACTTTATTGTGGACAGGTGAACCTATAAACGTTGTAAAAAAAGGCCTGGGCCTTATAAGTTATATTGAATGCGATAATGAACGCGACAAGTGGTGGAAAGGTACTAATGCCTACCAAAACTGTTATCAATATGCAGCCAACCTTTCGGCCTTTTATGATGGTAACAAAAATACTATGGGTCCTGGCGTAGGCGTTAAAAACGCCGACCCTAACATGAAGGTAGTAATAGGCGGCTTATGCTCCGGCGACCCAACTTATATACATGGTATGGTACAATGGTGTATTGAACACCGCGGTTATAAAGCCGATGGTACGGTAAATTTATGCTGGGACGTTATTAACTATCACTTTTATTCAAACGATGGCATAAGCGGTGGTAATGCTACGGTGGGTGTAGCGCCTGAAATTTCAAGCACCATGAGCCTTGCACAGGGGTATTTGAAAATGGCCCACCAATATGCTAACGATCAGGAGGTTTGGGTAACAGAAGCAGGTTATGACCTTAACACCGGCAGCCCGCAAAGGGCGCCTGCTATAGGCAGCAAAACGGCTCAGTTAGTTGAAGGCGACTGGATACTGCGCACTTCGCTTTTATATGCAAGGGCTGGTATTTCAAGGGTATTCTTTTACGAAGCACAGGATGATGATCCGAATATATCAATTCAATATGCATCATCAGGCTTGCTGAACAGCAACCAAACCCGCAGGCCAGCAGCTGATTATTTATATCAAACCAATAAATTATTCGGCAATTTTAACTATGTTAAAACCATTAACGGCAGCCCTATTGTTGACAATTACCAAAATGCAGGCCAGCAAATGTATATGCTGGTAATGCCTACCCAAACAGGCAAAACCGCTACTTACTCACTTAACATGGGAAGTGCCGATTCGGCTTATGTTTACAACCCTAAAGCAGGTGTTAATGACATGGCTGTTAACAAGGTTAAATTAACCAATGGTACGCTATCGGTAAATGTTACCGAAACGCCAACATTTGTGGTTCCGTCGGGCAGTACAGCATTAGTATTAAATACAGTGAAAACAGCAAACGCGCTGGTTGCTAATACAGCTGCATCGCTTAATACTATTAATGTTTACCCTAACCCCACAACGCAATATGCTACCGTAGCGTTTACCAATACTGCTACAACCGCTGTAACTATTAAGGTTAGCGATATAAACCTGAATAAAACTTATAAAACTTACACTTTCCCTAAAACAGGAGATAGTTTCTCAAATACCATCGATATAAGTAATGTGCCAATGGGGGTATGTATAATTCAGGTATTACAGGGCGAACAATCAGTAATGAAGAAAGTGATAAAAACACTTAATTAATTATCAGTTTGCATTATAAAAAAGCGATGGGTTTATGCTCATCGCTTTTTTTGTTTACACCTTTTCGAACGAACGGACAACTTGTATAGGTTTAACTTATTCAGCCTGTACAAGCATCCCCAATAAAAATTTCTTATTTTCGCAACCTCAATACGCGTAATTTACAAATGGACTATCAATTTAAAGATATAGAGCAGAAGTGGCAAAAGTTTTGGGCCGAAAACGGAACCTTTAAAGCCGGGGACAACAGCAGCAAACCCAAATATTATGTGCTGGATATGTTTCCATACCCATCTGGCGCAGGCCTGCATGTAGGGCACCCGCTGGGCTACATTGCTTCTGACATTTTTGCACGCTATAAAAGGCTGAAGGGCTTTAACGTACTGCATCCTATGGGCTATGATTCATTCGGCCTGCCTGCGGAACAGTACGCCATACAAACCGGGCAGCACCCTGCCATTACTACCGAAACGAATATCGCCACCTATCGCCGCCAACTCGATCAGATCGGCTTCTCGTTTGATTGGAGCAGGGAAGTGCGCACCAGTTCACCTGATTATTACAAGTGGACGCAGTGGATATTTATGCAGTTGTTCAACTCGTGGTATAATAAGACTGCTGATAAGGCGGAAAGTATTGATAAATTGGTTGCGCATTTTGAAAAGAACGGCTCGGGTGGAATTGATGCTGTGTGTGATGAAGAAGTACTGAGCTTTAGCGCCGATGAGTGGAAAGCGATGGGTCATGACGCGCAACAGGCTGAGCTGTTAAAATACCGCCTCACTTACCTGCGCGAAAGCACCGTGAACTGGTGCCCGGCATTAGGCACTGTACTGGCAAACGATGAAGTGAAAGACGGCTTTAGCGAACGCGGCGGCTACCCCGTTGAGCAAAAGAAAATGATGCAGTGGAGCATGCGCATCACCGCCTATGCCCAGCGTTTACTCGAAGGCCTGGATACCATCGACTGGCCTGAGCCTTTGAAAGAAATGCAAAGGAACTGGATAGGAAAGAGTACTGGTGCAAGTGTAAAATTCGCTATTAAGAGTCAAGAGTCAAGAATCCAGAGTCAAGAGTTTATTGAGGTTTTTACCACCCGTGTAGATACCATTTTTGGCGTTACCTTTTTGGTAATAGCGCCGGAACATGAACTGGTTGCAGAGTTGACAACGCCTGAACAAAAGGGTGCTATCGAGGCCTACATCGCCCAAACAAAAAAGAAAAGCGAGTTGGACCGTATGGCTGATACCAAAACTGTATCGGGCGCTTTTACGGGTAGCTACGTGCTTAACCCTTTGAATGGCGACCGTGTGCCGATATGGATAGCAGATTATGTATTGGCAGGCTACGGAACCGGGGCTGTAATGGCCGTACCGAGTGGCGATCAGCGCGATTATCTTTTTGCCAAACATTTTAATTTGCCGATAGTGCCGATAATGGACATTCAGAAAATTGATACCGAAGCCGACCCAACAAAGGACGGACGCTACATCAATTCGGATTTCATGAACGGATTGTTTTATAACGAAGCCACTAAAGCCGTTATAGCCAAACTGGAAGAAATAGGGGCGGGCAAGGCCAAAGTAAACTTCAGGATGCGCGATGCCATATTCGGGCGCCAGCGTTACTGGGGCGAGCCGGTACCTGTTTATTTTAAGGATGGTTTGCCGCATTTGATAGAAGAAAGCGAATTGCCATTGATATTACCCGAAGTAGATAAATATTTGCCAACCAAAAGCGGTGAACCGCCTTTAGGCCGTGCGCACGACTGGAAATACAAGGGAATAGATGAATATGAATTAAGCACCATGCCGGGTTGGGCGGGCAGCAGCTGGTACTGGTACCGCTATATGGACGCGCATAACGACAAGCAATTTGCATCGAAAAAAGCGGTTGAATACTGGAAGGATGTAGACCTGTACATTGGCGGCAGTGAGCACGCGACGGGGCACTTGCTGTACAGCCGTTTCTGGAACAAGTTTATGAAGGATATGGGGCTGGTTGTTGAGGAAGAGCCTTTCAAAAAACTGATCAACCAGGGGATGATACAGGGCAGGAGCAATTTTGTGTACAGATTAGTTGATGAAGAGGGCAGGGGCACAATTACTTTTGTGTCAAAAGGACTGAAAGATCAATATAAAACATCGGAACTGCATGTAGATGTGAATATTGTTGAGAACGATGTGCTCGATATAAATAAATTCAAAAAATGGCGCGAAGATTTTGCCAATGCTGAATTTATATTGGAGAACGGCAAATACTTCTGCGGAGTTGAGGTTGAAAAAATGTCCAAATCAAAATTCAACGTAGTAAACCCCGATGACCTGATCGAACGTTATGGTGCCGATACCCTGCGCATGTACGAAATGTTCCTCGGCCCTCTAGAGCAAAGTAAGCCATGGAATACCAATGGTATCGAGGGCGTATTCAAGTTCCTGCGTAAATTCTGGCGTTTGTTCCATAATGATCAATGGCAGTTCAATGTGTCTGATGCTGAACCAACAAAAGCTGAACTAAAATCGCTGCATAAGATCATCCGTAAGGTAGAAGAAGATGTGGAACGATTCTCATTCAATACCTCGGTTTCCAGCTTCATGATAGCGGTTAACGAACTGACCGACCTAAAGAGTAATAATCGTGCAATATTGCAGGATATGGTGATCACCCTTTCACCCTATGCGCCGCATATTTGCGAGGAATTGTGGGTGTTACTAGGTAATGAGGCTGGTACGTTATCATATGCGGCATATCCTAAGTTTAGCCCGGCTTATTTGGTCGAGGATGATTTTTCTTATCCTATATCTATCAACGGCAAAACCAAAATGAATTTGAGCATCCCCCTAAGTCTGGATGCAACCGATACCGAAGCTTTTGTTTTAGCCAATGCTGATGTACAAAAATACCTCGACGGTAAATCGCCCAAAAAAGTAATTGTAGTTAAAGGCCGGATAGTGAATATGGTGGTGTAGCTGAAATCAAATTTGTCATTGCGAGGCACGAAGCAATCGCAAGGAAGCAAGCGGTGATGCATGGTTCGCGATTGCTTCGTGCCTCGCAATGACAAGAAAGTAAAGCACATTCATCACATCTATCTATTACCATAGTGTAACATTTACAATATGTTACGATGAAATTTGATAAAAATGACAAAGTTATTGTAACATTTAGGGTAATTTCGCCTCCAATTTGAAAAGTACCCTTACAATGAAGCGAATTTTTATATTTTTACTATTACTGGGTTCAGTTATAACTGCACATGCGCAGTTTGGCGGAGCCCCCGCTATAACCGGCAGGGTGTCGGGAACGGTTATTGATTCGGTTACCAAAAAGCCGGTGCAATATGCCAGTGTTGCTATTTATTACAGCAGCGGAACGGCCCCCATTAACGGTATGCTCACCGACGAAAAGGGCGAATTTAAATTATACAATTTAAAGGCTAACAGCTATAAAGTGGTTGTCACTTTTATCGGTGGTTATCTAACTAAAACCATTAACCCTGTAGTTACCACCCTGTCAAAACCCGACAATAATATGGGTGTTATTTTGATAAGGCCCGATGACCATATATTGAATGAAGTTAAAGTTACCGGCCAGGCGGCTTTGATCGAAAATCACATCGATAAACTGGTTTACAATGCTGAAAAAGACCTTACCGCAGCAGGCGGCAACGCAGCCGATGTATTGCAAAAAGTGCCGATGGTATCGGTTGACATTAACGGTAACGTAGCTATTCGCGGCGATCAGAACGTGAAGGTTTTGATCAACGGCAGGCCGTCAGGTATCACCTCAACCAGTTTGAGCGATGCATTGAAGGCCATCCCCGCCGACCAGATAAAAACCATTGAAGTAATTACTTCGCCATCAGCAAAATATGATGCTGAAGGTTCGGCAGGTATTATTAACATTGTTACCAAATCAAAAAATATATCGGGTATCAGCGGTTCGGTAAGCGGTGGTGTAGGTACCAAACAAAACAATGGTAATATTAACTTTAACTATAACAAGAACCGCTTTAGTCTGTCGGCTAATTTAAGCGGCAACTTAACCTGGCCTCAAACTACGCCAACAGATTTTACACAAAACCTGATGGGCGCCGATACTTCGTACACCCATTATCATTCAACAAGTACGGTTAAACGCCATGCGCTGATGGGTTCGTTCAACTTGGGTTACCAGTTCAATAACTACAATAATTTATCGTCTGATTTCAGGCTGAATGGTGGTGGTTTCCACATCAACGGTTCGCAAAGTGATGTGGTGCGTGATAACCAGATAGCATCGGCTAATGCCAATTATACGGGTACTTCACTTTCAGATAATACCTTAAGCGGGTTTGACTGGGATATTGACTACGACCATAAGTTTAAGAAAGAAGGTGAGGACCTTGACCTTTCGGCACAATGGAGCCACAGCATCATCAATACCAATTATTTGTATAACTATACCGCGGTGAACCCAAGCCAAAAAGGGTTTAATAATGGCACCAATAACGAATATACTTTGCAGGCCGATTACACCTTGCCTATCAGTAAATTATTAAAACTGGAAGCAGGCGGTAAAAGCATATTCAGGCGATTAAGCAGCGATTACGAGAATTTTAACCTTGATGACAACACCGGCGATTATTTGTATGATAATATCAATTCAAACAATTACAGCTACAACCAGGATGTTTATGCCGGTTACTCGGTATTAACATTTACCCTGCCAAAAAGCTGGTCGATATTAGCCGGCGGCCGTTATGAAAATACCCGGATAGACGGTATCCCAAATAACCCTGCACAAGCCGATGTAATACCGTTCCACAGTTCATATGATGTGTTTATACCAAGCTTAACTATCCAAAAAGCTATAAACCCATCCAACACAATTAAACTGAGCTATAGCAAACGTATACAGCGCCCTAGCCTGCAATTTTTGAACCCGTTCCTCAATACCAGCCGTATCCAAAGCCAAAGCCAGGGTAATCCCGAACTTTCGCCTGAAATATCGCAAACTATCGAGCTGAACATTAACTCATTCATTAAAACATCGCTGGTAAACTTCTCGGTTTATTACAAACGTACATCCGACCATATTGAAGGTATCGCAAGGCCAACGCAATATATAAATGGTACCGATACGCTGCCGGCCACGCTTACCACCTATGAAAATATTGGCAACCTTAACTCATGGGGAGCAAGCTTTTATGGCTCGATAAACCCGGTGAAAATATTAACTATCCGCGGTAGTATCGATGCTTATACGTTCCATCCTATCGCATCATTAGGATACCTTGATGAGCTATCAACCGATAAAACTTATATACAGTATAATGCCTTTTTAAGTGCATCGGTAACTTTGAAAGGCGGTTTTATTGCCGAGGCTTTCGCAGTCGATAGGTCGGCACAGCACACCATACAGGGCACTAATCCCGGTTTTTATTATTATGCTATTGGTTTAAAGAAGCAGTTTGATAATAAAAAGGCTTCGTTGGGCCTGAATATGGTTAACCCATTCAGTTATTATGAGGACTTTAATTCAAACCTGAAAAGCCCAACGCTTACACAAACCAGCTATACACAGTTCCCTTTCCGTTCATTCGGCATAACGTTTAGCTACAGCTTTGGTAAAACAACTTTCAGCAACCCTAATCAAAAGAAAAAAGGCGTAAACAACGACGACCTTAAACAAGATGATTCAGGCGGCATGGGCGGCGGCGGTGGTGGAAACGGCGGCGGCGGCGGTAGTCGTTAAACCAAAATTCAAAAGTAAAAATTCAAAAAAGCCCTGGTGTGAGCCGGGGTTTTTGAATTAAACATTGCTTCCTTTTTGTCATCCTGAGCGATAGCGAAGGATCTTCTAAAAGCGATAAGTAGCTGACACGTATGGCTTAGAAGATGCTTCGTGCCTCAGCAAAACCGGGATCATTCCGCCCCTACATCGATCCCAATCCGTTTTAGCAGAAGCGAGGCGTTAAAGGTTTTACATTCCCCGTGTTTTATTTTGTAGTCGAAAAGCATTTCGCCGTTCACCACCTGTATGTCGAAGTAGAAGTTGCGCACATAATCGGGGTACTTTTGTTCCAGCTGTGCAATCTGCAAATCGTGCGTAGCTACCATACCCACACCTTTTTTACTGATCAACTGCTCAATCACCGCTTTCGATCCTAAATATTTATCAACCGAATTGGTGCCGCGCAGCATTTCATCTATCAGGAAAAAAACCTTTGGCTCATTACTTACTGCGGCGAGCAGCATTTGCAGGCGGTCGAGTTCAGCTTTAAAAGTTGAGGTGCTTTCGTTAAGCGAATCCTTAATGCGCATATAGCTGATGATGGTAATAACCGATACCTCCATTTCATCGGCACAAACCGGCGCACCACACAGCGCAAGTACGGCATTTATGCCAATTGTGCGTAAAAAGGTGCTTTTGCCCGCCATGTTCGAGCCGGTAATGATGTCGATGTTAAAGGCATCGTTCAATTCATAATTATTAGCTACACGATATTGTTTATTGATAAGCGGATGGGCCAGGTTTTTGGCAGTTACGGTATAACCCTCGCCATCGGCTATTTGAGGGTAGGCCCATTCAGGATAATTAATTCCCAATGACGACAGGCTGATAAGCGCTTCAAATTCGGCTATTATATCAAAGGCTGTTTCAATATCATCGCGGTTTTGTCGCTTCCAGTTTTCAATGGCTATTACCTGCTTTATCGCCCACAAAAAAAACACGTTCAATATAAAGCCGACTATCATTATCAGCGTATAACCCAGTTTGTTAATAAGTATGGATAATTCTTCGATGCTTTTTTGGGTACGGCCATTGTTGAGCTTTTGGTTCAGTTCGCTGCAACCGGGTGATTGCCATTGTTCTGTTTCGATAACTTTTAGTACGATGGCGTAGTTGGCCAATACTTTGCCGATTTTATCGGCAACTGAAGCTGATTTTACCAGGTATTCGCCTTTTGAAGTGATTAGAGCCAGGTTAAAAACAACTATCGCGATAGCAAAAAAAGTGATGAACGAATAAAATATGCTGCCTATAATTGCTGCGGATAACAGGAACGGTGCGAACCTGATATAAACCGACATCCATTTTTCGCCGGGCAGATCAAGCGGTGTGCGTAAATAGGCAAATAAACTATTTAGCTGAATAGCATCTTTATTATTAGCAAACAGCAGCCGGGCCTGCAAATCGAGTTTCCAACTGTT
>Ga0207671_10001544_pt1 | contig 26333 bp, 26 predicted proteins | sample KBSC24metaG_FD_184352 | JGI IMG/M metagenome (GOLD analysis project Ga0207671, IMG submission 184352) | Corn rhizosphere microbial communities from Kellogg Biological Station, Michigan, USA - KBS C2-4 metaG (SPAdes) (version 2) | ecosystem: Host-associated > Plants > Roots > Rhizosphere > Soil... | reverse complement strand
ATAAATCTTAGTTCTATCTTAGTCTTATGAAACATAAACTTCTACTGTTCCTGTTATTCATCGCGTCAGCCTCCTTCGCTCAAACAGACGCCAAATTAACCGCAAAGTTGCAGGATGCCATAAAAGGTTTTAACGGTCAGGCAGGCATTTACGTGCAAAACCTAAAAACCGGCAGAACTGCTGCCATCAATGCCGATACCCTTTTCCCAACCGCCAGCATGATAAAGGTAAGTATACAATGCGGACTGATGGATAAGATAGAAAAAGGCGATATGCAATACAACCAAAAGCTGGTTTACCGCGATTCTCTTTTATATAAAGGTGAAGATATACTCGGCTCGTTTAAAGATAAAGATACCATTGAGGTAAGCAAGGTTGCACTGCTGATGATTACCATGAGCGATAATACCGCCAGCGTTTGGCTGCAAAAGCTGGTAGGCGGCGAATACATTAACAACTGGCTGGAAACCAATGGATTTAAAGTGATGCGGGTAAACTCACGGGTGCCGGGTCGCGAGGCAATCAGGGCTAAATATGGCTGGGGTGTTACCACGCCCTTTGAAATGTGCCGTTTATTTAAAATGATACGAAACGGGGAAGCGGTAAGTCCGGCGGCCAGCGAGCGTATGTACCGCAATATGGGCCGAATTTTCTGGGACGATAAGGCTATATCACAAATACCGCCATATATCCAAACTGCATCCAAGCAGGGCGCGCTGGATGAGGCAAAGTCCGAAACTGTAATGGTTAACGCCCCGCACGGCGACTACGTGTTTTCTATCACCACCAATCACAACAAAGATCAGCGCTGGACGGAAGATAACGAAGCCGTAGTGCTTATCCGTAAGATATCTTCATTACTATGGCACTACTTCGAGCCGGACAGCAAATGGGCGCCACCGGCGGGGATGGATAGGTATATGAAGGATGAGTGAGTGAGAGTTAATCAGAGGTTAGAGACCAGAGATCAGTTAAAAAGCGAAAGGCACGGATAAACTTCCGCCAGACTTCCGAAGTTTTTGAAACTTCGGAAGTCTCTTGTTCCTATATTTCCAATGATTTTCTCGTTTTCGCGGGCAATTTTTCAGCAATTAACCGGTACGATTGTTCCAGGTAAAACTCCCATTCCTGCCGGCTTAGCCGGTTGATGTCATCGATGTGAACCCATTTGTAACGCGCTACATATTCCTGTGGCGAAAAGCCTTCTTTTGAGATTGTCTCCTCAAAATCCTCAGCGGGTACTTTAACGGATGCCGAAACGGGCACACTATCCGGTGAAGTGAACAGGAATGTTTTGCCGCCAACGTTAAAACATAAATGCGAGCCCAACTTAATATCTTCGGTAACTCCCGGTAACCGGTTGCAAAGGGTTTGGATGTCTTCTATGGTCATGAATAATTAGGTTGTATTAATTTAATTACGCTATAATCCGCACATTTTTTTGGAGTTATCAATCAATAATAACCCTAATCTGCTAATTTTAAAAATCATAATCAGTTATTCAATGATTAAATCCATCGCCACCGCAGCCTTTTTTTGCTTTCTGTTGATTTTTAGTGAACGAACCTATTCGCAAAGTGCTGCCGAAGGCAGGTATTATAATTCATTCGATAATACAAAGATTTATTACGAGGTAAGCGGCGAAGGTTACCCGGTGATATTGATTCATGGATTTTCGGGCACATCGCAGGGCTGGAAAAGCGGGCAAATGTATAGCGACCTTATCAAAGCCGGTTACAAGGTAATCATCCTTGACCAGCGCGGCAACGGAAAATCAGACAAGCCGCATACCGACGAAGGCTATAATAATGATGCCGAAGCAAAAGACATTATGGGCCTGGCTACTGCTCTTAATTTAAAAAACTATGATGCCGTGGGTTACTCGCGCGGCTCGATAATTTTATCACGCCTGCTGGTGCTCGATAAGCGCCTGCATAAAGCGGTTATGGGTGGCATGGGCGCCGACTACACCAACCCCGAATGGCCGCGCAGGGTACATGCCTACAAAGCTTTGATGGGCGATACCACTTTACACGATGTGGACGATATGGTAAAATATATCCATTCGCAGCCTTTTGATGTATTGGCATTGGCCTATCAGCAAAAATGGCAGCCGTCAACCAGTAAAAAGGAACTGGCCGCCGTACGCAAACCGGTATTGATTATCCGCGGTACGGCCGATAAAGAGAACGGCTCAGAAACAGAGCTGAACAAATTGCTACCGCGCTCCAGCCTGGCTTACGTCCCCGGAAACCACAATACTGCAAGTAAAAACGAAGAATTCAGCAAAGCTGTGCTTACTTTTTTAAAGGACTGACCAGGCCCAGGGATAGCACTTAACTGTTTATTTACATTGACTTTAAAACAAATACACTTAGTTTTTCCTTTTATCAGTGTATGAACAAATTGCTCCTGACTATACTCTGCTGCTTATTACCTTTTATGTTACTGGCACAAACCGTTACCGACACGGCAAACATGGATGTGGATACTACCGGGCAACGGGATTTAATCGATATCGGGAGCAAATTATTCCATTTTAAGCCCCGCACTAAAAAGCCAGGTCAGAAGCAGATATTTTTCTCTGTATTGCCCTTATCTACATCAGTACCGGGCGGCAGCAAGGCGTTGGTAACCTCAACAACGGCCGGTTTCTACCTGGGCGACAGGACAACGACATATCTTTCTTCAGTTACATTCGCGCCTTATTTTAATTTAAAGGGCCGGTATGGCTTACCTGTTCACTCCAGCATCTGGACACCCGATAATACCTACAACGTGCAGGGTGATGTTCGTTTTTTAGTTTATCCGCAAAATACCTGGGGGCTTGGCGGTAAAAACGGCGAAGATGAACGAATTTTAGTCAATTTCGATTACGTCCGGTTTTATCAGACTGTACTGAAACGCATAAAGCCATTTTTTTACGTTGGTTTTGGTTATAATATGGATTATTATTTCAATATAAACACCAATGTAAATGGGCAAACAACCACGCTTAGCGATTTTACCCGGTATCCGTACGGCACCGACGGGCGTAACTCTTTTTCTTCAGGTCTTACACTAAACGCTGTTTATGATACCCGTCAAAACCTGTTTAATCCTTTTCCGGGTATATTTGCCAACCTGATTTACAGGCATAACGCAGGCTTTCTCGGCAGCGATAATAATTCACAGTCTGTTTATCTCGACTTTAGAAAATACATTGCCGTTGGCGACAATTCGGTTTACAAAAGCATTTTTGCGTTCTGGACGTATTATTGGACGACCATATCCAACGGTACACCGTACCTGAACCTGCCCGGCATCGGTAATGACCCTTACCAACGTTCGGGACGCGGTATCGAACAAAACAGGTACAGAGGTAACAGCCTGATATATTTTGAAGCTGAATACCGCCGTGATATTACCGCAAACGGGCTTTTCGGCTTTGTGGTATTTGCCAACTTTAACAGCGCCAGCGAGCTCAACACACGCCGTTTTGCATATATTAATCCGGCAGCGGGGGGCGGCTTACGCGTTAAATTCAACAAGCGTTCGGCCACTAATATTGCTATTGATTATGGTTTTAGTAAAGGCTACAACGGTTTGACACTGGGCCTGGGAGAAGCATTTTAAGTAATATTTTTAACACAATAGAAAAATAAATATTTAGTAATACAAAAATAAGTATATATTTATAATCACGTTATTTAGCCCCTCCGATCTCTATTTTTATCATCCGGTTTTATTTTAGTTTTTAATTTTTAGCTATTGATGGCAAAGCGCATTTTAGTATTGGATGATAACCAGGATATACTGGATATAGTTCATGAAACCCTTACTTATGAAGATTTTGAGGTAAAAAGTATTGCACGCGGTACCGATGTTATCCCAATGGCCGAAACTTTCGATCCAGACCTTGTAATACTCGACTATCGTGTAGCCGGCACAAATGGCGGCGAACTTTGCAGGCAGCTTAAATCGCACCCGCGGTTTAAGCATGTTCCGGTAATTATTTATTCGGCTTACCTGAGCAATGATAGTGAGCTGATGGCTTATGGCTGTGATGCGATTATCAACAAACCTTTCGATTTAACTGAGTTGGTTGATAAGGTTAATCAACTGCTTTGAGGCTGTAAAGACCGATTGAGCCTATGTTATTAGCTCAAGATTAGATTTCCATTAAATTTTACCCGACGCACTTTTGGTTGTAATTTTCTTGTTACTTTTACACCCGTCAAACAAAACCCCTATTTAAAATATTACTGCAATGGAAGGAATATCAACGGCTTCAGGCAGGGAAAGGAGGCCATACCTTTGTCCCAAATGCAATTCAAAACTTACGGAACGCGTGCGCCGGAGTTTCTGGATAAAAACCTTTTTATTTTGGCGGCCAGCGAAAAGGTTCCATTGTTATAACTGCAATAGCAAGCCATATATTTATGATTGACCGGGAAATAATTGCACGCATACAGTGCACTTTTTAACAATCACATTTTAAACTTATTTAATATTATTTATCTTAGCCGATCGTAAAAAGCATAAGCGATTTTGGCAAGAAAAAAAATACGGTCCGAAAATTATAATTGTCCTAAATGTGGTTCTCCTTTTCATTTCCAGGTACACCGGGGCTGGCTTATGAAAGCGATATCTTATTTTTTTCCGGTACGCAGGCTTTTTTGCGCTAAGTGCACGCGCGCACGTTACGTATTTGTCGGCACGGAAAAGGAAAACTAACCCATACAGCACTGCCATTATCCCTTTGCCAGATCGGTCAATCTACGATATCAATCAGCACTTCACTTTTTTATACAGTAGTTTAATAAACTGAACACCCTTTACTACACTTAATATGCAATTGTGAACCACGCGTACATTAACGCCATAGCTCACAAACGGTACTTATAAACAAAATAAATGTTAAAATTGAACTTAAAACGTGTGGCCGCACTTAACAGGTTGGCTATGTGAATAAAATTTAACTATACCGACAAAAAACATGGTATAGTAATTGCTTATTGCTGTGTTAATTAACTTTTTATGCAGGTACGGATAATATTTACGGAATAATATATTTATTCTGTGTTATTATCGAAACTTTTACTACTAATTATTATGAGAAGGATTTTAGCGGTGGACGACGATAAGGATATCCTTGATGTTATACAATATATCCTTGAGGATTCGGGTTATGAGGTGGAGGCTCTTTCTGACGGAAATTTATTATTTGACAAAATTAAAGCCAACACGCCAGATTTAATTTTGCTCGACATTATGCTCGGTAATTTAGATGGGCGGGATCTCTGCAGGGCAGTAAAAAATTCAGCGGAAACCCGCGATATACCGGTAGTAATGATATCGGCCAGCCATGCCGCCAGTTCGATAGACCAAAAGGGAGCCCCGGATGCGTTTATTGCGAAGCCATTTGATATTGACGACCTGCTGGGTGTTATAGAAGGGCATTTAAAAGCAGCTTAGTCTTTGTGATTTCACCGATTTGAGCCGCATTGATTTCACCGATTAAGGCATTTAGGCTATTTGCAGCGGCTTTCGGACCTTTCCGACTTACTGACTTTTCGGACTTCTTTCTTTACTTCACTTTCAACTCTTTCAATTCCCTGTCAATCTTCACGTTCCATCGCTCCTGTTCGGCTGTGTTCAGGCCGTGGTTGGTTTCAGTATCGTATTGCTTTTGAAGGTCAGTCATTTCGCGATAGGCGTCCAGGTACGTTACGTTAACCGTGCCCTCATAATTATCCGGTAACAGCATTGAATTAGTAAGTTTTCGTCTGAAACGTTCGGCGCCGATTTTTACGATATCAAAATGCCGTTGCTCATGGTTTAAAGTATAAGGGCTCCGGCTTTCGTTTTTAACCCATGCAGCGCTTTTTGGCAAAGCTGCTTTTAAGGTGATATGCAGCCTTATTACACCGTCGGCCACTTCTGCGCTTTGCTCATAGCCCAATGTAGGAAACACCTCCGCCGAATATTTACTCGTTGGTACCTTGCCACTAAAATCAGCCCAGGTTAAAGGCCTTTTCACCGAATAATAAATACTATCCCCTTCAGTTTTATCTGCATAATCACTGAATGACACCTCCACCTTTTTTGCCAGCTTAATATTTGTTGCCGCCTGCCTGTCCATCCACGTGTTTAGATAAACGAGGCCGTTTACCAGGACTTTCCGCAATGCCGACTCGATGTATTGTGTTTGGGTGATATCCCGGTTATAATCAGCGGTACCGCTGTAATCACCCAAATGCACTTTATCCTCTTCATTACCGGAATAAAAAGAAAATACGGTCTCCACATGCCCATCAACCCTACTGTTTGCCAGCGCAGTTTCTTTTATGCTGATTTTTTCAAGGCCGATGATTATCGGCCTCAATGCAATGTTACGCGGTAAGTTATTTGCTATAAATTGCCTTACGGCGAATACGGTTCCGCCTTTTAAATCCGCAGTATAGGCCTGTTGCTGCCTGCCTTTAGCACCAGTAATCAGCACTGCAACGGGTCCGTGGTTTTTCAGTTCATCAATAACATTTGCTATGTAAAACTCCTTGGGCTTTATGGCTAGCTGCTCGTTGGTTAAGGCGATACTGTCGAGCCGTGGCGGCACTATTTGAAAAGCAGAAAAGACCAAAGCAATAACTGAAGATAAGATAATGCAACAGCCTCTGCTATTAAACACAGTTTTAATCATTTTAAATATAACGTTTTACTGTACATCGTATTATAGCCGCTTCCAATGGAAAATGCCTTTAAACTTAGCGGGGGGTTTCATGCCGATGAACTTAAAAACCCGCGCATTCGAAACCTGTCCTGCTGACGTAGGGCGATGCCCTACGCTGACATATTTATCCCCTTCAGGGAATAAAAGTATATTTAATCCACCCTTCTAAGCCCTGAAAGGGTGCCAATCTACCAGCGATGGGCATCGCCCATCGTGAAACGGCAGACGTAGATATGTTTCGAACACGCGCTGACATTCATCTATGAACCATTAACTATGAGCCCTCCCCCTTCCTAACACTAAGTAAAGTTTTCCACACGGATACCATGTATAATTTTCACTTCGTTAAAAACAATGTTCTCCACACTATGTGAATTACTATTGTGGATTAACCTTTCGGGGTTTACTTAATTTCGCAAATCGTTAGTTTGCTCCCTATGATAAAACATAAATACATTTCCGTTCTTGTACCTATATTTTTTGTTTTAACAGCACGCGCCCAGCAAAACCCGGCTTTTGACGTTCTCCGCACCTACCATGGCGCAGTTGAGCTGTTGGACAAAGGTAAATACGTGTCGGCTGCTGAGCAATTTAAGCAGGTGGATGCATTCCGTGTTAAAACGAGCACACAGCCAAAGTTCGAATCAGAGCTATCGCTGATAAAGGAAAACTCGCAATACTACGAAGCCTTATGTGCGCTCGAATTAGGTAACGACGATGCCGAAAACATGTTTCTCCGCTTTATAAAAGAGCATCCGGAAAATCCGCTTACCAAGTTAGCTTATTTTCAGATAGGCCGCTCCTACTCCCGCCAGGAAAAATATACCGAGGCTTTAAAATGGTTTGATAAGGTTGAGGCTGGTGAACTAAGCGGCAGACAAAACACGGAATATAAATTCCGCAAGGGTTACGCTTATTTTGCCACCAATGATTACAAAAGCGCGCAGGCCCTTTTCAGCGAGGTAAAAAATACCCGCTCGCCTTATACCGACGATGCGGTTTATTACTTCGCTTATATAGCTTATCTCAATAAGGATTATCACCTGGCGCTGGTTAATTTCGAGCGGCTGAAAGGCAAAAAGAAATACGAAAACAGCTATCCGTATTATATATCGGCCGTTTACTTTTTAGATAAGCGCTATGACGATGTGCTTAATTACGCTGTTCCTATCTTAAAAACCACCCATCAGCAGCACGAAACTGAAATGCTGCGTATCGTGGCCGCATCGTACTTTGCCAAAGCCAATTACGATAAAGCAGCTGAATATTATGCGCGTTTTGAAGATCAGGACCAGGGCAAAACACAAAACACGCAGGACAGCTACCAGATGGGTTATGCCTATTATAAGGTAGGCAACTTTGCCAAGGCCGCAACCGAACTGGAGAAGCTACAGCCAACTAACGATGTGTTTAGCCAGAACGGTAACTACACGCTTGGTAATGTGTTCCTGAAAATGAATAACAAGCAAAGCGCGCGCAATGCTTTCTTTGCTGCATCAAAGCTTGATTTTGACAAACAATTGCAGGAAGACGCGCTGTACGAATATGCCAAGCTATCGTACGAGCTTGATTTTAACACACAAGCGCTTGGCGCTACCCGTCTTTACCTGAAAAATTATCCCAACTCAACCCGAAATGATGAAATGAAGGTGTTGCTGGGTGAAGAATTACTCAACTCACATAATTACAAGGAAGCCGTTGAAATACTGGAGCCTATCCCCAATAAATCAGCCAGCGCACAGGCGGCTTATCAAAAAGTTACTTATTACCGGGGACTGGAATTTTACAACGAGCGGGCTTTTGAAAATGCGATAGGTATCTTCCTTCGCTCACTCAAATATCCTGTCGACGGAAAAACACAGGTAATGACCACCTATTGGATGGCCGAAGCCATGTACGAGGTCAGGAAATACGGCGAGTCGGTTCAGACTTTTGAAAAGTTTCTTGACTTTGATGGCGCGCGCGAAACCGGCGTTTATAATTATGCAAATTATGCCCTCGCATACGCAGCATTTTATGGCGAGCAATATAAAAAAGCAGCCAATTATTTCCAGAAGTTTTTAGACGGCGAAGAAAAAGATGCGGCCACCACGAACGATGCCATAACCCGCATGGGCGACAGTTATTTTGTGATGAAAGATTATAGCCGGGCGATGCAATATTACGACCGTATAATAGAAAAACATGCCCCTGGCCAGGATTATGCTTTATTTCAGCGTGGCATGATACAGGGCTTACAGGGTGCGCCAGATACTAAAATTAGCACCTTAACAGATTTGTTAGGCAGGTATCCTAATTCGGACTACGCAGACGATGCTTCTTTCGAGATAGCCTATACCTACTTTTTAAAGGATGATGGCGAAAACGCCAAAACCCGCCTGCAGGATATGGTAAAGAAATATCCCAGCAGCAGCTATGTTCCCCGGGCTTTGGTTACCATAGGCGTAATTGACTATAATGCAGACAGGGATACGGCCGCAGTAGAGTCGTTTAAAACAGTTGTGAAAGATTACTCATCGAGCGAAGAGGCCAAGATGGCGTTGAAGCAAGTTGAAAAAATTTATACTGACAAAGGCGATGCGCAAAGCTTTATTAACTACGCAGCAACCACCCCGATAGCTAATTATACTGCTGCCGACCAGGAAAACATTATGATAACCGCTGCCAACAACCTATATACCCGCGGCGATTGGCAAGGTACTGTAGGCGCAGTTAATGCTTATTACGATAAATTCCCAAGCAAGCCGATATATGAAAAACAAGCGCGGTTTATCCGGGCGCAAAGCTTGGTCAATCTCGGTCGATTACAGGAAGCTGTGAACGATTATAACGTGATACTGAACGACTGGACAAGCCCTTACACTGAGCAGTCGCTTATCAGTATGGCTAAGCTATACATCGCTCAGAAAAAATACAACGAGGCGATACCATACCTTAAAAAGCTGGAAACGAATTCGGAATATAAAGCCGATTATACCTGGGCCATTAACAATTTGCTGATGTGCTACGCGCAGATGGAGATGAGCGACGATGCGCTCAACTATGTAAAACTGGTACGCGGCAATGAGAAAACTGCACAGGAAGATAAGTTTAAAACGGGCTTATATGCCGGCCAGGCTTACCTGCAAAAAGGTGATACCACCAACGCGATTACCGAATTTAACTACACCCTTAGCAATACTAAAACCGTTGCAGCGGCCGAAGCGAAGTACAACATTGCCGAAGTTCAGTTTGAGCAGGGCAAATACAAGGCATCGCAAAAAACATGCTTTGAGTTGATAAAAGACCTGCCAAACTACGATTACTGGGTAGCTAAAAGCTTTATCCTGCTGGCCGACAATTACGAGGCATTAAAGGATGCATTCCAGGCCAAAGCGACATTGCAGAGCGTTATTGACAACTACAAAAATACCGATGACGATATTTTGTCGACAGCCAAACAAAAACTAGACGGGCTATCAGGCGGCGCCAAGCCGGAAGAAAAACCGGCGGGTAAAGACGGCAAAAAACCGGCAACAGAGGAAAAGAAACAGGATAACAAAGAATAAAAACGAGACGAGCAATGAAATTAAGATATATATATACGCTGCTTACCTTAGTAACTGCCCTATACTTTGTTCCTGCCGATGCACAAACAAAGCATAAGGCCAAGGCAAAAAAGCCGGCTGCAAAATCTGTGGCAAAGCCCGCTGCTAAAAAACCTGCACCAAAGGTTGTTAAAACCACCCCTGCACAGAAAAATGCTGCAAGCCTGGGTGACCTGGTTTCAAAAGCAGCTGCGGACACTACGAAAAAAGGAGGCAAGGCAAATGATGCCATTAATGGCAATCTTTCGGAAGAGATTGTGGTGACCACAGCATACAAGCCGGTATTGGCCGATGCGGTAAAAATTCGCCGCAACCCGGATTTGGAGGATAAGACGCCATTTAAAGCTCCTTTGACGTATGTTCCTATCGATAAAAGGTTAGAGTTGAATACCAGTATTAAACCGCTGGACGCCATGAAAATGCCCGCCGAACAGGATTCAGTTCCTACTAACAACTATGTAAAGGTTGGCCTGGGCAGCTTAAAAACCACCTACGGCGAGGCTTACTTTGCCAATGGTAAAGACAATGCCCTGCAGGTTGGCGGTTACCTGAAACACTTTGCGCAAAATGGCAATTTTTATAATCAAAAATCTGCAAAAGAAGAAGTTGGGGTATTTGGGAAAAGTGTGGGTGATGTAAACAGCGTGAGCGGCCGCATTACCTACAACTACAACAGCAATTATTTTTATGGGTTCGACGAGTTTGCAGCCCCGTCGAAGATACAGGCCGGCAAACAGCATTTCAGCACTATTGGCGCTGAAGGCGAGCTCGCCAAAAACTACCAGGATGTTGAAAGAGACTTCACTTATGCATTGAAACTGAAAGGGCACATCTTCAGTGATGCCTACCAGGCACGGGAAAATAACCTGGTGCTTTCGGGCTTTTTAAATCAAACTATTAAGCAGTTTTATGCCGGTTTGGCCGCGTCATTGGATTTAAGCACGCAGAAGGATAGTTTATTTAATTACAACAACAGCCTTATCAGGCTAAACCCTTATATTAAATTCCAGGGGGATAATTATAAAGTAGATGCCGGTATTAACATTGTAGACCAGTTTGGTTATAAATCTGCGTTTTATGTATTCCCATCAGCCAGGGCAGAATTCCAGGTGATACCTAAGTATGTAAGAATTTTTGCCGAAGCAAAAGGTGATGTGAACAAAACATCGCTGCATGATTTAATGCTGACCAATCCATTCCTCGGACAAAACTTCGATATTAAAAACTCTGTGGACCAGTTGGATATAGCCGCAGGTATAAAAGGAACCATCGCCCCTGGTTTGGGCTTTAAGGTAGCCATCTTCCGCAACGAAATTAAGAACATGCCATTGTTCGTAAACGACTTTAACCTTACTAAGGGCTACAACAGGTTTAAGGTGATTTATGACGAAGGCCGTTCGCGCGTAAGCGGCCTAACCGGAGAGCTTGACTACAAGGTATCAGAAGATATGGACATTTTTGGCCGCATCGAGTTTAAAGACTATAAAATGGCCACAACCGAGCCTTTCTTCCTGCCAAAAGTTGTATTTAAAGGCGGAACAAACTTTAAGATAGGTGATAATATCACCGTTTCGGGCACGCTGCTGGTTCGTGGTTCGGTGCAATCGGCACCCAATGCTCAACCAACTATTAATACCACGCTACCTGCAGTGCTTGATGGCTTTGCCGATTTAAGCGCCGGAGCAGATTACAAGCTGCCTAAAGGGTTCTCGGTATTTATACATGCAAATAATCTTTTAAACACAACCAGTCAAACCTGGTTATACTATCCTGATTACGGATTCAATATATTTGGCGGTGTTGGGTATAGTTTCTAGATCCGGTAAAGACAGGTTTTGAAATTTTATAATAAAACGTACTTTTAGCGCAATGAATTTAGCCGATTATTTAAGTGAGTTATTGGGTCAGTACGAAGAAGTTAGCGTACCGGGCCTCGGTTATTTTGTGCGCGAGCGTGTAAACGGCTATTATAACGATAAAGAGGCGCGGTTTTATCCGCCTTACCATAGGGTAAAATTTGTGCCCACACCAAAAGATGACGACACCTTTGCGCAGTATGTTGCTGATAAAAAGAATATATCGCTGGCATCGTCAAAATACTTTGCAGAAAAGTTTGTGAGCAAGCTGCGTGAGCAGGCCCTGACCGGTAAATACATTTTTGCCGATATAGGCCTGTTTTACACGGACCAGGACCAACTGGCTTTTAAACCGAATGATAAGATAGCAGATGACCCGGCGTTTTACGGTTACCCGCAATTAAACATATACAAACAAGGCCAGCCGCTGAACGAGCAATATTCGCGACCGGCATTTGCCAACACAGCACCAACACCTACGCTTCCGCCGCAACCTGTTCAACCTGTTATTGATGAGCCCTATTTTGAAGAAGAGGCGGAAAGGAAAAGAGGGGTTAATATATGGCTGATTGTACTGATCGCGATACTTGTTGTGGCACTGGCCGTATTTGGCGTATATAAATTTTATCCTGAAGTGTTTGATAAAGTTGGCTCGGCGCTGCACATCACAAAAAAAGCTGACACAACAGCGCCTGTTTATCGCCGGGAAGTTAAGGCAGATTCTGCAGTGAAAACCGCAGCTGTATCGCCGAAGGATACTGTTGCAAAAACTACGGCGCCGGTTACGCCGGTGGCAACACCCGATACCGTTAAAAAGGAATCGTGGGTAATTGCGGTAACTTTCAATAAGGGATACTTCAGGGTTGCCAATAACGAACTAACAAAACTGAAGGCAACTTACCCGGATGCAAAAATTTTATCGAAAAATGAAGCTTCGGGTCCCAGGGTAAAAGTTTCTACCGGACAAATATACCCCACAGAAGCCGAGGCAAATGCGGCAAGGGACGTTTTAGTTAAGGCAGGAAAAATTCCGGCAACTTCATCAGTATTTCAATTAAAATAATAAAAATGACGTTATCATTTATACAGGCACAAGTAGCAGACACCGCACATAAACTTTTAGATACAGCTAACCATGCCGGGCAGGCAGTGGCTCCAAAAGCCGAAATACATGTTGGCAGCCTGATACTGGCCGGCGGGGTGGTGATGATACCTATTGGTATACTGGCGATCCTGGCCTTCGTAATATTTTTTGAAAGATATTTCACTATTCGTAACGCTTCGAAAAACGAAAATAACCTGATGGTACAGGTACGGGCAAGCATAGTTTCGGGCAACCTGGAATCGGCAGTTGCTATTTGCCGCAGCAATAATTCGCCGCTTGGCCGCATGCTGCAAAAAGGGCTGTTGCGTATAGGCCGCCCAATTAAGGATATCGAGGGCGCTATCGAGAATGTAGGTAAGCTGGAAGTTTCGAAGCTGGAGAAAAATATCGGGATATTAGGTATTGTTGCTGGTATTGCACCGATGTTCGGCTTTCTTGGAACCATCGCGGGTGTTATCAAGATCTTTTTTGATATATCAACAACGGATAACTTTAGTATCGGCACCATTTCGGGCGGTTTGTATGTGAAGATGATTACTTCGGCCGCCGGTCTTACAATTGGTATAATAGCTTATGTGTTTTATCATGTACTGAATATGATGGTTGATAAGGTAATATTGCGATTGGAAACTGACGCTATTGAATTTATCGATTTGTTAGAGGAGCCAAGCAAATGAATTTAAGAAAAAGACAACGGGGCGCTTCGGCTGAGGTACATACCTCTGCCATGAACGACATCATGTTTTTCCTGCTCTTGTTTTTCCTTATTGCGTCAACGCTTACCAATCCTAACGTAGTTAAACTGCTGCTACCCAAATCAAAATCGGGAAAGGCAGTAGCCAAGAAAACAGTTAACGTTAGTATTGATAAGGACCTGCAATATACGGTAGATAAAAAACCGGTATCGTTTACCGATCTGCCTAACGTATTAGGCACCTTTAAATCGCAGGCGGCAGAATTAACCATCGTTTTATACGTTGATAAAACTGTGGCCATACAGGATGTTGTTGGTGTGATGGATATAGCGCAAAAATTGAATATTAAAATGGTGCTGGCAACGGTGCCGAAGTAGTTGATGGTTCATAGTTCACAGCAGAACATGGGTTATTGACGACTGGCGGAGGCATTGATAGCAAATGGGCAATGAACCATGAACTATCAACCATGAACTAAAAGAATGACGAATTACGAAGAAGAAAATAATTACCCCAAGGCGTTTTTGGCAACCGGAATAATACTGGCTGTTTTAATCGGCTTGTGCTATATTATTGTTTTTCGCGCTCCTCAGCCTGAAGAACAGGGTGTTGGCGGAATACTGGTGAATTATGGTACTGTGGATGAAGGGACAGGAAATAACCAGTCGAGCACCGAAGAGCCTTCCATCGCAGAAAAAGCAAATAAAACTGCACCCACCAAGGTAAATACAGCACCGCCGACAGAGCAAAAAGCCCAGGAGGATGTGAGCGACAAAAAAGTGGTAACACAGGATGCAGAAGATGCGCCCACCGTTGCCGCCAATACAAAGAAAACCACCCCGAATGTAGCAACACAACCGAACAAACCTGCAGCAAAGGCCACCGTTAACCAAAATGCGTTGTATAAAGGTGCAACCAATAAAGGCACCGGCGGAGAAGGTGACGGCACGACGGATAAACCCGGCAACCAGGGCAGCAAAAATGGTTCGACATTAAGCGATAATTACGGTCCCGGCGGGTCAGGCAACGGCCTGCGAATGAGTGACTGGACGTTCGTTAGTGCGCCCGATCCGCAGAATATACATCGCGTTCCGGGTGTGGTAGTGATTGATTTTGTGGTGGATCAGAACGGCAACGTAATTTCAGCTAATTACAATACCAAGAAAACAAGGGCGGAACTCAGCCTTATACAATCTTGTATCGACGCTATAAAAAGCACTAAATTTACTTCTAAAACCGCCTCACCAGCTAATCAGAACGGGCAGTATACTTTCAGGTTTAAGGTTGATTAGTCTTGAGTCCATAGGCTATAGCCGGCAGACCATAGTTTTCTTATCATTCGACAAGTCAATAATCTTCCCGGTTAATAAATATTGAGGTAGATTTGTAGGCAATAAACCATGGTCTATGGACCATCTACTATGGACTACGCACAAACCATCCACTACCTATTCAGCCAGCTGCCGATGTTTACGCGGGACGGCGCCTCGGCATATAAGGCTAACCTTGACAATACCATCGAGCTTTTAAGCAGGTTAGATAATCCTCAGCATAAATTTAAAAGCGTGCATATTGGCGGCACCAATGGCAAAGGTTCTACATCGCACATGCTGGCGGCTATTTTGCAAACTGCCGGATATAAAACCGGGTTATACACCTCTCCTCATTTAAAAGACTTCCGTGAACGCATCCGCATAAACGGGCAAATGATAAGCGAGCAAACGGTGATTGATTTTGTAGCGGAGCATACCAGCGATTTTGATGAGATACAGCCATCATTTTTTGAAATGACCGTAGGCTTGGCTTTTGATGTGTTTGCCAAAGAAAAGGTTGATATTGCGATTGTAGAAGTGGGCCTCGGCGGAAGGCTGGATTCGACCAATGTAATTACTCCCCTCGTATCCGTTATTACCAATATTGGATGGGACCACATGAATATTTTGGGAGATACGCTAAAACTTATTGCAGGGGAAAAAGCCGGTATTATTAAAGATAAAGTACCGGTTATAGTAGGCGAATACCAAATAGAAGTAGCCGATGTGTTTTTTGAAAAAACCAAGGCTACCTGCTCCAAAATAACCTTCGCTTCTGAATTATTGAAGACCCGCTTTAAAGCCAAATCAGATGCCTCAGCCGGGTTACTTGAAATAAATGTCTCCCCTACTCAAGACTCAGGGCTAAAGACTCAAGACCTAAGCCTCGACCTCACAGGCTCCTATCAGCTTAAAAATATAAAAACCGTACTTTGCGCTGTCGAAGAGCTGCGTTCGCAGGGTTTTAAAATAACCGGGGAGCATTTGAAAGCCGCACTCGCTGATGTGAAAGGCCTCACCGGACTGCATGGCCGCTGGGAGGTTTTGAATACTCAACCTTTAACCATCTGCGATACCGGCCATAACCCCGATGGCATTGAAGAAGTATTAAAAAACATTGCAGCTACGCCACATAAAAAGCTGCATTTTGTTTTAGGCATGGTGAATGATAAAGATATCAGCAAGGTGCTTACCATTCTGCCCGTAAAAGCTCATTACTACTTTTGCAAACCCGATATTCCGCGTGGACTGGATGCAAACAGCCTTTGGTTAAAAGCCGAAGGTTTTGGCTTGCACGGAGAGGCTTATCCATCCGTTAAAGAAGCTTTAGATGCCGCGCAACAAAATGCCGCTGATGATGATTTGGTATTTGTAGGGGGAAGTACGTTTGTGGTTGCAGAGGTGGTCTGATTTTGATACTACATGAGACATCATTGCGAGGTGAGCTGCTTGCAGCGAACTTCGAAGCAATCTCTGCGCTATACTGCTCATGCCAAGGATCTATATGGTTTCCTGTCCGCCGGCATAAAGGTAACCATGTGCGTCGAGATCCATTACCATCCTGCGCAGAGATTGCTTCGAAGCAGGCCGCGAGCGGCCCGCCTCGCAATGACGATATGTGTGTTATTTAGGATTGCAGTTACCTTTTTTCTCAAAAAACATTACTTTTAGGCTCATTTTAATGATAACCAAATGACTTATCTACCATCATCAGAACGATATAAAAACATGCGCTACCGCCGCTGCGGAAAAAGCGGCATCAAGCTGCCCGAGGTTTCCCTTGGCCTGTGGCATAATTTCGGCGGCGTTGATGTTGCCGAAAATTTCCGCAAAATATTACACCTGGCGTTCGACAGCGGTATTACACATTTTGATTTGGCTAATAACTACGGTCCGCCGCCGGGAACTGCTGAGGAGAACTTCGGAAAGGTATTGAAGGAAGATTTCCGTGGCTACCGCGATGAGATGATCATCAGCAGCAAAGCGGGCTATACCATGTGGGATGGCCCTTATGGCGACTGGGGGTCCAAAAAGTATTTGGTATCCAGCCTTGACCAAAGCCTGAAACGCATGGAACTGGATTATGTAGATATCTTCTATCATCACCGCCCGGACCCTGAAACGCCGCTTGAAGAGACTATGAGCGCGCTGGATTTAATTGTGCGCCAGGGTAAAGCGCTGTATGCAGGTATATCCAATTATCCTGCTGCCGAGGCTGAAAAAGCTATCAAAATATTGCGTGAATTAGGCACACCATGTTTAATCCATCAGCCTAAATACTCTATGTTTGAGCGCTGGGTTGAAGGCGGTTTGATGGATGTATTAGGGCGCGATGGCGTCGGCTGTATACCTTTTTCGCCATTAGCGCAAGGACTATTAACCAATAAATACCTACATGGCATACCTGCCGACTCGCGTGCGGCAAAACCGAGCGGCTTTTTACAGGAAAGCCAGGTTACCGAAGGACGCATAGCCCAGATAAAAAAGCTGAATGATATTGCCCTGCAGCGTGGACAAACCCTGGCCCAAATGGCGCTGGCCTGGCTGCTGAAAGATCCGCGGGTTACCTCAGTACTGATTGGAGCCAGCCGCCCGGAGCAATTGTCGGATTCGCTAAAATGCCTGAATAACATCGAGTTTTCGGCAGAGGAATTAACAAAGATTGAAGAAATATTAAAATAAAATAGAACCAAAAAAGGGTGTCACACTGAGGCACTCGAAGTGTGGTGCGTAAAGGCCTTTTCCCGCATGCTTCGAGTGCCTCAACATGACACCCATCTATGTTATGAATACTATCAACTGGGGAATTATCGGCTGCGGCAACGTAACAGAGAAGAAAAGCGGGCCGGCTTTTAACAAAATACCGAACAGCAAGCTGGTAGCCGTAATGCGCCGCGATGCTGCAAAAGCCGCCGACTATGCCAAACGCCACGGTGTTGGCAAATGGTACGATGACGCCGATAAACTAATGGCCGATGCAGAATTAAATGCAATTTATATCGCTACGCCGCCTGCCTCGCATGCGCCTTATGCCATAGAAGCACTGGAAAAAGGTTTTAATGTGTACATTGAAAAACCCGTAACCCGTAATGCCGATGAAGCACGCCAAATTGCTGAGGAACTAAAAAAATATCCAAACCAAAAACTTACTATTGCCCATTACCGCCGGGGGCTGCCGATGTTTCTGAAAGTGAAGGAACTACTGGAAAATAAGATAATAGGCGATGTACGCTCGGTACAGATAAGGATGTGGAAATACAGGACACATCGATCGGAAGAAGCAATAGCAGCCGATTGGCGCGTGCATCCCGAACTGTCCGGTGGAGGTTACTTTCACGACCTGGCCCCCCATCAACTCGACCTGATGCTGTTTTACTTTGGCCAACCGGAGAAATATTCAGGCTTTTCGCTCAACCAGGCAAAAGATACACCCGCCGACGACACCGTACAGGGCCAAATATTGTTTAAAAGCGGTGTGGTATTAAGCGGATCCTGGTGTTTCAGCGTTGCTGAAAGTGAGACCGTGGACTCCTGTGAGATCATCGGTACGAACGGCAAAATCACGTTTCCGTTCTTTGGCAATTTCATCACTTACAAAACCGGCGATGAAGAGCAAACACTTACCTTCGTCCACCCTGAGCATATTCAGCAACCTATGATAACCAAAATAGTATCCTACTTCCGCGGCGAAGGGCCAAACCCTTGTTCGATTGAAGAGGCGATTGTGCTGATGGACATTTTGGATGCATTCACGCGTAAATAACTGCTGCACATAAACTTACGAAGTTTTTAAAACTTCGTAAGTTTGGGCTGTCTTCTGTTTTGCTTCTAAAACCTGATAAACTGCGACTTATCAAACAGTCACGATACTTTCTTCTTCGGCACCTTCGCCCCTTCTTTACGGGCTTCTGAAAGGCCTATTGCAATTGCCTGCTTTTTACTGGTAACTTTTTTGCCGCTTCCGCTTTTGAGCTTGCCTTGGTGCATTTCATGCATGGTTTCTTCAACCTTTTCGCTAGCTTTTTCTGAATACTTTGCCATGATGTTCTTTCTTTAGGTAAATAATTAATTTATAAGGCAAAACACCTGCCAAAATTCGTTTAGTGCAAAATAGCAAAGATACTATCGTATGGAAAGAGCTTTTTGGAACTCCATAGGAGTTCAAGGTCGGTAGAAAAAAGTACCCCAATCGACCGTGCCATAGGTACGGAACTTATCCTACATCCAAAATCAACAGTGAATAATCCGCGAAGTATTGCACCTACGGAGCAAAATTCATGGGTTGGGCTGGCTTCTACCGACCTTTGGCACCTACGGCGCCCACTTTCTAAATGAAAAAATGTGTCCACACGGTAGCCTCTACAAATGGAATTTTTCAATAAAAATATATTATCAGCCTTTTATCCTTACCTTCAAACCAACAAACAACAATTGTGTTGATAGGTCACTAAATAGCTGCTTGTATATGCCAGTAAAAACCCCTGTTCATCCATTTTACGAAAGATTATCGCTGGTACTTATCGGCCTGCTGTCGCTCGGTTACATTGTAATCCAGGGCAAGGAAGTACTTGATCCCCTGATTTTTGGCTTTTTATTCGCCATTTTATTGTACCCCGTGGCAAGATTCCTGGAGAAAAAGATGCGGCTTCCGCGTGCTATTGCATGCCTGGTATCCATCCTGCTATTAGTTGCTTTTATAGGCGGTATTTTATATGCTGTCGGTTCGCAAATATCAAATGTGGCCAGTGATTGGCCGCAATTGAAAAGCCAGGTAAGTCAATCACTCACCGAATTACAGGATTGGATTCAGTCGGCATTTAACGTGAACGCCAGGAAGCAAATGACCTACGTTCACGACACTACTCAAAAAATCATGGCCTCGGGCGCTGATGTGCTGGGAACTACGTTCGGGGCGTTATCATCATTAATGCTATTCTACGTATTTATCCTGATATTCACCTTCTTCGTATTACTTTATCGCAAACTGCTTATTCACTTCATCGTTTGGGTTTTTAGCGACGAATATGAGCCTATAGTACATGATATCGTCGAAAACATCCAAAGCATTCTTCGCCAATATATTCTCGGCTTACTGCTCGAGATGTTTGTGGTAGCCTGCCTGGCTTGTACGTTATTTTGGATAATCGGTATTAAATATGCGGTGCTGCTTGGGTTAATTGTGGCGTTATTCAATCTTATCCCCTACATCGGCATATTTACAGCGTTGCTGTTAAGTAGCCTGATTACATTCGCTACAGGCAGCATCCAACACACCCTTTGGGTGGCTGGCGGCGTAATTGGCATACATGCTATTGATTCTAATGTCCTGCTGCCAACCATTGTTGGTTCAAAAGTAAAGCTGAATGCGCTGATAACTTTCCTGGGAATTATCTTAGGTGAAATGATTTGGGGTTTATCGGGTATGTTTCTGTCGATACCGGTTATGGCGATATTAAAGATAATCTTCGACAGGGTTCAGAGCCTGAAACCATGGGGCTACCTGTTCGGCAGCGGCATCGAGGAAAAAAAATCGACCATGAAGAAAATGAAGGCTGCCCAGGCGGATAAAACGTAAGGAAGAGGTGAAAGCTGAAAGGCGAAGGCTAAAAGCTAAAAATTCTGAAGCTTACAGCCTTTCAGCTTTTACCTTTTTGCGTTCAGCTTCTTATTTGTCTTCCAAAATATCTATGCAGTGTGTGCTTAGCTGTTTCAGTCGTTTGTCCAAACTGTTTAAGCCATCCTGGTCTTTCAGGTTTTTGTAGAGCGTTTTTATAGCATCGAGTGTTTCATCGCTCGGGTCGCATGCCTGGGCTTTCTCAAGGTGCGGTAATGCCAGGCGGACAGTTTTGGTATATTCTTCAGTGAGCTTTTTGTTAGCTGCGGGGTCGGTTGCGGCGTTCATTTTAGTTTGGATATCGTTTGCACGGTCCAAATAAATATAGCCGATGCCTCGATGGGCTACATAGTAATCGGGCACCGCGGCAGCAACCTTTTCATAAAAATCGAGCGCTTTTTGTTGCTGATCGTTATGTTCGTAAACCTGGCCTATCGAAAAATAAAAGTTGACTCTTGCTTTGGCCGGTAATTTAGCCGTATCAGGAAGAATGGCTTCACCCAAACTTAGCAGCTTATCAACTTCGCCCTGCAGGCGTGCAAGGTTAAACTCGATATACTTATCATAGGTAGGGTCAATTGGCTGTGTTTGCGCGTTAGCTGCATAAGCCGAAATTATTAATATAAACAATAAAGATATCCGTTTGAACATAACGTGCATTTGTTTCAAATATAAATTAACGTATTTTATTGAGGCCTATTCTATTTCGGCGAAAAGTTTTATTTTTAATTCCGCAATCCCAAATGAATTAAATCCAAAACGCCATGATATTTAAAAATGCAATCAGCTGGTTCGAGATTCCATCGACCGACATTAACCGTGCCCAGAAATTCTACGAAACTATCTTCGATATCCAGATGATACCGATGGAAATGCCAAACCTGCAAATGCGTATGTTCCCTATTGAAGACCCGATGACGGGCATCGGCGGCGCTATTAACTATGCGGGCGACTTTTATAAGCCATCTGCCGAAGCCGGTCCGCTTGTTTACCTGAATGCCAACCCTGATGTGCAAAATATTCTTGATAAAATTGAAGCCGCCGGCGGTAAAATACTTGTTCCGAAAACCGAGATCTCTCCGGAGTATGGCCACATGGCTGTATTTTTAGATACGGAAGGGAATAGGATAGCGCTGCATTCTGTGCCGCAGGGGATGTAAGATATCCCGGACTTACTTCGGCAGACTTACGAAGTTTTTGAAACTTCGTAAGTCTTTCACGCTATACAATCTTCCTCATTTTTACTATTCCCAGCTCCTCGCCATCGGGTAAGGGCGCATCAATACGCTCGATAGCTTCATAGCCCATAACTGTGTATAAGGGCACACCGGGCAAGGTTGCGCCAAGCTCGAAGGTTGTAAATCCGTCTGCTTTAGCTGCATCTTCACAAACGTTAATTATTTGCCGCCCTATTCCCTGCCGGGCATGATCCGGATGTACAAAAAAGGCCCTGATACGGGCGGCATCTGTCTGCGGATTTAACAATGGGTCTTCAATCGCTTTATGCTGATCGCCGCCGTAAAGGGTATTACGTTTGCTCCAGCCACCGCAGCCTACTATAGCATTATCTTTTTCGGCAATGTAATAGGTACCGTCTATCACCAACTGGGTGTCCACACCAAAAATATATTTAATGGCGCTTTCAATTTGGGCAGGCGTATAATAGTCTTTGCTTAATCCACGAACGGAGTGGGTTATCAATTCATTTAGCCGGGGGATATCGTTAAAAGTAGCGAGGCGAATGGTTGTGGGCATAACGCAGGAGACCTTATAATTAGATTAACGTCAACTGCCATGAAACGCCAAATTTATCGCTCAGCCAGCAGTATTTTTTGCTGAACGGATAAGCACCGAGTGCCATCATCACCTTACCGCCTTCGGAAAGTTTAGCATATAATTCATCTACTTCAGCTTCCGTATCGCAAGGTACATATTGCGATATAGACGGCGTAAACGTAAAGGCGTGGCCGGCACTATCAATACACATAAAGATTTGTCCGTTCAATGAGCAAGTAGCGTGCACTACCGAACCTTCCTTGCCCGGCTCACCAGCCTTATACCGCCTGATATGTGTAATTTCCGAGTTTGGAAAAATGGAGGTGTAAAAGTCCATGGCTTCTTCTGCCCGGCCATCGAACATTAAAAAACTAATTGGCTTTTGCATGATGTTTTAATATTGGCAATGCTAAAATAGCGAAAGACTTTGATATGAAAACGGTTTGTGATAGCCAGCTTATTTTACATTCAAATTCATAAAGAAATATTGCAGCAACATTATCGTCTTCGCTTCCCTGAACCAGCCTTGCTGTAGTTTCTCACGGGCTTCATCAAAGCTCATTTCAATTAGCTCGATGTGCTCGCCTTCTTCTTTAAGTCCGCCGCCTTCGCCCGTTTTACTTTGCCGGTTGTAGCGGGCGGTAAAATAATATATTATCTCGGTAATGCCGCCGGGCGAGGAGTAGGCCGTTGCTACGCGCTCCAGGTTTGATATGGCGTAGCCCATTTCTTCGCCCACTTCGCGGTGGGCGGTGTCTTCAGGGTTTTCACCGTCGTCAATTAGTCCTGCACAAACCTCAACAAGGTAGCCGCTATCGCTGCCATTCAGGAAAGCAGGAAGTCGGAATTGCTTGCCAAGAAGCAGCGTTTTGCGCTCATCATCAACCAAAAGTACAGCTACGGCATCAGGGCGGAAGTACACCTCTTTCTCTACCGTATGAAAAACGCCATCGGCATCAGGCTTTTCAAAAGTGACATATTTGAGGGGATATTTTTTGTCGGAAAGGGTTTCTTTATTGAGGATTTGGATGTTTGACATGGGGATATGTTTTAATTAAATACTTTTTAACGGGCTATATGTTTGGAAAAACTGCTGGCAAATTGATGTAAATTAGTCTCGTTATTTTTTTGAGAGATATGGGATATAATGGCACCTTCGTCAGCACAAAAATAAAAGATCTCGGTCTTCCCTACCTTCGGGGAATATTACATACCTACGCCTACTTAAACCAACCCGAGTCTAATCTTTCGTATGAATATGATGTTATCCAAATTGATAAATCCGGACCCGACCTTACGGCAACACTGATAGCAGAATTTGATATTTTCATAGACCAGCCCTTTACAATAAGCCCATCCGATGAAAAATGCCTAAAGGCGACTCTATCGAGTTGGTTTTTTGAAACGAAGTTTGTTTCTGACGAGAAATCAGAAAACATATCAAACGGTTTTTACAGGCTGCTCTACCATATAACCGATTTTAAGGCGATATTTTTAGTTAACCTGGACTTTGTTAAGTACGATTTTGGTATTGCTTACGAATATTATGTATTGGAAAGCGACTCATCCTGGTATATCCTTTATTTCACTTATTCCGATTAAACAGGATTCTCCAATTCCTCCCAATCATAAAAACATCCAGCACCAATATTACCATCAGCACTATCCGCAAATAGTAAAACCAATGCCTTAAACCAAACATAGCCGCAAAATGCATTAGCGACGCCGTAAAAGTCATCACAATATCGCCAAAGAAAAAGAGAGCGATACCCGTACTGATGAACAGCACAATGTTTGTTAATACGTCTGCAAAACGTTCTGCCAGGCATCGCACAAAATAAACCAGGCAAAGTATAACGATATATAAAGCTGCGGGGTAAGAATTTATAGTCGGCGTATATGCATGGCCATCTATCATGATATAGGTATCATGCATATTGATATCGAGCGCACGGTTAGCAGTGATAAGGCTTATTAAAAAAGCCACCACCAATAAGCCAGCCAGCCAGGATAATTCAAATATTATTGTCTTTTTCATAAACAATTCCCTTGAGGGATAAAACAAAAAACTGCAATATAAAGATATTTCTTTATATAATAAAGAAACTAATGAAGAATGTTAGTAACTAAATTTTTGACGCTATTTTATAATAAATTGATTATAAGATAATTATAAAATATTTTTACCGAAATGTGTTAAGTTGTGTTAACCCAGTTATCCACATTTTCACAAGCGCGTCTCTCTTTTATTTCAATTCATCCAGTACCCTGAAGATTTTCTCTTTTATCGTCTTACTACTGCCGCTAAAATTATTCACCATGATGGAAAAGCAAAGCTCGCGGCCATGGTAGGTGTGGTAACCGGCATAGGTAAGCACGTTAAGGATGCTGCCGCTTTTCATGTGCATGTCGTTGTAAATGGGGAGACTGTCGTAAAAATCACTGAACCAGGCTTCTTTTTTTGCTGATTGCAAGATGGTAGCTAAAGTTAGCGTGGTAACCCTGTCGCCGGGAGAAAGGCCGCTGCCATCAACAATATTTAATGAATTTGGGTCGATGCCGCGCGCTTTCCAAAATTCCTGTTCCACCTCTACGCCATTATTGGTGGATGGCTTTTTACCGGCTTTCCAGGCAATGGTTTTCAGCAATTGTTCGGCATACAGGTTGATGCTTTTATGGTTAAGCCAATAAACTAACTGGCTCAATTTTGGCGATGATATCGTAGTTAAATTAGTTGTAATGCCAGGGGTAGTAAGTCCTTTAGCTGTTAATGTTCCTGTAGATTCCGGTTCATTGCTTACCGCTATGCCCAACCGGCGCAATGTATCTGCTAAACGGAATGCCGCATCATAAGCAGGATCGGGCAGCGCAGCAGAGATGCTTTTTTTATCCTTGTCCTGTGCGTAGGTGCCGCGTAAATACATCGTTTTCCCGCCCACCGGCAAATAGGCATAAGCATTGTCGCCTGTGCCTGCCGGGGCATTTAACAGCTCGCTTTTAAAGCTGAGGTATGGCATCGCAGGTACTTCGTGCGTTATGCTGATAGGTGAATCAACATGACCCGTATGAAATTTAATATCAAACTGGTTTTCGCGCCAGCAAAGGCCGGATGTGCCGGCGCCATAATAATTACCTACGTCCATCCATATCCAGCCTTCGGGTATCGACTGTGAGCCGAATACAGAATCGTCACCAATAATGCGCCCGTTTATCTTTTTAATATTAGCTTGTCGCAGGGCGTCGACCATCAGGCTTAGTATATGGTTTTCGTGGGTATTTTCGTATCGCCAGCTGCCCAGGGTCGGGTCGCCGGAACCTTTGATGATGATATCGCCGTTCAGTACGCCATCTGCAGCAATACTACCGCTATAGCCAAACTGGGTTTGATACTGAAAATCCTTACCCAATAAATTAAAGGCGGTAATGGTGGTGATGGTTTTTAAGGTAGATGCCGTAGCAAGCCCAATATTTGGGTTGGCTATAAATACCTTTTCGCCGGTTTTGGCATCTAGCACCGTAAGAGACAGAGAGGCGTATTTGCATTGGCTGTCAGCCTGCAACCGGCCAAAGGCCGATTGCAGTTTCTGATCAAGTGACTGGGCAGTCGCCTGCCCGTATATCATTAGAAGGCTAAGCAGGCACTTCGTGTGTATCTTCATTCTTTAAATTTCGCTT
>Ga0207671_10001542_pt1 | contig 26352 bp, 24 predicted proteins | sample KBSC24metaG_FD_184352 | JGI IMG/M metagenome (GOLD analysis project Ga0207671, IMG submission 184352) | Corn rhizosphere microbial communities from Kellogg Biological Station, Michigan, USA - KBS C2-4 metaG (SPAdes) (version 2) | ecosystem: Host-associated > Plants > Roots > Rhizosphere > Soil... | reverse complement strand
CGCACACGACCCGCAGCACTTCCTCCAACGGCGCCTCGCGCCACAGCGCCAATGCCATCACGTAGTACACGACCGCTGGTGCCGGCAACAACCGTTCGCGCTGACTCGCCCTGCCGGTGTCGGCAAGGACCTCCTCGATCAATACTCGCGGGCACACGCTGGCCAGCACGCCAGCGCTGATCAGATGGGCAATGTCAACCGTCGCCGGCAGCGCCTTGCGCGTTCTCGCCATCGTTCGTCATCCGTCGAAGAGTCTCAACGGAAGCGGATTATCGGCGAGAAAACTCTATCTGAACAGTATTTCGTCTAGCCGGCGAATCCGGCGGGCTGACGGGGCGCTCACTCGCGCCGCAGCAACCGTCGGATGCCCTCGGCCGCCGCGCGCGCATCCCGCGCGAAATCGCCCGCGGAGCGACCGCGCGGGATGCGGCCGGAACGTTGCAGCCTGCAGGGCCTCTGCGATCTCGCCAATGTGAGAGCCGGTGCGCGTGTGCAGGGCAACACCTTCGTCCGTCAGGCGCAGCGTACGCGAGCCGCGCTCGATCAGCCGCACCCCGAGGCTCTTCTCGAGGTCTCGAACGCGGCGCGACAACGTCGCCTTCGGCTGGCCGCTTGCGCGGCTGGCCCGGCCGAAACCGCCGTGGGCGGCGACCAGGTGGAAATCGGCAAGGGCATGAAGGTCCATGACTGTTCCGGAATCGAGACGAACTGTCCAAATGTTCGAGTCTATGCGCCGTAATGGAGACGACCTAATCTTCAATCACGGGAACAGAAACGCCATGCCGGCCCCGCCGGGCCGACAGCGGAACGATCCCTTCCAACCCAGCGCAGCGATCCGCCGCGCATCACTTCAGGAGCCCATCATGTCCATCCTCGTCACCGGCAGCACCGGCCGCATCGGCGCCCAGGTCGTCGCTCAACTCGCCGCGAGCGGCGCCAGCGTCCGCGCGCTCACCCGCACGCCGGAGAAGGCCGGCTTTCCCGCCGGCGTCACCGCGGTCCGCGGCGATCTGCTGGACGCCGACGCGATGCGTCTGGCCCTCGCCGGCGTGAACACGTTGTTCCTGCTCGTCAGCAACGCGCCCGACGAACTGACGCAGGCCATCAACACGCTCGGACTGGCCCGCGAAGCGGGTGTGAAGGGCATCGTCTACCTGTCGGTGACGCGCAGTGCCGAGTACACCGACGTCTCGCACTTCACCGCCAAGCACGCCGTCGAGCGGATGATCGAACAGATGGACCTGCCCGCGACGGTGCTGCGCCCGTCCTACTTCTTCCAGAACGACGCGACGCAGAGGGATCCGCTGACGAAGGCCGGGCTTTACGTCTCGCCGGTCGGCGACAAGGGCGTGTCGATGGTCGACGTGCGCGACATCGCGGACGCTGCCGTCATCGAACTGCTGCGGCGCGATCGCGCGGCCGCCGCGCTGCCCCGCGCAACCTACGAGTTGTCGGGCCCCGACGCGCTCACCGGCGCCTCGCTGGCGAACGTCTGGTCCGACGTGCTGGGCCGCGAGGTTCGATACTCGGGCGGCGATCTGGACGCGTTCGAGAAGGCCGTGAAGACCAAGGCGCCGGCCTGGCTGGCGTACGACCTGCGCGCGATGATGCGTCGCTACCAGGCCGACGGCGCGGTGGCCACACAGGAGGACATCGTCCGCCTGACGACGCTGCTGGGCCGCCCGCCGCGCAGCTACCGCGACTTCGCGCGCGAGATGGCCCGCAGCTGGCAGGCGTGATCGACCGCCGTCCCCGGCGATTCATTCCTTCAACGAACCAGGAGCTCGTCATGACCTCGTCCACCGACCCCAAGCGCGTGCTGTTCATCGGCCAGCAGCCCGAGACCGTCGACTTTTCGGACCCGGAGCTGCCGCCCGGCTTCGACGCCGCGAAGATCCATGCCGGCATAGCGATCGGCATGCAGCAGATGGCCGATCGCGGTTGGGACGCGGAGCTGTGCCTGGTGCCGCCCGACGCCTCGGCGACCGAGATGGTGAAGAAGCAACTCGCTGGCAAGGCCTACGACTGCGTCGTGATCGGCGGCGGCATCCGCATCCCGCCGAAGAGCCTGCTGCTCTTCGAGCGGTTGGTGAACACCGTGCACCGGGCCGCGTCCGGCGCCGCCATCGCCTTCAACACGACGCCGCAGGACACGGCGGACGCGGTTGCGCGACGCTTCGGGAGCGACTGAAGACGGCGCGCTTGCGAGACGGCGGATTCGTCGGGCCGCACAGGATCAGGCGCGAGTTCCCGACGACGTTCCAGGCAGGGGCGTTCTCTGTCGCTCTTGATCGACCACCGGTGCAAAGTGAACCGCCCCGGGTTTGCGCGCTCGCCTCGGGCCCGCCGGGTCGACAGGCAACACCCGTCATCGCTGCAAGGGAATGGCCATCGGCCGCATCGCCCCGGCGCAGTTTGAGCGAGACCCTCGATGTAGGCGAACTCGTAGACGCGGTCGCGCGCGAGTTCCTCGAGTTGTACCGGCTCCATGATCGGCGCGCCCTGCTGCGCGGCGCTCAAGCGCCACGCACAGACGCAAGGCTCGACAGTGAAGGTCGAAGCACACGCTCGTATCAAGGGAGCGGCGCAGACGAGGGCTGGGAGAACTCCCGGAAGAGTCCATCGACGCTGTCGCTGACGATATCTCTTATCCCGGTTGGGTTGGTGTAGGGAAAGCGTGCGTTGATCCGCCGGACAGTCGCCGCCTTCGCAGAGTCGGTGAAGCCTCCGCGAACAATCTCCTCTGCGGCGATCGCGCGGCAAGTCCTCAAATACAGCCGCTCGTCGTCGAACATGGGCTGCTTCGGACCCGAGGCGCCGTGCCCCGGGTGCACGATGGTGACGTTGGGGTACATCGCGTCGAGCCGGTCGATGATGCCGAGCCACTGCCCGGTATGTGCTTCTCTGAGCGGACCGTGAAGCCGGTTCAGGATCACGTCACCGGTGAACAATTCTCGCGTCGAGGGCAGGTAGTACGCCGTCGTGGCGGGCGCCTCGCCCAGGCCCAATTCGCGCGCGACGATGGTCAGCCCATCGATCTGCAAGGTCGTGTCGCCGTCGAATGTAATGCCAGGGGCCACAAATTCGCGCGGCGTGATGTCGGGCGCATCGGCCTGCGTTCCCGCGTTCGCACCATAGGTGTCGTTGCGGATCGCATCGGCCGTCGCCTTGGACGAATAGGCGGGGACGCCCGGAAAGGCCTGCCGGAACAGGCCGAGCCCGGTGTAGTGATCCGGATGGGCGTGCGTGACGAGGATCGCACGCACCGGTTTGCCCACCGCCTTGACCGCCGCCAGTGCCTGCGCAGCGTGGACCAGATCGCGTTGAACGTCGATGACGACGAGGCCGCCGCCGGGCGTCTCAATCCAATAGGTGTTGACGGTTCCGGTCCCGGGATAAGTCCACACGCCAGTCTTAGGCTGCAACACTGTTGGGGCCGATGACTTTGGGTCGGGGTCTGAGGGTAGGGCGGGAGTGCCCTGCGCTCCGGCGAGGACGCAAGACATCGCCAGGGCGACTGCGGCGGCAGCTCGAAGGCGAGCGAGGATCATGGTGCCTCCATGGGCTTGACGAGGTGAATCGACACGCCGAGTCATCGTGGCGCCTCGTAGGTGCCGGGGCTGGCGTCCGTCGCAGTCCATTGCGCGGCGCGCTCCGGGCGGGCCTGTTGCAGCGCCGCCCGGACGCCCTCGACGCCGAAATCACGCAGATAGCCGGGCGTGCCCGGTTGTTGGCGCCAGGACTCCGCGATCGTGCCCGCATCCACGGCGTCGAATCCAATGTCGTCCAGCAGGCTCGCGACGACGGATTTCTGGCCAGCGTCGTCGCCTGCGACCGCGAGGGCGATCCGGTCTGGCGAGCCCGCAGGCCGGCCGTTCTCGAGCAGATGCCGCGCGACGATCGAGTTGAACGCCTTCACCACGCGGTGGCCGATCCGTTGCTGGACCCACCCGCTTTCAGTCAAGCCGGCTTCGATCTCGGCGATGCGGCCGTCGCGCTCGCGCGGGTAGTAGTTGCTCGTGTCGACGACGATCAGGCCGGGCGACGCATCGGCGAACAGGTGCGCGGGCAGGGACGCGACCTTCGTCATGGGAATGGCCACGATCACGAGCTCGGCACCTTGCACTACCTCGTCGATCGTGCCCGGGCGTGCACCGGTCTCGCGCTCGAGCTCCCGCAAGGATGTCGGCCCCCGCGAGTTGGCAACGGCGACGTCATGGCCGGTCGCACGGAAGCGGCGCGCCAGGGCGCCGCCGATGTTGCCGGCACCGATGATTCCGATCTTCATTTCTGGTCCTTGGTGGTTTCGACGAACTGTCGAGAAGCCCCAGTGTATTGATCTTCGATTCGACAATAATCTGTCAACTGAGCATGAGTCTCGCAACCCGGAGTAGCGAATGGATCGCCTCACCAGCATGGCCACCTTCGTCCAGGCAGCGGATCTGGGCTCGTTCGCTGCGGCGGCATCGGCACTGGCAATGTCGCCACAGATGGTCGCAAAGCACGTTGGCTACCTCGAGGCGCGGCTGGGAGCACGCCTCCTGAACCGAACGACGCGGCGCCAGAGCCTCAGCGAGGTCGGCAAGGTCTACTACGAGCGCTGCAAGCTGGTGCTGGCGGAAGCCGATTGGGCCGACGCGGCGGGCAGCGACGCCACGGGCACGCCGCGAGGACGGTTGCGCGTCAACGCGCCGGTGTCATTCGGCACGCACACCCTGATGCCGTTGGTCTCGATGTATCTGCGCCAGAACCCGGGCGTCGAAGTCGAGCTCATCCTGAACGACCGCTTCGTGGACCTTGTGGAAGAAGGTTTCGAAGCCGTCTTTCGCACCGGCCCGCTGGCGGACTCGTTGCTGGCCGCACGCGCGTTGCGCCCCTTCCGCCTGCTTGCCTGCGCCTCGCCCGCGTACCTGAGCGAACGGGGCACGCCACGCCATCCGGAAGACCTCGAGGCCCACGAATGCCTGGGCTTCGTTGGCGCGCGCGCGCCGACAACCGATTGGCGGTTCCTGCGCGATGGCCGTGAAATCGCCATCCCGGTGAGCGGCAGACTGCAAGCGAACAACGCCAACGCCCTCCTCGCCGCGGCACTTGAAGGCTTCGGCATCGCCTTCATCGCCGAGGATCTCGCACGATCAGCGCTCGCCGCAGGACAACTTGTGCAGGTACTGCCGGACTTCGACACGCTGTCCCGGCCGATGCACCTGCTGTTCCAGGCCGATCGGCGGCAGACCACGAAGCTGCGAAGTTTCATCGACCTGATCGTCCAGGAGATCGGACAGAAGAGCCTCGACAGTTGAGCATCTCGTGATATCACGAGAGCATCAAGTAAGCATGTCGCGGCCCCGTGCCGTCGTGCCGGATCTCCGGGGGATGGGCCTTTCGTCGCATCCCGAGAGCGGCTATGAGAAGACCGCACAGGCGCGAGACCTGATCGCCATTCTCGACGTGCTCGGTGTGTCGGACTTCGCCCTGGTGACCCACGACATCGGGAACATGGTCGGCTACGCGCTTGCCGCGCAGTTTCCCGCGCGGGTCAACAAGTGGGTCGTGATGGACGCGCCGCTGCCTGGCCTGGGGACGTGGGAGCAGCAACTGACCAATCCGAAGGTCTGGCACTTCAACTTCCGGGGTCCAGACGTCGAGAGGCTGATCGCTGGGCGCGAGCGAATCCTGCTTGACCGCTTCTACGACGAGCTATCGGCGAACCCTGCAGGAATCGATGAGCAGACCCGGCAGCACTACGCTCGACTCTATGCCCGTCCGCATGCGATCCACGACGCCTTCAGCGGTCAGTTCGCAGCGTTCGCGACGGATGCCACTGACAATCAGCCTCTTTTCGCCAAGGTGGGCAGGCTCAAGATGCCGATACTGGCGATCGGCGGAGACCACTCCTACGGGGCCGCGATGGCGACCGAAATAGCGAGCGTCGCCGTGGATGTGCGAGGGGGGTGATCGAGGACTCCGGTCACTGGATCTTGGAGGAGCAACCGCGCCGGGCGATCGCGCTGATCACGTTTCGCAATGTGTTCTCCTGCCGCAGGCCGTTCTACTCTCGTCGGACGGCGAGACGTATTCACCAAGGGAAGGATGGCCACGGGCCGATACCTTCTTACGATGGCGGTCCACCAAATGAGATGTGCGTTATGGCGAGCAAGCATCTTTCTGCAGGTCAGGTCACCTCACTCCTGCCCGCGGGCGATAGGCTCGTAGAGGAAAGAAGTGCCGCGCTCTTCAAGGGCGCCGATCTCGAGGTCATGCGCATCGTCCTTCGCAAGGACCATTCCCTGTCGGAGCATCAGGTGGCGGGCAAAATCACGATCCAATGCCTGCAAGGCAGCATCGAACTGTTCGTGCAGGAAGGCGCGACTCGCATGGATCAGGGCGACTTCCTCCACTTGCGCGGGGGGGGGGAGCGGCATTCGGTCCGGGCGATCGAGCATTCCTCCCTGCTCGTGACGATCTGCCTCGTCGCGAAAGTGATGGCCATCAAGCCCTGATCGCAGCAGGCGATCGGAAGAAGTTGCGACTGCCAAGCACTTCCGTCGCCACGCCGATCTGCCTGCTGCCCCGCACCACCGTGCAGCATCGAGGAAGGGCGCCCGACGACGGTCGTACCCTGCTGCCGTCGAGCGCCCGCTGGTTCTTACTGAATTCGGTAGACGTACCGGATCCGCAGGAAATTCTGGCACGGATTGATTTTCTCGGATCCCGCCGTTGGAGAAGTGCTCCCGACGCGGGGTGACCGCGTGTTGGGCAATCGTCCCGAACGAGTGACCGATGGCGAGGTGATGTCCGAGTTTGAAGACGGCGGAGAACCGCTTGCCCTCCGTCTCGCAAATCCTCGGCGTGAGGGTGAAGCCCACGCCCGCTTCGGCGAAGAATGACGAGGATCTTCGCTCCATCGGAAGCTGGCTGACGACAACTACTGGCCGGCGGCGCATTGACTCACCAGTTCTGCTACCGCTGGTGACCCGTTGCCTCACGTAATTTGCTACCCGCCGGGAGGTCCGGCCGGAGCACGACGTGACAAGGCAAAGGCGAATCAGCATGACCGCACGCAAGGAGTTGATCGAGGCCATCGGCGCGAGATATCGCGCCGCGGCGACCGGCGACCAGCGAGAAGAGCACGATCCTGGATGAGTTCGTGGCGCTTACCGGCTATCACCGCAAGCACGCCACCAGAGTGCTCGGTACGGCACCTGCAGTGGAGCGCCAGGCACCGATCCGCGATCGTCTGTACGACGAGGCCGTGCGACAGGCCCTCATCGTTCTGTGGGAGGCCGGGGACCGGATCTGTGGCAAGCGGCTCAAGCCGTTGATCCCGGTCCTCATCACGGCCATGGGGCGGCACGGTCATCTGCAGTTGGACCCGCTGGTCAAGACAAGGCTCTTGCAGATCAGCGCAGCCACGATCGATCGATCGTTGAGCAATGCACGAGCGCAAATCGACGGCAAGCGTCGGCGTCGGACCGGTGTCGGTGCGGCCCATCCGTCGAAGCATCCCTGTGCGCACCTTCGCCGACTGGCGTGATCCGCCGCCCGGCTTCTTCGAGGTCGACATGGTCGAACACTGCGGCGGTCCGAAGACCGACGGCGATTTCGTCCACACGCTCGTGCTGACCGACATCGCCAGCGGCTGGACCGAATGCGTCGCCATGCCGGTGCGCAACCAGTCGCTCGTCGTCGAGGCCTTGACCGTGGCCGATGACGATCTGCCCTTTGCGATGCTCGGCATCGACACCGTCAACGTCAACTGCACTGCCCAACGATCCTTCGGGTTGGGCTGAGATTCGACATCCGTTCCATCCGCGTAGAGGTCAGCGCTTCGTTGTGTTGAAGGCGCGATGCGTCGCCGGAGTCGACACGCTGATCCTTCGTGATGATGCCGAGCGCGGCAGCTTCGCCGTCGCTCGAGAATGGACCGATCACGCCGTGTCCTACCCATGGCAGAGAGTCGACGGCTCGACGGCTCGCCTTGATCTTCGCTCGCTTTGTGACTTGGTCGCTCTGCTCGATGCCTTGGGGGCCCGCGCGCCCGGACGGCTTGCAAAATGAGCCTTCATGAACTAGTTTCGGACCAGTTATATATGTGGTCCGTCAATAATGACAGAACCAACCTCCCCGTTCTTCGGGGAACCTTGATGCCAGCTCCTCAGATGTGAATCAATTGATCGAAGTCTTCGACGACGAGCACCAGCGGTGCGGCAGAGCGCGCAAGGCGAGCGCGCAGAACGGCGCCTTCCCAGGCGGCCCAGAAACTTCGCGCCAGGCGGTCCGCGTCGAAATTGGCGCGTACCTCGCCACCGGCCTGCGCCATGCGGATCGAAGCCGACAGCTGAGTCTCCCATTCCCGAATGGAAGCGTCCAGTCGCTTGCGGAAACCGTCATGGAGGCCGGCAACCTCTTGCCCCAGCGTGCCGACCAGGCAGCCACGGCGCCATCGGAATCGACGCATGCCGACTGTCGATTCCGAGAGGAACGCCGCGAGCTTGTGGGTGAAGCTCGGATTGACCCCATTGGGCCGCGCGCCGAAGCATCTCTCCAGGCGCCTGAGAAAGTAGGCCTGATACGTCTCGAGCAGTGCGAAGCCGAAGTCGTCCTTGCTGCCGAAGTAGTGATAGAACGATCCTTTGGGCACACCGACGGTGGTCAGCACCTTTTCGACGCTGGTGCCTGCCCATCCGTTCTCCAGCACGGACTCCAGCCCGGCCCGAATCAGGTGCTCCCTGGTGTTCGAGCGTGCACCACGTCTTTGCACATGTGAACGGGGCGCGTCAGTACTTTTCATGATGAGTGGACGAACTGGCGTTCGGCGATGACGAAACACCGGCACGCGTTTGCTCAGGAATGCGTGCATCTCCTCCTTCTGGCCGTCCGTGGCGAACGCTGCCTGGAACAGGCGCCGCTCGTGGATCAGGCCCTCGGCCAGCGAGACTTCGTGCGCACGGTTCACGGCCTCCTTGGCCATGCGTACTGCGGGAGCGTTGTACCCCGCGATGGTGTGCGTGGCCTCGAGTGCAGTCTGCAGGAGTTCGGCGGCGGGCACCACCCGCGCGACGAGACCCGACGCCTTCGCCTCCGCGGCGTTGATGATCCTGCCGGTCAGGATCAGATCCATCGCCGGCGCACAGGGTCTTTCCCCGCGGATGCAGCAGCGACCGACCATTGAGTCCCGGTGATGCCTCGGTGCGGAAGCGCCAGTCGGTGCGCGGGTTGTCGATGCAGTACAGATAGCCGACAGGGATGTGGATCCAACGGTAGCTGTCCGAACCGCCTGCCTCCAGCAGCAGGACGTCGCGATGGCTGTCCGCGCTCAGGCGGTTCGCCGGCAGGGAGCCCGCGGTGCCCGCCCCGATGACCACGTAGTCGAAGGTCTGCGCGCTCATGACATGTCCGCGATTTCCGAGTTCAAAGACTGTTGTCTTCATTTAATTAGACCGATCGTCTATTGAAAGTGAAAAAAAGGGCGGTCAGGCACCGATGCTTTGGCGAAAAATCTTGGCGAACATCTGAAGCGGTGCAGCCTTGCGTTCGAGCTTGGCGCGCAGCACTGCACCTTCCCAACCGGTCCACAGGAATGCCGCCCATTCCGCGCAGTCCGTCGAGCTGTCGATCTCTCCGTCGCGCTTGGCCTGTTCGAGCACCGTCGCGGTACGGCGCTGCCAGTCGAGAAGCACGTTGGTGAGCTGCGCACGAAAGGCTTCGGGCAGCGTGCCCATCTCCTGGCCCAGGTTGCCGATCAGGCAGCCACGACGGAATCCGAAGCGCTTCATGCCACGCTCGGCGTCGGCGAAGAAGGCATCGATACGGTCCAGCGGAGACCTGGTCTCGTCCAGAAAAAAGCGGTCGAGCTTTCGAACGAAGTATTCGTCATAGCGTGCGATGAGCGCCGCGCCGAACGCTTCCTTGCTGGCGAAGAAATGATAGAAGGAGCCCTTCGGAACACCTACGGACTTGAGGATCTCGTCGATGCCGGTCGCCGAGAAGCCCTTCTCTGTCAGCACGGCCACGCCGGCATCGAGAAGCGCCTCGCGCGTGGCGCGATAGTCCCCTTCATCCTTGGCGGGGCGGCCACGCTTGCGCGGCAGGACGGTAGTGAAGCTCATGGCGCGATTATTAGACAAGCTGCCTCGATAAATCAAGCGGTTTTGCGCGCCGTCGACCCTGCGAGGGATGCTTCGGCATCCATTCTCCCAATGAAAGGAACGGTCAAGCGCATGGACCGGCCCTCGATGGCATCCGTTTGAGCCTGCTGAATTAGACCGGTCGTCTCGGATTTGTTATCGCAAACCCCTATTCGCAGCGGCAGGCTGCGTGCTAAATTTCCCGGCAGACGAGAACTTCGTCGCCATCATTTCGCGCCGACTGCCAGTGTTGCCAGTCAGGTGCAAGGCAACAGGGCCTGAACCGGTTAACCCCCGGGTCAGGCCCTTTTGCTTTTTCGGCTTCTGAAACGACTTCATTCAAATGGACGCAAGCGCGCCCAGGGATGAACTCGGCCTCGAGAAGCCGGGCGAGATGCCAGCGGTGGAATCGTTAGACCCAAGCACCCTCAACCTTGAAGGAGAGATCTGATGAGCCCAATGAATCGCCGCGACCTGATCAAGAAAGGCGGCACCGTGTTCGTTCTTGGCGCCGCCTCGGGCAGCGCGCTGTTCGCCGCAGCGGCCCATGCCCAGGAAGGCGTGAAGCTCGGCCTGCTGCATTCGCTCTCGGGCACCATCGCCATTGCCGAGGCCTCGCTGGTGGATGCCGAGAAGATGGCGATCGACGAGATCAACGCCGCCGGCGGCGTGATGGGCCGCAAGATCGAGTCGGTGGTGGAGGATGGCGCGAGCGAGAACTCGGTGTTCGCCGAGAAGGCCCGCAAGCTGCTCGAGCGTGACAAGGTCGCCGCGATCGTCGGCTGCTACACCTCGGCCTCGCGCAAGGCGGTGCTGCCGGCCCTCAGCCGCGCCAAGGGCCTGCTCTTCTACCCGACCTACTACGAGGGCCAGGAGCAGGACAAGCACGTGGTGTACACCTCGCAGGAGGCCACGCAGTCCGTGGTGGCCGCGGTCGAGTGGCTGGTGCGCGAGAAGGGCAAGACCATCTTTCTGGTCGGCTCCGACTACATCTATCCGCGCACCTGCAACAAGATCGCCAAGCCGACCATTGCCAAGCTGGGCGGCAAGGTGCTGGGCGAGGAGTACGCGCCGCTGGGGCATACCGAGTTCTCGTCCATCATCAACAAGATCAAGGCTGCCAAGCCCGACTGCATCTACAGCACCGTGGTCGGCGGCTCGAACGTCGCGTTCTACAAGCAGCTGCGCGCGGCAGGGCTCGACGGCAGCAAGCAGACGCTGCTGTCCACCGTCGTCTCGGAGAACGAGATCGAAGGCATCGGCAAGGACAACGCCGTCGGCTACTACGCCTGCATGGGGTACTTCCAGAGCATCATGAACCCCGCGAACGAGAAGTTCGTCAAGGCCTTCAAGGCCAGGTACGGCCAGGATCGCGTCATCGGCGACCCGATGGAAGTGGCCTACAACTCGGTCTACCTGTGGAAGCTTGCGGTCGAGAAGGCCAAGTCCTTCGATCCCGAGAAGGTGCTGGCCGCAAGCGCGGGTGTCGAGCTCGATGCGCCCGAGGGCAAGGTGCGCGTGCACGCGACGAACCAGCACGTCTGGAAGAAGGTGCGCGTCGGCAAGGCACTGCCGAACGGCCAGTTCGACATCGTCTGGGAGTCGACGAACCAGGTCGAGCCGAACCCCTTCCCCACGCTGTAGGCGGCGGCGCGGCGCACACCCCCAGATACCGGAGTCTTCCATGACCTTCGACATTGCAGTGATGCAGGTCTTCAACGGCGTGAGCCTGTTCACGATCCTGCTCCTCATGGCCATCGGCCTGGCCATCGTGTTCGGCCTGATGGGCGTGATCAACATGGCCCACGGCGAGCTGATGGCGCTCGGCTCGTACGTCACCTACCTGACGGCCATGGCGTTCTCGAAGTTCGCGCCACATTGGATGGGGGTCTACCTGTTCGCCGCGATCGCGCTGGCATTCGCCGCCACCTTCGCATTCGGGTACCTGCTGGAGCGCGGCTTCGTCAGGTTCTTCTACAACCGGCCGCTCGACACGCTGCTGGCCACCTGGGGCCTGAGCCTGATCCTCCAGCAGGCCTATCGCTCGATCTTCGGCGCCCAGGAGGTGAGCGTGCCGCTGCCGCAATGGCTCAGTGGCGCATGGGAGCCGGTGGCGGGGATCCAGCTGCCGATCAGCCGGATCTTCATCATCGGGCTCACCATCGCGGTTGCCGTCGGCGTCTATCTGCTCCTGAACCGGACGCGCTGGGGCCTCAAGGTCCGTGCGGTGACGCAGAACCGCGCCATGAGCGAGGCCGTGGGCATCGACACCCAACGCCTGGACGCGCTGACCTTCGCGCTCGGCGCCGGGCTGGCGGGCATCGCGGGCTGCGTGTTCACGATGATCGGCTCGACAAACCCGGGCACCGGCCAGCTCTACATCGTGGACTCGTTCATCGTCGTGGTCTTCGGCGGCGTGCAAAGCCTGATCGGCACGGTGCTGTCGGGCTTCGCGATCGCGCAGTCGCAGACCACGCTGGAGTACCTCATGAGCGGGTCGATGGCGCGCGTCACGATCCTCCTGCTCGTGATCGTGGTCCTCTATTTCCGGCCCAACGGGCTGTTCGCAACCCGGTCGAGGAGCTGAGCGATGAGATCCCTACTACGCGCCGCCGACACCCGCGCCACGATGGTCGTCGTCGCACTGCTGGTGGCCATGGTCGCCGTGCTCGATCCGTTCCGCCTCAATCTCATGGGCAAGTACATGTCCTTCGCGTTCGTCGCGCTCGGCATCGTGCTGCTGTGGGGCTACGGGGGCGTGCTGAGCCTCGGGCAGGGCCTGTTCTTCGGCGCCGGCGGCTACATGATGGCCATGTTCCTGAAGCTCGAAGCCTCGGCGCCGGAGCTGCCGGACTTCATGGTGTGGAGCAGCGTCGACCAGCTTCCGCTGTGGTGGCAGCCGTTCCGCAGCTTCCCGGTCACGCTGCTGCTGATCCTGAGCGTTGCGCCGGTCACGGCCTACCTGTTTGCCTACGCCATCTTCAAGAAGCGCGTGGGCGGCGTGTACTTCGCGATCGTGACGCTCTCGCTGGCCCTCACCGGCACGGTGCTGATCGTGGGACAGCAGGGCGATACGGGCGGTGCCAACGGCATCACCGACTTCCGCACCCTGCTCGGCATGGACATCGTCAGCGACGATGCCAAGCAGACCCTCTACCTCATCGAGGCGGCCGTCCTCGCCGTTGCCATGCTCTGCTGCGTCGCGCTCTTGCGCAGCCGCTTCGGCAAGGTCCTGATCGCCATCCGCGACAAGGAGGACCGCGTGCGCTTCAGCGGCTACAACACCGCCCACATGAAGGCGTTCGTGTTCGCGATCTCGGCGCTCCTGTCGTGCATCGGCGGCGCCTTCTACAGCCTCCAGGTCGGGCTGATCTCGCCGACCGCCGTGGGTGTGGTCGCCTCGATCGAGATGGTGATCCTGGCGGCCGTCGGGGGGCGCCTGTCGATCCCCGGCGCGGTCGTGGGCGCCCTGCTGGTGGGCTTCCTCAAGTCCTATCTCTCCGAGGCCTTCCCGGAGATCTGGCTCTACTTTCTGGGCGCGCTCTTCATCGTGGTCGTGGCCTTCATGCCGCTCGGCATGGCGGGCGTCGTCCAGCGCCTGGCCGCAGGCCGCGTTTCCGCAAAGGTGATGCCATGAGTGCCGTGCTGCCGCTGTCCTCGTCCAACTCCGCCGTGTCCACCGTGTCCACCGTGTCCAGCGTTCCATCCGCCATGGAGCAGATCCTGCAGGTCGAGGCGCTCTCGGTTTCCTTCGACGGCTTCAAGGCGGTCGACGCGCTGAGCCTGTCCATCCACCGCGACGAGCTGCGGGTGATCATCGGCCCGAACGGCGCCGGCAAGACCACCTTGCTGGACATGATCTGCGGCAAGACGCGGCCCACCTCCGGCAGCGTGCGCTTCAACGGCCGGGAGCTCGTGGGCCTGCCGGAGCACGAGATCGTGCGCGCCGGCGTCGGGCGCAAGTTCCAGACGCCCTCGGTCTACGAAGACCTGACGGTGATGGAGAACTTCGAGATCTCGATTCCCGGCAAGCAGGATGTGCTGGGCTCGATCTTCTTCCGCCGCAAGGCCCACGTGCTCGAACGCATTCACGCGGTGGCGCAAGAGGTGTTCCTGCAGTCGATGCTGCATCAGAGGGCGGGCCGGCTGAGCCATGGCCAGAAGCAGTGGCTCGAGATCGGCATGCTGCTGATCCAGTCCCCGGAGCTGTTGCTGCTCGACGAGCCTGTCGCCGGCATGAGTCCGCGCGAGCGCGAGCAGACGGGCGACCTGCTGCGCCGCATCTCGCGAGGCAAGTCCGTGATCGTCATCGAGCACGACATGGATTTCGTCAAGCGCATCGCGAGCAAGGTCACCGTGCTGCATCAGGGACGGCTCCTCAGCGAAGGCAGCGCGGCGCAAGTGCAGTCGGACCCACGCGTCATCGACGTCTACCTCGGGCACTGAAGGAGCGGCCATGCTGGAAGTCAGCCATCTCAACGTCTTCCACGGCGAGTCGCAGGCCATTCGCGATGTCTCTTTCCGCGTCGGGAACTGCGAATCGGTGGCCATCATGGGCCGCAACGGAATGGGCAAGACCACCTTGCTCAAGGCCTTGATCGGCATGCTCCCGTCGCGCTCGGGCAGCATCCGCGTCGAGTCGCACGAGCTGGCAGGCTGCCCCAGCCACCAGCGGGTCCTCAGGGGCCTGGCCTTCGTGCCGCAGGGCCGCATGATCTTCTCGCAGCTCACCGTCGAGGAGAACATCCTCGTCGGCCTCAGGCACGCCCAGCGCACGGTGCCGGAGTACATCTATCGCTTCTTCCCGGTGCTGGCCGAGATGAAGTCACGCCGCGGCGGCAACCTCTCGGGCGGCCAGCAGCAGATGCTGGCCATTGCCCGTGCGCTCGTCACCGACCCCAAGGTGCTGATCCTCGACGAACCCACCGAGGGCATCCAGCCATCGATCATCAAGGACATCGCCCGCATCCTGAACCTGCTGCGCGTCGAGCGGCAGATCGCGATCGTGGTGTCCGAGCAGGTGCTGAGCTTCGCGCTCGACCTGGCCGACAGGTTCCTGGTGATCGACGGCGGGCGCATCGTCCACGACGAAGCGCGTGCCCAGCTCGACCAGGACAGGGTCAAGTCCTTCCTGACCATCTGACCTTTCCCCGCCCCCTTCTTTCACCTCAACCACCAGGAGTCTGTTATGCGACACGGAGATATTGGAAGCAGCAACGATTGTGTCGGCGTGGCCGTCGTCAACTACAAGATGCCCCGCCTGCACACGAAGGGCGAGGTGCTGGCCAACGCGCGCAAGATCGGCGAGATGGTCGTCGGCATGAAGCAGGGCCTGCCGGGCATGGACCTGGTGATCTTTCCCGAGTATTCGACGCACGGGATCATGTACGACCCGAAGGAGATGTACGAGACGGCGTCGACCATTCCGGGCGACGAGACCGAAATCTTCGCGGACGCCTGCCGCCGCGCGAACGTCTGGGGCGTGTTCTCGCTGACCGGCGAGCGCCATGAGGAGCACCCGAACAAGGCGCCCTACAACACGCTGATCCTGATGAACAACAAGGGCGAGATCGTCCAGAAGTACCGCAAGATCATGCCGTGGACGCCGATCGAGGGCTGGTACCCGGGCGACTGCACCTACGTGTCCGACGGCCCCAAGGGCATGAAGGTCAGCCTGATCATCTGCGACGACGGCAACTTTCCCGAGATCTGGCGCGACTGCGCGATGCGCGGCGCCGAACTCGTCGTGCGCTGCCAGGGCTACATGTACCCCGCCAAGGAACAGCAGATCATGGTCGCGCGCACCATGGCGTGGATGAACAACGTCTACGTGGCCGTGGCCAACGCCACCGGCTTCGATGGCGTGTACTCGTACTTCGGCCATTCCGCCCTGGTCGGCTTCGACGGCCGCAGCCTGGGCGATTGCGGCACCGAGGAAATGGGCATCCAGTACGCCGAGATGTCGGTCAGTGCCATTCGCGACGCGCGCAAGAACCAGCAGTCGAACAACTTCCTCTACAAGCTGGTCCACCGCGGCTACACCGGCAAGATCAATTCCGGCGAGAGCGCAGCCGGCGTGGCGGCCTGCCCGTACGAGTTCTACGGCAAGTGGATCAACGATCCCGAAGGCACCCGCAAGATGGTCGAGGGGCTCACCCGGTCGACACCTGGCACCCCCGAGTGCCCGATCGAGGGCATCCCGAACGAGGCGGCGCAACATCGCTGAAGCCACCCATCCGCGGGGCGCTGGGGAGCGCCCCGCGGCCCTGCAAAGCAAAGGAGACCCGTGTCAACCTCCATCGACAGCTACAGGTTGCCTGCAAAGCCCTTCTACATGCCGGCCGGCGACGAGGTCGCGCTCTACGAGCACGCCTACGCCCATCGCATGCCCATGCTCCTGAAGGGCCCGACGGGCTGCGGCAAGACGCGCTTCATCGAGTACATGGCGTGGAAACTCGACCGGCCCCTCGTCACGCTCGCGTGCAACGAGGACATGACGGCGTCCGACCTGGTCGGCCGCTACCTGCTGGATGCCGACGGCACGGCGTGGCACGACGGCCCCTTGACGATGGCGGTTCGCCATGGCGGCATCTGCTACCTCGACGAGGTGGTGGAGGCACGGCAGGACACGACGGTCGTGATCCACCCGTTGACCGATGCGAGGCGCATGCTCGCGCTCGACAAGAAGGGCGAGGTCGTGCGCGCGCATCCCGACTTCCAGCTGGTCGTGTCGTACAACCCGGGCTACCAGAGCCGCAGCAAGGACATGAAGCATTCGACGCGGCAGCGCTTCGCCGCACTCGAGTTCGACTATCCGGCCGTGGAGATCGAGAGCGCCATCGTGGCGCAGGAAGCCGCGGTTCCGCTGGAGACGGCGCGTTTGCTGGTGAGCATCGCGCACCGGTCGCGCGCGTTGAAGCACCGCGGGCTCGACGAAGGCATCTCGACGCGCATGCTGATCTATGCGGGGCGGCTGATCGGCTCGGGCGTCAGCCCGCGCCAGAGCTGCGAGATGACGATGACGCGGGCGCTGACCGACGACCCCGACATGGCGAAAGCCCTGCAAGGCTTTGTCGAAGCCCACTTCGACTGAACGGAAGGGGGCGCAATGATCTCCACGGGCGTCCTTGACTTGACCGAGGTGGTGGATCGCGCACTGGCGTCTTCGCCTCGGTCGCCGACCGAGGGCCTGCGCCAGCAGCTGCTGGGTTGGCTCCAGGCCCTGCACGACGACGATCCGGCATGCGCGGCCGCGTTGGCGGGCAAGCTCGCAGTGCTGCTCGCACGGGCGTCCGTCGGGGCCCTGGGCGGGTGGATTGTCACCGGACTGCGCATGCATGTCGATGACCGCCTGCGATTGCGCGCCTACCTCGCGCTGGCCGAGGCGCATGCGGTCGAGTCGCTGGATCGGGAGATCGCCGAAGGTGGCGCGCAGGGCGCCGCGGCCTCGCTGGCATGGCTGCTGGAGGGACTCACCGAGCGCCCGATGGCAATCCAAGCGCGCGACCGCGACCACATTTACGCGGCGCCGCTTCGCCCCACGCTGACGCCCAGCCACTTGCTGCTGCCCAACGACTACACCGCGCTCGACGGTGCGGATCGCTACCACCTCTACCGTGCAGCGGCCGCACACGCGGCGGCCCACCTGCTTCATTCGGTGCCGGGTCGACCCGCGGGCAAGCTCAAGCCCATGAGCCTGGCGGTGATCTCGGCGATCGAGGATGCGCGCGTGGAGCGCCTGCTGCTGCGCGACTATCCGGGCATGCGCCGATGGTTCGCGGACGCACTGGGCCATGCGCTGCAACCGGGTGGCTTGAGCTTCTCGGCGCTCATCTCGCGCATGAGCCTCGCGCTCATCGACCCGCGCTACGAGGACGACAACTACTGGGTCAACAAGGCGCGACATCTCTTCGAGTCGCAAGCATCGATCCGACTGGACGACTACGCCGCCTTCAGGCGCATCGGGTCCGTGCTTGCGAACGACCTGGGCCAGATGCGCGTGCCCTTCAGGGCCGAGCTGTACCGGGTGCCGGCCGCCTACCGCGATGACAACACCTTCCTGTGGTCCTTCGACGACGAACGCGCGCAGCCCCTGGAAATCGAACTCCAGCGCCCGCCACCGGCATCGCGAGGATCGCGCCCGGAGAGCGACGCAGACCTGCTTTCCGAAGCAGCTGCAACCCACGAGCTCGAGCTGGGCCGCCATGCCTATCCCGAGTGGGACCATCGCCCGGCGATCCTGCGCAGCCACTGGTGCACCGTCATCGACAAGCTGCCGTCGTGGCGCACAGCGCGCGGCAGCTTCGGGAGCCCGGCCATGGCGGGCGCCGGCCAGGCACTGCGCTTGGTGCGCGCCCACCGGTTCAGCCGTGCGCATCGTCTGCGCCGGCAGTGGGAAGGCGACGATCTCGATCTCAACGCGGCCATCGAGGTCATGGTGGCGCAGCGGGCGCGCATGGCCGCCGACCCGCGGCTGTTCATCCGGTGTGCCAACCAGGAGCGCATCAGCAGCGTGCTGGTGCTGCTCGATCTCTCGGAATCCACCAACGACAGGCTCGACGAAGCCGGCCCCAGCCTCCTCGACATCGAAAAGCAGGCCGCCTTGCTGCTCGCGCGGGCGGTCGCCGACAGTGCAGACCGGATCGCGATCCACGGCTTTTCAAGCAACACGCGCGCCGAGGTCAGCAACTACCGGCTGCTCGAGTTCGGCTCCCCGCTGGACGAGGTGGCCGAGGCCATGATCGCCTCTGCACCCGGCCGCCATTCGACGCGCATGGGCGCTGCATTGCGCCATGCGGTGCGTGCGTTCGCCGACGAGCCTTCGGACAGCCGCATCGTGCTGCTCGTGACCGACGGTGCGCCATCGGACGTCGACGTCCACGAACCCGGCTACCTCGTCGAGGATGCGCGCGCGGCCGTCCACGAGGCACGCGACCAAGGCATCCACGTGCACGGCCTGGCGGTGGATCCGCAGGGGCACGCCTATGTGCGCAGGATCTTCGGTTGGGGCCATTTCGACGTCGTCGACGATCCCCGCATGCTACCGGCCAGGCTGTGCCGGCTGTATGCTCGCTTGAGTGCCGCATGAAGCGCTGAAAGTATCCGCAATCGAACCTGAGGACCTGCCCGTGGCCAACAAAGATCCCGTTCGCGTCGGCGTGCTTTACTCGAAGACAGGGGTGACCTCGACGATCGGAAAGTCGCAGCTGCAGGGAACCCTGTTGGCAATGGACGAGATCAACGAGGCGGGCGGCCTCGACGGCCGGGAGCTGGTGCCGGTCTTCTACGACGCGCAGTCCACACCGGCGGTGTATGCCAAGCTGGCCGAGCGCCTGATCCTCGAGGACAAGGTCAACGTGATTCTTGGCTGCTACATGTCGAGCAGCCGCAAGGCGGTCCTGCCGCTGGTCGAGAAGTGGAACAAGCTGCTGTTCTATCCAACCCTCTACGAAGGGTTCGAGTTCTCCAACAACATCATCTACACCGGCGCCGCGCCCAATCAGAACAGCGTCCAGCTCGCAGAGTTCATGACTGCCAATTTCGGATCGCGGGTGTACCTGATCGGGTCGGACTACATCTATCCGTACGAGTCGAACCGCATCATGAGCGAGTTGGTGCTCCAGCGCCAGAACAGCGAGAAGGTGGCAGAGCGCTATGTGGCCCTGGACGCCACCGAGCAGGACTTCCATCCGATCATCGACGAGATCCGGGACTTGAGACCCGACTTCATCTTCTCCACCGTCGTCGGCGATTCCGCGGCCTGCCTGTACCGGGTCTATGCAGAAGCCGGCCTCGACCCCAAGACCATGCCCATCGGGAGCCTGACCACCTCGGAGGCCGAGGTATCGCAGATGGGCGGGGCCGGCATCGGGCATTTCACATCGGCACCCTATTTCCAATCCATCAACTCCGAGACCAACCTGCGTTGTCTCGAGCGGTTTCGGCAACGATTCGGCGCGGATTGCGTGCCGAATCAGTGCTGGGAAGCGGCCTATTTCCAGACGCATGTCTTCGCGAACGCCTTTGTGCGCGCGGGAACCGACGACCCCACGCAGCTCGTGCCCAAGATCCTCGGCAGCGAGCTCGATGCCCCGCAGGGCAGGATTCGCATCGATCCGACCAACCACCACACCTGTCTTTACCCGCGCATCGGCGTGGTCAACTCCAAGGGCCAGTTCACCATCGTGCGCGAGGCGACGCGGGCGGTGCACCCCGACCCGTACATGGTGACCCATTCGATGGGTGACTGGGCCGCAGAGCTGAGCACGCTGGAGCTTTGACGTGGAGCCCGAAGCCGTCCGTCAGAAGGCCGGGCCGACACCGACCCAGCTGAAAAATCTCCGGATGCTGCGGATTGCAGTCTGTCATCCCGACGATGCAGACGGCCAGCAAATGACGCAGCAGCTTCGCCGCATCGGCTGCCATGTCCAGGCGTTCTGGCCGCCGCTGCCCGTGTTGCCGGAACTTACCGACGTGGTATTCCTCGCGGTTCGGCCGGACAGCATCGACATGAACTTCGAGTGGTTCAACGCCGACGAAGGACCCACCATCATCGCTGTGGTGAACTACGAGAACCCGACGATCGTCGAGATCGTTCTTCGCATCGGGGCCAAGGCGACACTGCCCTCGCCGGTACGCTCCTTCGGGCTCTTGTCTGCGCTGGTGGTAGCTCGACAGGTGCATGGTGATCTCAAAGCCCAGAAGCGTCAGCTTCGAAAGCTCAGCGGCAAGGTGCTTGGCGTGCGGCGTATCGAGGAGGCGAAGAATGTCCTGATGCGCTCAAGAAGCATCAGCGAAGCCAAGGCTTACGATCTGCTCCGCGAACAAGCCATGAGCAAACGGGTCAGCATCGAGGAGATCGCCCAAACGATCTTGAACGCCAACGAAATCCTTTCGTTAGGCAAGACCTGAGGCTGCTCTCGCGGCTGGCCCGCCGGTCATACGGCTGGATTCAGGGATCGCAAAGAGCGCTCGACGCTGCCGCGGCGCGCCCGGAGGAGCGGCGGCTCGGTGTCCGGAATGACTCTTGAGCCTGGTCGAGGCACGCCGTAGGTACGTATTGACTTATCGAGACGCTTGGTCTAATAATTAAAGCATGTCAAACGCCACGGCCCTTCCTCGCAAACGGGGTCGCCCGCCGATAGTCGACGGCGACTACCGCGAGACGCGGGAGGCCCTGCGGCGCGCGGGCGTCGCCGCGATTCGGGTTCCGGCGGGGCTGCCTTGTCGGCAATCTGGGGCAAGAGATAGGCGCTCTGCCAGAAGCCTTCCGTGTCCAACTCACCAATGTGCTACTTGATTGGCAGGCGCGCATCACGCGCTGCCTGGAGGCCGCCAGGGCGACAGGCGAGATCCCGAAGCACGCCGACTGCGCTCGCTGGGCGGCTTTCTTCTGGATCGGCTGGAAGGCGCCGTGCTGCGCGCAAAGCTTGAGCGCCAGATCGGGCCGCTGCGCGTGTTCGCCGAGATGTTTCAAGCAAGCCTGAGGTCCTAGGCCTCTTTTTTTGTCATTTACTATACGATCGGTCTATTTTAATGGAAAACCTCACGTCTTTTGCCAGACTCGGAGCGCTTCAATGAATGCGCCGACTTTCGACTACGTCGTCATCGGTGCCGGCACCGCAGGCTGCCTGCTCGCCAACCGACTCAGTGCTGATCCGACCCGGCGGGTGCTGCTGATTGAAGCCGGCGGCCCCGACAACTATCCCTGGATCCACATCCCGGTGGGCTACCTGTACTGCATCGACAATCCGCGCACGGACTGGCGTTTCCGCACCGAAGCATCGCCCGGGCTCAACGGGCGCGAACTGCTCTATCCCCGCGGCAAGACTCTGGGCGGATGTTCGAGCATCAACGGCATGATCTACATGCGCGGCCAGGCTCGCGACTACGCGCACTGGGCGGATGTCACAGGCGACGAGGCGTGGAACTGGGAGAACTGCCTGACCGACTTCCGCGCACACGAGGATCACTATCGGCTCGACGCCGCAGAAACTGCGGGCCTGGGCGGTCAAGCGGCGGCCTTCGGCGCGCTGCATGGCTCGGGCGGGGAATGGCGCGTCGAGAAGCAACGCCTACGCTGGGAGGTGCTCGATGCCTTCGCGGAGGCGGCGCAACAGGCAGGCATACCCGCGACAGAAGACTTCAACAGGGGCGACAACGACGGCGTCAGTTACTTCGAAGTCAACCAGCGCAGTGGTTGGCGCTGGAACGCGTCGAAAGCCTTCCTCAGACCGATTCGCAAGCAACGTCCCAACCTGGCGGTCTGGACCGGCGCGCAAGTATGTCGTCTGCTATTCGAGCGCCGCGAAGACGGACAACAAGCGTGTTGCGGCGTCGAGCTCATTCACCAGGGCCAGCACCGCAGCGTCCGGGCGGCGCGCGAAGTCGTCCTCAGCGCCGGCGCCATCGGATCCCCACAGTTGCTGCAGCTTTCGGGCATTGGCGACGCTAGCCTGCTGAACGAGCACCAGATCCCGGTGACGCAGCACTTGCCCGGCGTAGGCGGCAACCTGCAGGACCACCTTCAAATCCGTTCGGTCTACAAGGTGCAAGGCGTACCCACACTGAACACGCAGGCGACCACCTTGTGGGGCAAGGCCGCGATCGCCCTGGAGTACGTACTCAAGCGCAGCGGCCCGATGAGCATGGCGCCCTCGCAACTGGGCATCTTCACGCGCAGTGATCCTTCCTACCTGCATCCCAATATCCAGTATCACGTACAACCTCTGAGTCTCGAGGCCTTCGGACAGCCCCTGCACGGTTTCTCCGCGATCACTGCGAGCGTGTGCAATCTCAACCCGAGCAGCCGGGGCAAGGTGTCGATTCGCAGCGCGGACTTCCGGGAGGCTCCGCGCATTGCGCCCGACTACCTGAGCACTGACGAGGATCGCCGCGTGGCCGCCGACTCACTGCGCGTGACACGGCGGATCGCGTCGCAGCGCGCACTGGCCCGCTACCACCCCATGGAATTCAAGCCGGGAGCGCAGTACGAAACGGACGAGCAATTGGCCCGCCTGGCCGGCGACATCGGCACCACGATCTTCCATCCGGTGGGCACCGCCGCCATGGGCTGCGCATCCGACCCGAGAGCCGTGGTGGACAGCCACTTGCGCGTGCATGGCATCAAGGGACTTCGGGTTGTCGATGCCAGCGTGATGCCCACGATCACGAGCGGCAACACCAACAGCCCGACGCTGATGATCGCCGAGAAGGCCGCGCGCTGGATCGTCGCTGGCACCTGATTCATCAAACGAGGAGACATCCGCATGGACACCCCACAAGGCCTACTCCCCAAAAAAGGCCCTCTGGACGGCATCACCGTTCTGGACTTCTCGCGCGTCCTGGCCGGACCGTACTGCACGATGGTATTGGCCGACCTCGGTGCGCGCGTCATCAAGATCGAGAGGATCGCCACCGGCGACGACACCCGCGCGTTCGGGCCGTTCGTAGACCAGGAGTCGGCTTACTTCATGTGCTTCAACCGCGGCAAGGAAAGCATCGCGCTGGACATCAAGAGTCCGCGGGACCGCGATCTGCTCGAACGCATGCTCGGTGAGGCGGACGTGCTGGTCGAGAACTTCCGGCCAGGCGTCATGGATCGGCTGGGGTACGGTGCCACACGGCTCGCACGGACCCATCCACACCTTGTCTACGCTTCCATTTCGGGATTCGGACATACCGGCCCGTTCAGCGACCTACCGGGCTATGACATGGTGGTGCAGGCCATGGGCGGCATCATGAGCCTGACCGGCTGGCCCGACGCGCCGCCGGCGCGCGTGGGTACGAGCTTCGGCGATCTCAGCGCCGCGTTGTTCGCAGCCGTTGGCATCGTTTCGTCGCTCTACAAGCGCACCCGTGACGCACAAGGCACGCGCGTGGACATCGCGATGCTGGACTGCCAGGCGGCGCTCATGGAGACTGCGCTGGCGCGTTACGACGTGGAAGGCAAAGTGCCCACACGCACGGGCGACAGCCATCCGTCGCTCGCACCGTTCGAGACCTTTGCCGCGCAAGACGGACGCTTCGTGATTGCCGCCGGCAACGACCAGCTCTTTATGCTGATGGCCGATGCGCTGGACGCGGCCCAGCTGGCGCTGGATCTGCAGTTCATCAGCAACGACCTGCGCTGCCGCAACCGCCCCGCGCTCGTCCGGGCCATCGAGGCGATCACGCGCACGGCGCCTATTGCGCATTGGATCGAGCGGCTCAATGCGGCGGGTGTGCCTTGTGCCCCGATCAATACCATAGACCGCTTGTTCGACCATCCGCAGTTGCAGGCGCGCAATATGATCATTCAGGTCCAAGGCGCCGCGGAGCGGGCTATCCGAACCGCCGGCAACCCGATCAAGCTCAGTGCCTTTGCCGACATTGACGCTGCCACGCCGCTGCGCGCACCGGCTCTCGATGAGCACCGTGAAAGCATCCTCGCCGAACTGATGTCGGGAACCGGAGATTACGCACCGGCCGGCGGGATCCTCGATGAACCACGGTTGCACGACGCCTGCGTGCTGCCGAGGCAGGCCGCAGCTTGACCATTCCGATCTGTCAGACTTCCCAGGAGATATCGTCCATGTCCACTGCAACCGCGCCTTCCACTTCAAACTCCAAGGGCGCAAGCCCCCAACCCATCGCCGCCAAATCCGAACGCGAAATTACGTCCGCCGTCGCTGCCGAGTCCGCGCCCTCACAGCGCTACGAAACCATCCTGGTCGAGCGGCGCGGGCGCGTCGGGTTGATTACCCTGAACAGGCCGAAGAGCCTCAACGCGCTGAACGTGCGCATGTCGCGCGAAGTGACGTCTGCTCTGCGGCACTTTGATATCGATGACAACGTCGGCGCCATCGTCATCGCGGGTAGCCCAAGGGCCTTCGCGGCCGGTGCGGACATCGAAGAGATGGCCGACAAGACCTTCGCCGAACTGCAGTCGCGCGACATCTTCGCCGCCTGGCAGGAACTGCTCGCCATCAGCAAACCAATCATCGCGGCCGTCAGCGGCTATGCGCTGGGTGGGGGCTGCGAGTTGGCGATGATGTGCGATTTCATCATCGCTGCAGACGACGCGCATTTCGGGCAACCGGAGATCAAGCTGGGCATCCTGCCCGGTATCGGCGGGTCGCAGCGACTCACCCGCTCGGTCGGCAAGGCCCTGGCGATGGACCTGATCCTGACAGGCCGGAGCATCACCGCCGCGGAGGCCAAGGCGGCCGGACTGGTGGCCCGGATCGTTCCCGCGGCTGAACTGCTGCAAACGGCGCTGGAGGCGGCGCACACGATTGCCGGCTACAACGCACCGGCGGTACGAATGGCCAAGGAAGCCGTGAACCGTGCGCAGGAAGTCGGCTTGGCCGAAGGCATGCTGCATGAGCGTCGACTGTTCCAGGCGGCATTCGCGACCGATGGCCAGAAGGAAGGCATGAACGCTTTTCTCGGCAAGCGCGCACCGGTCTTTCGTCACCGCTGAGACTTGTAGCCTCAAAGCGGTGCGCTGCGTGAGCGGAAGCTCCGACGTCTTTGTGCCAACTTATAATTAGCGCGGGGATGGAGCGCACCGCCTCATAACCAAGACCAACTTCATCAGTCGACGGCATCGAGTGCCAAAGTGGAAGTTCGATCTCACTGCTGTCCGGTTAAATGATCCGCGGCCAGGCTGAGATCAAGCACTGGCGCGGGCTGCAGGCCGATTTTGTTTGGTGCCGATTTGAACCTCGATCACTCAGAACCGCGTACTTTCCCCGCTTTGACGGCCTCGGGGAGCGCGTGTGCACATCGGCAAGATCTTGTTCGCTCAAGTCATGGAGTTCGTGCCATGGACCAGCTTCGCTCGAATCGTGCAACGCCACCGCGGCAACTCCGGCGTGCGTGCGCTGTCGTGCGCCGAGCAGTTCCGCGCCAGGGCCTTTGCTCAACTGACGTGGCGAGAGAGCCTTCGCGACATCGAGGGCAGCCTCTCTGCCAATGCCAGTAAGCTGTACGCCATGGGCTTCCGCTCGGCGGTCAGGCGCTCGACGACGCCAACACGGTCTATGCCCTGGACTCCAGCACCATCGACCTGTGCTTGAGCCTGTTCTCGTGGGCGCCGTTCCGCTCCACCAAGGCGGCTATGCCGCGCCGCTGCAAAGCAGCGAGCTGTCGCGTTTCGGCGGGCGAGCGTTGCGGAAGGAAGGTGGATACATATACAGTTCCCGGGATGGACACCCGTCGTTACCGGAAGGATGTGCCCATG
>Ga0207671_10001541_pt1 | contig 26404 bp, 22 predicted proteins | sample KBSC24metaG_FD_184352 | JGI IMG/M metagenome (GOLD analysis project Ga0207671, IMG submission 184352) | Corn rhizosphere microbial communities from Kellogg Biological Station, Michigan, USA - KBS C2-4 metaG (SPAdes) (version 2) | ecosystem: Host-associated > Plants > Roots > Rhizosphere > Soil... | reverse complement strand
AGGCCGCATCCACATCAAAGCCACCGCAGGCGCCGCCGGACTGTGGGTCGCCAGCATGGGCTTCCGCCTCGCCTTCGCCATCTGGTCCAGCCACCCCACCGGCCAGGCCCACCTGACCAGCTTCTCCATCACCCACCACATCACCACCGGCCAGGCATGGGTCACCGCACTGATCCTCATGGCCTTCGGCGAAGTCATCGTCCGCCTCGCCACCATCGCCACCCGCGCCTGGATCCTGCACACCCGCGAAACGCAGGCGCAGCCGAAGGCGCCGGTCGAAGTCCAGGCCCCGGTCCACGACTTCATGCTGGAGTCGCTCAGCCGCCGCTGAGATTAACCGAGACGTTCCGTCTCGACAAAGAGTAGGCTGGGTTCCGCACCCCTGGAGACGACGTCCGCTTAGGAGTCCGTGCCATGACTCGATCCCGCATAGTCCTCATCACCGGCGCGACCGACGGCCTCGGCCGAGCGCTGGCCCACCGCCTCGCGGCCGGCGGCGACACCGTCCTGCTGCACGGCCGCGACCAGGCCCGGCTCGACGCGACCGCCGACGCGATCCGTGCCGAGCACGGCGTCGCCCGGCCCGCCACCTTCCGCGCCGACCTCGCCGAACTGGCGCAAGTCCGAGACCTCGCGGCAGCGGTGCGCGCGGCGACCGACCGGCTCGACGTGTTCGTCAGCAACGCCGGCATCGGCAGCGGCGAGCCCGACGGCCGCGAGCGCCGGGAGAGCAAGGACGGCTACGAGCTGCGGTTCGCCGTCAACTACCTCGCCGGATTCCTCCTGACGCAAGAACTGCTGCCGCTGCTGCGCGCCTCGGCACCGGCCCGCGTGGTGAACGTCGCCTCGCTGGGCCAGCAGGACATCGAGTTCGACGACGTCATGCTCGAGCACGGCTACAGCGGCGCCCGCGCCTACTGTCAGAGCAAGCTCGCGCAGATCTCCTCCGCCGTGGAGCTGTCCGAGCGCGTACCCGCCTCGGAAGTCACCTTCAACAGCCTGCATCCGGCGACCTACATGCCGACGAAGATGGTCCTGAAGGAGGTCGGCCACAGCATCGACAGCCTGGAGACCGGAGTCGAGGCGACATGGCGGCTCGTCACCGATCCCCAGCTGGCGGGCGTCAGCGGCCGCTTCTACGACCGGCAGCGCGCGTCAAAAGCATTGCCTCAGGCCTATGACAAGCAGGCCCGCGCCGAGCTCTACGGGCTCAGCCTCAAGCTGGTGGGGCTGCCGGACCAGTAGACGGGCTAGCTTGCGGCAACGGCTCCGGCTCCGGCTCCGGCTCCGGCTCCATGAAAAGCGGAAACCGCGCGCCGCATGACCTCCGCATCAGCGTTCGAAGCAAGGCCGGCGTGATACAGGCGGATGCCGCTCGCGCCGGCCTCGCGCATCGCGACCGCCTGCGCGGCGAGCCCGTCGCCGTCTGCGGCGCCCATCCCGCGCACGCCGAGCAGCCCGGCGTTCACCGGCGTGTCGTGCCCCAGGGCGCGGGTGACGTTGTCCGTCGACCCGTTCCAGCAGTTCACCACGATGCCGGTGTCCTTCGGCAGCGTCGCCACATCGACGCCGGTGAAGGCGGTCGAGCGGGACGGATCGGGGTTGGCGTGGAACAGGATCGGGAAGTCCGGGTCGCGCTGCGTCCGGACCTCGCGCACCATCGCGCCGCGCAGCCGGTTCGCCACGCGCGTGCGCATCCCGAGAACGGCGGTCGTCAGGTCGGCGTCGGGCAGGCCGCCGGGAATCGGCGCGGAGGCGGCGAAGCGGGTGTCCAGGCGCGTGCAGACGGCCTCACGCAGCTGTCCGACGTGGATACCCGAGGCCTGATACTCCTCACGGCAGGCCTCGCAGAAGCACAGCGACATCAGGAACAGCTCGTCCTCGGACAGCGGGATGCCGGCCACCTTGTCGTGCTCGTGCAGGTGGTCGAAGCCGTACCAGCCGGCGGCCTCGAACTCGACGCCCGAGATGTCCGAGCGGGCGGCGATCACCGCGGCGAGGCCGACCGCGTATTCGAGGGCTGCTTCGTGCGAGGGGCACAGCGCCCACGGGTAGACGTCGTCGTAGGCGTTCACGACGTGCGGGGCGTCGAAGCCGTCCACGTGGTCCACCACGACCCACGCGTGGGTCGGGACCCCGGCCGCGGCCAGCGCCGCGGCCGTCGCGCCGAACACGTCCTCGCCGTCGACCCACGTCTGCGCCGGCGGCAGCACCTGCTCCCACGCGGCGCCGACCGGCACATACGAGGCGCTGTGCTCGGCGACCACCACCCGGTGCACCGGATGGCGCGGGGTGATGGCCCGGGTCGCATGGTAGAAGGCCGCGACGACCGCGTGGTCGACGCCGAGACCGGCGATCGATTCGGCCGCCGAGTCGTCCCCGACCACATCCCAGGGGTACACATACGTCGCTGCGTTCATCGCCTACCTCCGAACGTATCCGAGCCGTTCCCCCGACGAACCGATCAGAACCGCGGCCGCTTGCCGGTCCAGTCCGGCCGCACCCGCCGCATCCAGCCCACATCATCGCGCCGCCGGATCCCGCACGTCAGGTACTGCTCGTGCAGTCTCGCGACCGCGTCCCGGTCCAGTTCCACGCCGAGACCAGGGCCCGAGGGCAGCGTCACCGCGCCGTCGGTGAAGGTCAGTCCGCCGCCCAGCACCACGTCCTCCGCCTCGGACTTCCACGGCGTGTGGGTGTCGAGCGCGTAGGTGAGGTTCGGCGTGGCGGCGGCGATGTGCGCCATGGCGGCGAGGCTGATGCCGAGGTGGGTGTTCGAGTGCATCGACAGTCCCAGGCCGAACGTCTCGCACAACGCCGCCAGGTTCTGCGTGGCCCGGAAGCCGCCCCAGAAGTGATGGTCCGACAGGATCACCTGCACCGCGCCGAGCCGCACCGACTCGGGGATCTCCGCGAAACTCGTGACGCACATGTTCGTCGCCAGCGGCAGCGACGTCTTGGCCGCGACCTCGGCCATCCCGGGGATCCCCGGCGTCGGGTCCTCCAGGTACTCCAGCTCGCCTTCCAGCGCGGCGGCGACGCGGTGGCTGGTCTCGACCGTCCAGTTCGCGTTCGGGTCGATGCGCACCGGGCGGTCGGGGAACTCGCGTCGCAGAGCCTTGACGGCCTCGATCTCCTCCTCGGGCGCGAAGACGCCGCCCTTGAGCTTGAGCGAGCCGAAGCCGTAGCGGTCCACCATCCGGCGCGCCTGCTTCACGATGCCGTCGGGGTCCAGCGCCTCGCCCCAGGGATCCACGTCGAAGTCACCCGGGTGCTCGGCCCACTTGTAGAAAAGGTAGGCACTGAAGTCGACGCGCTCGCGCACCGCACCGCCGAGCAGGTCCACGACGCGGCGGCCGGTCGCCTTGCCCTGGGCGTCGAAGCAGGCGACTTCGAAGGCCGCGAAGGCCTGCGCGACGGTCTTGTCGTGGCTGGCCGCGCCGATCAGCTCGGTCGGAGAGGACGCCGCAGAGCCGCCGACCGCGCTCGCGACCCGGCGGCTCAGTTCGTTGAGATCGAAGATGTCGGTGCCGGCCACCGCCGTGGCAGCCTGGTGGAGCAACGCCAGCGTCGCGTCGTCGCCGTAGGCCTCGGAGACGCCGGTGATGCCGGCGTCGGTCTGCACCTCGACGATCGAGCGCAGGGCGTACGGCTCGTGCACGCCGGAGGAGTTGAGCAGGGGCGGGTCCTTGAGCGCGACCGGGGTGACGACGACAGCCACGATCTTCACGCCGGTCATGTGCCAGACCTCCACCCTCATATTCACATCCGTGAACATGGACCACGAATATGAATCAGCTCGACGCGGTGAAACGTAGTAGCCCGCACCGGACGTCGTCAAGGCGCCTCGAGGACATCCGCAGTCAAGACGCCTCAAGGACAATGTCCGCATGGCATCGATACTCCCGCCCGCGCTGATCGCCTGCGATCTGGACGGCACCCTGGTCCGCCACGACGGAAGCGTCTCGCCACGCTCGGTCGCCGCCTTCGCGGCGCTGGAGGCGGCGGGCATCCCCTCGGTCTTCGTCACCGGGCGTCCGCCGCGGCTCATGGGCCAGATCGCCGACGCGTTCGGCCGGCGCGGCCTCGCCGTCTGCTCCAACGGCGCCTACGACTACGACCTGCGGGCCCGCGCCGTCGTCGCGGAGTACGGCATCGACCCGGCGACGCTGGAGAAGGTGGCGCGGGGGCTGCGCGAGGCGATCCCGGGCATCGGCCTGGCCGTGGAGTACGCCGACTCGCTCGCGGCCGACCCGGTGTACGAGCCCTGGGACTGGGACCGCGGCGTCACCGTCCTGCGCCTGGACGAGGCCGAACTGTGGGCGCGTCCCGCGCCGAAGCTCGTCGGCCGCCACCCGAGCCTGTCCGCCGACGAGCTGCTCGCGCTGGCCCTGCCGGCCATCGGGGATCTGGTCACCACCTACCACTCCAACGGGCTGCGGATGGTCGAGGCCGTGGCGCCGGGCGTCAGCAAGGCCGACGGCCTGGCCCGGTACGCCGCCCGGCTGGGGATCGCCGCCGAGCAGGTGATCGCCTTCGGGGACATGCCCAACGACCTGTCGATGTTCGGCTGGGTCGGCCGGGCTTTCGCGGTCGGCAACGCGCACCCGAGCGTCATCGCCGCGGCCGACGGCGTGATCGGGTCGGTCGAGGAGGACGGTGTCGCGGTGTTCTTGGAAACCCTGCTCGAAGCGTGACCGTCTGATCACGGCTCTGCTCCTCGGGCAGTAGCTCCCCCGCGCTCGTACTACGACCGCAGCAGCGCAAGTGTCTGCGCCTGCCAGACGCCCCGCGGCCCCGCTCCCCGGCACCGTGTATACGCACGCGATCCACGTATGCGCACGCGATCCATGCTCGGAAGCTCGAAAGAAGGCCGGGGAGCCCTGATGTCCGTCATTGCCCGCTGGTGCACCAAGCACCGCCTCGTCACCGTCGTCGTCTGGCTGGCGCTGATCATCGGCCTCGGAGCCCTGACCGGCTCGGCCGGGACCAAGTACAACGACACGATGTCGATCCCGGCCTCGGAGTCCAGCCAGGCGATGGACCTGCTCAAGCAGACGATGCCCGCCTCGGCCGGGGACAGCGACCAGGTGGTGTGGCACACCGGCGGCGGGGCCAAGGTCACCGACGCGGACGTGCAGAAGCGCATGACCGACGCGCTGAACCAGATCGCGACCTCTCCGGGCGTGGCCGCGGTCACCAGTCCCTACAGCGGGCCGGGCGGCGCGGGACAGACCGGCCGACCGACGCAGATCAGCAAGGACCAGACGACCGCGTACGCGACCGTCAACTTCGCGCAGGAGGCGCACGACCTGTCGAAGGCCGAGGTCCAGCACGTCATCGACCTCGCGCAGGGCGCCCGGGGCCCGAACCTGCAGGTGGAGCTCGGCGGCCAGGCGATCAGCCAGGCCGAGCGCAACGTCGGCGGGGCCGCGGACCTGATCGGCGTGCTGGCCGCGCTGGTCGTGCTCGGCCTGGTGTTCCGGGCCGCCGGGGCCGCCGTGATGCCGATCCTCACCGGCGTCGCCGGGGTCGCCTCCGGCATCCTGGGCACCGGCCAGCTCTCGCACCTGATCTCCATCAGCTCCACCGCGCCGACCCTGGCCACGCTGGTGGGCCTGGGCGTCGGGATCGACTACGCGCTGTTCATCGTCAACCGGCACCGCAAGGGCCTGATGGCGGGGATGTCGGTCGAGGACTCGGTGGCCAAGGCGCTGAACACGTCCGGGCGCGCGGTGATCTTCGCCGGCGGGACCGTGGTCATCGCGCTGCTGGGCATGTTCGCGCTCGGCCTGAGCTTCCTCAACGGCATGGCGATCGGCGCGGCGGTGACCGTCTCGATGACCGTGCTGGCGGCGATCACGCTGCTGCCGGCGATGCTGGGCTTCCTGAAGCTGCGCGTGCTGAGCAAGAAGCAGCGGCGGGAGCTGGCGGCGCGCCAGGCCGGCGTCGGGGTGCTGGTGCCCTACACCCACGCTTCGCGCCGTCGCGCGGCCGGCGTCTCCGGGCCGGCCGACCTCGACGAGCACGGCCGGGTGCGGGAGAGCACCGTGTTCACCCGGTGGGCCGGCAGGGTGCAGGCCCGGCCGCTGGGCAAGGCGGTGCTGGCGATCGCGGTCATGGCGGTGGTCGCCGTACCGTTCTTCTCCATCCGCCTGGGCAACTCCGACGCTGGCAACGACCCCAAGTCCACGACCACGCGCCAGGCGTACGACCTGCTCGCCGACGGCTTCGGCAAGGGCTCCAACGGCCCGCTGCTGCTGGTTGCGAAGCTTGGTCAGCCGGTACAGACTCCGGCGGCCGGCGACCAGCAGGCGCTGACCAAGCTGGTGGACACGATCAAGACCGTGCCCGACGTGGCCGCCGTCTCCGCCCGACCGATGCAGCCGGGCCAGGCGATCGGCGTGGTGCAGGTGGTCCCGGTCAGCTCGCCGCAGGACCAGGCCACCACGGGCCTGATCAACAATCTGCGGCACGACGTGATCCCGAAGGCCGAGGCCGGGAGCACGCTGCACGTCATGGTCTCCGGGCCGACCGCGATCAGCAACGACTTCAGCCACACGCTGACCGGCAAGCTGCCGCTGTTCGTGGCGATCATCGTGGGGCTGGGCTGCCTGCTGATGATCCTGGCCTTCCGCAGCCTGCTGGTCCCGTTGATCGGCGTGGCGATGAACCTGCTGACCATGGGCGTGGCCTTCGGCTCGCTGGTCGCGGTGTTCCAGTGGGGCTGGGGCTCGGAGGCGCTGGGGGCCGGCGGGGCCGGTCCGGTGGAGGCCTTCGTCCCGGTGATCGTGATCAGCATCCTGTTCGGACTGTCGATGGACTACCAGGTGTTCCTGATCAGCCGGATGCACGAGGAGTGGTCGCACAGCAAGGACAACAGCCGGTCGGTCCGGGTCGGACACGGGGAGACCGGGCAGGTGATCGTGGCCGCGGGCATCATCATGACCTGCGTCTTCGGCGCCTTCCTGTTCAACGGCCAGCGGGTCATCGCCGAGTTCGGGCTGGCCCTGGCCGCGGCGATCCTGCTGGACGTGCTGATGCTGCGGCTGATCCTGGTCCCGGCGCTGATGCACCGCTTCGGGCGGGCGAACTGGTGGCTGCCGAAGTGGCTGGACCGGGTGCTGCCGCATGTGTCGGTGGAGGGTGAGCCGGAGGCTGTGCCGGCTGCGGTTTCGGGTGCGGTTCGGAGTGTGGTTCCGGGCGCTCGTGCCGGGGACGGCGTGTCCGAGTCGGGGCCGTCCGACGCATCCGAGCTGACCTCCGCGAATCACCGCATACAGTGAAACGGTGACTCCTGTGGACCGGATCAAGCAGTGGCTGCGTCCCAACACGACCAGCCGGGACATCGTCACCACCGCGCTGTACCTGGTCCTGCTCTCCCCCGCCATGTTCGTCTCGGCGCTGCACAGGCACGTCAGCGCCGAGACGGCGGGCGCGCTGCTGAGCACGGTGGCCGTGCCACTGCTGTTCCGCAGCCGGTGGCCGATCGGCGCGGTGGTGGGGACCTCAGCGGTGGAAGTGGCGGCGATGCCGTTCGTGGGCGTGCCGAACATCCCGCCGATCGCCTGCGCCATCGCGCTGTTCTCCTTCGCCAAGCGCTCCGACCGCCTCACCACGGTGAAGGTCGGGGCCGTGACCGCGGTCTCGATGACCGCGCTGGCACTGGTGCTGCGACCGGGCATGGCCGCGCTCGGCGAGAACCTCGGCTTCCTCGCCTGGGTCGGGCTCGCGGTGGCCGTCGGCGACGCCGCGCGCAGCCGGCACGAGCTGATCGACTCGGCGATCGAGCGGGCCGAGCACGCCGAGCGGACGAAGGAGGAGGAGGCACTGCGGCGCGTCACCGAGGAGCGGATGCGGATCGCCCGGGAGCTGCACGACGTGGTCGCGCACCACATCACGCTGGTCAACGCGCAGGCCGGGGTCGCGCACCATCTGATGAAGACCGATCCGTCGCACGCGTACGAGGCGCTGGAACGGATTCGGGACACGTCGCGCTCGGCCCTGGACGAGCTGCGGGCGACAGTGGGACTGCTGCGGGCTTCGGACGAAGCCGCGGCGCCGCGGGAGCCCGCGCCGGGGCTCGGAGACCTGGACGCGCTGGTGGAGTCGTTCCATCACGCGGGGCTGAACGTCGTGATGGCCGGCCCGGGCGCGGACGCGGGACGGCCGATGCCGGCGCTGACCGGGCTGACGGCGTACCGGATCGTGCAGGAGGCGCTGACGAACACGCACAAGCACGCCGGGAGCTCGGCGGTGGCGCGCGTGCGGGTCGAGCTCGGAGCGGACGCGGTGCGGATCCGCGTGGACGACGACGGCGGCCGGGGCCCGGCGCGGTCGGGGATGGGGACCGGGCACGGGATGATCGGGATGCAGGAGCGGGTGAAGGCGGTCGGCGGGACATTCGCGGCGGGACCGCGGGCCGGCGGCGGGTTCCGGGTGGAGGCGGAGCTGCCATTGGCGGGGCAGGCCGCGAGGCGGTCTTCGGGCCGGAACTGCCTGCCGGGGCGCAGCGGCGGCGTGTCGGCGGCCCCCGTCGTCATCGCCGGCGGCGGCGCGGAGGCTGTCGCGTGAGCGCGGGGACGCCGAGTTCGGCCCTGGCCCCGATCCGGATCCTGCTGGCCGACGACCAGGCACTGCTGCGCGGCACGTTCCGGCTGCTGCTCGACGCGACACCGGACTTCGAGGTGGTCGGCGAGGCCGGCGACGGCGCCGCGGCGGTCAAGCTGGCGCAGGAGCTGCGCCCGGACCTGGTGCTGATGGACATCCGGATGCCGGTGCTCGACGGGCTGGAGGCGACGCACCTGATCGCGGCGGATCCGGCGCTGGCGGGCGTCAAAGTCCTGATCCTCACCACTTTCGAGCAGGACGAGTACGTCGCCGAGGCGCTGCGCGCCGGAGCCGGCGGCTTCCTCGGCAAGGGCGTCGACCCCGAGGAGCTGCTGCGAGCGATCCGCATCGTGGCGGGCGGCGAGTCGCTCCTGTCCCCCGCCGCCACCCGCGCACTGATCGCACGCTTCCTGGCCCAGCCCTCTGACACCCCGTCCGTCACGGCACCACTGGATGCGCTGACCGCGCGGGAGCTGGAGGTCGTCACGCTCGTCGCGACCGGGCTGTCGAACGAGGAGATCGCGGCGCAGCTGTTCGTCACGCCGCTGACCGCGAAGACGCACGTCAACCGAGCGATGACGAAGCTCGGGGCGCGGGATCGCGCGCAGGTGGTGGTGATGGCGTACGAGTCGGGGCTGGTGCGGCCGGGGTCGGGGCACTGAGGCCACGCGCGACACGCAACGACTGAACCTACGCGGCAGCCGCTACAGCGCCCCCCGCCGCTGCAACGCCGTAAAAGCGAACCACCCCGGAATCACCGGCAGCCACCAAGTCAGCAGCCGAAAGACGATCACCGACGTCGCGGCAACAGCTGAAGGGACGCCAGCCGTGGTCAGCCCAGCGGCGAGCACCGCCTCGACGCCCCCGATACCACCAGGCGTGGGCACCAGAGAGCCGACAGCTTTGGCAACCAGGTAAGCCACCCCCATCGCGGCTAGATTGACGTCGCCGCCGCTGACCGCGTTCACCGTTGCCCACAAGCAGACGCTGGCCGCCAGCGGAAGGCCGACCGCGCCGCCGAAGGCTTGGACCAGCTTGCGAGGTGTGCGGGCGACCTGCAGCAGTTCGGGACCGATGTCGGTGACCAGCGGCTTGGCCCGGCTGATCACCAAAGCCCGCAGCTTGGGGATCGCAGCGATCAGCAGGCCGATCACGGCCAAGGCGATCACCACGCCGGTCACCGTCGTCGAGGGCGTGATCGCCGACAGGCCGCCCGACTGCTTCTGCTGGTTGCCGGCGAAGGCGCTGAACAGCAGCAGCAGGACCACGTAGCAGGCGAACCCGATGACCTGCGAGACCCCCACCGTCGTCACCGCGCGCGCCACCGGGATGCCGGTGCGCTGCAGGTAGCGCGTGTTGACCGCCAGGCCGCCGACCGCGGCGGGCGCGACCAGGCCGGCGAAGGCGGCGGCTACCTGCGCGGTGATCGTCCTGCCGACCGGGAGGCGCTCCTTCACGCAGCCCAGCAGGTTGAACGCGGCGGCGACGTAGGTGAGGCTCGAGGCGACGGCGGCGCCGATCACCCAGCCCCACGCCTGCCAGGTGTCGAGCTCGGGCACCTTGAATCCGGTGAGCTGCGTCGCCAGCAGGTAGAAGGCGATCGCGCCGCCGACGACGCTCAGCACGGTGCGCGGCCGCACCCGCTCCAGGCTCACCGGCTGGACGTCGGCCTCGGGGTGCAGAGCGACGATGCGGTCCCGGATGGCGCCGACGATGTCCGCACGGTCGCCTGCGGCACGGTGGCGGCGCAGGGCTTTGCGGGTGTCCTCGGAGAACAGGATCGGCTGCATCAGCGGCAGCAGCGAAGCGACCGTGGCCGGACCGAGCGCGTCGACGGCTTCCTCGGTGGCGCGAGCCGGCCCGACGCGCAGGGCGAGCGAGACGAGGAGCTCGGCACCGTCCAGGCGGCAGAGCACGTCCTCGGCGGTGATCTCGCCGTAGCCGACGTCGGTGAGCCACAGGCAGCCGGAGGGATCCCGGCGGATGTGCTCGATGGTGAGCGCACGGTGTGCGAGTTGGCGGCTGCGCAGGTGCCGCCACAGGGCCCAGACATCGCTGTGCAGGGCGGGGGTCCAGGCCCGGTCGGGGAGGTCGGCGAGGCTCGGAGCGTCGAGATGGTCGTAGGCCAGCAGGGCGGTGTCCTCGTCGACTTGGCGCGTGGAGCGCAGGCATGGAGTACGGATGCCGGCGGCGTCGACGGCCATGGACATCAGGACTTCGCTTTCGACCGTGCGGCGCAGAGAAAGGAAGCTGCGGCGGCGAACGGGGCCGCGCAGCCGGATCCACTGCCAGATGTGGGAGACGAGGTAGGCGGCGCGCTGGCTCTGGTCGAGGACGAAGAGGTCGAGAGTCTGCTTGTGGGCGTCCGAAGCGGTCGCGGAGGTGGCGTTGGCGGAGGTGGCCGTTGCGGCTCCTGTTCCGGCCGCGCGCGCTGTTGCGGTTGCGGTGGCCGTTGCGGTCGCGGCGACGACTCGAAAGCGCCGCGAACCGTCGGCCCCTGATCCAAGCACCCGGACCGAACCGGGGTGCGCGCGCAGACCGTCGTGATCGAGTTCGGCGAGGATGCGCGCGATGCCGGGGCGGGTGTCGAGGACGCCGCGCACCGAGAGCCAGGCCATGGCGACGATGCGGCCGAGCAGCGCCGAGAGCAGGACCCCGGTGACGGAGTCCTGGCCGAGCAGAACAGCGGCCAGCCCGCCGAGCGCGGCGGCGCTGAAAAAGAGCGCGCGGTACTGGCTGCGGATGAAGCCGAGGATGGTGACCGCTGCGACACCGAACGCCAGCTGGACCTGCATCGGAGTCGTGCCGCCGATGGCCTGGGCGACAGTGGAGTCCTCGTAGTGCGAGGTGATGACGTTGACGGTGAGAGCGGCCAGGTAGGCCAGCGTCGCGGCACCGACGGCATCCACGACCTGGGCCCGCTCACGCTTCACCAAGCGCTCGACACCCACCGCGATCGGGACGCCGATCACCGACAGGAACGCCGCGATCTGGACCACGTTGAGCAGGAACCGAGGAAAGGTCGCGGCGCGGTGAACGATTTCTTGGCGGAGGTCGCAGCCGGCACGATGGCCGACCACACCGACCGCGGCCAGCAGGACCGCCAACACGATGGCGCCGACGAGGCGCAGGCGGTCGGAAGGGAGGCGGACGCGGCGATGTGGGTCGGGCGGAGCGGGTGACGCGGGTGCCGCCGGCGGGGGCGTCGCGCCGCCGTCGAAAGACTCCGCGGTCAGGCGGCCGGCCGCCGCTTCGTTCGGCCGATGCGCTCCCGAGCAGCGTGCAGGAAGTGACGAGGAGTTGTCAGCGCTCAACGCCGGCTCGCTCCAGCGCGTCCGCCGCGCTCCGACGCCGCCCTCGCCGCCGTCGTCCCCGAGCGCGCATCGCGATGAGCAGCGCCGAGGCTGCGGCGCCGGCGAAGCCGAGCGCGAGCGCGATGCTTTCCCAGTGCGAGAGCGACTCCGGACGCGGCGCTCCGCGTCCGGTCGCACAGGACTGCGGGCCGGTGTCTTCGCGGACGCACACCGTCGTCGTCTGGCGCCGGTGGCGTCCGCGGTGGAGCGCACCGGACTGGGTCACGTGATCGAGCAGCCGGGCGCCGCGGTGACGGCCCGTGGCCCCGGTGGTGGTGATGCGGGCAGTGCCGTGGGCGGGGATGGCGAGGGTCCAGCTCAGGCGGCGGCCGGTGCGGTGCGGGGGCGGATCGGCGGCGACGTAGTCCATGCTCGACGGGAGCTGCTGGGTGATCACCGCGTCGGGGACGACGTGGCCGGTCGTGTTGCGGACGACGATCGCGTAGGAGACGTCCTGGCCGCCGCTGGCCTGGACCGCCACCGACAGCGGGCTCGCGAGGCCGTCGGCGGCCGCGGACAGCGGGCTGACGTGGACGTCGGCGGCCCCGGACAGCGTGCTCGCGGACATCGGCGCGAGCAGGATGGCTGCCGCCGCCAGCCCGATCATCAGGCCTCCGAGGTGTCGATCAGTACCGGCTTCCCGAACCCTCAGCAGTCGAACATCGCCCTTCGCGCGCCGCACCCGGGGCTACGCCACCGGAGACCGCCGCCGGCCGTTCGCCACCCGTTCGGCCCAGCACCGCCGCTCCGCCTCTCCGCCTCCCCGGCTCGCGGGCGTGCGCTGCGGAGAATGGGCGCATGTGGCACGACATGTTCGTCACCGGCATCTCCTACGGCGAGAAGACCGTGCGCACGGTCGTCGTCTACGTCGCGATCGTGATCCTGCTGCGGCTGGCCGGGAAACGGGAGCTGGCCCAGCTCAACACGCTGGACCTGGCGGTGGTGATGCTGCTGTCGAACGTGGTGCAGAACGCGGTGATCGGGAACGACGACTCGCTGGTCGGCGGGATCTACGGGGCCACGGTGCTGATCGCGGTGAACGCGTTGTTCGTGCGGGTGCAGGCCTACCTCAGCTGGCGCGTGCCGCGGCTGGAGCGGGTGCTGGAGGGGAGCCCCAGCGTGCTGATCCGGGACGGGAAGCTGCAGATCGAGACGCTGCGGCGGCTGGCGTTGCGGCCGGCGGACGTGATCGCGTCGTCGCGGAAGCAGGGGGCGGAGCATGTGCGGGACGTGCGGGAGATGGTGATCGCGCCGGGCGGCGGGATGCTGATCGAGCTGAAGGAGAGCGAGGAGGGGGCCGATCGCGGGGATGTGGAGAACATCCGGGCGGATCTGGCGCGGATTCAGCAGCGGTTGGACGAGCTGTTGCTGGGGCGGGGACCGCAGGGGCGTTAGGCGGGCGGGCTAGGCGGGCGAGCTAGACGAGCGAGCTACGCGGCCGAGGGCTCGGGGGCAACGGATCCGGGCTCAACAGCCGCGATCGCCACGGGTCCACCGCACCGACCGGCCCCCGCCCCCACCGACCATCGGCCGAATCACCCGATCAGGGCACCGAGACCCCACCCCGGGCGTGTCACCCCCGCCGGGTCGCGCGGCGGCGGAAATCATGGGTCCCACTTCGGGCGCGATGGGGCGCCCGGCCGGGTTCGGTGGGCGAGGAGGAGGTCGTGATGCATGCCGTGCTCGCCTCGGTGGCGGCCCTGCGGGGCAGCCGGTCGTGGTGGAACCGTCCGATGGTGTGGGCGTCGCTGGCCGCGATCGCGTACGGGGGCTGGCTCGCCGTGCGGCGTTCGCAGAAGCGCGCCGACCGGGAGGCCGCCGCCGACGAGGAGGCCGCCGCGACCCTGCACGCCGAGGAGCGGGACCGGATCGACGAGGCGATGAACCGGCTCGGCCGGGACTGGCAGCCGGGGAACCAAGGCGATCCCGGGTCGTATCCCAGGGAGTAGCGGCTCAAGACGAAGGAGCGGATCAGGCGGTCGCCGGCCCGCTGGCTATTCTTCAGGCCATGACCATCGAACCCAGCGACTACGTCAAGCAGCTCCCCCTCGGCCAGGAGATCCCGTTCGACGCCGACGGCATCCCGGGCTGGGAGATCTTCCCCTTCGAAGGGGAGCTACGGGTGAAGAAGCTGGAGGCGCCGGTTCTCCCGGAGCCGGCGCGCAACGGCGCGCCGGACGGGACGCCGTGCAAGCCGTGCTCGTGGCAGGACTCCGACTACATCTGGACCGACGAGCACTGGCGCCTGCGGACGTTCCCCGAGGCGGCGATCCCCGCGCTGGTGATGCTGGAGCCGCGCGAGCACTGCGATCTGGCGGACCTGCCGGCCGCGCGGGCCGCCGAACTCGGGGCGTTGTTCCAGCGGGTGGAGCGCGCGATCGTCGGCCTCGGCGGGATCGCGCGCGTTCACGTGGCCCGGTTCGGCGACGGCGCCGAGCACCTGCACTGGTGGTTCTCGGCACGCCCCGAGGGCATGCTGCAGCTGCGGGGATCATGCTTGCTCATCTGGGAGGACGTGCTGCCGAAGATCGAGGCCGAGCGCTGGGCCGAGACGAATCGGAAGATCGCCGCGGCGATGGCGGCCGACGGCGGAACCGCGCATGTCTGAGCGCGGCATGGCAGTGCATGGCGTGTCAGAACCCGGCGTGTCCGAGCACGCCGGGCCGAACCCGGGCCTGTGCGCGCTCTGCAGCCACGTTCATCGCAACGAAACCCACAAGGGCACGGTCTACTGGCGGTGCACGCGCGCCGCCACGGACCCGCGTTTCCCGAAGTACCCGCGGTTGCCGGTGCTCAGCTGTCCGGGGTTCGAGCCCTTGCCGCCGGAGTCACCGGAGTCGTCGGAGCAACCGGACTAGCCGCCGTCGGCACCAGGCTGGAAGCCCGCACCACCAACTCCGGCTGGAACACCAGCTCCCGGTGCACATGCTCCCCCGCCGCGGCTCCGCTCTCCTCCACCAAGAGCTCCGCGGCCGCTGTCCCCACGCGCGCTGCGGGCCGGCGGATCGACGACAGCGGCACGACCGCCGCCGCCGCGACCTCCAAGTCGCCATAGCCCACGATCGCCACATCCCCGGGCACCGCGACGCCCGCGGCGAACAGCCCTTGCAGCATCCCCAGGGCGATCAGGTCGTTGCCGCAGAACACCCCGGTCGGCCGCTCAGCCAGGCCGACCATCCGCGCTGCGGCGTCGCGTCCGGCAGCCACGTCTCCTCGCGCGCCCGGCAGCGTCACGAACTCCACGTCCGGACCGGCCTCGCCGACTGCCGACTGCGCGCCTTCCAGCCGGTCCCGGTACTGCGGCAGCTCCATCGGTCCGGGAACGTACGCGATCCGCCGATGCCCCGCCGCTATCAGGTGCGCCACCGCCATCGCGCCGCCGGCGACGTCGTCCACCAGGACCCGGCAGCCGTCGCCGCCCGGTATGTCACGATCCACCAACACGTAGGGGATCCCGGCGCGGCTGAACTCCGCCAGGGTCGCCCCGGAGACGTCCGCCGGGGTCACCAGCACCCCGCGGACTCGCTGCTGCGCGAGCATCACCAGGTGCGTGGCCTCGGTCGCGGCGCTGGACGCGCTGTCCATCACCAGGACGCCGAGACCCGCCGCCCGCGCGGCCCGTTCGGCCCCGCGCAGCACCTCGACGAAGAACGGATCCGCCAAATCCAGCGCGAGCAGCGCCAGCACCTGGCTGCTGCCGGCGCGCAGCAGCCGCGCGCTCTCGCTGCGGACGAACCCCAGCTCCGCGATCGCCGCCTGGACCCGCGCCCGGGTGCCCGGGGACACCACGTCGGGGCGGTTCAGCACGTTCGACACCGTGCCGACCGACACCCCGGCCCGTTGGGCCACATCCCGCATGCCCGCGCTCTTCGCCACGCACGCCCCTTGTATCCCGATCCGCCCGGTGCCGTGCCGAGGAGGCTAAACGGCTGCGCTCACCGCAGTCAACATCCTGTTTCGAGCTCCGCCCCGGGGCGGTCTAGACCGCCTGCCCCGTTTATGGCACAGTCGAAACCGGGATGGCCACAGGTCTAGACAGCCGTCCGGGGGCGCCAGTCCTTTTGGAACGTTTCAAGGACCGGCGACGGTAGCCGCTGCGCCACTTCCGGTACCGTGCGCATCATTAGCGTTTCACTTCAGAGTCAACCCTTGACGTCGCATTATCCGGGTTCTAAGTTCCACGCAACGCGGAATTGAAACGTTCCACCGGCTGCGGAGAGGCGAGACCCACCATGACCGACGAGGCGCTGGTCCTCGGACTCGACGTCGGCGGTACGTCGACGCGGGTCCTGGCGGTCACGCCGCGGGGGGTCAGGCGGGGCGCCGGACGCGCCTCCGGCGGCAACCCGACGGGCCTGGGCCCGGAGCGCGCCGCGGCGGCTCTGGCCGAGGCGGTCGAGCAGGCGCTGGCCGGGCTGGACCCGGCTGACGTCCGGCACGTGGTGCTCGGACTGGCCGGCGGCGGGAACCTGCCCTCCGGCGAGGACATGCCCGGCGGCGAGGCTTTCGCGCGCGTCTGGGCCCGTCTCGGCGTCCGCTGCCCGGTCGAGTACGAGCCCGACGCGCTGATCGCGTTCGCGGCCGGCAGTGCCGAGCCGGAGGGCTCGCTGCTGCTGTCCGGGACCGGCGCGGTGGCGATCGCGGTGAAGGACCGTGCGATGGCCTCGCGCGCCGACGGGCACGGCTGGCTGCTCGGCGATCGCGGCTCCGGTTTCTGGCTGGGACGCCAGATGGTGGTGGCGGCGATGGCGGCCCTGGACGGCGAGGGCCCGGCGACGGCGCTCACCGGTCTCGTGGTCGAAGCGTTGCGGGTGCACGCCGGCGGGCCGGGAACCGACACGGCGCCCGGCGCCGGCGAGGCCGGCCTGACGGCCCGCGACCTGGTCGCCGCGGTCATGGCCGGGCCGCCGACGGACCTGGCGCGCCTCGCTCCGCTACTGACCACCGCCTGCGAGGCCGGCGACGCGGTCGCCGAGACCATCGCCGAACGCGCCGCCGAACACCTGGCCGCGACCCTGGCCGCGGTCCGGGGCCCGGACGCGTCCAGTCCGATCGTGCTGGCCGGAAGCGTCCTGACCCACCCGACGCCGGTCGCCGCGCGCGTGCGGCGGATGCTGCGCGAACGCTGGCCGGACGCCCCGGTGACCGAAGCTCTGGACGGCGCGGCGGCCGCCGCGTGGCTGGCTCTGGCCCGCATCGGCCCGCTCCCGCCGCCGGAGGTTCGTGCGCGATTATTTTCGATCCCTACCGCCAGCTGACAAAATCTCATACCCTACCGAGCAACTCGAGCAGAAAACGTCTCACGATCCAGACCAGCGCACCGCGTACGGCCGAGGTTGTACCTGAACTACGACCGTTGCCTCACCTGAGCACACCGCACGAGCGCACCTCCCTCGCAAGCGCCGAACCCCCGGCGCACCGCTTCTCGTCGATCAGGAGAACCACAGTGTCAGAACACGGTTTGCCCGCCGACGTCTCCCGCCGGCAGATGTTGGTCCGTTCGGCCGCCATCGCGGCCATGGTCGGCCCCGGCTCCGCGCTCGCGGCCGGGTGCGCCGCCGGCAGCGGCAGCAGCCCCAAGAACAACAACAGCGGTTCCTCCACCGGGGCGGCGTCCTCGGACCCGAAGAACCCGTTCGGCGTGAAGGCCTCCGACCCGCTGGACGTCTACATCTTCAAGGGCGGCTACGGCGACGACTACGCCAAGGCCTTCGAGTCGATGTACTCCCAGAAGTTCTCCGGCTCCCAGGTCGGGCACCACAGCGGCCAGAACCTCACCGGCGACCTGCAGCCCCGGTTCAACGCCGGCAGCCCCCCGGACGTCATCGACGACTCCGGCGCGCAGCAGCTGAAGCTGGACGTCCTGAACAACAGCGGCCAGCTGACCAACCTGGACCAGCTGCTCAAGGCGCCCTCGATCGACGACCCGAGCAAGACGGTCAAGGACACCCTGCTGGCCGGCACCGTCGAGATGGGCCTGCTCGGCCAGAGCATGTTCTCGCTGAACTACGCGTTCACCGTCTTCGGCCTGTGGTACTCCAGCGCGCTGTTCCAGAAGAACAACTGGCAGATCCCGAAGACCTGGGACGACTTCATGACGCTGTGCGCGACCATAAAGGCCAGCGGCATGGCCCCGTTCGCGCACCAGGGCAAGTACCCCTACTACATGATGGTCCCGCTGATGGACATGGTCGCCAAGAACGGCGGCCCGGACGCGCAGACCGCCATCGACAACCTGGAGCCGAACGCCTGGAAGTCCGACGCGGTCAAGAACAGCGTCGAGGCCCTCTACATGCTGGTGGACAAGGGCTACATGCTCCCGGGCACCGAGGGCCTGACCCACATCCAGTCCCAGACGCTGTGGAACCAGAACAAGGCCGCGGTCATCCCCTGCGGGTCGTGGCTGGAGAACGAGCAGCTGAAGGCCACGCCGGCGGACTTCGGCATGGCGGTGTTCGCGATGCCCTCGCTCAACGGCGACAAGATGCCGCAGACGGCCATCCGGGCCGGCGCCGGCGAGCCGTTCATCGTGCCGAGCAAGGCCAAGAACAAGGCCGGCGGCCTGGAGTTCCTGCGCATCATGTGTTCCAAGGCCGGCGGGGCGTCCTTCGCGCAGAACGCGAACTCGCTGTCGGTCGTGAAGGACTCGATCACCCCGGACATCGAGGCCAAGCTCAAGCCGGGCACCAAGTCCAGCAACGACCTGTACCAGGCCGCCAACGGGCAGATCATCTCCTGGTACTACCTCAACTGGTACTCCCAGATGGAGAAGGACCTCGAGGACGCGATGGGCCAGCTGATGGCCAACAAGATCAAGCCGGCCGACTTCATCACCCGGGCACAGGCGGCGGCGGACAAGTGCGCCTCCGACTCCTCGGTACAGAAGTTCAAGCGGCCGACCACCTAAAGGCAGGCCTAGCGCGCCGCGGGCGCCGGTACGATTCCGGCGCCCGCGACTCGCCCGTCACCGCCCCACCCCTCCCCCTCCTCCCCGGGAGCACGCGCCATGCGGCTGCGCAAGAAGACCAGAGAGCGGCTGTTCATCGCCTCGTTCCTCGCGGGGCCGCTCGCGGTCTACCTCGTCTTCGTCATCTGGCCCTACATCGAGACGTTCGGCTACTCCCTCACCGAATGGAGCGGCGTCGCGCCGCCGAGCAGGGTGGTGGGGCTGAAGAACTACGCGGACCTGTTCCACGACTCGATCTTCCTCAAGGCCCTGGGCCACAACATGATCATCCTGATCGTGTTCCCGACCGTCACCATCGTGCTGGCGATGTTCTTCGCGTTCATGCTGAACGTCGGCGGACGCCGCGGCGGCCTGGGCGGCGTGAAGGGGATCCGCGGCTCGGCCTTCTTCCGGATCGTGTTCTTCTTCCCGCAGGTCCTGTCGGTCGCGATCATCGTGATCCTGTTCCAGGCCGCCTACGAGTCCAACAGCGTCGGGCTGTTCAACGCCGTCGTCATCAAGCTCGGCCTGACCGACGCGAACCACCCGTGGGAGTTCCTGAACTCCCCGACGTTCGTGCTCTGGTGCATCATGTTCATCCTGATCTGGCAGTGGGTCGGCTTCTACCTGGTGCTGTTCTCCGCGGCCATGCAGCAGATCCCCCGCGACTACTACGAGGCGGCGCTGCTGGACGGCGCCGGCCGCACCCAGACGTACTTCAAGGTCACGATGCCCCTGCTGTGGGACTCGGTGCAGACCGCCTGGGTGTACCTCGCGGTCGCCGCTATGGACGCCTTCGCCCTGGTCGCCACCCTGACCCCGGGCTCCAGCTTCGGCGGCGGGCCCGACGAGCACGGCGAGGTGCTGGCGACGTACCTGATGCGCAACTTCCAGGTGCTGGGCAAGGCCGGCTACGCGTGCGCGATGGGCGTGGTCATCTTCTTCATCACCCTGATCCTTTCGCTCGTCGTCATGCGCGCCACGCGCCGCGAGCGCCTCGAGTACTGAGCGCGGAGGACAAGACGACATGGCAGCCGATATGACGCAGACCCCGCCCAGCACCCCGGGCACGGGCCCAGGCGCGCAAAGACCAGAGGCGGGCGGCAAACCCGGCGGCGGCGGCCGCACCCCAGGCGAGCGCTCCCGCCGCTTCGGCGAATCCGGCGCGACCCTGAACGTGTTCGGCACGGGCTTCATGGCGGTCTGGGCCATCATGGTCCTGGGCCCGGTGCTGTGGGTGGTGCTCGGCGCGTTCAAGAACACGAGCGAGCTCAACGGCAGCGCGTGGTCCTGGCCGCACCACTTCGGATTCGACGCCTTCTCCCGCGCCTGGCACACCGGCATCAGCACGTACCTGAAGGACACGGTCATCGTCCTGGTGTTCTCGGTGACGCTGACGATGCTGTTCGGCGCGATGGCGGCCTACGTGCTGGCCCGCTTCGAATTCCGCGGCAACCGGTTCATCTACTACCTGTTCGTCAGCGGCGTGATGCTGCCGGTGTACCTGGCCCTGGTACCGCTGTTCTTCCAGGTGAGCAAGCTGCACATGCTGAACACGTACCAAGGGCTGATCCTGGTCTACGTCGCGTTCTCGATGCCCTTCACGGTGTTCTTCCTGCACTCGTTCTTCAGAACCCTGCCCTCGGCGGTGTACGAGGCGGCACTGATCGACGGGGCATCGCACACCCGCGCCTTCTTCCAGGTGATGCTGCCGATGGCGAAGCCCGGCCTGATCAGCGTGGGCATCTTCAACATCCTGGGCCAGTGGAACCAGTACCTGCTCCCGGTGGTCCTGATGCAGTCGCAGCACGGCGAAGCGCCGCACTACATGCTGTCGCAGGGCCTGGTGTCACTAATGGTGGCGCAGGGCTACAGCGGCGACTTCCCAGCCCTGTTCGCGGGAATGACGATCGCGATGCTGCCGGTGATGGCGGTGTACCTGTCGTTCCAGCGGCAGGTGCAGGCCGGACTGACAGCGGGGACGCTGAAGTAGCGAACGCTTCGCGGGCGGTGGCGGCGGTGCTGGAAGGCGCCGATGCCACCGCCCGCCGCATTTTGGGGCCCCGCAACGGACTACGGCACGGGAAGGCGACGGGTCGGGCGAACTGGCGATGTGCTTCGGCGGATCCTTCTCACCACACACGGGGGGTTGTGTCCTGGGTCCCTCGCCGCATCTGCGGGGCTTGCCCAAGCAGGCCGGGCCGGTGGTGTCAGGCCGAACGCGGCCGGACCACAGCAAGAATGATCCGGCTTGACACCACCGGACCGGCCTGCTTCCCTCCGGGCGCAGATGCGGCGAGGGACCCAGGACACTCGGCGACCACAAGCAACACCGCCGCCCACCACCACAACCCCGCCCCATACGAACTAGGCAACAAAGCCGAACCGCCGCGGACCGCCGCCGAGTCGCCCGACGCGAGGCCATCCCCTCGCTGTGGAGCCCGCCGGAGGCCCTGCTCTTGAATTCAGGCGCCCACCAAACGCGGCGTGCAGCCGCAAGACCAAACGTGTGCGCAGTGACTCGGACCGGCGCGCGGTCTTGCCCGCGCGAACCGCCGGCCGCCAGCGCCACAGATGCCGCTCCACCGAACTGCGTCACCCAGCGAGGTCATCAAACCGTGCGCGAAGCCGTAAAAAGCTCCTAAGACCACAGCCCTAACAGCCAGCCGCCCACCCGACGCGCGCACCCCACAAACACGCACCTCACCACCCAAAGCGCCCTCAGCGCCGCCGCCAAAGCAATTCACCCCGCAGCGCAGCCCTCAGCACCACCACCAAAGCAACCCACCCCGCAACGCAGCCCTCAGCACCACCACCAAAGCAACCCACCCCGCAACGCAGCCCTCAGCACCACCACCAAAGCAACCCACCCCAGCAACTCGCCACCCCAGCAACCGCCCCCTCAGTGCCCCCGAAAAGCCTCCTCCAACCACCAAGAAGCCTCATCCGCAACCACCTTCGCATCCAGCAACAGCGGCCGGTCCCGCGCCCCCGCCAGCCACGGAGCCAGGACCTTGAGATCCTCCGGTGTGCGGACCGTCGCCGCTTCGCAGCCGAAGCCGCGGGCGATCGCCGCGATGTCGGTGTCGGGGAACGTCACCGTGGCCAGGTCGTCGCCGTTCGGTCCGAAGTGGTGGACCTCCGCTCCGTAGGCCGCGTCGTTGTAGACCACGATCAGGAGTCCCAGCTGCTCGCGGACCGCGGTCTCCAGCTCCGTGATCGACATCAGCGCGCCGCCGTCGCCGAGGGCGGCCACGGTCAGGCGGTCGGGGCGGGCCAGGGCCGCGCCGATCGCGGTGGCCAGGCCGAGGCCGATCGACTGGTACGCCTGCGTGAAGACCAGCCCTTCGCCGTCGGGCACGTCCAGGTACATCACCGGGTAGCCCATGAAGTTCCCCGAGTCGACCGCGACCGTGCGCTCGGAGGGAAGCAGTGCGTTGAGTTCCGCCGACAAGGTGCGGGGGTCGATGCGGTCGGCGGTCGACCGGTCCGCGAAGGGGATCAGCGGCCAGCGCCCCTCGGTCTGCACCAGCCTGGCGATCTCCGGAGACCGGTAGCCGCGCTTCGTCGGCGCCCGATCCGCGACCTGGCGCGCGGTGTCGGCCGCGTCGCCGACCACGCCGAGATCCACGCGCCGGTGCCGCCCCAGCGCATCGCGCTCGGTGTCGACCTGCGCCACCTTCGCATCGGGCGCTATCAGCGTGCCGTGCCGCAGCGTCCACATGTTCAGGCCGCAGCCCCACCCCACGATCAAGTCGGCCGACCGGATCAGCTCGGTGGCGAGCGGCGTGGCGAAACCACCGCTGACGTCCAGATCGAAAGGATCGCCGCGGAACAGGCCACGAGCGGCAGCAGACGTGGCGAGCAGCGCCCCGGCACGCTCAGCGAGCACCGCGATCGCCTCACCGGCATCGGCCAGCCGCGCACCGCGCCCGGCGATGAAGACCGGCCGCTCGGCCTCCTCCAACAACCCGGCCAACGCCGAGATGTCGTCCTCACTCGGATGCACCGTCGCCGCACCGGCCAGCAACCCGAACCGGTTCCCCGCCTCGACCCGCTGGGCCTGCACGTCCAACGGCAGGTTCAGGATCACCGTCCGCCGCTCGGACTGCGCCGTGGCGACAGCGGTCAGCGTGTCGGCACGAGCGGACCTCGCGCTGTTGACCCGCCGAGGCAACGCCCCGACCGCCCGCGCCAGCGCGTTCTGATCGACCCAGAAGTTCGACAGCCGCGACGTGGCCTCGGCGGCGAGCACGACCAGCGGCGTCCGGCTCTTCGCCGCCTCGGCGATCCCGGTCATCGCATTGGTCAACCCAGGGCCCTGATGTACAGACAGCACCCCCAGCCCACCGCTGGCCCGCGCATAGGCGTCCGCCATCGTCGCCGCGCCGCCCTCGTGCCGTGCCGCGACGAACCGCGCGCCGGCCCCGACCAGCGCGTTGGTGACGTGGAAATTACCGCTGCCGACCACGCCGAACACCACATCGGCCCCGGCTTCGCGCAGGGTCTGGCCGACTTCGGAGGCGACGGTCTCTTCTACGGACATGGGTCCTCCGATCGCTCGGGACGCGCAGCGGATATCTACCCGCCGCACCACGCTTCTCAACGAGGGGTCAGACATCGGACCGGGAGCGCACGCCTGCCCGGCGCACTCCCATCGGCGGCCCGGACCGGGCAGCCGCCTTCGCAAACCAGGCAAACAGGCATGGCCGCCGACCGCGAAGGACCGGCGGCGAACCCGCTATACACCTGGCATTTCCAGCACTTCCGGCTCCAGCTGCACTTCAGCTGCACTTCAGCTGCGCTCCAGCGGCGTTCCAGCGGCGTTCCAGCAGCGCTCCAGCAGCGCTCCAGCAGCGCTCCAACCCGCGCCGCCGCGTCACCCCTCCCGCTCGACCAGCGCCAGCACCCGCGCCGGGCTCCCCGAGCCGCGCACGATCGGCAGCGGAGCCGCGATCAGCACCGCGCCGCGCGTGGGCAGCCGGTCCAGGTTCCGCAGCTGCGTCAGGCCGTACTTGCCGGCCCCGAGCATGAACGAGTGGCAGGGGAACGGCGGATCGAAGCTGTGCGCGGCGCCGGCGTCCGTGCCGACGGTCTCCACGCCGATGCCCTGCAGCGGTGTCTCCTCGGCGAGCCACTTCGCGCACTCGACGGAGAAGCCGGGGGTGTGCGGGCCGGTCTCGTTCGCGTTCAGGAACGCCGCCTGGTCGGCGGCACGCGCGTCCCAGCCGGTGCGGTACAGCAGCCAGCCGCCCTCGGGCAGCGGGCCGTATTTGGCCTCCCACTCCCGGACGTCCTCCACCTGCAGCAGGTGGTCGGAGTCCTGGCTCGCACGGTCGGAGGCGTCCAGCACCACCGCCGGGCCGATCAGGCGGCGCGGCGCGACCTGCGAGACGTCCTCGCCGTCGCGGCCGGTGACCCAGTGCACCGGCGCGTCGAAGTGGGTCCCGACGTGCTCGCCGGTGACGATGTCGTTCCAGTACCAGGCGGGGCCGCGCTCGTCGTAGTGGCTGATCTCGCGCAGCGAGAACTCGACGGTGTTGTTGAAGGGCTCGGGCAGTTGCAGGATCGGCGTCTCGTGCGACAGCGGCGCGGTGAGGTCGACCACCTCGATCGTCCCGGCGGCGACCGCCTCGGCCAGCTGGGCCAGCAGCGTCATACCTCGCACCGTACTCCCGGCACGGCGGCTCGTCAGCCGTGGCGCGGCGCTCTTTCCCCGTCCCGCGGGGATTCTGACGGATACTGAAGCGTATGAGCACAAGGCGGACGATTCTCCGGGCCGGTATCGCGGCGCTCGGCGCGGCGGCGGTCGCGACGGCGTGCGACTCCTCGCGCGGAAACGTCGGGGGCGCGGCGACGAGCTCGCCGACGACGGGAGCGACCTCGTCCGGGACGGCATCGGGGACGTCGCCGGGCTCCCCGTCGGGCACATCGGGCACATCGGGCACGTCGCCCTCGCCGGGCACGCCCTCTCCGACCGTCACCCCCGGCGGCCCGTCGTCACCGACCGCCCCGTCCTCCGCCTCATCGACCGTTCCGACCCCGGCCGCGCTTTGGACGCCCGGTCCCGGGGAACTGGACCCCGACATCAAGGCCGTCGCCGTCGAACACATCGTGGCCCAGCTGAACCGCCCCGACCTGCAGGTCTACGACGCCCAGTACGGCGGCCTGCTCGACACCTCGGCGAGCGTCCTGGTCGTCACGAGCGTCGCGACGTACGACGTCCGCCTGGTCCAGGCGAGCCCGCGCTGGAGGGTCACCGCGGTGAACCCCTCCCAACCGGGCGCACCGACCACCACCCCCACGGCCGCGGCCACCGCCCTGCTCGCCTCGAAGCGCGTGAGCCTGCCGCCGGCCGCGCTCGCCGACGTCCGCAGCGGCCAGGTGCACGACAGCGTCCTGCACGTACTGCTCGAACTGGCCCAGGACTACGAGCTGACCGTCAGTGTCGTGCGATCCGGTCACCCGATCGACGTCTTCGGCACCACGCGCCCGTCCGACCATCCCCGCGGCCGGGCGGTTGACGTATGGCGGATTGACGGCAACGCTGTCGTGAACCCCGCCACTCCGACCGCTCTCGTTGACAACCTCATGCGCCGCGCCGCCGCGCTCGGCTCCTACAACGTCGGCGGACCCCGGCAGCTGTCGGGCCCGCAGTTCTTCAGCGACCGGACCCATCACGACCACGTGCACATGGGATTCACCACATGAGCCTTCTGGCATCCCTGCAAGCCCAAGCCGCCGCCCTGGCCACCCTGGAACCGGCCGCCCGCGCCGACGCCCACGACGCCGTGCACAAGATGCGCGTCTCGACGCGGACGCTGCGCGCGAACCTGCGGACGTTCGAAGACGTGCTGCCCGGCGAAAAACGGCGCTCGGTGCTGGTCGAGGAGCTGGGATGGCTCGGCGACGCGCTCGGACCGGCGCGCGAGGCCGAGGTGCTGGCCGCTCTGGTCCTCGGATTGCTGGAGCGGACGCCGCCGGAGTACGTACTCGGTCCGGTGCGGGCGTGGGTGGAGGCGGTATTCGCGCTGGAGCGCGAGTCGGCGATCGCTCTGGTGACGGATGCCCTGGACTCGCAGCGGTATCGCAATCTGCTGAAGAACCTCGACGCCTACTTCGCGTCGCTGAAGCCTGACAAGGACGCCGACCTGTCGCGGCTGCATCGGCGCGCACGGCGCCGGATGCGGGCCGCGATCCGGATGCCGCACGGCGCGGACCGGGACGTCGCGATGCACGAGGCCCGCAAGGCCGTGCGGCGAGCCCGGTACGCCGCCGAGGCGCTGGGGCTGCCGGCCAAGCCGATCAAGGCACTGCAGGACGTACTCGGTGACGAACATGACCGGGTGGTCGCCGCGGCGGCGCTGGCCGATCTGGCGGCCGGTGCGCACCAGGCCGGTGAGAACGCCTTCACGTACGGGGTGCTGCTCGGGTTGGTGCGCTGCGATTCCCGGGACTTCGACAAGCAGGTCAAGAAGGCTTGGAAGGCTGCGAA
>Ga0207671_10001540_pt1 | contig 26404 bp, 19 predicted proteins | sample KBSC24metaG_FD_184352 | JGI IMG/M metagenome (GOLD analysis project Ga0207671, IMG submission 184352) | Corn rhizosphere microbial communities from Kellogg Biological Station, Michigan, USA - KBS C2-4 metaG (SPAdes) (version 2) | ecosystem: Host-associated > Plants > Roots > Rhizosphere > Soil... | reverse complement strand
TTCCAACTTCCACTGCCGCCATCCCGCCTGCCGCCGGCAAGCCAAGGACCGGCAGCATCCTCCAGCTTCAATGAACCATACAACTTCAATCACTCATGCAGCCTGAATAACCCATGCCCGGTAAACAACTCCATATAGCCTTCGACCCTATTTACGCTCATCCCCTTCCTGAAGGCCACCGCTTCCCCATGCTGAAATATGAGCTGATACCTGAACAGCTGCTATATGAAGGTTCCATCACAACGGACAACCTTTTCAAGCCCGCCCCCTGCCCCGACGACATCGTTTTGCTCACCCACACCAGGGAATACCTGGACAAGCTGCAACAACAAACGCTCTCCGCCAAAGAACAACGGCATATCGGGCTTCCCCAATCCCCCATGCTGACACAGCGGGAGCTGGTGATCACACAAGGCACTATCGACTGCTGTCATTACGCCATGGACAATGGAGTGGCCTTGAATGTGGCAGGCGGGACACACCACGCTTTTGCCGACAGGGGAGAAGGCTTTTGCCTGCTGAATGATTTTGCCGTAGCCGCCAACTACCTGCTGCATCGAAAAATGGCTGAGCGCCTGCTCATCATCGACCTCGATGTTCATCAGGGCAATGGGACGGCAAAACTGTTCCAACAGGAACCCCATGTATTTACCTTCAGCATGCACGGCCTTCACAACTACCCATTTCATAAAGAAACTTCGGATTGGGATATTCCATTGGAAGACGGTACGGGTGACGACAGCTACCTGTCCATGTTAAAAGAAGCCCTGCCCATCCTGTTGCAACGGACAAATCCCCAATTGGTCTTTTACCTCTCGGGCGTCGACATCCTGGCTTCCGACCAGTTCGGCAAATTGAAGATATCCCTGGCAGGATGCTGGAAAAGGGACGAAATAGTATTTACCGCTTTGCAACAAAAAAACATTCCCTGTGTAGCGGCCATGGGCGGTGGATATTCACAAGACATCCGCGTGATCGTTGAAGCGCATTGCCAGACCTTCCAGACGGCAAAAGATGTATATGAGCTATAGTGAACATCAAGGTGTATCGAAATCGTGCATAGACGAAGAGCCGGCCATACTTTTAACCTAAGGATCAATCATTTATACTTATGGCATCCTTCTGGTGGAGTAGAGACGAATCAGCCTCCAACTCGCCATGTTAAAGAATTTTATCAAGACTTCCCTTCGCCATTTATTAAAGAACAAAACTTTCGGCCTGGTTAATATTTTCGGTCTGGCCATCGGTGTCCTATGCTGTCTCTACATCGTCCTGTATGTGGCGGATCAGTATAGTTATGACAAACATCATAAAGACGGGAAAAATATTTATAGAGTGGTCTCCGATCTGGTGTTGAGCGGTAATAAAAGTCATATGGCGACCTGCTCTCCTCCTGTCGCGCCGGCGATGAAAAAGGATTTTGCGGAAGTGCTGCAGTTTACCCGGGTGATCCCTACCATGGGCGTAAAAAAGCATTTGCTTCAATACAAGGACCGGAGCTTCTATGAAAAAGATGCCTATATGGTGGACTCGACTTTTTTCGATGTGTTCACCTACCATTTTGTCAGCGGTAATCCGGCCACCGTATTTACCCGGCCTTTTTCCGTCGTCTTGCTAAAGCCCGTGGCAGAAAAACTGTTTGGCAGCGAGGACCCGGTAGGCAAGACGCTGGAAATGGATGACGACTGGGGCAAACAGACCTTTACTGTTACGGGAGTCGTGGACGAGAGCCTGGGCAAGTCGCATCTTCATGCTGGAATGCTGATGTGCCTTAACGGGGCATTCGAAGAATTCCGGCAGAACAATACGTGGTCGGGTAATAATTTTACTTATTCTTATGTTAAGCTTCGACCCGGCGTCGATGCTGAAGATCTTGAAAAAAAGCTGCCTGCCTTTTTATTACATTATGCGGAGAATGATCTGAAGAAAAGAGGTATGCAAAAACAGATACACCTGCAGCCCATCGGGGCCATTCATACCGAATCAGACTATCAGGTGGACGCAAGTAAAAACGTCAACAGCGCATTCCTGCATCTTTTATTGTTGATCGCAGGGCTGATCCAGCTCATCGCCTGTATAAATTTTATGAACCTTTCCACGGCCCGGGCATCCCGCCGGGCAAAGGAAGTGGGTGTACGAAAGGTCATCGGTGCGGAAAGAAAAAGCCTGGTGCTCCAGTTCCTCAGCGAATCCTTTATCCTCACGCTGGCAGGGGTAGCCATCGCCCTGCCGTTATTATCCCTCACCTTACCTTATCTGAACAAGATCACGCATGTGGATATTTCACTGGCCTTCCTCGGAGATATCCGGATATGGCTTACGTTGACCGGTATCATGCTCGTCACGAGCCTGCTGGCGGGAAGCTATCCGGCTTTTTATCTTTCTGCCTTCAATGCCGTGAAAGTGATAAAAGGGAACTTTACCAGTCATATTTCCGCGGCGGGTATCCGCAGGACGCTGGTGGTCTTCCAGTTCGTCATATCCATTACGCTGATAACGGGGATCATCGTCATCTACAGCCAGCTGAATTATATAAAAGGGAAGGACCTGGGTTTTGGAAGTATGCAGCAGTTGATCTTCCATTTTCCCACGAAGGATGCCAGGGACAGGATGGATGCATTTATGAATGATCTGAAGGACTTGCCCGAAGTGCATGCCGTTTCAAAAACGGATAACTATCCGGGACAGCCTACCTATCATAATTGGGGCGTTTGGTTGGCAGGCGGCAACCTGAGCACGTCCATTAATCAAAGTAATATCAATACCGACGAGCATTTCATCGATGCGATGGGCATGTCGCTCGTCAGCGGACGCAACTTCCATCTCTATGATTCCGACAAGGTGGTGATCAATGAAACGCTCGTACGGCGGCTGGGTCTGACCCCGCAAAATGCGTTGGGCGTCCGGCTATATACGGATGACAGCAGCCAGGTACTGAAGGTAGCTGGCGTAGTAAAGGATTTCAATTTTCAATCCCTGCGCGAAACCGTCATGCCGTTTATGATCATGTACAGACCGCATGCAGGCGATCTGACCCACGTCATCGCAGAGACGGATACCAGGAATTACAAAAAATTATTAAGTAAAATGGAAGCTGCCTGGCATAAGGATGTTCCTGGATTTCCATTCGACTATGAATTCTATGACGAAGTGGTGGAAAAGCAGTATCAGGCAGAGATCGACCTCTCCCGTATCATCAACTCCTTTACGCTGATAGCTATATTTATCTCCTGCCTCGGGCTGTTCGGGCTGGCGGCCTTCAATGCAGAACAACGGCGTAAGGAGATCAGCATCCGTAAAGTGTTGGGAGCAGGTATACTAAGCATTGTCCGGCTGCAGTCAAAAGAGTTTTTCCGGCTGTTGGTCATTTCTTTTGTGCTGGCCATACCCATCGCCTGGTGGGTGCTGCAGAAATGGTTGCAAAATTTTGCTTACCGGGTCAGCATCGGTTGGTGGATGTTCGGTGCGGCCGGATTGCTGGCCATTGTCATTGCACTGGCTACTATTGGTTATCAGGCAATTCATGCAGCCGTTGCCAATCCTTTGAAGGGTTTGCGAAGTGAATAAGCCCTACCCCGCAACAGGCGCTTTAAACACATCCACTGAAATAGGTGCATGGCTGATGGACGTGGCTGTATAGGTGATGGTCTTCTTTTTATAAGTGTACTCGTATTTCAGGACAAGGCCCGGAACACCCGAAAATTCCGGCTCAAGAAAGGGGAACGCCGGTGCGTTAATGGCCGTCGTATACCAGGCTGTTATCTCTCTGCCATTCTTTAATGTGACGACAGCTTTCTTACATTTAAAATGCAACACCTCCGCCGTATCTTCCGCAAGCTTGCAAACAGCGCCATCATATTTTTTATTGTACGCTTTCCACTCTGCTTCCGTCAGGCTGGTAGCGTATTTATCTTTACCGGATTCCTTTACGATGGTAAATCTTCTTTTCTGATCGTCTGCTGCCGACATAAATATGCTTTGTATCCGCATAAGCGAAACAAGTCTGATCCGCGCCCGTCCATTGCCTGCAAAAAGGGTTTCGACGCCTCCATTGTATGTTTCAGCTATACCCATGTCGCCGCCTTTCTTCGATGAGATACCGATGGACCAGGATACGGTAAGGTCGGAAGATGGACCTTCCCTCTTTTCCGCAGGAGAGCTCCCTCCTGCCAACACAAATAATATTATTATACAATAAGTCCGGCGCATCATAATTATCTAAAAATAAATTCGGCCAGGTCCACCGGATCCAGCGGATTGGCCTCATTGCCTTTATCAAATCGTTTCTGATCCTTTTCTTTCCAGTTATCCAGCCTGCGTTTCATTCTCCTTGCTTTTCGGGCAGGCTTGCCGTTTGGCAGGACCTGGTAGGTCTCTTTCATCATATCCAGCATGATCCGTGAAACATACAGCCGGGTATATTGATCGACATCTATCTTCAACGGTTTATCCGTATTGCGGGTGAGGTATGCCGGTACATCCGGATAGATAAAGCTGGTAAAGGTAACCAGGAGATCATTATCCGTGACGGAGACAGCTTGTCCTCCAATACTAAAGACACGATGTACGCTTATTTCATCATGGGTTGCAGCATGTGTATCTGTTGCCGTTTTACCTGCAAGCATACGCGAAGTGTCTCTTTTCAGCAGCGTATCTGCCGGCAAAGTAGCCGGTCCTTTCTGTATCGCAGGCCGCTGTGTCTTTTTTCCGGCAGCTATGCCCGTCTCTCCCGTATCATAATTCCTATAAACAAGCCACCCGGCCACTATCAGCACCAGGCAGGCCGCTGCGGACAAATACCAGCGAACCTTGCCAAAAACCCGCGGTCTTATCCCTAAACTTTTTTCAATCCGCCGGCCTAAGAACGCCGGTGGCATCACTTCATGCTGTTGCAACCTTTCCATATCCTCCCCCCCTTCCGCATTTTGCATGACATTCCCCGCTTCCAGCGTTTGCCGGAGACGCTCATAGACCTCCTGTGGCGGCAGCGCCTCATGGTCTTTTAAATGATGCCATATATCGTGACGATCCGTCATTAATTTTCCGCAAGCATTTTTTGTAACAAAACACGTGCCCTGTATAATTGCGATCTGCTGCCTTCTTCCGAGATATTGAGCATGCCGCCTATTTCCTTATGATTATATCCTTCCACCAGGTATAAGTTTACGACAGTACGATAGCCGTCCGGCAGCCGGCGGATCATCCGGATAAGATCATCATTGGTAAGCTTGTCATAGCCGGTCAGATCACCGGAAACAGCATCGGCATCTTCCCGGAGCACCGGAAAAAGCAGGCTTCTGTTCTTAATGCCATCGATACAAACGCTTACAAATATCCTTCTGGCCCATCCCTCGAATGAGCCTTCTCCACGAAAAGCGGTAAGATTTCTATAGAGCTTTACAAATCCTTCCTGGAACCAGTCATTGGCATCTTCTGCATTCCCGGCATAGCGCAGGCACAAGCTGTACATTTTACCGGCGATGGCATCATAGATCTCCCTGAAAGATGGGCTGTCACCTTTTGCTGCCTTCTCTGCTAAGACTTGAAAAACAGGAGAAGCGTTGCGTTTGGGGTCCATTTCGCAAATATCTAAATTTTTTTTTCTTCCCGCGAAACGCCCGGTATCTTTTTTCAGTCTTTGTGTACGTAAGACAACACTTCGCCTGAAACGGCAGTATATATACCTTACCGTAGTACCCTGCTTCTCAAGACCCCATGAACACTTTCTGTGTAGCTGCACTGAACTGTCGCTGCCTGTAAACATTTATTTTACTTTAAAAACTTAAATAATAAGCAATGCTTAGGAAAGGGATATTTTTTACCCTGTTGGTATCGATGACCGTGTTATGTTATGGACAAAAACCCTCGATCATAGGATTTAGCGCCAATGCCGTCGATTTCAATTCGTCCGGCGTCAGATCTTCAAAAGTTGACCCCGGATTCTCCGTTATGTATTGGAAAGGGATCACCAAAAAAATAGATTTCTCCCTGAGATACAATGGGCTTTTTTCCGATTACACAAGGAAAGAAGACCATAACTCCGACTATATCAATGAATTCGAAGGTTCATTGCACGCCCGTCCCGTCAACGACGAACATGTATTTTCCCCGTTTATTTCTGCCGGCATCGGCATAGGGAATTACAGCGGCAGCTGGGCGCCTTATGCGCCATTGGGAGGTGGATTGCAATTCAATCTGCTGGGAGAGAGCTATATATTCCTGCAGGCGAATTATCGTGTGAGCCTTAAAAAGGACTACCTCGACAACAACATGTTCTATTCGTTGGGATTTACACAGACCATCGGTTCCCCTCAGGTAAAAAGGGAGCCGGCGCCGCTGCCTCCCCCACCGGTGGTGGAAGTAAAGGACAGGGATACGGACGGGGACGGCATCCCCGACAAGGATGACAAATGTCCGACCGTGGCCGGTACTGCAAAATACCAGGGATGTCCCATACCCGATACGGACGGGGATGGCATCAATGATGAAGAAGATAAATGTCCCACCGTCGCAGGCGTCGCCAAATACCAGGGTTGCCCTATACCCGACCGTGATGGCGATGGCGTCAATGACGAGGAAGACAAGTGCCCTGACCTCGCAGGAGATCGTACGAACAATGGTTGCCCCATCGTAAAGGAAGAAGTAAAAAAGCGGGCAGATTACGCGGCCAGCCATATTTATTTCGCCACGGCCAGCTACACCCTGCTAAAAAAATCCAACAAAGGTTTGGATGATATGGTAGCCCTTATGAAGGCGGATGCCGCCCTCCATCTTTCCGTCGATGGTCATACCGACAACACCGGTAAGCCTGAAAAGAACCTGCTGCTGAGCCAGAAAAGAGCCGACGCAGTAAAGAGGTACCTGGTATCCAGGGGCATCGAAGAGAACAGGGTCGTTTCCACCGGCTACGGACAAACGAATCCCGTGGCAGACAACAAGACCGCCGCAGGTCGTGCCCGCAACAGAAGAGTGGAGTTAAAGCTGACATATTAGTTAACGTGTCCGTACCCTGGTTTGCGTCCGTACCCTAATTTTTCCGCTCTGGTTGTTGATCGTACCCTTACCTTAAATCTTTAGCTAATGAATCCGGAAGACCGATACGAAGCATTCACCCGGCTCCACGCAGAATACAGAGAAGACTTATTGATCTTTGCCTACAGCATACTGCAGGACCCTCTCGCCGCTGCCCAAATGGTTGACCGGCTCTTCGGGAAGCTTTGGGAAGAGGCGGATTTTAAAAAGATAAACCCTCCTATCTACAAGTACCTTACGTCTGAGATCCGCAAGATGTGCGAAAAGTAAAATTCTATCACCAAAAAGTTATTGTATGTACAAATTATACCTCACCTGTCTCGGCCTGCTCAGTGCAGGCGTCATATATGCTCAATCTTATGAAGGGAAGATCGATTATCAGAAAACGCAGCAGGCGGTGGCCATTATTCAGTTGCCTTGTTCCCGGTCGGCCGTCGAAGATGGGCTGTCGGAGTATATGGCGAAGAAAGGAGCCAGAAGCGCCGGGATGAAAGGCTTCACCGTATTCCGCTCTGTACGTTTGAACGATGCCGATACGGTCCTTTCCGATCTGTATTTTAAGATGGAACCCAGAAGCCGCCAGGAAAAGGACATCACCTTGCTTACGCTGCTGCCTGTAAAAAAGAACCAGGATATACTGACACGCCCGTCCGAAGACAATATGTCGGTGGCAGCGGCCAGGTCTTTTCTCGACAGTCTTGCTCCTGCCCTGGAAGCATACAGTATAAATATGCAGGGAAACAACCAGGAAGCGCTGCTGCAAAAAGCCCGTAAAAAGCTGGATGGCCTTATCAATGACCAGGTTGATCTGGAAAAAAAGATCCGCAGGCTGGAGGCAGACCTCGACGATAATAAAAAGGAGCAGGTAAAGCAGGTGGGAGACCTGCAGTCCAACATCAAGTCTGACGACGACGACAAAAGAAAGAATCAAAAGAAGCTACGGCGTCTCCTGGATGACGAGGGCAGCCTGGAAAAGAAACTAAGGAACGCCAAAAGCGACCTGGACCAAAACAAGCTGGATCAGCGGCAGCAGCAAGCGGAAGTTGACAAACAGCGGCAGATCCTGGAAGGGATACGACATAAACAACCCCAACTTCCGGCTCAGGGATAGAGGATCGGGTAATTATTGAACGTCAGCTTGAAATGATGTACGTCCGAGGATGAACTGGCGCCCGTGGGGAAGTAGATCACCTCAAAGGTGCCCGTACCCGACATTAAGTAACTCTTTCCACCAAGGGCCGTCATTTGAGTGATATTGAGGGTAGAGTTTGTAAAAGACTGGTGGCGGGTGGAATCCCGTTTGTCGCCATTTGCCTTATAGACATTGTACCAGCAAAACCCGTGTTTATAATCTATATCCATAGTATATGTGCCGGTGCCCGGGATTCCGCTGAGTTCGTTCAGGGCAATATCAAATACTTCCTTTCCCCCGGGATTACCGGCCTCTAAAAGGAATCTTGTTTGCTTGTCGGTATTCTCAAAATGAAGGCCTGCATAGCGCAGAGATGTATCGCCGGTCGTAGGGCGCACCACCACCGCTGTCATTGTCTTTGTGGCAATCCATTTCCTGGTCGTAGGTCTGTTATTATCGCTATACAGCATATCGTCGCTGGTCAGGTATGCCCAGGTCGCGTCCGCTTTCAGTTCCGGCTCCTGGTAGTTATCAGTGCCGCCATTGTTGTCATCATTATTTCCATTGTCCTTTGAGCACATGCCGCCTATACAGGAAATACCCAGGAACAACCAGATCAGCAGCGTATACTTAGTCTTCATAAAAAAGATTATTGATTGAAAAAATACCTCAGAAAGCTATCCCAATGTTGATTCCCGCTCCCCGCAATCCAACCATCGGCCCATCGATCCGGGCCTGCACACCCTGGTTGGTAACGGTGGCCGTTACAAATTTTTTGTCGCCGATGCTGATAAGACCTTCCAAATCCTCTTTTACTCCCTCCTTATCCGCCGACGACATACTGCTGAGGTCAGCCGTGCCGGAGGCATCCCCTTTTATGCTGCCGTAATGGCCGCCCAAAATATACCAGTCCAGCGTGATCCGCCTGGCTATCAGCCATTGTGCGCCGATCATTAACCCCGCACCCCACATCCTGGAGGAAGCTTTTATGGGAATGGCAAAGGTCTTGCTGCCCGTCTCATACTCATAAGCATAATCGATATTGAACTGCGAGTACCTGCCATAAAGGGACAGGTAAAACCCCCGGGGCCCGGGTTTATGGCCCGTATAAAAACGGAGCTCTCCGGTGAAACAATTATTCGAAATACCGATTTTATTGATGTCATTTTTTATCCCGTCGCCATCCTTCGCCACCTGGTCGATGATCCGTTTTATCAGCGTGATGTTCCCCAATTGGGTCTTGGGCATTAGCCGATACCCGGCTACAAAAGAAATTTTCCTGGTAAGGCTGCGTTCGTAGCTGAAACTGTAGTTATTGAGGAATAAAGAGCTGACATTGATCTTCAGCCGGTTTTTTGAATAGGGCATGGCCATCTTTTGCCCGCTCTTCCCCGGAGGAAGCGAATCCCGGGTTAGGGCCACCACCGGAGTGGCAACAGTCAAAGGATCCGGAGTGCGGGCCAATAAGTCCGGGGAACAGGCAAAAAGGAGCAGCGCGGGTAACCATCCGCTGGATGATCGCATATATTAAGAGTTTAGGGGCTATATACAAAACTACTTACATGCCGGCTCAGGGGAAATAGCAAGAACTTGCTATTTTTCCCTGCATATTGCCTATATTGGCTATTATGGCAAAGAATAAGGCAGGCTCCTGGGTGGATTACATAAATACCATGCAGTGTAAAACATTCTCACCCGAACAGTTAAAGGTGGAAGGGGTGGACAGGATGCTGAATATCAATCATCATTTTCGGGGGGTATTTCATCACACCATCCCGATGCTCTACCTGGTGGACTATTCCACCGGTCGATATCTTACCATGTCCAGGTCGGTAAAGACGATCCTGGGTTATGAACCGGAAAATTTTATCAATGAAGGCCTGGCCTTCACCCATGAGAACTATCATGCCACCGATTTTCGGGTTTTCAATGAGCAGATCTTTCCCGACAGGCTTTCCGTTCTAAAAAAGATCCCCCCCGCGGAACACGCCAACTATATTTTCTCCTATAATTTCCGCATGAGGAACAAGGGGAAAACATATACCAATATTTTACAACGCAACTGTTTCATTAAATCGGATGACAAAGGCAACCCCTTGCTCAGTCTCGGTATGGTGATCAATCTCGACCATTTTAAAAATGAAAATCCTGTTATACAGGTGATAGAAAAATTAGGCAGCCACCCTGATGAGGCGCCCGGGACCGTATATAAGAAAGCATTCTACCTTCATGAAGAAGACAAGCTGTTTACGGCCAGGGAAAAAGAGATATTACTATGGACAGCAGAGGGTCTGACAAGCAAGGAGATCGCCGAAAAGCTATTTCTGAGTGAGAATACCGTCATCAACCACCGGCGTAATATGCAGGCCAAGTCCAACACCAGGAACGTTGCCGAATTGGTAAGCTTTGCATGCCGGCAGGGTATTATTTAAAGCACATCCTTCGCAAAAGCAGCCATCAGCTCATTGGTGCTTTCCGGCAGGTCCATATTTACAAAATGACCCGCGCCGGGTATTTTAAAAACCTTATTTTGCCAGAGCTCCAGCCCTGCTTCATCCAGATAATCGATATTACATACTGTTTCCTCCTCCCCAAACAACACCAGCATAGGTACGCCCGATTGCCGGAACAGCGCTATTTCATCACCGATATGGCCGGCCATTATCGAGGCAAACATTTTACTCCGGAAATTATCCTTGATGGTAAAATAATCCTTTTCGAATACCTGGTATTTTTCATTATCCTCATCATGGAGACATAACTTAGCTTCGGTCCAATATTGCTGCAACTCTTCTTTTGACACATCATCTTCCACGGAAACACGCATATCGACACCAGGTCTGAATACGACTTCCATGGTGTATGCCCCGCCAATAGCACAGGAGCTAAACGCTGCAATACCTTTTGGCTTTACAGGCTGACCCAGCATTTCCGCCACAATATTTACTCCCAGCGATACACCGGAAATAATATATTCCTGCCCGCCGGCAAGCTGACTTACCGCCATTGCCATCACTCGTCCTAAACCGGGGAGACTATAATCATGTGAAGATGCCGACCCGCCATGTGCCGGCAGGTCAAAAGCCACCAGTCGGTAGCACGATAAAAGTTCCGATGCAAATTGCGCCCGCCAGATATTAAAGGAAGACGAGTTCCCGTGAATAAAAAAAATGGTCTTTTCGCCTGCGGGGTTCTTTTCAAGGTACGCGAGACGGATACCTTCAACGGTAATGAATTGGGGGTGCATAACGTTAAAGATAAGGGCCTTTCCACTAATATCCCTGGCTAGTTCATCTTCTTCTTCAGTGAGCTGACCTGGTCCTGCAGGTTGCTTACCAGGTTGGCCAGCTGATTGACATCCCATCTGTGCTGGGTATTGGCCTTGCTGATGATCATCTGGGCCTTCCATACTTCCAGGACGTCATCGGTGTTGACATTATAAGGCTGATAGGCGGTGTTGTCGCTTATCAGGGTGAGCTTGGTCCTGGATTTATTATTCTTCATCACCCTTTTATAGACGATGCCTTCATTGCGGGATACTACAATATACGTCTGATTGGTTTTGACCTCATCCAGGTCGTCCACTTTTTCCCCCACGATGACGGAGCCGCTGGTAGTGGGCAGCATGGAATCGCCCACTATCTCAAAGGCGCGGTAATTCCCGGGAGCCAGCATGGGAAGGGTAAAAGTATTCAGCTCGTCCAGGAATTCGGGGTCCGCATAACCGGCCAGGTAACCGGCAGCGGCTTTTACAGGCACCAGCTGTATATCATTGGTGGCAGACGCCATTTTCTGGGCCCTTCTCTTGGAAAGGTAATTACCCTTGGTATCGCTGAGCTCTTTGCGAAGAAGCTCGTCCAGGGTGAGCTTGAACATATCCCCTACTACTTCGAGCACTTCGATGCGGGGCTCCGCCCTTTCTTCTTCATAAGCGCCCAAAAGGGACCTTTTAATGCCCAGTTTGGCAGCGAACTCTTCTTGTGTCCAGCCCCGTAACTTACGGAGGTATTTCAGATTTTGACCTGCAACTGACATAGACTAAGATATTTAGGAATAAAATTACTAATTTTTTTACCATTACCAAATTTTTTATTCGTAATCAATTCTTTTTCTCTTATTCCTGGGATTAGAACTATGATTTCGGTAGAATATTAACATTTGGTCTTCTCTGCCAGAACGAACCGGAGGTTCGTTGTCCGTAACCGCAAGGTTACGACCGAGATATCCGAGGAAGGGTCCAACAGTGTTGGAACCGACGAAGGATACGGGCGAAGCCCTCGTGTCGAAGCAGCTCCGCCGAAGGTCTCAAAAATTAGATGTTTAACCCAATTGGGGTATTTTTCCCAAAGCCCAATTGGGTCAATTTAAACAGAGTCGGATAGCGTCTTTTTCGTACTTTTGACGCCCTGGCCATGCCCTCGGCTTTCTGCCAATTTGACCTGCTGCCGAGGGTAGCACCAAATTTGCCGGAGAGTATGGTCGGAAAATCCAAAAAATATTCAATACGAACCATTTATGTTAGGTATCATATCCAAAATATTCGGGGGTAACAAGTCGGAAAAGGACATAAAGAGCATCCAGCCCATAGTGGCTGAGATCAACCGTCATTTTGCGTCTTATCAGTCCCTCGGCAACGACGAATTGCGAGCCAAAACGGCGGAATTTAAACAACGTATCCGGGAACATCTCAGCAACATTGACGGAGAGATCGCGGAGCTGAATAAAAAAGCCGAAGAGCTTCCCTTCAACGACATCGGCGGCAAGGACGCCATCTACCAGGAAGTGGACCAGCTGAAAAAGGACAGGGATGAGCAGATCGAAGAAGTGCTGGAAGCCCTCCTTCCGGAAGCATTTGCCGTCGTCAAGGAGACGGCCCGCCGCTTTGCCCGGAATGCCGAGGTCGTAGCCACAGCCACCGAACTGGACCGTACGCTCAGCGTTACGAAAGAGCATATCCGCATCGAAGACGATAAGGTTACCTATAAGAATTCCTGGATGGCAGCCGGCAGCCCTATCACCTGGAACATGGTCCACTATGATGTACAGCTCATCGGCGGTACGGTACTTCACCAGGGAAAGATCTCGGAAATGGCGACAGGTGAAGGTAAGACCCTCGTATCCACCCTCCCTGCTTATCTCAACGCCCTGGCCGGAGAAGGCGTGCATATCGTGACGGTCAACGATTACCTGGCCCGTCGTGACTCCGAATGGAATGGCCCCATCTTCGAATGGCTGGGTCTGACAGTGGATTGCATCGACAAACACGAACCCAACAGCGAGTCGCGCCGCAAAGCTTATCTGGCCGACATCACTTACGGTACCAATAACGAATTCGGTTTCGACTATCTCCGCGACAATATGGTGCACTCTCCTGAAGAGATGGTGCAGCGCAAACATCACTTCGCCATGGTGGATGAGGTGGACAGCGTATTGATCGACGATGCCCGTACACCGCTCATCATCTCCGGTCCCGTACCAAAAGGCGACGACCAGCAATATCATATCCTGAAAAGCAGGGTAGAAAAATTATTCGACGTACAGCGCCGGGTGACCAACCAGTTCCTCATCGAGGCCAGGAAAAAGTTCGCCGAAGGAAATGACGACGCAAAAGATGGCGGATTGGCCCTGATGCGCGCCCACCGCGGTCTGCCAAAGTCCGGCCCCCTCATAAAGTTCCTCAGCGAACCCGGCATAAAGGTCAGATTGCAAAAAACGGAAAATTATTACCTGGCAGACCAGCAGAAGGAAATGCCGAAGGTGGATGCCGAACTTTATTTCCACATCGACGAAAAGAACAATTCAGTGGACCTCACCGACAAGGGTATCCAGATGATCACCCGGGAAGGGGAAGACCCTGATTTCTTCGTATTGCCCGACATCGGCGTCAAGCTGGCCGAGATCGAGAAAAGCGAGCTGAGCAATGAAGAGAAATTACAACGCAAGGAATCTCTCTTGAACGACTATGCCGTAAAGGCCGATCGTATCCACACCGTCCAGCAGCTGTTGAAAGCCTATACCTTATTTGACAAGGACGTGGAATACGTCGTAATGGACGGACAGGTAAAGATCGTAGACGAGCAGACAGGCCGTATCCTGGATGGCAGACGTTACAGCGACGGCCTTCACCAGGCCATCGAGGCAAAGGAAAACGTAAAGATCGAGGCGGCCACCCAGACCTATGCCACCGTCACCTTACAGAACTATTTCCGTATGTATCATAAGCTGGCGGGTATGACCGGTACTGCCGAAACAGAGGCCGCCGAGCTTTGGGATATCTATAAGCTGGACGTGGTGACCATTCCCACGAATGTCCCCGCCATCCGGAAAGACCACCAGGACCTGGTGTTCAAAACAAAGAGAGAAAAATATAAAGCCGTCATCGACGAGATCGAAAGGCTCCGTTCAGAAGGACGTCCTTCACTGGTAGGTACCACCTCCGTGGAAGTGAGCGAGCTGCTCAGCAAGATGCTGCAGGTAAAAAAGATACCCCACAATGTACTGAACGCCAAACAGCACAGCCGGGAAGCCCAGGTTGTTGCGGAAGCAGGTCTGGCCGGCGCGGTAACCATCGCTACCAACATGGCCGGTCGCGGTACGGACATCAAGCTCGGACCCGGCGTAAAGGAAGCCGGCGGTCTGGCCATCATCGGTACAGAGCGACACGAAAGCCGTCGCGTAGACCGTCAGCTGCGTGGACGTTCTGCCCGGCAGGGTGATCCCGGTACCTCCCAATTCTACGTATCGCTGGAAGACGACCTGATGCGCATGTTCGGCAGCGATCGCATCGCCTCGCTGATGGACCGGATGGGCTATAAGGAAGGAGAGGTCATCCAGCACAGCATGGTGACCAAGAGCATCGAACGCGCCCAGAAAAAAGTAGAAGAGAACAACTTCGGTATCCGTAAACGCCTGCTGGAATACGATGACGTCATGAACAAACAGCGTAACGTCGTCTATAAAAAACGTAACCACGCCCTGTTCGGGGAAAGACTGGCCCTTGACCTGGACAATGCTTTTTACATCGTAGCAGAAGGTCTGATCAATTCCTTCCGGGAACAAGACGACTATGAAGGATTCAAACTATCCACCATCGTCAATTTCGGCATCGACAGCCAGATCACGGAGGAAGAGTTCCTGAAGGGCGACCCGGCTCAGCTGTCCGAAAAGCTGTACCAGGAAGCCACACAGAACTACGAGCATAAGCAGGCTGAGCTGCGCAAACAGGCTATACCTGTCTTTACCAATATACGTACCACACAGGGCAGCCATATACAAAATGTGGTGGTGCCTTTCACCGACGGCAAACGGCGGACCAACGTCCACGTAGGCCTCGACAAGACGCTTCAAACCGAAGGCCGCGAGCTGATGAATGCCGTGGAAAGACAGATCACGCTCTCCATCATCGACGACGCCTGGAAAGAACATCTCCGTGGAATGGACGACCTGAAACAAAGCGTACAAACGGCCTACCTGGAGCAAAAAGACCCGCTGGTCATCTATAAGATGGAAGCTTTCGAGCTCTTCCGCCGGATGGACAGCGAGGTAAATAAAGACATCGTCAGCTTCCTGTGCCACAGCGGTATCTATCATTCCGGTTCCGGTCAGACTACTTCGAATGTAGCCATCCGTGAGGGCAGGGAACAAAGGACCGATATGAGCAAGCTGCGCGTACGTAAAGAAGAGCTGGCAGGCAGCCCCAACTCCAACAACGGTGGTCCGGCCATGCAACATGGCGCTCCACAGGAAGGCGGCCCCGATTATTACGATCCATCAGGTGGTCCGGTCAAACAGGAACCCATTAAGGTGGGCCCGAAGATCGGACGTAACGACCCCTGTCCCTGCGGCAGCGGAAAAAAATACAAGAACTGCCACGGAAAAGATGCAGTGTAAAAAATATCTTTCATCCCGGCCTTTTGGCCGGGATTTTTTTAACCATCCCCCCCGATGATTAGATTCCATTTGTCATACCCCGCTTTTCATTAAAATTCATCAACACTGCCACCGCGGACGATCTCCCGTTCGTCCCATTTTCCACGGCTAAACGCCTCCGTTCGTTAATTTCACGACCGCAATAAAAAACATCAGCATGTTTATGAGAAAGAAAGCGCTCCTCACGCTGGCTTTAGGCCTCCCCTTTTCCCTGGCCATCGCCCAGCAAAAACCCGGCGCACCTTCAACCACGCCCCCCAATACTCCCGCTGGACGTACAGCCAACGGTTCCCAAAAACAAGAACCCAAACCCTACAAAGAGATCATCACCGACAAAGCAATAAGCCATACGGGCCTGTTTACAGTACACCACATCGACGATAAATGGTATTTCGAGATACCTGACTCCCTCCTGGGCCGGGATATCCTGGTAAGCACCCGCTATAGCAAGACAGCTGCGGGTGGTGGTAGTTATGGCGGCGAACAGGTAAACCTGCAGACCATCCGCTGGGAAAAAGGCCCTTCCTATACCTTATTCCTCCGGGTATTGACCATCGTCAACGTAGCCACAGACTCTTCCCAACCCATCGCCCTGGCGGTGAGCAACTCCAACCTGAACCCCATCGCCGCGGCCTTCGATATAAAGGCCTATGGCAAGGGCAGGGACTCCTCCGGAACAACAGTCATCGATATAACGGATTTCTTCAAAGGCGATAACCAGGCTGTCAGCCTGAACCCCGCCACCAAAAGAAGATATAACCTGGGTGGACTGGCCACGGACAGGAGCTACATCGAAAGCATCCACACCTATCCCATCAACACGGAAATAAAGACAGTAAAAACATACGCCTCTACGCCCACCCCCGGTGGTCTGCCTGGCCCCATCCTATCGACAACCCTGCCCGCAGCAGATGTGACAGGCGCGGTCACCCTGGAATTGAACAATTCTTTTATCCTTCTACCAAAGACGCCTATGCGCAAACGGCTCTTCGACCCGCGGGTAGGCTTTTTTGCCAGCGAATACACGGTATATGGGGACGACCAGCAACGGGTGGAAACCTCCCGCTTTATCCACCACTGGCGCCTGGAGCCAAAGGATGAGGACATCGAAAAATGGAAAAGAGGAGAGCTGGTGGAACCAAAGAAACAGATAGTATATTACATCGATCCCGCCACGCCGAAGAAATGGAGATCCTATCTCATCGCAGGCATCAACGACTGGCAGGCAGCCTTTGAAAAAGCCGGGTTCAAAAATGCCATCGTCGGCAAGGAATGGCCGGAGAACGACAGCACCATGAGCCTGGAAGACGCCCGCTTTTCAGTGATCCGGTATTTCGCCTCCGACATCGAGAATGCCTATGGACCGAACATAGCAGACCCGCGCAGCGGAGAGATCCTGGAAAGCCACATCGGCTGGTATCACAACGTGATGAAGCTGGTGCACGACTGGTATTTTATTCAGGCCGCCAACTCCGACCCGAGGGCAAGAAAGATGAAATTCGACGATGCGTTGATGGGCGACCTCATCCGCTTCGTATCATCTCACGAAGTAGGGCATACCCTGGGCTTACGTCATAATATGGGCAGCAGCAGCCAAACCCCGGTGGAAAAATTACGGGACAAAGCATGGGTGGAGGCCAATGGCCATACAGCCAGCATTATGGACTACGCCCGTTTCAACTACGTGGCGCAGCCGGAAGACCACATCGATAGCCGGGGGCTGTATCCCCGCATCGGCGATTACGACAAGTGGGCTATCCGCTGGGGATACAAAGGCATCGACGGTACCAAAGACGAAGAGGAGGATAAAAAAATACTGAACAAATGGGTCATCGATAGCCTGAAGGCCAATCCCCGCCTTTGGTTTGGAGGTGAAGGCTTTAATTTCGACCCCCGCGCGCAGACGGAAGACCTGGGCGACAACAGCATGAAAGCCGGCGAATATGGTATCAAAAATCTAAAACGCATCCTGCCTGCGCTGCCGGAATGGACAAAGGAAGAGGCGGATCAGTATGACAACCTGGAAGAGATGTACGGGCAACTGGTGGGTCAATACAGCCGTTATATGGGACATGTGGTCAGGAATGTAGGGGGCATCTACGAGACCTTTAAGAGCATCGAGCAACCGGGAGATGTTTATGCGCCTACTCCCAGGGCCACACAAAAAGAGGCGGTGGATTTTCTTAGCAAACAATTATTCACTACCCCCACCTGGCTGTTGAATAAGGATATCCTGAATAAGTTCAGCAATCCCGCCGCCACCGAAACTGTGGGTAACGTGCAGGCCAATGTGCTCAACAGCCTCCTGTCGGGCGCAAGGCTTTTCCGGATGTCTATATGCACTGGCAGATATGGCGCAGCCAACGTTTATGGCCCTGATGAACTGCTCGTGGACGCGAAGAAAAGCGTTTGGTCGGAGCTGACCGCCGGCGCAGCCATCGACCCCTTCCGCCGCAACTTGCAAAAGACATACGTGGATGCGCTGATCGCTCTTATCAATCCACCGCCGCCCACACCCGTACCTGCAGGTCTGCCCAGAGGACTGGCCGCCCTGTTCACCGGCAGCATCAAAAATACCGACGTACCTTCCATCGCCCGGGCGCAGCTGGTAGAGCTGAAGGCGGAAATAACAGCAGCTATTCCCCGTACTACCGATAAGCTGAGCAAATATCACCTGCAGGATGTAGCTGAACGGATCCGGCAGGCGCTGAATCCCAACAAATAGCACTTTTCACTGTCAACATAAGCAAGCCCGGTCCACCTGGACCGGGCTATTCATTTGCACCCCCCGAAACACCTACTTATATAAATTCGGGTTATTCTGCTCTTCCGACTGAGGGATCGCAAACAGATAATAAGGGCTGTTAGCTACAAACGGCGTCCCATCGGGGAACCGCAGCGCCGTATGATACTTGGCAGCCACCTGCTTGGTAGTCCCGTCAGGAGTTGTCACCGTCACCTGGATGGGATTCCCCCCGACATCGGTATACGGCCTCCTGACAACAGCCTGCTGTGTACGGATGATATCCGACAAGCTGAACCCTTCACCCCACAGCTCCTTTCTTCTTTCTACCAGGATCGTATCGATAAGGTTTTGCTGCGTCTGCCCCGTAGCATCATAGGGAGGCGCCGTCCGCGCGGCCCGTAATGCATTCAACGCCGTGGCAGCATCGTTAAGGTTGCCCGCCCTGGCATCCCCTTCGGCTTCGATGAGGTAAGCTTCCGAGGCCCGCATCAGCACCAGGTCCCCTGTCTGGTTGGCAATCGATCCAAAACGGATCTTCGCGTAAGCAAGATATCCTTCCAGACCCGGATCGCCGTCCCAATAGAACAATGTTTTACGGACGTCGCCGTCGGCAAACAGCTCCATAAAATGCGGGTCGGCCATATAGCTGTAATATCCCTGGTTATAGGTCACGTCAAGGAAATTAAAACTATAGCTGCCTCCATTCTGTGTAGGTATCTCCGGATGCCCCCATATCCATTCTTCATTAGTGATGTCATTGAATCCCGTTTTATAGGCAGCAGGGCTCATCAGGGTATAACCCTGGCGGGCAGCCACGGCAGCCTGCGCAGCAAGGGTCCATTCGCCCATGTTGAGATAAGCACGGGCCAGTAAGCCTTCCGCCACATTCTGATCGATAAGCCATTTGGCAGGCCGCTGATAATCCTGCAATAAGCTGACCGCCTGCTGCAGATCTGCCGTGATCAGCTGGTACACCTGCTGCAACGTCGCGCGTGGATGGCCCACCGTAGTGTCGGAGGTCGGCAGCGTATAAATGGGTACAGCCTTTGCCTGCGGGTCTTTCAGATAGGAGAACTGATAAAAAGAGGCCAATACCAGGTAGGTATTCGCCCGCAATGCCAGCGCCTGTCCCTTCAACACTTTTTTAGCCGTAGCGTCGCCTTCCACCTGATCCACATGAGCGATGATGATATTCATATTGTTGATGATCTTATAGAGCTCTGACCAGAAGGCGGAATTGCGGAACTGCGTCTTGTCATACATCTGGGTAAAGGTGTAGGTGGTCTTGAAACCATATTTGGTGGGTATCACCGCCACATCGTCCCCCATGGCATCGCTGGCGAGACCGATGCTTTTATATCCGGGGTTGGAATAGACATCCCCATAGAAGTCATCCATCATGGAAGACCAGGTGCCCTGCAGCAGGGCGGAAAGATTGGTCACATTCTCAAAGAGAAGATCGCCGGGCACTGCATTGGTCGGCGCCGTATTCAGCTGCTTTTTGCAGGCAGCCAGTCCTGACAGGCAGAACGAAAGAAACAGGATATAATTGATCTTTTTCATTGCATGATTTTTGGAAGATTGAAATTAGAATCCAAATTGAGCGCCGACAGAGAAGGTCCGCACGGCTGGATATTGATAATAGGTAGTCCCGCCGATGGATTGCTCGGGATCCATTCCCTTATGCCCATAGAAGGTCAGCAGGTTCTCACCCGTAAGATAGATCCTGATGTCCTTTACATACTCATTCTGCTTCCAGCCGGAAGGCAGGGGGACGTGATAGGCCAGGGTAAGGTTCTTAAGCCTTCCATAAGTGGCGCTGTACAGCAGGCGGGTGGAAGTGTTGGTCCATCCCAGGTCATCGGTAGTCATACGGGGTACATTGGTATGCGTATGATCAGGTGTCCAGCTCTCCAGCAATTCCTTGCTGAAATTGCGCCCCGGTGACGCTCCTCCCGTGAGCAGGAATACATAATCCTGGTCCAGGACCTTACCTCCCAGGCTATACGTAAAAAGAAAGTTCAGCTCGATACCCCGGTACCGGAAAGTGTTCGTAATACCTCCGACTACCGTAGGCAGCGAACTGCCGACATAATATTGCGAGCCCTTTGCATATACAGAAGTGGTAGTTGTCTTACCGCTACTGTCGGTGATATACCACAACGGGTTACCATTGGCCGGATCGACCCCTGCCCATTTACGGAGATAGAAGTCATAGATAGACTTGCCCACCATCAGCTTTTTTGTCCCGCTGATGATCTCTTTTTGCGGCAGGGCGGTGATCTCGTTCTTGTTGTGAGCGATATTCAGCTCGATGTCCCAGCGGAATCTCCCGGTATTGACAGGCACTGCATTCAGCGTGAGCTCGAAACCTTTGTTACGCAGGGTACCGATGTTGGCGTCCACAGAGCCAAATCCGGTGGAGGCAGCCAGGGGCTTGGAATAAAGAAGGTCCTTGCTGGTACGGATATAATAATTCAAGGTACCGCTCACGCGGTTGGAAAAGAGCCCGAAATCAAGGCCAGCATTGAAATTCAGGTTGCTTTCCCATTTCAGGTCCAGGGTGGGCAGCCGGGAAGTGATCACCCCGCCGTTACCCAGGTTGTTCTGGATGTTATACAAAGCTTCATAAGCATAATAAGTATTCAGGTTGTCGTTGCCCGAGGCGCCATAGCTGGTCTTCAGCGTCAGCAAGTTCAGCCACGATACGGATTTCAGGAAAGGCTCGCTGGCTAACCTCCAGCCTGCCCCGGCCGACCAGAAAGTACCCCACCGCGATTGAGGGGAAAAACGTGAAGAGCCATCCCGGCGAACCGAACCCGTAACATAGTACCGGCTGAGATAATTGTATTGCGCCTGTCCAAAGAAGCTGAGCTTGTTGTAATTGTCCGCATATCCGCTGAACCCTTCGATGATGGATGCCGCGACAGGCTCATAAAGACCGGGAAGGACAAAGCCCTGGCTGTTACCCTGCAGCTTATGGTAAGTAAAGGAATAATATTCATGCCCTGCCAGCAGCTCCAGGTGGTGGCCGCCACGAAGGTCATGCTGGTAAGTAACGATATTGTTCCAGGTATAAGATAATGTGCGGGAGTTGGTCTCGCTGATAGAGCCCCCGATACTGGAAGCATCTCCAAACAACGGGTTGCTGTAGTACTGATCGTTGTAGTTGATATAATCCGTGTTATAGCTCGTCTTGAACACCAGCCCCTTGGCCAGCGTAGCTTCCAGGAAAGACCTGACTGACCCGTTCTCCCGCCTGATGCGGTTAATATCCAGGCCAACCGTCCCTACCAGGTTCATCAACGGCAATGCCGCCTGCGGCCGGTAATCTCCATAATCCAGCGCTTTTTGCCCCTTGGCATTCAGCTTGTACGTTCCATCCGGGTTCATCTGGTAAATGGGATAGAAGCCGGGCAGGGTCCGTCCGAAAATGACGACATTATCCGTTCTGCTGTCGGAAGAAGGCGGATAGTCCTGAACGGTGCTCGCCCCGCTTACATCGATGCCTGCACGGAGCCAGCTCTTTGCCTGCAGGGTCAGGTTGCCGCGCAGGTTATACCGCTTGAACCCGGAGCCAATGTAAATGCCCTCGTTATCGAGGTATCCACCGGAAACATAATAGGTGCTTTTATCGCTGCCTCCGCTGAGACTGAGCTGCGCCTGGGTGAATTTCCCATGCTGACGCATAGCATCTTCCCAGCTGTTGTTCCACAAGGGCCGCGCACCCGGAAGTATCTTTCCGTTGCCGCCCACGGGTTCGGGATAGCCGGAGCCATACGGATTGACCGCCAGATCGCTTACAACATTCTGACTGGCGATCGTGTCGGCCTGCGCTTCGGTAAACCCGTTCGTCAGCGCCTTATTTTTCAACGCCTGCCAGTATAATTGGAAATATTGATCCGTATTCACTTTTTCATAGTCCTTCACCGCCCGGTTGCTCCAACCCTGGTTGATAGTGGCGTTGATCGCTGCATCCCGGCCCTTCTTTCCTTCCTTAGTGGTGATAAGAATGACGCCATTGGCAGCCCGTGACCCATACAGGTTCGCGGAAGTAGCGTCTTTCAGGACACTGATGGATGCAATGTCGGCAGGGTTCAACGCATTGATGTCACCGTCATAAGGGGCGCCATCCACAACAAACAACGGACTGCTGGATGCATTGATAGAGCCCGCCCCCCTGATCAGCAGGGTCGAGCCATTGCCAGGCTGCCCATTGGCGGATGATGTTTGAAGACCGGCCACCAGACCCTGGAGTGAATTGCTGACATCCCCCGTCTGCCGGTTGTTGATCTTGTCAGCAGTGACGGTGGAGACAGCCCCCGGATAACCCGATCTTTTTACGGTGGTGTAAGCCACAGCCACTACTTCATCCAATACCTTATTGGTCAATGTCAGTAATATGGTAACGGTATCGGTACGCGTTTCCGTCTCTACAGTTTCCCGGCCTACAAAGGATACAGATAATAAATTCTTTCCCGCGCGGCCTTCGATAGCAAAACGCCCTTCCGCATCGGTACTGGTACCGCCGCCGGACTTACCCAGCGAGACAGTAGCTCCCGGCAGGGGCTGCCGGTTTTCCGCGGCTAGTACCCGGCCTCTTATCAAATGGGGTGATTGTGGGAAAGCAATGGCAGCACAAAGCACCAGCGTGCTTGTAAGAATAACTTTAAGCATGACTTTTGGTTTAACAGTGATGAATCATAAATGATAGCAGGTTCACACGGCTGGGCAAAGGGATTTGCAAAGATAATTAGTCCACTTATCGAATAGACTATCAAAAAAATATATGTGATAAACGGAAAATGGTGTGGACCAGCCACCGGACATGTCCAAAAAACCCCCGCCGCTGGAGTTTGGGGCGAGGGTTCTATTGGTAGAGAAAAAATGTTAACAGTGTGACCTGCGCTGTTACGGCGTCGGAGTAAGCGGCAAGCCGTATTTATACATATAACGGCGATATAGCTGGGTCTGCTTGTTATCGAGACTAACTTCCCGGCCCTGAATAAAGGCATGTTCGACGATGCTGCTGCGCATATCCAGGATGTCGCCCCCGCTGACGACGATGTTGGCATCTTTTCCTGCCTCCAGCGAACCCGTGCGATCATCGATCCCCAAAATTTTTGCTGTATTCAACGTGATGGCCTGCAGCGCCTGCTCTTTTGTAAGACCATAAGCAGCAGCCGTACCCGCATTGAACATAAGGTTGCGATAACGGGTCTCATCATGGTCATCGTTCAGCGCAAAAAGGACTCCCGCCTTCAGCAATTGCGCAGGGGTCTTGTAGGGCTGGTCGACATCGTCATCCTCTGTCGTAGGCAATGCATGCTCCTGTCCCAGGATCACCGCAATATTATTGGACTTCAGCAGGGGAGCGATCAGCCAGCTCTCGCTGCCACCCACGATCACCACATCGAACCCGAACTCTTTTGCAAAATCAACCGCTATCAGCATTTGCTTAACCTGGTCGCCATGAACAAATAATTTCTGTTGTTTGGAGAACAGTCCTTTCACGGCCTCGAACTTCAGGTTGGTTTCCTTATGAGGAGATGTCTGCAGATATCCTTTTGCTTCCCGGAAAAAGCGCTTGATCTCTTCCACTTTTGCAAGGGCCTCCTTCACCGGATCGGTGGGCGTTTCAACCCCGCCTCTCCTGCCCCCGAAGCGAGGGCGGCGGACGATAAAGGAAGGCATGTGCAGATGAATGGCGCCATCCATCTTATACGCTGCATCCTCCCAGTTCCAGGCATCCAATTGCACGACGGATGAGCTTCCGCTGATAGTGCCGCCCTGGGGCGTAACACTGGCCAGCAATATTCCATTACCCTTCAACGTATTGATGATCTTCGAATCCGTATTGTAGGCTACGATGCTCCGGATGCTGGGATTCAGATCACCCAGCTCTTCAAAGTCATTGGACCCCCGCACACCATTGGCAATCTCTTTCAGACCAAGATCGGTGACGGGCAGGATCAGTCCGGGATAGATCTGCTTTCCCCTGGCATCGATGACTTTTACATCGGCGGAAGCAGGCGGAACAGACACATTCGCACCCACCTGTACGATCTTGCCATTGTCCACGGCGATAGTGCCGCCTTCTATCACCTGTCCATTACCGACATGGATGGTGCCGCCCGTAATATATAGTTTTCCTTTATAGTCTTTGGCCGGGTATATGTCGTCCTGTGCGCCGACGGTCAGCGACACCAGCAGCGAAAAAGCTACTACCCCAAAATGCCGGATAAAAGAATAATTCATTATAATATCTTTTTAAACAAAGTTAGTGTTGAGTGTTTTCATCATCCCCATCGATGGTCAGCAATCCGTCATGATGCTCGTGATCACCACAGGTCAGCTCGACATGGAAGCTGGGTTCCGCCGGCCGCATGGGAGCGCCGGACCTTTTCTCCGCCAGCAGTTTTTGCACCAGCCTGTTACGCTCGGCCGTTACGCTCTTACGCAATACCGCATCGCGATCCATATCGTAATAGATAATACCATCCACGATGGTCTTTTCGGATTTGGCATAGATGCTCAGCGGATTGTCCGTCCAGAGTACCAGGTCGGCGTCTTTGCCGGCCTTGATGCTGCCGACCCTGTCGGCAACGTGCAGAGCCTTGGCAGGATTGAGCGTCACCATTTTAAAAGCTTCTTCCTCGGACAGCCCTCCATACTTTACGCTCTTGGCGGCCTCCTGGTTCAGACGGCGGGCCTGTTCTGCATCGTCAGAGTTGATACATACGTTGAGCCCCACTTTTGTCATGATCGCCGCATTATAGGCAATGGCATCCTGCACCTCCATTTTATAAGCCCACCAATCGGAAAAAGTGGAAGCGCTGGCGCCATGCTCCTTCATCTTATCGGCCACTTTATAGCCTTCCAGGATATGCGTGAATGTATTCACCCTGAAGCCGAACTTATCCGCTACACGTATAAGCGCTGTGATCTCACTTTGCACATAGGAGTGACAGGTGATAAAACGTTTTTTCTCCAGGATCTCCACCAATGCGTCCAGCTCCAGGTCCCGGCGGGTAGCCAGGGGAGCCGCTTTTCTCGCCTGCTGATAGTCCCGGGCCCTGGTAAAAGCATCCATCAGCACTTCTTCCACGCCCATACGGGTGTCGGGGAATCGATTGTTATTCTGCGAGGTCGTACGCTTTACATTTTCACCCAGGGCGAACTTGATAAAAGGATCCCAATTCCTGAACTTCAGGCCTTCATCATCCTGTCCCCAGCGCAGCTTGATCAGCTGCGTCTGTCCGCCAATGGTATTGGCGGAACCATGAAGGATATGAGAAGAGGTGACGCCTCCGCTCAGCTGCCGGTAAATATTGATATCTTCAGGATTGAGGTTGTCGGCGATACGCACTTCAGAGGTGACAGACTGAGCGCCTTCATTGATCGAGAAGGCGGCAATATGAGAGTGCTCGTCGATGATGCCGGGTGTCAGGAATTTACCGGTACCATCGATCACAAGGGCGCCCGCGGCGGAAAGATTTTTACCGACCTGGGCAATCTTGCCTCCTTTCACCAGTACATCTGTATTTTCCAGCCGGCCCTCTTTC
>Ga0207671_10001530_pt1 | contig 26522 bp, 19 predicted proteins | sample KBSC24metaG_FD_184352 | JGI IMG/M metagenome (GOLD analysis project Ga0207671, IMG submission 184352) | Corn rhizosphere microbial communities from Kellogg Biological Station, Michigan, USA - KBS C2-4 metaG (SPAdes) (version 2) | ecosystem: Host-associated > Plants > Roots > Rhizosphere > Soil... | reverse complement strand
CAAGCCATCAGCCCTTCAGCCCTTCAGCACCCTCAGTCGACTAGTACCAGCTGCTCTGCCTCGGCGATGATCTCCTCCGGCGTCGGCGGCTTGAGCAGCAGTTCGGCGATGCGCGCGTGGCCAGGGTCGCCGGCCTCGACGCTGGCGGCCACCGATTCGCGCACGTCATAGCGCGTGGTGCGCAACTGGACGTCGGGGCCGAGCAGGGCCCAGTGCGCCACGCCGGGCTCGTCGCGGTGGTAGGGCAGGCCGACGCTGCCGGGGTTGACGCTGCGGCGGGTGCCGACGAAGCGGTCGAACTGCAGGTGGGTGTGGCCGGTGACCAGCACGTCCTCCTCGATCCCGGCGGTCATCTCGGCGAAGCGCTGCTCGGAAGTGCCCGGGGTGACGGCCTCGTTGTCGCTGCGTGGGGAGCCGTGGCAGAAGCGGACCGGGCCCAGGCCCCGGACGTCCACGACCACGCTGAACGGGAAAGAGCCGACGAAGGCCAGCGAGCCGGTGCCGTGCCGGGCCGGGACCCACTCCTGGCGCGGGTTGGCCGGGGCGGCGGCGCCGGTGGTGATCTGGCGGACGTAGCGCTCGCTGTTGCCGCGGACGCAGACCGCTCGCGGGCCCAGGCTCTTCACGGTCGCGACCGTCGTGTCGGGGTCGACGCCCCAGGTCAGGTCGCCGTTGAAGACGATCAAATCGGCGGTGGCGACGTCGGGTTCGGCGAGCACCGCACGCAGCGCCGGGACGTTGGCGTGCACGTCGGACAGCACCGCGACCCGGTCCACCGGTCCGTAGCGCTTGGCCTGGCCTTCCCACGAAGCGGGACCGTAGAACTCAGAGGACATCGCAGGCCTCCCGGGACGGCGAATGGGCTGTATCCGGGATTCAAATCTAATCGCGGTCCTGATGGTGGGCGAGAAGTGACCGAGCACTGAGACCGGCGCCTGCGCACCGGGGGCGCGAACCGAGGTGCGCGCGGAGGCTCTAGACGGTCTTCCCGATTCTCCCGATCTGCCCGACCAGCTCGGTGAAGGAGGCGATCTCCGGGCCCGGCCAGTCGTCCTCGCGGTCGTGGGCGCTGTTGCCGTTCCAGTCCTCGGCACGGAGCATCAACGGCGTCATGCCTACCGCCGCCGCCCCGGTGAGCTCGCGGGAGCCGCCGTCGCCGACGTAGAGACAGTCGCCGGGGGTCACGCCGAGGCGCTCGCAGACCAGGTGGAAGAACGCCGGGTTCGGCTTCTTCAGGCCCTCCTGGCAGGAGAAGACCGCGGTGTCGAAGTAGGGCGCGACGGCGAAGTGCGGCCAGGCGACGGGGAGTTCGGGCGTGCAGTCGCTCAGCAGGCCGACACGCAGGCCCTGCTGCTTGAGCGCCTGAACGGCCGCGAGGGCGTCGTCGCGGAAGACGAACAACCCGTGCTGCGCCTTCACCCGGGCATCGCAGGACTCGGCCAGGGCCGCGGCGGACGGCTCGGTGCCGCAGCGGCGTGCCAGTTCGCGAAAGGTGTCCGGAAGATCGCCCAACGCTCCGGTGGCACGTTCGGCGAAGGAGGCGTCCAGCGCCTGGCGCCACCGCTCGGCCGGAAGACCGAGCGGTGCGGCGCTGGCCGCCGCGGCCTGGAACCAGACCTCGTCGGAGGCGCTTTTGGTGAGCGTCCCGAAGAAATCGATGACGACCGCGGAGAAGGCCCGGGCCGACACGGATGTGCCCAACACCTAGGGCCGGAAGGGACGCTGGCGCCACGGCGCGCCGGCCGGCCGCAGATCGTCCAGCGCGTTGGTGGTGATCACGGTCGTCAGCGCCATGATGCCGGCGACGGTGAGCGGGTTGTGCAGCTCCCCGGCCAAGATCAGCTTGGTCACCTCGGAACGGTCGGCCCAGACCGTCGCCATGTCGGCTTCCTCGTGCTCGCGCGTGAACTGCTCGCCGTCGGCGTCGCGGACGCCGCGCGCCAGGTACAGGCGGATCGCCTCGTCGGAGCCGCCGGGGGTGGTGAACAGGTCGACCAGCACGCGCCAGTCGTCGGCCTGCTGGTGGGCCTCCTCCCAGAGCTCGCGCTTGGCCGCCTCCAGCGGGTTCTCGCCGGGGTGGTCCAGCAGTCCGGCGGGCAGCTCCCACAGCCGCCAGCCGACCGGGTGCCGGTACTGGCGCACCAGCAGCACGCGGTCCGCCTCGTCCAGGGCCACGACCCCGACCGCGCCGGGGTGCACGACGTAGTCACGGTCGACGACCTGGCCGTCCACCATCTTCACGGTGTCGGTCCGGATGGAGAACACGTGCCCGCGGAACTTCTCCTCCGAGGCCAGGACCGGCCACTTCTCCGGCTCGTCGCGGATCTCCATCACGCTCCCGTGCGGTCTGTTCAGCGGACATCGATGATCAGAGCCTATCGCGAGCGGTGATCCCGGGCGGCGGGGACGGAAAACGCCCCGGCACGGAGGCCGGGGCGCGGTTCCTGTCTGACCTGCTGCGAGACTCGCCGCCGGTTACGCGCCGGGAGCGCCCGCCTCAGCCAGCGACGCGTCCGACGCCGCCTCGGCCGCGACACCCTTGGCCCGCTCGACCGCCGCGGCGATCAGGCCGGCGAACAGCGGGTGCGGGCGGGTCGGGCGCGAGCGCAGTTCGGGGTGCGCCTGCGTGCCGACCAGGAAGGGGTGCGTCTCGCGCGGGAGCTCGACGAACTCCACCAGCCGGCTGTCCGGGGAGGTGCCGGAGAACACCAGGCCGGCCTCCTCCAGGCGGGGGCGGTAGGCGTTGTTCACCTCGTAGCGGTGGCGGTGGCGCTCCTCGATGTAGGGCGCGCCGTCGTACAGCTCGCGCACGATGGAGCCCTCGGCGAGCTTGGCCGGGTACAGGCCCAGGCGCATGGTGCCGCCCAGGTCGCCCTGGCCGGCCACGATGTCGCGCTGGTCGGCCATGGTGGAGATGACCGGGTCCGGGGTGGCCTCGTCGAACTCCGCGGAGTTGGCCGCGGCGATGCCGGCCAGGTGGCGGGCGCTCTCGATGACGATGCACTGCAGGCCCAGGCACAGACCCAGCAGCGGGATCTTGTTCTCGCGGGCGTACTTGACGGTGTTGACCTTGCCCTCGATACCCCGCACGCCGAAGCCGCCGGGCACGCAGATCGCGTCCACGCCGGTCAGGTGCTTGGCCGCGCCCTCGTCGGTGGCGCACTCGTCGGAGGGGACCCAGCGGATGTTCACCCGAGCGGAGTTGGCGAAGCCGCCGGCCCGCAGCGCCTCGCTGACCGACAGGTAGGCGTCCGGCAGGTCGATGTACTTGCCGACCAGGGCCACGGTGACGTCGTGGTCGGGCTGGTGCACCCGGCGCAGCAGGTCGTCCCACTGCGTCCAGTCCACGTCCCGGAACGGCAGGCCCAGGCGGCGCACGACGTAGGCGTCGAGGCCCTCGGTGTGCAGGACCTTGGGGATGTCGTAGATGGACGGCGCGTCCACGGCCGCGGTCACGGCCTCCTCGTCCACGTCGCACATCAGCGAGATCTTGCGCTTGATGACCTGGCTGATCGGCCGATCCGCGCGGCACACGATGGCGTCGGGCTGGATGCCGATGCTGCGCAGCGAGGCCACCGAGTGCTGCGTCGGCTTGGTCTTCATCTCCCCCGACGGGCCGATGTAGGGCACCAGCGACACGTGCAGGAAGAACACGTTGTCCCGCCCGACCTCGTGCCGGATCTGCCGCGCGGCCTCCAGGAACGGCAGCGACTCGATGTCCCCGACGGTCCCGCCGACCTCGGTGATCACGATGTCCACGTCCTCGCCGCCCATGCGCCGGATCCGCGACTTGATCTCATTCGTGATGTGCGGAATGACCTGCACGGTGTCCCCGAGGTACTCCCCCCGCCGCTCCTTGGCGATCACCGCGGAGTACACCTGCCCGGTGGTCACGTTCGCCGAGCCGTGCAGATCGGTGTCCAGGAAGCGCTCGTAGTGGCCGACGTCCAGGTCGGTCTCGGCCCCGTCGTCGGTGACGAACACCTCCCCGTGCTGGAACGGGTTCATGGTGCCCGGATCCACATTCAGGTATGGGTCCAGCTTCTGCATGGTGACCCGCAGCCCCCGGGCCTTGAGCAGGGCGCCCAGCGAGGAGGCGGTGAGGCCCTTGCCCAGGGAGGAGGCGACGCCCCCGGTGACGAACAGGTGCTTGGTCTGATGTGCCAAAGGGGGGCTCCCGCGGATCGCTGCTGGTTACTAAAGGGCGCGCTACTCGACGAGCGAGGAAAGCGGTGGCGATCCGGTGCCGGAGGGGGCGTCGTCCGTGTCGGGGCGGCGGGGCCTGCACCTGTCATCCACGGGAGACCAGGATATCAGCAGTTGCGGGGCCCGGGGCTCACGGGTCGATCATGCCGGACAGGTGTCGGTCGGCCGGCGTTCACGCGGCGGACACCGCGCGAGGGCATATGCGACGGGACGGGAGAGCTTGAGGCGCCATGTCCCTCGGTGGATCCTTCGAACCATAGAGGGGGTTGTGTTCTGGGTCCCTCGCCGCATCCGCGGGCGTAGCCAAGCAGCCCGGGCCGGTGGTGTCCAGCCGGACGAGGCCGGACCACAGCAGGTGCGATTCGGCTTGACGCCACCGGACCGGGCTGCTTCCGTCAGGCGCGGATGTGGCGAGGGACCCAGGACACTGGGCGACCAAAAGCAACACCGCCACCAGACAACACGACCCGGCCCCGTACGGAACGAGGCAGTAAAGCCGAACCGTCGCGGGCCGCAGCATTCAGCCCCGACGCGAGGGGTCCCCCACGCTGTGGAGCCCGCCGGAGGCCCTGCTTTTGACTTTAGGCACCCCTCAAACGCGGCCGCCAGCCGCCCGCCCAAACGCGTGCGCAGTGACTCGGACCGGCGCGCGGTCTTGCCCACGAAAACCGCCAGCCGCCAGCGCGACAAGCAGCCACGGAACCCACGCGCGATCCTGCCCACGAAAACCGCCAGCCGCCAGCGCGACACCCAGGGCGCCACCGAACTGCGCCACCCGCGAGGTCATCCAACCGTGCGCGAAGCCGTAAGAAATGCCTGTAAACCACAGCCCAACCGCGCCTGCCCTCCCCGCCGCGCTTCAGCCCGAATAAGCAGCCAGCACCGCCGCCAACTCCTCCGCCGGCCCCGGCCACAGCGCCTCCCAATCCGGCACGCCGCCGCCCCCGCCGACCCCACCGATACCGAAGCCGCCCTCACTACCCACCCCGCCCCCAACCCCACAAGCCTCCCCAAGCGCCCGCGCCAAAGCCTCCGCATCCCCGGCCGGAATCAGCGGCAGGTACCCCGCCGTCACCTCCGCGACCCCGCCGACGTCCGTCGCCACGATCCGCGGCACCCCCGCGCGCAGCGCCTCCTGCAGCGCCAGCGGCCTGGCCTCCCACGTACTGCACATCACGAACACGTCAGCGGCGCGCAGCAGATCGGCGATGTCGGCCCGATGCCCGAGCAGCGCCACCGGAAGCTCATGCTCGTCGATCGTCCCCTGCAGCGCCGAGCGCTGCCGGCCCTCCCCCGCGATCGCGACCGGCGGCACGCCGTCCGGACCGAACCGGTCCTTCAGCAGAATCAAGGCCTTGAGAAGCGTGGCGTAGTCCTTCTGCGGAGCCAGCCGACCGACCGCGAGGACCAACCGCCGGGTGTCCTCATCCCCGAGCCCGAGCTCACCCCGAAGCTCCCTCCGCACCTCCCCCGACGGCAGCGTCGGCGCCGGCAGCGCAGGCGCCACCACCGGACCGAAGTGCGCATTCTTCGCCCCGCTCCCAGCCACAGCCTCGACCAGATCGTGCGACGCAGCCAGCACCGCATCCGCCCGCTGCGCGATCAGCCGCATCAACAGCTCCCCCGCGCGCGTCGACGGCGCGTTGTGCAGCGTCACCACCGTGCGCTTGCGAGTCGCCAGACACGCCGCGGCGCCGGCGCGCAGACCGTGCGCATGCACGACATCCGCCTGCGCCTGCCGCGCCGCGTGACGGATCGCCGGTATAGCGCCGGTCCCGCTGGCGACCAGCGTGCGAACATCGTGCCCGGCGTCGCGCAGCGCACGCGTAAGGCTGTCGACATGCACACCGATCCCGCCGGTGCTCTCCGGCCGCACCAGCAGGATCCTCAACGCATCGCCGCTCCCCTGGCCGCTCCCCAGACTGCTCGCCGGACTGCTTTCCAGACCACTGCTCGCCGGACCGCTTTCGGGACCGCCGCGCCCCGGACTGCTTTCCAGCCCACTGCTTTCCAGCCCATTGCTTTCCAGCCCACTGCTCGCCGGACCACTGCTCGCCGGACCGCTGCTCGCCGGACTGCTCCCCGGACCGCTGCTCCCCGACCTGCTCCCCCGGCCGCCCGTCGGCCGATTCGGCCGACTAGACCCGCTCATCGAACCACTCACTGCGCAGACCGCCGTCCCCGCCGATTCCGATACTCAATCGGCGCACGCAGCCACTTCCCACAGTCCGTGTCCGGCAACAACCTCTTAGCCGCGACCATCGCCGTAACGACGAACAACGCCACCGTCAGCACCGCCGTCCCAGCCCCGATGATCATGGCCCGGAACGGCCCGGTCGCCCCGAAGAGCTCAGCGAACACCATCCCCACCGGCGCCGCGACAGCCGCCGCGCACGCCGCCACAAGCCCGGCCCGCGCGACACCGACCAGCGCATCGCCTCCAATGCCCCGACGGACCGCGACCAGCAACGCCGCCCCGGCCACCGACATCCCCAGGACATTGCCAAGCCCCAGCGCGATGACCGCGTCCTCGCCCGGAAGCAGCGACACCAGCGTCAGATCCGCGGCCAGGACCGTGAACCACCCCGCGCACACCGCCGTCGCAGCAGCCCGCCCCCGGCCGGCCGCGTACAAGGCCCGGCTGAGATGCGCCAGCAGCCCGTATCCGATCAGCCCGGGCGCGAAGGCGGTCAGCCCCTGCCCCATCATCTCGACGGTGACGCTGCCCCCGGTCCCGTGCCGCGCGGTCAGGAACAACCGCGCCGTCGGCCACGCCGCGGCGGCCAGCACCGAAGCCCCGGCCGCGGAGAAGATCACCACAGCCTGAGTAGTCGCCGCGACGCCGCCCGCATAGCCGCTCCGGTCCCCGGCGGCCCACTTCGCCGACAGATCAGTGAAGGCGCTCGTGGCGACCGGAACCGCGAGCACCGCATAAGGCAGCGAGTAAACGGCCCAGACCAGGTTGAAGACAGTGAGCGTCCCGGTCGAAGCATGCCCGGCGTTGGAGAGCAGCACGATCGTCAGCACCGCGAGCTGCTGCGCGATCAACGTCGCGACCCCCGCGGCACCGAGCGAGCGGGCCCGGCGCGCGACACCTTCGGGAAAACGGAAGGTCGGCCGCAGAGCCAGCTTCGCGCGGCGAACAGCCGGTAAGAGCGACAGCACCAGGATGAGCACGCCCGCCGACGTCCCCAGCGCGAGGACGAGCTCGGGAGCGTGTCGCAGATCCCGCAGGTGAGCGCCCCGCCCCCGATCGAGGAACGCGAAGACCGTGTACGAGGCGATGACCACCAAGCTGGACAGCAGCGGCGCCAGCGCCGGGGCCAGGAACCGGCGATCGGCCTGCAGCGTGGCGCCGAGCACGACTGCCGCGCCATACAGCGGTATCTGCGGCAGGAAGAAGATCAGGAACCGACTGATCTGCTCCGTGTAGTCAGGCCCGTGGCCACTGCCGAGGATGTGCCCCATCGGCCCGGCCAGCGCGACACCGGTCGCCGACAGCGGGATGAGGACCGCGAGCGTCCAGGTCAGCAGTGCCGACACGATCCGGGAAGCACGCGCTCGATCAGCGGGACCGTCGCCACCGCCGGTGAGCGGCCCGGCCAGGAGCGGGACCGCGACGCCGGCCAGGGCACCGCCGGCGGTGATCTCGAAGACGATGTTCGGGAGCTGGTTCGCCGAGTTGTAGGCGTCGGCCAGAGAGCCCGCACCGACGGTGTGGGAGAAGACGAGCCAGCGGCCGAAGCCGACGACGCGGGAGGCGACGGTAGCTATGGCGATGAGGACGGCGGCGCCGAGAAGGCTGGAGGCCCGGCTGGGGCGGCGGGTGCGCGGGGCACCGGGCGTGGCGCCGAACTGCGAGGGCACGGTCGCCCGGCCCGCGGCCTTTGCCTCCGCAGCCTTCGCCGCCTTCGCCTCGACCGAGTTCGCCTCGACCGAGTCCGCCTCCGCCTCCGCGCCCCCCGCCCCGACCGCCTTCGCCGAGCCGTGCTCGATCCGGACGTCGGCCATCTCAGGTATCGCCCCGATTCGGGACGCGGCCCCACTCATCGAGTGCGCGCAACGGCGGGGTGGCGGCGATGACCTTGGTAAAGCTGACCTTCTCGCTGGCGGCCGTCAGAGCAGCAAGGGCAGCGGCCAGACCGACCAGCCCAGGACGTGAGGCGCGCGCGGCCGCGACGACACCGAGCGCGGCGCCGAGGGCGTTGGCGCCGCAGTCGCCGAGCATGGCGCGCTCGCCGAGGTCCTCCGGGAGAAGGGCCGCAGCGGCACCAAGTGCCGCCGCCGTGAGGAGCCCGCTTCGGGATTCGCGCAGCACGCCGCCCGCGGCGCCGATGGCCGCGGCCTTGGTGGCGCGTCCGGGACGGAGGTCGAAGAGGTTGACGACGTTGGCGGCGCCGGCGACGACCAGCCCGGCCAGGACGCGGTCGACCGGATCGCGGCGGAGGGCGACGCCGGCGGCCAGGCCGGTGGCCCCGATGCCGAGGATCTTGACCGCGCCGGTGGTGACCTCGCCGCGCGCCAGAGCGGAGAGGTGGCCGCGGAAGCCCTTGGCGGCGCCGCGTTCGTTGAGATCGTCGTAGAGGCCGACGGCGCCCGCACCAAGGGCCGCGCCGCAGCCGGCGAGACGGAGCGTGCCGGGCAGACCGGGGACGAGCAGCGATGCCGCCGCGATGCCGGCCGCGACGGCCGGGCCTTCGAGGAGGGTGACTTCGCGGCCGCGGTTGTTCTTGCGGATCCAGCGCTCCCGGCCGCCCGGAGGGCGCGCGTTCAGCAGGCGATAGGCGCCGCGCGTCGCCACCGCGCCGACGCCGGCCGCCGCCACGACACCGCCGACGCCACCAACCACTCGCTCGACGCTACCGGCTCGGAGCGCGCGGGCGGCCGAACGACTCGCGGCGGGGCGGTTCGTACTGGTGAACACCTACGGCAACCTACCCGCCGACGTGGCAGACCGGCCAGCACTCCGGGCTGATTCGGCGCCCATCCCACCACCGGCTCCCACCTCAGCGCAGATCCGGCAGCGGCCCGTCGGCCGTCCCGGTGAGCCCGTAGTGCCCGGTCTTGCCGCTCGCCGCCTCGGCGAGCGCGAACACTGTGATGATCCGGCCCGAGGGCTGGTCGGCGCTGTCGGCCGTGGACACGTTCTTCGACACCCAGCCGTCCTTCAGCGCGGCGGCGAGCAGGCCCGGGGAGGCCGCGGAGGAGGCCGGGCCGGCCAGGACCGCGCCGAGCGAGCGGCCGCCGCCGGTCAGATCCTTGAGGAAGCCCAGGTACAGCGTGTCGGCCGCGTCGTTGGCCGCCGAGCCTGACGACGGCGCCGGCGGGGCCAGCACCACCACCAGGTCCGCCGAGGTGGTGCCGGCCGCCTTCACCTCGAGGAAGCCCGCGTCGCTGTAGGCGGTCAGGACGTCCTGCGAGGCCTGGTCCGTTATCTTCTGCTCGCCGACGCCGGAGGTGGTGGCCGGTATGCGGTGCACGACCGCGCCGGCGATGTCGGCCAGGGCGATCACCGGGAAGGGAGTCGGCGAGGATGACGAGGAGGACGGGCTGGGCAGCTGCGCTCCCCCGCGCTCGGCGGCCGGGACCTTCGCGCCGGCCGCGGCGAGCTTGCCGGCCTGGCTGGGGTCCAGGAGCCCGGACTTCAGCGTCACCTCGTCGGTGACCACCGCGCCGGCCTTGCCCAGCAGGTCGGACAGGGCGTCCCCGGCCGAGCCGTCGGCGCCGGGGAGCATCACCACGGCCACCGCGTGCCCGCTGAGCTTGCCGGCCACGGCGTCGGGGCCGAGCGCGGCGATGAGGCTGTCGCGGTCGCGGACCTGCGCGTCGAGCTCGTTCTGCGTGCCGTGCAGCGCCTGGTTCTGGCTGCGCAGGGAGGACAGCTGGTTGTTCAGCTCGTCGTAGGCGACCTTGCTCAGATAGGAGGAGCCGATGACCAGGCCGACGGTGAGGGCGAGGAAGACCGCGACGATGGACACGACGTGGTACCGGAAGTCGATCAAGTGAACAGTCCCCGCAGCCGGATTGGAGGGCCGGGAGCAGCGCCGATGCCTGCCGGGCGCGCGGAGGCCGCCATCGGCAGTGGCTCATTCCACGAGCGCCCTCCGGGCCGTCGTCGCCGCACGTGTCTCCCAGCTCACAGACGAGTCGGTCTCGTCCAACGACAGGTCAAATCAGGTGAAGCCTACGCGCTCGCCCAAGACCACGTGCCTCGGTCCGTCGGCGGCGCTCCTTCTGAGGGCACCGCCGATGTCCTCCTCCGGGCCGCGCCGCCGCTCACCCGGAGAGCTGCGCACGATCGGGGGAGCCGACGGGGCAAAGCTAGAATCGTCCCATATCACACCAAGAGGGCGATGCACCGGTGAACGAGCGAGCTGACCCTGCCCCGGACGGACGGCCGGCCCGGCAGGTCCCGCGCGAGGCGGACACCGCGGAGTGCCTGATCGACCCTCAGGGCCGGGTGACCGGCTGGAACCGGGCGGCGCAGCGTCTGCTCGGCTACCCGGCCGCCGACGTCGTGGGACATCCCGCCGCCGCGTTGCTGGCCGAACCGGCCTCTGCGGCCCAGATACGGCGCGCGGTGGGCTCCGATCCGGAACGCTTGAGCGGTGAGCTCGCGCTCCGGCACCACGACGGCCGCCGCGTGGAGGCCACCGTCGTGGCCCACCGCAACCCTCCGGCATGCGCTCCGGGCACCTGGCGCGTCGTGTGCGCGCTGAGCGGCCGGCAGCCGCGGCGCGCGGACGACGACCTGGCGTACTGGACCTTCGACCAGCTGCCGCGCTGTTCGGTCTCGATCTATGACGCCGACCTCGGGTACCGCCGCTCGAATCAGGCCATGGTGCCGGTCGTCGGTCTGCCGGACGACGCCATCCGGGGCCTGCACATCGAGGACATCACCACGCAGCCGCAGACCGGCGCCCTGGCTGACGGCTTGCGCCGAGCACTCGACAGCGGTGAGCCCGGCCATCTGGAGAGCTTCCAGCGCACCGGGGGCCAGCAACGCGTTCACTCGTGGTCCGTCGACTTCACTCCGCTGAAGGATCCGGACGGCCATGTACGCGGAGCCGCTCTCGTCGCCCACGACACCACCGAGCAGTACTACGCACGCAAGCGCCTGGTCCTGCTCAACGAGGCCGCCAGCCGCATCGGCAGCACGCTGGACCTCGCGCAGACCGCGTCTGAGCTGATGGAGGTCACCGTTCCGGAGCTCGCGGACTTCGCGAGCGTCGACCTGCTCACGGCTATGGAAGGCGACGCCGAAGTGGGCGAGGAGGCTTTGCACGGCACGGTGACGCTGCGGCGCATCGCGCACCGCTTCGCCCCCGGCAGCAGCCCGCGGCTGAAGACCGTGCTCGAGATCGGCGTCGCGGACAGCTACCCGGAGTTCACCCCGCCCGCACGAGCCCTGGCCACCGGGGCGGGCGTCCTGAGCAACGCCGAGGACGCCGAATTCGATCGGTGGATGCGCGCCGACTCCGTCCGCGCCGCCCGGATCCGCGAGCAGGGCTACCACTCGATGATGGCGGTGCCGCTGCGCGCCAGGGGTGCGACGTTGGGGGTGGCGGTGTTCTACCGGCGCAGCCGTCAGGACCGGATGGAACGCTTCGATCACGACGATCTGCTTCTGGCCGAGGAACTGAGCGCCAGGGCCGCCGTGGCGATCGACAACGCCCGCAGATTCATGCGCGAACGCGACACGGCGCTTTCCCTGCAGCGCAGCCTGCTGCCTCAGCGGATGCCCGAGCAAAGCGCCGTCGAGGTGGCCACGCGCTACCTCCCGGCGGGGGCGCGGTCGGGAGTCGGGGGCGACTGGTTCGACGTGATCCCGCTGTCCGGGGCCCGCGTCGCGCTGGTCGTCGGCGACGTCGTCGGCCACGGCATCCACGCCGCGGCGACGATGGGCCGGCTGCGCACCGCGGTGCGCACCCTGGCCGACGTCGACCTGCCTCCCGACGAGTTGCTGACCCACCTGGACGACCTGGTGGTCCACCTGTCCGCCGAGGGCGAGACCAGGGCCGGGCAGGCTGCCGGCGAGGCCGGCGCCACCTGCTGCTACGCCGTGTACGACCCGGTCTCCGGCACCGTGACCCTGGCCAACGCGGGGCATCCGCCCCCGGTGGCCGTCACCCCCGGCGGCGCCGCCACCACACTGCCGGTCCCGGTCGGGCCGCCGCTGGGCCTGGGCAGCCTGCCGTTCGAGGCGGCGGTCGCCGAGCTGCCGGAGCACAGCCTGCTGGCCTTGTACACCGACGGCCTGGTCCAGAACAGGGAGCGCGACATCGGCGAGGGACTGACGCGGCTGTGCGGCCTTCTCAGCCATACGCAGGCGCCGCTGGACGGCATCTGCGACACCGTCCTGGACACCCTGATCGAGGGCCTCCCGCAGGACGACGCAGCCCTCTTGCTCGCACGCACGCGCGTGCTGGACGCCGGGCGCGTGGCGGCGTGGGACGTCCCCTGCGACCCGATCGCGGTCGCGCGAACCCGCAAGGACGCCGCCGAGCGTCTGACCACGTGGGGACTGGAAGACCTGGGCTTCGCCACGGAGCTGATCGTCAGCGAACTCGTCACCAACGCGATCCGCTACGGCGCCGTCCCGATCACCCTGCGCCTGATCCAGGACCGCACCCTCATCTGCGAGGTGTCCGACGGCAGCAGCACCGCCCCGCACCTGCGGCGCGCGCGCATCTTCGACGAAGGCGGCCGGGGCCTGATGCTCGTGGCGCAGATCGCCCAGCGCTGGGGCACCCGCCACACGCCGGCGGGGAAGACGATCTGGGCCGAGCTGAGCCTTGAGCCGCCGCAATGATCGCGTTCTGACAACCGCTCCACACCGCATCACACCACACCGCATCACACCACACCGGGCGAACCAGACCCCTGACGCCCACTCAGAAAAGTCTTCGCGGGCGCGACAACCTTTCGGCGGCCCCGGACCACTTGGTGTCGTCCGGCCAGGTGGCCGGCGTGCATGTCGCAGCGCTGTTGTTCGGTCCGGGGCAGCAGGAGCAGACGACGGCCGAAAGCGACGGCGGAAACCTGATCAGCAAGACGATCGCGTACCGCGCCTCGGGCGGCGTGGCGCTCAGATAGGCGCCCGCTTCGGACCCGGCCCCGCCTGTTCGACAGGGCCGGGTCCGAAGCGGGCCGGGCCCGGGAGCCGGCTTCGTCTCAGGACGCGAACGTGCCGATCAGGATGGAGGTCCACCATGCCGCCTGGGACACCAGACCGGAAGCCAGCGCGCGCCTCAGCAGCGGACGGGGCAGGTCCTGGATTCCGGCGTCGGCGGCGAGGACCGGGAGGCGATCGCGGACCGTCCGGGCATAGACGCCGTTGAGCCCTACGACCAGCACCGCGTAGAGGTTCAGGAGCGTGGCCGCGTTCCCGAACTCCGGGTCCAGAAAGACGCCGGAGACGCCGAGCCCTGCGAAGCCGGCCCAGATCGCGGCGTCGGCATGCGCCGAACGCCGCACCATCCACGCGACCGTGCGCCGCCCGGCGAGCACGGCCAGGCCGCAGGCGTCGACGGCGAGCACGGTACCGAAGCCGACCGCCAGGCTGAGCAGGTGCAGGACCAGGGCGGTGCGGTGGCCGACCGGACCGGTCCGCACGCCGTGGGCCGCGATGATCATCACCGACCAGCCCAGACACACCGCGGTCGCCTGCCACGCCGCGCTGTCGGAGTCGAAGGCGCGCGCGGCCGGCCGCCGTGCGGCGCGCTCGAGGGACAGGGCCGGCTCGGGCACGGCTTTCAGGGAGGTCACGGGAAGATGTTAGGTAAGGCTCAGCTAATTTTCCACTCCGCCGTGAAAGTTCCGCCCGTACGTGAGCCCCGCGTTACCCATCCTTGACAGAGCTCGAACTGTGATGCACCGTCAACCGCCGAGACCCCTAGCCACACCCGCTCACATCCGCCCACCGCGGACAGCGAAGTGTTACCGGTAACATCACGGCGCTGCAGGGGTGCGGCCATCTGCGACCACCCGTCTTGCAGGAGATGAGATGACGCACCATCCCTTGATCCGCAGTACCCCGCGATCGTCCCGCCGGGCCGGCGCCCTGCTGGCCGCCCTGGCCCTGGCCGCCTGCGCCGGCGCCGCGGGGCTGGCGCCGGCCCGGGCCCACGCCGCCACGGCGGCGAACACCCTCGTCGTGAACGCCAACCAGCCGTTCCGCCCGGTCACCCACGTCGCGACCGGGTCGCTCTACGGCCTGGCCACGGCGACCACCCCCGCCGACAATCTCGTCGAACCGATTCGCCCGAACACCTTCGTCCAGATGCCGACCGGAGGCCACCAGCAGGGTTCGGGCGACATCCTGGCGGTCGCGCCGGAAGCGGCGCGGGCCGGCGCGAAGGTCGTGGACCGCCTGTCGGACTACTACGCCGGCTGGCCGTACCAGTTCAGCTGGAACACCTGGTCGACCGTCGTACAGCAGCAGATCCAGAAGGTCCAGGCCTCCGGCATCACCAACCTCGCCTCGTACGCGCTGTGGAACGAGCCGGACAACACCTGGCTGTCCTCCAACGGCACCTTCGAGAGCTTCTGGACCACGACCTACCGGCAGGTCCGGTCGCTGGCCCCGAACACCCCGATCCAGGGCCCGAGCTTCTCGGACAACATCAGCGACATGCAGAACTTCCTGCAGAACGCCGTCGCCACGAACACCGTCCCGGACATCATCGCCTGGCACGAGCTGGAGAACTCCTCGAAGATCGCCGGCGACGTCGCGACGGTCACCACCCTGGAGAAGAACCTGGGCATCAGCCCGCGCCCGATCGCGATCGAGGAGTACGCCGCCCCGTCCGAGGTGGGCGTCCCGGGCACCCTGGCCGGCTACATCGCGAAGTTCGAGCGGCTGGGCGTGCATGACGCGGAGCTGGCGTTCTGGAACCAGTCCGGAGCCCTCGGCGACCTGCTGACCGGCCAAGGAGGCAGCCCGAACGGCGCCTACTGGCTCTACACCTGGTACGGCGCCATGTCCGGGAACATGGTCACCACCGTGCCCCCGTCCTCCAGCGGGCTGGACGGCGCCGCGTCGCTGAGCGCCGACGGCAAGCAGGTCAGCGTCATCTTCGGCGGCGGGAGCGGCTCGGGAGCGGTCACCGTCAACGGGCTGAACACCTCGGTCCTGGGCACCACGGTTCAGGCCACTCTCCAGTACACGCCCTCCCCCGGCCGCACGACCGCGGTCTCGGGCCCCGTCACGATCTCGCAGGGCACGTACACGGTGTCCAACGGATCGATCACGGTCCCGGTGTCGATGACCGCCTCGAACGGATACCACCTGGTCATCACCCCCGGCAGCGGCGGTCCCACCACCCTGGCGGGCACCTACCAGATCAAGAACGTCCACAGCGGCCTGGCGCTGGACACCGCGAACTCGGGCACCGCGCAGGGCACCCTGGCCGTCCAGGCCACCCCGAGCAGCAGCGCGACGCAGTCCTGGACGGTCATCGACGCCGGATCGGGCCTGTACAAGATCCAGGACGGAGCGAGCGGCCTGATGCTCGGCATCACCAACGAGAGCACCTCGGCCGGCGGGACCGCCTTGGTCTGGGGCGACAACGGGACGCCGGACCACCTGTGGCAGTTCGTCTCCGCGGGCAACGGCCAGTACAAGATCTCCAACTACCACAGCGGTCTGGTACTCGGCGTCACGAACGAGAGCACCTCATCGGGTGCGCAGGTGTTGCAGTGGAACGACAACGGCACACCTGATCATCTGTGGGCACTCAGCGCTCGGTGACGAGAGGTCAGGCGGTGACGAAAGCTCCGGCGGTGAACAGCGAGCCGGGTGCTTGATCGCCGAGGCTGGAGTGCGCTGGGATCGACCCCTCGGCGGGGGCCTGTCCGCTCGCGGGACGCGCCCGTGAACGCTGATAAGGCTCCCCGCCAGGGGCAAGACCCCGAACAGAGATTCACTCTAATTAGTGATTCAATGCCGCGGAACCCGGGATGAGATGCCGCCGTGCGCCAAGATCCAGGCATGGCACGCATCGAGGCAGCGGTGACTTCGGGCGGCAGCGTCGTGTACGACGGCCGCGCCGCGAAGATCGCCGGTTTCGGCGACGGGACAGTGAAGCTGCGCTTCGCCGACGGCGACACGCTCAACGTCGCCCTCACCGTATTCGTCCTGAACGCCCGTGTGAGCAAAGAGCCCGACAGCCCGGCGCCGACGGCCCCGTGGGAGCCCGTGGGCCAGCGGGCGCGCCACGTCCGGGGCATACTCACCAGCTACACGAAAGGGCGCAGGGCCGCACTGCACGAACTGGGGCGAGCGCCCGACCGGGGAAACGCGGTCAGTTGAGGCTGTTGACGGCGCGTGCCGCCACGAGTGCGATGGTCACCAGCGACACGCCCGACTGCACCATCATCGTCATCTTCGCCCACGAGGACATCGGCAGGGTGTCCGTCGGCGAGAACGCCGTGGAGTTGGTGAACGAGAGGTAGGCGTAGTCGACGAAGGTCGGCTCCCAACTCGGGGGCGCCTTGGACGGATCCGTCATCTGCGTGAAGAGGAAGTCAGGATACGGATTGCGAGCCGCGGCGCGTGAGAACGGCCCGCCACGGTCGAATTCCCAGTAGATCAGCGCGAAGACCACGACGTTGGTGATCCAGATCGCCAGCCCCGAGCCGAGCAGCGTGACGGCGTCGACGTCCGGCGCTCCCGCCTTGTGATGCAGGATCTCGTTGATCAGCCTGGCTATCGAGGTGAGATTCGCGACCGCGATGGCGATCGTCATGCTCAGCGACATCCACCGCACTATCGGGTGCTCACGCTGGAACCGGACCGGATTGGCGGCCACGAGCCCGACCAGCAGAACGACCTCCAGCGCGGGCAGGAGCAGCTTGGGCTGCAGGGCGTAACGGTCCGGAAGCACCACCTGCATCACGATGGCCAGCACGACCCCGATGGTCACCGGCCACCGCCGCTCACCCGCGGTCTCGCGCAGCCAGGCCGGCAGCTTGCCGATCTCCCAGTGCAGGCCCGGCACGTGCTGGTTGAGGTGCGACAGATGCGCCCCGGCGGCGCGCTGAGCCTCAGGATCCCGGCGATCGTCCATCCGCTGAGAGTACGCGCGGTCGCGGTGACGCGGCCAGTGTCTGAGCTGCTGACAAAAGTGGGCGCGGGGAACAGGCCGCCGTCGACGGCGGCTTTAAGGCGATATCTGATCCAGCACCTCTTCGCGCAGGTCCGAGCGAACGGCGCTGTTCCGCACCGTCTCCCCTATCCCAAGATCGCCGTGACGTGGCCATAATGAAGATTCTTCCCCGATCAGCAGGGAGATCCCGCAGGGCGATGGTTCGCCTTTAACGCCGCGTGGATCAGGGTTATGATTCAGCCGCTAGCGAAGGCTTCTACCACCAGCACGAAGATGTATCCCGATCCCGCAGTAACAGCCTGCCACCCCATACTGCGTCCGCTTTCCGGCTCTACGAGGTGAACCAGGAATGCGCGCTGACGTTGATATTCATTGGCAGCAACGCACGCTCGACGGACCGGCTGCGAACAATTGTGCGCGGGCCGTGTCGATGTGCGGACCATCTCAAAGTCTTGTTGAGAACTTATCCCAGTTGAGCAGCGATCGGGCCTGAGCGCCCGCCGCGTCGTTGCCCACCGATCAGTACCTTTCGAGGGGATGCTCGCTGCGCCCACGATCCGGATGAAGCGCCTCACCATGCCCTGGATCACGCCGCCTTCGATCGGCGGCGGGTTCAGCGTCGAGGTGGCCCGCACCGGCCTGCGAGCATAAGCAGTACTAGGGGGAAATAATGCCTGAGTCCGCCCAACCTCATAGAAGCCGACGCGTGGTCGGCAGACGATACCTCTTGCGCCGACTCCTCGGCAGCGGGGGCATGGGGCAGGTCTGGCTCGCCCACGACGAGGCATCGGGCAACGACGTCGCCCTCAAGGAGATGCGCCTCGACACGATGAGCGGCGAGGCCGACAGAAGATCGCATCTGAGCAGGGCGTGGTTGGAGGCGCTGCACGGGCTGTCGGTGGCCAAGAGCTCGAACATCGTCAAGATCCTGGACGTCTTCGAGGAGGACGGCCGCCCCTGGATCGTCATGGAACTCGTCATCGGAAAGACGCTGGCGCAGGCGGTGGCGCAGTACGGACCGCTCCCACCGGTCCAGGTCGCGCACATCGGCAAGAAGGTGCTGTTGGCGCTGACCGCCTGCCACGTGAAGGAGATCGTCCACCGCGACGTCAAACCCTCCAACATCCTGCTCGCCGACGACGGCCGGGTGTTGCTCACCGACTTCGGCATCGCCGCCGGCGGGGACCACCACGACGTCACCGTGGGGACCCTGACCCCGAACGGGATCGCAGTCGGCACTCCGGAATACATGGCGCCCGAGCGCCTGAAAGGGCTCCCCGCGACCGCCGCCTCCGACCTGTTCTCCCTTGGCGCGACCTTGTACTTCGCGGTCGAGGGCCACTCGCCGTTCCGACGCGACAGCTTCGTGGCGAGTTCAGCGGCGGTGTTGTTCGACCCCGTCGGTAAACTCCAGCGCGGTCGGGCGTTCGCACAGCTGCTGCCCGGTCTGCTGGAGAAGGACCCGGCCGACAGGACACAGACCGCGCATGCCTATGACCAGTTGACGCGCATCATCGCCTTCAACGGGGCGATCCCCTTCAACGCGGACGTACCACCGGGCGCCGGTCCGGCGGTGATGACCGCTCCCGTTCACCCGCCCTACAGCACCGACTCACAGCCCGCCGCACCGGCACCCGGCCACTCGCCTGCCTCCAGTGCACACCGGTCACGACCCGCCAAGCCGAGGCGCGCCCCCGTCGCCGCAGTAGCGACAGTACGTACAGGACGTACAGGTCCAGCCGTGGTGAAGCGCAAGGGGCGGGCCGGGGGCCATCCGAAGCTGGTGTGGGACCCGGCCGGGCAGGACCGCAGGCTCGCCAGCACCACCCAGGAGCTGCGCGTCGGCCGCTACACGCTGGCCGGCGAGCTGCTGGCCGACCGGCAGGTCCCCGAGGACGTGCGCGACTACCGCTACCTGATCCTGGCCCAGATCGCCGCCTCCAACGGCGTGGACGCCGCCTGGCTGGCCGAACAGCCCGACAGCCCCGAGGGGGCACTGTTGCGGCTGCGCGCAAGCGTCATCAGGGCCCTGAAAGCACACCGCGCGAACCATCCCCGCGCCGACGAGCTGATCGGACTGGCCCAGACGCTTTGCTTGGAGACCGCCGAGCGGTTTCCGCAGGACCCGCTGCCGTGGATCGCCCTGCTCCACCTGGCCCCGGCCGCGCCGGACCACGTTCCGGGCCCGCCGGGGCTGCCGATCGACGGCCCGTGGCAGATCATGGGCGAGTTGTGGCGGCGTGATCCGTGGAACCGCGAGGCGCACCACCGTCTGCTGGCCGCAGTTGGGCCCAAGAGCGGCGGATCGGTGTCCGCGATGTCCGGAGTCGCGCACTGGATCGCCAGCCAGGCGCCGAGCGGGTCGGCCCTGCTCGTGCTGCGACTGGTGGCCTTCATCGAGGCGTTCCGCCAGCAACTGGAACGCGACAACATCAACACGATCCTGCTGAAGTACCGGAACTGGTCGACCGCGTACGCGGAACAGGAGATAGAACGCTGCTACACGCAGTGGTTCGCCCCGACCGGTGGAAGCGGAGCGCTGCTGCCTGACCTGCACTACCTGGCGCACGCATTGTGGGCCGGTTTGCAGTGGCAGCCGGCCACCCACGTCTTCGACGCCATCGGCCCCTACGCGCTGACCACGCCGTGGTCGCTGCACGGCGCCCCGGAGCACGCACTCGTCACGGCGCGGCAGCAATGCATGTCAGAGCTCTGAACTCGCCCTCTACACTTCCTCGCCCCTTCGAGCGCGGCGTACGAGGGCGACACCCGCTTAGCGGGCCACGCACCCCACCTACGAAAACCAACTCCGCAGCCAGTTGACGGACGAGTTCCGTCGGTGGTGCTGTGCCGTCGCGACGCGGGGCGTGACGTGTCAGGGCTGGAATTCATGGGGCTGTCGTCGCGCGCGGTCATCGTCTGGAGTGGCTGAAAGCGACACCCGCCCCGTCCCGGATCAGGTGTCGAGGAACTCGGGCACGAAGATGTCCTTGCTGGTCAACAACCGCTTCGACAACCCCTGCTCGTAGTGGTACCGCAGGAACGTGTCGATGGCCTTGAGATTCGCGCTTACCCCGTAAGGCCACCAGTCCTCGCCGAGTAGCCGCCGGTTGTCTTCGAACAGTTGGCTGAACCACGGCGTGACCAGGCTCATGTGCTGCTTCACCGCGTCGTTCCGGTAACTGCGCTCGGCGAGGTCCTTCGAGTCCTCGAACGCCGCATAGACCGCCCGCAACACCTTGGTCAGCGAAGTCAGTTCCCTGCGAACGGCGACAATGTGCATCGGCGGGAAGATCCCCGTGCGCCGGTAGTAGTCACGCTCCACGGCCTCGTAGTTCGGGAACAGACGCGCGATCGACGGCGCCGATCCGTCCAGCAGCCCTCGCGGCACGTCGACCGAGATCAGAGCGTCGATCTCGCCGGATTCGAGCATCGCCCCCAGAGCCTGCCCCGGACCGGCGTGCCGCACCTGGACGCCGGCGGGTAGCGGCTGCGGGATCCATTCGAGGGAAGGGAGCGAGAAGTTGGTGCCGCCGATGACCCAGCTGCACTCGTCGGGCCGCACGCCGTACTCGTCGGCCAGGATGCCCTTGGGCCACACGCCTGCATCGTGACCGTAGAGCGCGAACTCCCCGATGGTCTTGCCGGCCAGGTCCTGCGGCTTCTCGATCCCGGCAGCGGTGTTCACGTAGATCGCCGAGTGCCGGAAGTTGCGGTTCAGGAAGATCGGCAACGCCAGGAACGGCGCGTCGCGCGGGGTGTCCGCAGAGTCCATCATCCGCAGGAAGTACGTCAGGCCGAGTTCGGATATATCGAAATCGCCCTCGACCATGCGTTGGAAGATGTCGGTGACTGTCGGCGCGGTCTGGAAGGCGGCGTCTACGCCGGCGACGGTGACGCGGCCGTCGAACAGCGCCGCGGTGTGCTCATAGGTGTAGGAGGCGATGGTCAGCCGTTGGTTCATGGCCCAGTTCCCCTCGTTCCGTGAATGACCTTTCACTTTACGATGAACCCGGCGATCCCGTACTGTCAAGGTGAATGATCGTTCACGGTGAAGGAGCCCCGCCATGCCGCGCATCACCATCGAGCGCCGTGAAGCCAACCGCGCCCGCATCATCGCTGCGGCCCGGCGCTGTTTCGCCCGCGACGGCTTCCATCAGACCTCGATGCCCGACATAGCCGTCGAGGCAGGAGTCTCCGCCGGCGCGCCGTACCGCTACTTCGCCAGCAAGGAGGAAATCATTCTCGCCATCGCCGGCGACGCCTTCCGGCTGATCTTCGAGCCGGTCCAGCAGCTGGCGGCGGCCAGCGACGCACCAACGGCCGCCGATCTGCTGGCTGCCGCGCTCCAGGCACTGAGCGCCGAAACGGTCACCGGAGCGGCGGGAGAACAGGTTGTGGTGGAGGAACTACTGCGGTGCGCCGTGCAGACCTGGTCGGAGATGCTGCGCGACGACACCGTGCGCACCCACGCCAACGAGGGCTTCGAAGGCGTACGCTGCAGCATCGCCGACGCGCTACGCCGCGGTCAGGCGGCTGGGGCGGTACCGAAGAACACGGACCCCGAACGCGGCGCGCGAGTGCTGATGGGCCTGCTGCACGGATTCCTGCTCCAGCGCGTGGCGTTCGGCCTGCCTGACCCGGCCGGCTTTGACGAGGACACCCGCACGCTGTTCGAGGGGCCGCGCTGATCGGGTGACCGCCGCGGTTCTACACCTGAGCAAATCATGGCAGTACGGAAACAAATCCGGGATAAGACACCAGCCCCGCCAGGGGCACTACCGACTTACGCCCAGCGGACGCCGAGCCGCACAAATAGCGATCACTGAGGCTTTCCCGGTAACTGGCTGTCAAGCTGTGTGAGTTGCTGGGATGAGTCGGTCGTGTTCGTGGCTGACAGGACAAGTGCGGCGGCGACGATGCGACCGAATCACCTATCTTGCTCGCCGCTCATCCACGTGTTCGTGGTGACCTATTCCGCGGAGCGGCCGATCATGCGTGTGTCACAAGGAGGGTTGACGCAGCGCGTGGGCAATGCCTTCGGCAACGTCGGCCGGGACGTCGTCGCGTCGCTCAAAGCGGTGGTCGGTGCGGATCGAGCCGGCTTTGATCGAGTGTTTGTTGAGATGCAGCAGTGTCGGTGCCACCAGTGCCCCGCCGACGACCGTGCCGTAATCGTTGTCACAGCAGCAGAATGCGACCTCGGCGGTGAGGCCACCCCCGACCCACAGAGGACCCTCACTCCAGACCGCATTGGCCTGCAACGTCCCACCGACACAGACGAGGCGGCCCTCGTAGTTGGTGAGCAGACCACGCACGATCAGGTTACCGGTCACTACAAGCGTGACAGCCTCGTAGTCACCGACTATTTCAACATCTCCGTGATGGATCAGCTCCCCCCGGTTGGTCTTCACGGCCTTCGCGCGGGGCTTCGCGTCGCTGGCCCGGTTGACGACCGCTACCGCGGCCCCGATCAGGTCATTGTCGTTCTGCTCGGCGAGTTGCTTGAGGAAGTCCCTGCACTTGCCTCCCTGGCGCTCGACGAAGAACCCCTCGACCGCGTCATGCAATCGTGTACGCGTCCAGGGCGGAAGATCGGCGCCGACTTCCGCCAGCGCCATCTGCACGCGGTCCAAACGGAGATCATCGCCGCGCCGTGGAGGCGCCGGCGTACAGCCATGTGCGCGCATCAGCTCGATCAGCAACGGCACCGCACGTTGGCCATGCTGCCAGGAACGCGCGACACCGATCGGAGTCCGCAGTGTGATCGGGTCGGGCACGTCCGGTGCGATGCCGCGGTCGACGAGCATCTTGATCACGTCGTTCGCGCCGAATTCGGCGGCGTTGTGGATCAGCATCCCGGGGTAGTTGGCCCGATGGTGTTCGAGCGGGACACCATAGGAAAGCAGCAGCGCGAGCGGCTCGCGATCCGCACAGATCGCCGCGGCCTGTGCAGCGTCACGATGACCAGGGCCGATCGGGGCGGTCCAGTCAGCGCCGTCAGCCAGAGCAACGCGCATCCTTTCCAGCGCTGCCGCGTCTTGCTCGGTGTCGCGATAGTCGGGGTGAGACGAGTAGGCGCTGATCGCCGCGAACAGGTCCCGGGTCGCCCGCGTCGTGACGGAATCGGACTGACTCACCAACCTTGGCTCCCGCACGTGACGTGAAACTTCCAGTACATGTCGGGATGGTATCCACTGCCATCAACCTGATGCGCAGCCTGGTTTGAGTTCCTCCCGGCTGCGAGAACATGTTCTACCAGGGGCTTCGCCCGTCCGCGGCGCCAGGGGCGCGGACAGCGGACGCCTCATCAGATTCAGAATGGGTTGACTGGGCCCTTCCCAGTAACCGGCGGTAGCCAACGTAACGGGGCAGAGCTCGTTCCCCGAGTTGTCGCCAACCTGTCGTTGGCGACATGTCTGTGAGATGTCGGCTACCGAGTCGCAGCCCGGCGCAGGCGCTCCTCAGCTTCCGCAGGTGTCAGCGTGTCGAAGCCGTCCAGGAGGAACTTCTTGGCATTGAACGAGCGGATCCACAGTCCCGCCGCCCACGTCTCCTGGAGTTCTTCATCAGAGAAGCGTCGGCCGCGGGCCTGTTGGTAGGCGTCAACGAAGTCCGCGCTTTGCCTCACGGTCGCTCCGGCGCAGCCGACGCCGGCAGGCCACATCGCCGCCGCCACCCCAACGATCACGGTCTCGAGCGCGGCGACGACGCTGTCCCAGTCGTGGACCGCCCAAGGCTTGCCGTCGCAGAAGTCCAGGTTGTGTGATTCCCAGTCGCAGTGTCCGATGACCGGGGTGGCAGCTCGCGCCATGGCCAGACGTTCCCGAGCGGCCTGGCCGAAGAGGTCCAGCCAAGCCGTGTCCGGCAGGTTGTTCAAGTCGGCGTCGCGATCGTCCGGCGGCGGCCACACGCCCGCGAACGGATGGTCCCAGTTGATCCAAGCCGGCGGCGGAGCGAGGTCGGGCACCTGGTCCGGCTTGGGGGCCAGAGTGATGAACCGGGCAAGGAGTCCGGCGAACGCCCGCGCCCGATCCGGTCCCTCGCCAGGCGGGTAGGGCAAGCCGCCAGGGACGAGAGTCTCAGCGTTGACCGCGAACGGGGTGCCATCCAAGGGAGCCGGTCCTGCGAGGGGCTCGGGGCAAGGGAACCCGGCGTGCCACAGATGCCGCTGAACTGCGGTGCACCCTGCCTGTCGGGCTTCGGCTGGCCGGATCTTGACCACGACCTCCCTGCCGTTAACCAGACGCAAGCCCAGCACCTTGGCGAGATTTCCCTTGGCGAACAGCGTTTCCGCCGAGACGCTACCAAGATGCCGCTCGCACCAGGCAGCAAGATTCCGAGCCTCGATTTCAATACCCACCGTGACCCACCATGTTCCCGCACATTCGTTTCCAGCAGCATAGGGACGGGTGGTCGTCGAAGCAGTAGCAACCCACAGATCGGTTGACCGTGAACTGACAACACATCAGTGGGGATCGGCCGATCATCCCAGGATTCCTAGCGACCTGGGCCTTGCTGGAGCTTGCGCTTTTGTCAGCGCAGGGGTGGGGCGAGCCGGTTGGTGAAGTTGCCCCAGGCATGGGCTCCGAACGCAGTGTCGGCCGCGATGTTCAAGACCCGGTTGGATACGGCTGCGGGTCCGCCGATGATGGCGATGTCGCTGAGGTGTCCGGCGTGCAGGATGGTGTTTTCGGCTGGGGACAGGCCGCCGGGGCCGGCCAGCAGCAGTGGTGCGTCTTGGGAGCCGGCCAGGGCTCCGCCGGACATGGCGTCGGGGAAGTTGGTTCCGGTGGTGATGGCGGCCATGGTGTAGCGGCCGGGTGCGCCGTTGCCGTACAGGGCGGAGGCGGCGACTTTGGCGGCGGTGTCATAGCGGTCCGAGCCGACGAGCGTGGTCCAGGTCCGCCAGGGCACGGCCGAGCGCAAAGCAGCCGCCGCAGGGCCGCCGACAGCGTAGAGCATTCCGCCGTGGGTGTTCAGGTAGGCCAAGGTGGCCAGGGGCATCTTGTTGCCATCGGCCAGCAGAACGACTCCGCCATTCTGGGGGTCGGAGCCGGAGTAGTAGCCGGAGCTGCCGAGGTTGTAGCGTTCCTGGCCGGCGGCGGTGCCCGCGGTGAGCGCGTCGGGGAAGTCGGTGCCGGTGGCCAACAGCACCGATCTGGGCGTGCTGGAGACCGCGTTGGCGATGGCCACGGCGGTGTCGTAGCGGTCGGCGCCGCCTATCCGGACCGGGGTGTAGCCGAGCCGCTGCACCTGATCGGCGACGGCAGGGCTGAGCGCCGCCGGTCCGCCCAGTAGATACACCGTGGCTCCGGGGCTCAGGAGCCGCGTCAGTTCCAGGCTCACGGCGTGGTCGAGTGCGGTGCTGTGAGTGAGGAGCAGTGGGCCGTCCTTCTGGATGGCCAGGGGAGTCCCGGCCAGGGCGTCGGGATAGAGATCGTCACGGGTCAGGACCGCAACCACGGCGCGACGTCCCGATGTGCCTCGGGTGTCGAAGGCCCACTGGGAGGCGTTGATCGCGGTCGCGATGCGGTCGGCGCCGCCGATCCGGTCGGCTATCGGGCGCGCTGGAATGTTCGAGGAGCCGTTCGCCCAGTCCATGAAGGCGATCGGTCCAGAGCCGGCCGCCGGTTCGGAGACGATCTTCTCAGGCGTCGGATACGGTATGTGGGCGAAGATTTCGACCTCGTTGGAAGCCTGGTTCCCCTCGCCCTCCTGATATGCGAAAGCGATGTCGCCAGACGGTCCGAATACTGTGGGGCCTTGATTATGGATTTCCTGCGCGTTGTAGTAGTACCAGTCCACTTCATTTCCGCTCCCGCCGAATCCCCTGACGCCCACGGATACCTGGCGAAGCATCGCTGACACTGTCGCAATGCGCGATCCGTCGGACGAGATGGCGGAATCGAGGCTTTCAGAGATGGTCACGACCTGAGGCCCTTCACCGGGGCGGAGAGCAAACAGGGTCGTCAGCGCGTACATACCCATGTCGTATATACAGCGTTGCTTGTAGAAGAGCACGTTGTGGCTGGTGACCTGGACAACCCCCTCGATGTAGCACGAACCTCCAGGAGGGTCGACTAGTTGTTTTGGTGGGGTGCTGCCGTTTGCGGGGATGGTCTGGATGCCGTCGGCGGAGTACAGGATTTGTGTTCCGTCGGGGGTCCAGGCGATCGGGCTGTGGTTGTTGACGGTGTTGGTGAT
>Ga0207671_10001527_pt1 | contig 26553 bp, 24 predicted proteins | sample KBSC24metaG_FD_184352 | JGI IMG/M metagenome (GOLD analysis project Ga0207671, IMG submission 184352) | Corn rhizosphere microbial communities from Kellogg Biological Station, Michigan, USA - KBS C2-4 metaG (SPAdes) (version 2) | ecosystem: Host-associated > Plants > Roots > Rhizosphere > Soil... | reverse complement strand
AGCTTTGCGAGATTGAATCGACCACGTATTTCGAGGGTGAGGTCGGGGATTTTCTTGCGGAGTTTCTGGCGGGCCGGGGCTGGACGGTGGAGAAGACGCCGGTGCCTCAGCCGGAAGAGAGCGCAGGGAAGGGGCCGCGCTGGAACGTGTATGCGGGATCGGCCGGAGAGACGCCGGACCTGGTGTTCTCGACGCACATGGACACCGTGCCTCCGTACATTCCTCTTCGCGAAGATGCGGAGTTTATCTACGGCAGAGGTGTTTGCGATGCGAAGGGAATTATCGCAACACAGGTTGCGGCTGCCGAGGCGTTGCGGGCGGAGGGGCTTCGAATCGGGTTGTTGTTTGTGTCCGGGGAGGAGCGGGATTCTGCCGGGGCGAAGGTGGCGAATGAGTCGCCGAAGGGGAGCAGGTTTCTGATCAACGGCGAGCCGACGGACAATCGGCTGGCGCTGGCTTCGAAGGGGGCGCTGCGGGCGGTTTTTCGGGCATCAGGAAAGATGGCGCATTCGGCGTATCCGGAGCTTGGAGACAGCGCGGTTCACAAGCTGGTTGAGGTACTGGGGCGGTTGCTCAGACTGGATTTGCCGGTGACGGAAGATGTTGGGCCGAGCACGCTGAACATCGGACAGGTGCATGGCGGACACGCTCCGAATGTGATTGCCGATAAGGCCGAGGCGCAGGTGCTGGTGCGGCTGGTGGGCGATTCGGACTCGGTGCGCCGGGCACTGGTGGAAGCGGCAGGCGATCTTGCGGAGGTTGATTTCACGCTGGAGATTCCCTTTGTACGCCTGCGCGCGGTTGCGGGATTGCCTACAATGATTGCGAAGTTCACGACGGATATCCCTCAGCTTTCAAACTGGGGCGAGCCGCTGCTGCTGGGGCCAGGATCGATTCATGTAGCGCATACGCCGCACGAGAGGGTCGCTAAAGAAGAGCTTCTCGAGGCAGTAGATTTGTATATCCGAGTTGCGAAGCAGTTGCTGGCCTGACGCTACGCGATTGCGTAGAGCGGGCCGCATCCAATGTTCAAAATCCCCCAAGGAGACGATGATGAGCACTTCTATTTACGAAATTCCTGTGAGCAAGATTACGGGCGACAATGCATCCCTGGCTGAATTCAAGGGCAAGGTAGTGCTGGTTGTGAATGTAGCGTCGAAGTGTGGACTGACGCCGCAGTATGAGGGGCTGGAGAATCTCTACGAGCAGTTCAAGGGTCAGGGACTGGTTGTGGCTGGATTTCCAGCGAACAACTTCAAGAGCCAGGAGCCTGGAACGAATGAAGAGATCCAGAGCTTTTGCACGACGAACTACGGCGTGAAGTTTCCGATGTTCAGCAAGATCTCTGTGGCCGGGGATGACAAACATCCTCTATACAAGCTGCTGACGACTGCGCAGCCGAAGGCAATCAGCGTAGCGGAGGTTCCGTTTCGCGAGAAGTTGAAGGGATACGGGATTGAGACGAATGCCGACCCCGAGGTGTTGTGGAACTTTGAGAAGTTTGTGGTTGGACGAAATGGCGAGGTGGTGAAGCGGTTTTCGCCCGACACGCTGCCGGATGCGCCGGAACTGGTGGCGGCGATTGAAGAGGAGTTGGCGAAGTGAGGTTGGACGGACTTTGAACTGGGAACTAGTTCCGGTCAGACGTCCGATGATGAAAGGCAACTGCAACTGCAGGTCCCTCCGCTTCGGTTGATTGAAAAAACCGGAAGGCTTCATGCTGATCGGCATCGAGGAGGTGGGCAACTCGTTGCGGTTCGAGCAGCTGGTGGCGGCTTGGTCACCAGCTGTGGATCGGCGACGCGGCTTAAATCCGGGCTAGCTATGTGCGCCGCTGGGCGACCCCGGCCCCTTCAACACCAACTCCTCCTGATCGGCCGCAACCACCTTCTCATAGAACTCCCGCACCTGCTCGTAATCCTTCGCATCCAGCAGCGTAAAACCGCGTGCCAGAACACGTGCATCCGTAATAGAGTCGCCCGCCACCTTCGTCCGAAGTTGGTACGCGGCATTCTCTTCCCATCGAAGATTCGCGTCCTGCGGATTCTCCTTCAACGTATAGCCTGCTGGAAGCGCATAGGTGATCTGTTCCTGCTCCTGCGCTGGATACCGCATATCGATGGGCATTTCGCGTATCTTGTCTGCCGGAAACGGGTTCTTTTCTTGCGCTTCAAAAAGCAGGCGTGGAATTACGAGTTGCCCCTCGGAGTTCTTCGCGAGCGTCCCCGAAACGTTGATGATTGCGAGCAGTTGTTTGCTTGAATCATCGAGATAGACTACGTGATCAACCTCGGTCTTCAGCCCTTGCGGAGTCTGCGACGCAATCGCCTGATTCAATTCTTCTTTCACCGCCTCTGCGCCCGACTTGGTCCCGAGCTGCCGTAGTTCAATCGCTCTCTGCCCGATGAAGGCAACCTTCACTGTCCCGGACACACTTCCCTGCGGCGTCAAATTCAGTGAGCCCACGTGATAGATGCTGTTGTCCGTGTTCTTCTGCAGAGGCGTGATAAACGTCTCCACCTTGTTGCTTGCATCCAGCTTCACTCCTCCGGCCCCCGCATGCGCCCAATGCAGAGTTCCAAAAGGCGCCATCTTCGTGCCGGGATCGACGAAGATCTCATTGCCATCTACATTCAGCACCACCAGGGCCGTGTCGAGCTGAAGGTTATCCATATATTGCGAGGAGAATGTGCGAACGCTGCGGCTCGCAATGCGAACTGCATGTGCCTCGATTCCCGCCACGCGAACTAAAGCGAGATAAAGATAAGCGATCTCATTACTGGAACCCTTCTTGTTGACGAGAACCGTCTCCACCTTGCCGCGCGGAATGAACCCGGTGCCGGTCAGAGGCGCGCCATCCAGGCTTCCATCCAGGTTGTCCATTTTCTGCACGAGTGCATAGAGCTTCTTCGCCTTATCCAGAGCTAAGTCTGACGGACTGATTGTCTCCTTGACGGCGTTCTGAAGGGCCGATGTCTTTTCCGTGTAGCCGTTCACAGCCTTGTTCCAATACGACATCTGCTTCTGCCAGTAGTCCTTCACGTCGGGCGTGTAGGTATAGAAAAAATCGACGCCATAGCTTGAACTGTTGATCGGCGGTGCCCAGGGCTCCATCGCGATGGGAGGCACATCGGACAACTCGACCATATAGTTGCCCATCGCATCCCGGGTGACGGTCTTGCCGGTAGGCAGATTCGGCCTGAGCTCGATGTCGGTGAGAATGTTGTCCTGCGGATCCTTCAAGGCGCTGTCCGTAAGTCCCGAGCCCTTTTGCGCCGCAGGTTCAAACTGGCTGGACGGCTTGAAGACAAAACGCTCTCTGTGGATGAAATAGGGGGTTTGCAATTGCCAGTTCGGAGCCGTGAGGTAGCGGTCGTAGCGAACTTGATAGCGATATTCAATGACGCTGCCTACCTCGACACCGGGCATGGTGAATGTAGTCTCCGTACCCCGCGACCCCTTCGCCGCTTTCAGCAATTCAGCAGTCTTGCCCATTAGCGGGACCACCGTCCCGTCCGGGTGAACCACCCGCCCCTCAAGCACCCCGATCTCCGCTTTTCCCACGTAAGAATCCGTGTCCCAGGGTGCATCTTCGCCCAGATGAGCCGCACTGGGCAGCGACCAATGAGCCGAATTGGAAGGACCAATCGAGCCTTGGGTAGAACCGCCTCCAAATCCTCCGCTCATCCTGCTCGAATTAGTGCCGTGCGCGTTGTAGACGAAAGTCTTTGGGAAATCGACCTGCACCACAGCGGCAGATTTCCCTTCCTCCGTCAAAACTTTGATCCGCGCATAAACCGTCCGAAAGGCGTGCGGATCATCCGTCGTCTCTTCGCGGTAGAGATACACAGCCGCGGCACCCGGCGCCGCCGGATCAGAAGTCATGTTCAGCTCTTCTTTTGGAATGGGCTGAAACTGTGCCCGCGACACGAGAGGTGCCAGTCCAGCAACACACAACATTCCAACGCTCACAACGAGATGAGAACGCATTCCAGAAATCTCCAGGTAATCTGCTCTAGAAGTCGGAACTGCGCGCCATAAAGATTTGGCAGCCCGAAAAATTCGAGAATTTACCTGCGCAGAATTCTAGCTCTTTCGCTCGGACCCAGACCGCGGGCCGCATCACACTTCTGCGGTACCCTGAAGCAAGTCCTTGGAGGAGATTGCCAGAAAATGCCAGCAGAGACTTCCCCTTCCATCTGCCGCCTGGTTCGTGCCGGTCAGGATTTCGTTGGCAAGCAGGGCCTCACCTACTCACCTGCCATCTCCGCTGAGTCGGTCGGCGCACACGCCATCCATATGCAGCTCGTCACCATCCCTCCCAACGGCAGAGCCAAAGCACACAAACACGCGTCCCACGAAACCGCAATCTACGCGCTCAGCGGAGTCTCCTGCATGTGGTACGGAGAAAATTTTGAGCAGCACATGCAAATCAATCCGGGCGATTTCGTCTACATTCCTGCCGACATGCCCCACCTGCCCTACAACCCCAGCGCGACCGAAACTTGCATCGCCCTCATCGCTCGAACCGACCCCAACGAACAAGAGAGCGTCGTCCTGCTGCCCCACTTGGATGGCAAGGTCGCGACCCTCGCAGAGCAGTAATAGGGGGGCGGCTACTTCGCCACGACCTTCGGCGGATCCGTCAGATACTCATCGCCCGCCCGCGCCACGATCTGCGACCTGCGATCCATCAGCAGCTTCCATTCCCTGTTCAATTCGATAAACAGCTGCTTCTCCGCCGCCGACATCTCGCCATCGCCGACAGCCTTCTTCAGCTCTTCAAGTTCCGCCTGCACCTTCGGAATCGCGCGATCGATCAACACTGGATGAATGTTCGCCGTTTTTGTCTTGCCCGCAGCAATCGCATTGCGATTGTTCTCGCCCCATGCAGGCAGCATCCCGACGTGCCCCAGCTCAACTTTCACGCCCGCAGGCCCGTAATCGTTCCGCACCGCCGAAAACAGCCCGATCATCGAGTCGCGCGCGTCCCCATCCTTATCCGGCATCAACCCATCCACATAGTTGCGCGACTGATTCGAGAGAAAATTTCCCAACGAGTAGAAGATGACACCCATCCGCCCGTCCAGCGTCGTATACGTCTCGATCGGCTGAAGCACATGCGGATGGTGCCCCACGATCACCGACGCGCCAGCATCGAGCATCCTGTGCGCCATGGCCACGTCTTCCGGCCGCGGCGCTGTCGCGTACTCGGTTCCCCAATGGACCGAAATCACCAGCAGATCGCATCGAGCCTTCGCCGCCTTCACCGCTTCCAGAACCCTTGCTTCGTCGGCGCCCGGAGCGCCACCGCTCTCTCCCGGATATGGAAAGAAGTTCACATGCGGCTGGTCATCCTTGTCCGGATTGCGGTTCCCATTCAGCCAGCGGGTCATCCCCAGCCAACCCACCTTGATTCCATTCGCCTCAACCACGCTTGGCTGCCACGTCTGCCCAGCCGAATCGCCCGACCCCACGAACTGCAGCCCGACCTCCTTCAGATGTTCGCGAGTCTCCGCAAACCCCGCCCATCCCTGGTCCATCACGTGATTGTTCGCAAATGAGACAATCTTGATCCCGTTAGCCTTCAGCGCCTCAGGCAGCTCCGGTGGCGCGTCGAACATGAACGGCTTCGACCCCTTCGAGTGAGCCGGAGCCACAGGCGTTTCCATGTTCACAAAACCAAAATCAGCGCCCTTGAAAACGTCATTGACCTCGGAAAACAACGATCCCCAGCCCTCAACCCCTCCGCCGGCCGCATCCGCCGCCGCTCGAACCGGTTCGTGGGGAATCACGTCCCCCGCCACCGCAAAGGTCACTTTTGCCAGTTCATGGGGATAGGGTATCGGCGCCGCTGCCCGGCGAAGATGCTCGCTCACCCGGCTCACATAGGCCCCGGTGACCACAAGCCCCAGCAGGATGATCACAGCCAGCGCGCCCGCCTGGGGACTGAGTCCCAGCCATGCGGTAGCTTTGCCTTCCGGTACGGGAGGGAAACCCTCGCCACCGGACTTCATCAATTTCGCACTGCGCGCCATTGGGGGAGATTACAAGTTGGCCAACCGTGGCCCTATTCAGCATACCCCCAGCAAAACACGCAATTTACACCGAAAATTAACTTAAGTACCCTCGAAGCCATGCCAGCCGCGAAAACGACCCTTTGAAGCTTGAACGCTTCTGACGCAATCTGCGTCTATGATATGAGCGAAACTGTTAACCTTGAACAGGAAAGCGAGCAGGAAGGCCGGAGTTAAGACCGGCAACCGGTCCCATGGCAGAGTTCGTTATCAAGTTAGCCGATGAACGCGGCCGCGTTCAGGAGCAGGTGCAGACTGCTTCCACCGCCGAGGAGCTCCGTGCGCGCTTTGCGCATGCCGGCTACCATGTTTTTTCCGTCAAGGCGCGATCAGGCCTGGGCGGCATGGGTCGTCGCAAAGTCAAACTCGAGCCTTTCCTCATCTTCAACCAGCAGTTTCTTACTCTCATCCGCGCTGGCCTGCCCATCCTCGGCTCGCTCCAGATGCTCACCAAAATCCAAAAGAGCGCCTACTTCCGCTCCCAGCTCGAAGACGTCGCCAACCGCGTAAAAACCGGCGAGCCGCTCTCCGGCGCATTCGAGTCACAGACCGGCGTCCCGGTCATGTACACCACTACCCTCCTCGCTGGCGAGCGTTCCGGCAATCTCCAGGAAGTCCTCGAGCGCTATGTCAGCTTCCAGCGCGTTTCGCTCACCTTCCGCAAAAAACTGACTGCATCGCTCATCTATCCTGGCCTGCTGCTCGCCATCGTCAGCGGCTTGCTCGTCTTCATGTTCACGGTAGTAATCCCGCAGTTCGCCCAGCTCTACGACCAGATGGGCTCGAAGTTGCCGGAACTCACGGTTGCGCTTCTAACGTTTGGAAAGTGGACGCAGCACAACTTCTTGTGGATTGCACTCGCCTTCATCGCCATCGTTGTTGGACTGTGGCGGTTCTCGATCACCGACAAGGGCCGGGATACGGTCGACGCGGTTCGCGTGGGCATGCCCATCTTCGGCAAGATCTGGCTCAAATACCAGGTCGCACTCTTTTCTCGTACGCTCTCAACGCTTCTTTCCGGCGGTTTACCCCTCGTTCCTTCTCTCGAAACCGCGGCGCGCTCCATCTCATCGCGCAGAGTTTCCAAGGCGGTAGGCAGCGCCATCACCACTGTTCGCGAAGGCAAGAACCTGGCTGATTCGCTCACCAACACAGGCGTGTTCCCCGACCTCTCTACAGAAATGATCTCCGTCGGCGAACAAACCGGCGCTCTTCCGCAAATGCTCAACTCCGTCGCCGAATTCTTCGAAGAAGATGTAGCCACCGCGCTCACCGCAGCGCTCTCGTTGATTGAACCGGCAATCCTGATCGTTATGGGCGTCGTTGTGGTCTTTATCCTTATCTCGCTTTACCTGCCGATCTTCTCGCTCGGATCGGCCGCCAGTGGAGGACCGGGTTAATCCTTATATATGGCTGACACTACCATCACGGTGCCGACCGGGGCAGCAGTCAACGGGCTCGACGAACGCGCGCAGGCCGAAGCGCTTGCCGCGCGTTATCGCGCCGATTTCGTTGATCTAAAGAATTTCAAAATCCAGCACGACCTGCTGCGCACGGTTCCCGTCGAACTGATGTTCCGCTACAACTTCGTGCCCATCGAGCAACAGGCTGATGCCATGGTGATTGCAGTCAGCGATCCCTCCCGCCTGATGGTGCTCGACGAAATCGCCGGCCTTCTCGGCCACCGCATCATCGCTCGCGTCGCAACCCTCTCGCAGATCACCGACCTGCTCAAGAAGACCGAGCAGTCGCAGCGCGTACTCGATGAAGCCAGCGAAGGCCTCACCTTCGACGTACTCGGTGGTGACGATGCCGCCGAAGACGAGAGCATCTCCATCGAGAAGCTGACCAGCGATGAGGACATCAGCCCGATCATCCGCCTCGTCGACACCACCATCTTCACCGCCCTCGAGCGCCGCGCCTCTGACATCCATATCGAAACTTACGACGATTCGCTCCATGTGAAGTACCGCATTGACGGCGTGCTTCAGGAAGCCATGGCGCCCATCGCGCGCGAGCACCACACCACAATCCTGAGCCGCATCAAGATCATGAGCGAGCTCGACATCGCTGAGCGTCGCGTTCCCCAAGACGGCCGTTTCCGCGTTCGCTACAAGAGCCGTCTCATCGACTTCCGCGTATCGATCATGCCCACGGTTCATGGTGAGAACGCCGTCCTTCGCGTCCTCGATAAGGAATCGATGAGCGAGAAGTTCCGCCACCTCACGCTCGACGTGGTGGGCTTCGCCGAAGAAGATCTGCGCCGCTTCCGCCGGTACATCCGCGAGCCTTACGGAATGGTGCTCGTTACCGGACCTACCGGCTCCGGCAAAACCACCACCCTTTACGCCGCCCTCAACGAAATCAAGAGCGACGAAGACAAGATCATCACCATCGAAGACCCCGTCGAATACCAGATTCGCGGCATCACCCAGATCCCGGTCAACGAGAAAAAAGGCCTCACCTTCGCCCGCGGCCTGCGCTCCATCCTCCGCCACGACCCCGACAAGATCCTCGTCGGCGAAATCCGTGACCAGGAAACGGCCCAGATCGCCATCAACTCCGCGCTCACCGGGCACCTCGTTTTCACCACAGTCCACGCCAACAACGTAGTCGATGTCCTCGGCCGCTTCCTCAACATGGGTGTCGAAGCCTACAACTTCGTCTCCGCGCTGAACTGCATCCTGGCCCAGCGCCTCGTCCGCACCGTCTGCGAGCACTGCGTTCGCAACGTCAGCTACCCTGACGAAGTCCTCATCGCCAGCGGCATGGACCCTGCCGAGTGGCGCGGATTCGGCTTCCGCGAAGGCACTGGCTGTATCGAGTGCGGCGGCACCGGGTATCGAGGACGTACCGCAATTCACGAGCTTTTGGACTTGACCGACCCTATCCGTGAGTTGATCCTTGAAAAGAAGCCTACCTCTGAGATTCGCAAGCTGGCTCAGCGCGAAGGTATGTCGTTCCTCCGTGAATCCGCTCTTGACCGCGTTCGTCGCGGGCTCACGACACTAAAGGAAATCAACAAAGTCACATTCATCGAGGCGTCGCGATAGTGAGTTCCATCTTAAGCAGTCCGGCAGCATCGTACGGCAAACGGCCTCCTGCAGCGATCGAGTTGACCTCCGATGGGGTGATCGCCGCTTCCATTGCCGGCAAACACGACGACCCCGTCTTCGCGTTCGAGCCGCTCCGTCCCGGAATCCTGATGCCCGGCATCAGCGAGCTCAACATGACCTCGCCGGAAGCGGTCTCTCTCGCAATCCGCAACGCCCTCGGCACAGTTTCCCCAAACACACGCTATGTCACTGTCGTCATTCCCGACACGGCAGTGCGCGTCTTCGTCCTCGACTTCGATACGCTCCCTACCCGGGCAACCGAAGCAATTCCCGTCCTCCGCTTCCGCCTGCGCAAAATGGTTCCCTTCGACGTCGAACACGCCGGCCTCAGCTACCAGATCCTCACCCAGACCAAGACCGAAGCGCGCGTCCTCGTCGCCGTTCTTCCCAGCAACGTCCTCGATGAGTACGAAACAGTTGTTCGCGCTGCCGGTTACGAACCCGGCTCAGTGATCCCCTCGGCCCTCGCAGCCCTGGCCACCCTTGATTCCGATCAACCGCTGCTCGCGGCCTGCCTCAGCAAGGTCGCCATCACCACCTCTATTACCCGAGGCGACGACCTTCTCCTCTACCGAACCCTTGACTTGCCGGAAGATCCCGAACAGCGCCTTCTCGAAGTTCAGCGCAGCGTCGCCGTGGCCGCAGCATATTATGAGGACAAGGTTTCCGTGCTGCCCCGCGAGCTTTACTTTGCAGGCAACGGCACAGCTACTGAGTTCGAACGCTGGTTTGGCGCATCGGACCTCAGAATCATCGATTTGGCGCCCCGCCCTTCAACCGGCGTGGCCACAAGCTTGTCCAACATGAGCATCGCCGGACTGACCGGCGCATTGGCAGGAGCGGTATAGCTTGCGCGTAACTATCAATCTTGCCTCTCGGCAATTCGCCGACATCGCACCGGTCGTCAAAAACCTCCGGACCGCGATGGCTGCGCTCGCCGGTGTCGCCGTTTTATTGCTCATCGGACTCTACTTCGTCCACGGCAAGGCGGAAGCCGCCCGCGCGCGCGAGCACTCGCTCGATGGCAGCGTGTCGCAGCTACGGCAGGAACAGCAACGCTATCAGGCCACCATGCGTCAGCCTGATAACGCCCGCACTCTCCAGCAGTCGGAAAGTCTCAATCAGCTCTTCGATGAAAAAGGCTTCTCCTGGACGCTGGCGATGGAAGATCTCGAAACGGTTTTACCCGCTGGCGTTCAGGTCACAACTCTCGAACCCACCATCAAGAATGGCCTGATCACCGTCCACCTTCGCGTCATTGGTCCCCGCGATCGCGACGTCCAGCTCATCCAGAACCTTGAGCACTCTCGCCACTTCGTGGTGCCGCGTATCGTCGGCGAAACCGCCGAATCCACCAGCGGCCCAAATCAGCAGGCTCAACCCGTCAGCGCGTCCAACCGCTTCGACTACGACGTCCTCGCTGAATACAATCCCGGTCCCGCCGACCAACGGCAACATGTAAAAGACAAGGCCTCCTCGACTATGCCCGAAGGGAAAGAAGGAATGCCGGCCGGCGCTCCTCACACCGGCATGGCAAGGCCGCATGCTCCCATCCAGCCGCATAGAGGAGCCGCGCGATGACGCCGCAGAAAGCTCCTACCACCCGCGAACAGCTCTCCTCCCCGCTGACCCTGCACTACATCGGCGTCGGCGTACTTGCGCTCATCGTGCTCTTTCTTGCTGTCCGCCTCGTGCTTGACTGGTCTGCGACCTCCTCCGGCTCGAACGACGCTCTGATTAACCGCCAGATTGAACTGAAGACCCTTGAGTTCCAGACCGCCCCCCTGCGCGGTATCGATCAGCGCGTAATCGATTCGCGAAAACAGATCCAGGAGTTCTACGCGGAGCGCATTCCTGCCAACTACTCCTCTATCTCTGTGCAGGTCGGGGACCTCGCCGTGAAATCCGGCGTGCATATCTCCGGTCTGCAATATACCCAGGGCGCCACAGCCGGCAACCTCACCGAAATCTCCATCGACGCCCGCATTGGCGGCGAGTACCAGCAGATCATGCACTTCGTGAACGGCCTCGAACGCAGCCACACCTTCTTCGTGATCCGCGCCATGGCTTTCACCGGTCAGCAGGGTGGCCTCGTAAATCTTCGCCTGCGCCTTTCCACGTGGCTCCGGCCATCGGACGTACCCAGCGGCCTTCCGCCAACCCCGGCCCAATCGCCTGCCAACTCTCTTCCCGCATCCCAGGAGGGCGAATAGCATGGCAATCCCTCTTGGAACTGAGAACAAGCGTCAGGTCTACATCGTCATCGCGCTGGCTGCCGTCATCCTCGGCGTCGGCGGATACGAGCTGTACAACAACTCCGGTTCTTCCCCGGCGGCACCACCACCTTCTGCCGCCAACGCTCCCGCACGCCGCCCCACCGGCGCTTCCGCTCCTAATTCAGCTGCAGGACCCCAGGCCCAGCGCATCACCACCAACAACATCGATCCGGCCCTCCACCTCGACAAACTCGCCCAGAGCGAAGACGTGGTCTATGCCGGAACCGGCCGCAACATCTTCTCCGCAGAATCCGCACCTGTCTCGATTCCCGAGCCGATTCACAGCGCGCGCAACAATCCACCCGCTGTTGCGCCTCCGCCGCCCGGACCACCCCGTCCTCCCGCAATCGACCTCAAGTACTTCGGCTACTCGCAAAGCTCCGACAAACAGCTGCGTGCATTCCTCGTCCGCGGCGAAGACATCTTCATGGCACGTCCCGGCGATATTGTCGACCACCGCTACAAAGTCGACTCCATCATGCCCGGCGCCGTTCAGATTACCGATCTTGGCTACAACAATACGCAGAGCGTCCCCCTCACCGCGAACTGAGCCTGAGCCAGATTGAATCAGGACACGAATTCAAGTCGGAACGAAGACAAGTATCAAGGCACGACTCAAAGCCGAAGCGCACACAAGTATCAGGGCGCGACTTCAGTCGTGCCGAACACGGACCGGAATAGACGAGGGCTTTAGCCCCTGACAAACCAGCACATGATTCAACGCCCTCCAACTCGCCGCAGAAAACAATCTGAAGACGGCTACATGCTCGTCGCCGTCATTTTCATGATGGCCATCCTCGTCCTCTCCCTCGCTGTCGCCATACCCAAGGTACGCGCCAGCATCCAGCGCGATCGCGAAGTAGAAACGATGCAGCGCGGCAAGCAATACGTCCGCGCCATCCAGCTCTACTACCGCAAATTCCACGCCTACCCCCCCAACATAGACGCACTCGTAAAGACCAACGAAATCCGTTTCCTGCGCAAGAAATACATCGATCCAACAACGCGCAAAGAAGAGTGGAAACCCATCATGTGGGGCCAGAACAAAACCCCCATGGCGATGGGCTTCTTCGGCCAGCCCCTCGCAGCAGCGGTCGGCGGCGGCATCGGACCCAGCGGTGGCAATCTCAACGGAACAGGCTCCACAACCGGTGGCTTGTTCAACTCCGGATCCACGAGCGGAAGCACAGGGACAACGCCAGCCACAGGCACTCCTTCCGATCCAGGCTCCCAATCCGGATCGACATCGGGAACCTCCGGAGCTCCCAGCCAGCCAACAACCGGCACCACGGGCTCCGCTTTCGGCTCCAGCAGCCCCACCGGAACCGGCCAGACCTTCGGCGGCGCGGGCATCATTGGCTTCTCGCCTCAAAGCCCCAAGCAATCGATTCTTGTCTACAAGAAGAAGAACCACTACATCGACTGGGAATTCCTCTACAGTCCCTTGATTGACCAGCAACAGATGGGCAGCGGCACCGGCCTGAATGGCATCAACCCCGGCACACCCACTACGCCTTTGGGTGGCAGTCCGACTTCACCGACGACGCCTACCCCGCCGCCGACTCCTCCAACATCCCCGACAACCCCGCAGCAGTAAGGCATTCCAGACACACAAAAGCCCGTCCCTCCGGACGGGCTTTTTTTCGATCCCTTGTTCCCTGGTCCCTGCTCTTACACGCTGAACGAAGATCCGCAGCCGCAGGTGCTCTTCACTTGGGGATTCTCAAACTTGAACCCCGCCGCCTCAAGAGTCTCGACGTAGTCGACAATGCACCCATTCAGGTACATGAGCGAGGTCGCATCGACAAACACCTTCAGGTCGTCAAACCTGAAGACCTTGTCCATCATGCCGGCCTGGTTCTCAAACGCCATTGAATACTGGAATCCCGAACAGCCGCCGCCCACTACGCCAATGCGCAGACCGTCAGGAAGCGGATCCTGGGTAGCCATAATCTCGCGCACCTTGGTGATGGCCGAATCGGTCAGCGTGAGAGGGGCCTTCTTTTCGGTTTCCTGCGCTGGTGTTGCTGTGGTCGTCGCCATGTCTTCTCCTGGGTAGTGGGTTCGCCCTTGCCTTTACTTTACTTCCAAGGCCCCGCAGCTTCAAGGCCTTCGCGAGCTGTATCAGTTATTGGATGTGTCCACCGCCGGAATGGTCGCGAACAAACTCCCCCCGACCCCCAGACCGAAATCGACGACCAAAACCGACCGCGATCCTCCTAACCCCAATCCCTTCAACCCACGTCAGCCAAACGCCCCTTCTCCTGCCAATCGGCGAAAGTACGAAAACCCTGTGATTGGTGTCACGAAGGTGCACGGTACCTCGGCGCTATCATTCACCCCGTAAACCACTCAGAGCTGCGGCACTCATCCTGGACGAAGCAAAGAGTGGAGAAATCTCAGCGGAGGTGCAGTAATGACTTTCTTTCCGATTATGTTGTCAGTCTGGATCCTGACAATCGTGTTCATGGCAATCATGCTTCTCTATCGCTCACGCCTGTCCCGGGACGAAGAAGATCAGCTCTTTCTCGATGACTCGTTCAACGAGCAGAAAAAAGCCCAGGCCGCCATCGCCGCCCGAGTTGAAAAAGTACAACCGCTGGTCAAAGGTTCCGAACTCGTCGCCGGTGCCGCTACTCTTTTCGTGGTCGTCTACTTCGCCATCGACATGTACAAGAATCTGTTCAGTATCTAGTTGCTGTCTCTCCCTTAGAAGCTCGAACGGCAGCCAATCGGCTGCCGTTCGAGCTTAATGAACGCCCCATGTTTTGAAAGGGCATGGCTTTCAGCCGGGCCGAACATGGCTGCCAAGTGAGCGCGGGCTTTAGCCCCGGAGGGACGGTTTCCAGGTTTGCCAGCTGCCTAAAACGGCAGCCAATCTGGCTGCCGTTCGTCATTCCGCCCGGTCGCGCGCCTATTCCACTTCTTGCTTCGCCCTGTAGCCGTCCCGCGCGATGATGTCATATTTCAGGTTCTTGTGCTTCTCGTCCTGCATCTTCAGCGGCTTGCCTTCATCATCCACCAGCTCGACACGCAGCTTGCGATAACCTCCGTCCTGCTTGCGATTCGACGGATGATAAACAAGCTCGTACTTCGATCGGATCGCCGCATTGATGGCTCCAAAAATCTCCGGCATCTCCCCTTCAAATCGAGGGCTGAACCACATGCCGCCCGTCATCTTCGCGAACGTCTTCATCTCGTTGTCGGCTTGCAGATAGTCGATATCCCGCATCTGCTGGTTGATTCCCGGGCCGCCTTCTGTCATGGCCCGAATCGCTCCTCCGGTCGAAATCGCAAAGATCGTAATATCAGGCGTGCTCTTTACCTTCTGGTAGATCTTGTCCAGCGTGAGCTTCGAGAAGGTATCCCGCCCAGAAGCAAGCAGGATGATGTACTTCCGGCCCTCGATCCGGCTCAGCCGGTCCTCCGCTTCGTACAATGCATCGAACAAGTTCCGCTCGCTGAACCCCGGAATCACGAGCGACTGAATCGCATTCAGCAGCTGGCGCTTGTCCTGCGTGAAATCCAGCCAGATCTGGGTCCGCATATCGAACGTCATCAGCGCGACGTAATCCTGCGGCCTCAGCTGCTGTGCGAAGGCCCATGCAGCATTCCGCATGTCGTAGATGAATCGGTAAGTGTAGTTGCTGTTTGCAAACTCGCACAGCATCAGTGCCGTGATCGGTGCCTCAACTCGCTTGAATCCGATAACCTTTTGCTCCGAGCCGTCTTCATACACTTTGAAATTCGAAGGCTTGAGCCCGGGAACAAACTGCCCCGTCTTCTCGAGCAGTACACCTACGTCCACCGTCACCTCCGGAATGTCGACCCGCAGAGAATAATCTCCGGCTCCCTCAGGATTCTTGAACTTGGGCTGGGCCGGTGCAGGGGGCGGCGCTTCTTCGGGCTTGTCCTTCTTCTTCGGAAGCGCAATCGGGCCGTTTTCCCCGCCAGGGCCACCGGCGTCCGGTGAAGCCTGATCTGGCTGTTGCCCGGGTTGCTGCGCCGGCTGCTGCGCCGGAGGATTCTGCTGCTGCGGCGTACTCTGGGCGATTGCAAGCGGAGCCAGTGCCAAAGCAGCCAGAAGAGAAAGGACTTCAAGACGTAACCTGAATTGATCGTGCAGACGTATCGTTGACATGACGACCTCTGTGTTCACAGCATAGGGATTGCCCGGGCAAACCGGCAAATGAATCACTTACCGCATGCAACAACCTGCAGCCTCGGACGTCAAAACCTTAGTGCATCGCCTCGCAAATTTAGTACCACCCGAATCTCCGGTGCGATGCAACATCGGTTTAATCTTATAGACGTGAAACCCTGCTTTAAGGCATTCCACCCGCTGTTTCGAATGCTCGCCTTGTCTCTCGTTGCCATGGCGCTGCTGTCTCCTTCTCGCGCTCAGAGCGACTCCACCGCCGCCGGCCCCCCACCCTCCGATGGAGGCTTCTTCCCACTCAATGAAGTGCATCGAGGCCAGATCGCCACCGCGTGGACGGTATTCGTCGGAGAAAAACCAGAGCCGATGCAGGTGGAAATCCTTGGGGTGCTTCGCGGTGCCCGCGGCCCCGGGCAGGACATGATCCTCGCCAAGCTCAAGGGAACCAAACCCGAGTACACCGGCGTAGTCGCCGGCATGAGCGGAAGCCCCGTTTACATAGGCAACAAGCTCCTCGGTGCGCTCTCTTACCGCATCGGGCAGTTTGCCAAAGACCCGATTGCGGGCATCACCCCTATCGCCCAGATGCTCGAAGTCAAGAATCTGCCCGTCACCACCCAGTGGGCCACCACCGCAGCACCTCGCACTCAGGCGGCAAGCACCTCCCAACAAAACGATCCAGGCCCCGTCCCCGCCAACAGCATGAATTTCCAGGCCATGGAAACCCCGCTCGTCATGAGCGGCTTCCATCCCGAGGCAATCCGTCTTTGGCAAAAACAAATGGCCGGCACCGGCCTCGACCTGATCGCCGCCGGCGGCGGCAGCGGATCCTCAAAATCGGACCCCGATGGCCACTTCGGCGAGATTTCGCACGCGGCAATCGCCAGCGTAGTTCCCGGCTCCGCCGTCAGCGCGCAGCTCGTTCGCGGCGATCTCGAGGTCTCCGCCACCTGCACCGTCACCTACGTCGACCCCAAGCAGCTTCTCGCCTGCGGTCATCCCATCCTTCAGGCCGGAACGGTCTCTCTTCCCATGACCACGGCTGAAGTAGTCGAAACTCTCGCCTCACCTCTGAACGCGTTCAAAATCATCAACACTGGCGACGCCATCGGCACATTTACTGAAGATCGTGATTCTGCCATCCGCGGCGTTCTTGGCGTCAAGCCCCGCATGATCCCTGTGCACATCACGGTCCACGGCGAAGCTGCCGATCGCAAGCTCAACATCGAAGTTGTCGACCTCCCATCCCTCACGCCCCAGGCAATCCTTGTCGCTCTTTATGACTCGCTCCTCGAGAACAATCAGAGCAGTCTTGAAACCAGCTACCACGTCACAGGCAGCGTAAACATCGAAGGCTATCCACCGTCGCCGCTCGACCTCTGGGCCGCCGCGGGTGACCAGGGTTCAGCACAGCTCTCAGCAGCTCTTCAAGCCGACCAGAGCTTCGCGCTGCTCTACGCCAATGGCGCGCGACAGGGAGCCATCAAAGCCGTCCATCTCGATGTCGAATCCATCCCCCGCCGCGCTCAGGTCCAGTTGGAGAATGCCCGCCTCGACACCGGAAACATCGTCCATGCCGGCGACTCCATCGTGATCGAGGCCACCGTCCGGCCATGGCAGCAACCCGCCCGCAACATCCGCATTCCCATCCGCCTCCCCCAGGGCCTGCCGTCCGGAAACGTCCGCCTCCTCGTCTCCGACGCCGGCACTCTCGACCGCGCGCTCAACCCGCCACGCATCACCAGTCGCAACGTCGATCTTGACACCGCTCTTGCTCAGGCGCAGAGTCAGCATCCCGCCGACCGCATCTTCGTCAGCCTCCTCCTGCCCGACGCCCAGGCTGGTGTAAACGGCCAGACTCTCTCAACGCTCCCGCTCTCCATGGCGAATGCGCTCGAGCCCCTTCGCACCGCGCAGGACGTCACCTTGAGCGGCGAATCAGCCGTCGTGGCCGGACAAGCTCCAGCTGGCGGCGTGCTCAGCGGATTCCAGCTTCTCAGCCTGCACATTGAGCCCGGCGGCGGTTTAAACTAACCTTCAACCCGCACTGCAAACTGACGATTTTCGTCGTATCCTTACGGCTCAGGTGCATTCGGCCTTTTTAGCGACCCAAGCGAGGACTGCGTAACATCATGGCTCTGATCCAAGGTTTAGCAGCTCACGCGGCGGGCGCCGAACTTTTGTCTTTTCGCTACGACCCAGGTGAACTGGGCGCGCAGGAAGTCGAAATCGGCATCACCCACTGCGGAATTTGTCATAGCGATCTTCATCTCATTTCTAACGATTGGGGCATCAGCCAGTATCCCTTCATCCCCGGTCACGAGATCATCGGCACTGTCACCGCAATCGGATCGCAGGTGCGCTCCCTCAACCTTGGACAGCGCGTCGGCCTCGGCTGGCAGTCGAACTCCTGTGGCCAGTGCGAGTGGTGCAGCCGCGGACTCGAAAACCTCTGCCCTTACCAGGAAGCAACCTGTGTGCACCGCCACGGCGGCTACGCAAACGGCGTTCGCGCCAACGCACGCTTCGTCTCGCCGATTCCGGACGCGCTGCCGAGCGAACAGGCAGCTCCCCTCCTTTGCGGCGGAATCACCGTTTACAGCCCTCTCCGCGATCATGGCGTGAATCCCAGTTCGCGCGTCGGCATCATCGGCATTGGCGGCCTCGGTCACATTGCCATTCAGTTCGCAAGAGTATTTGGAGCCGAAGTCGTCGCATTCTCCACCTCCGTCGCCAAGGAAGAAGAGGCCCGTTCCCTCGGCGCTCATCACTTCGTCAATTCGCGCGAGTCGAAGGCCATGAAGGATGTCGCAGGATCGCTCGACTTCATCATCAACACCGCCAACGCCGACCAGGACTGGAATGTCTACATCCAGGCATTGCGACCCACCGGCACACTGTGCTTCGTCGGAGTTCCGCCCTCACCTGTTTCTATCCATGCATTCCCGCTCATCGCCGGCATTCGCACCATTACAGGCAGTCCCATCGGATCGCCGCAGCGCATCCGCGAAATGCTCGAGGTCGCCGCTCGCCACAATGTCAAAGCCACCACCGAGGCCTTCCCCATGTCCCGCGCAAACGAGGCCATCGACAAAGTCAAAAAGAACAAAGTCCGCTATCGCGCCGTGCTCGCGAACTAAAACTGCTTGCAAGGTCTGCTTCAAAAGAGGCGCGACCTCGATCCTGCCGTTTTGTGGATGGGTCGTGAAAGGGCATGACCCCGATCCTGCCGTTTTGTGGACGGTGTCGTGAAAGGGCACGACTTTAGTCGTGCCGCAAACGGCGCTATGGAATCGCGGGCTTTAGCCCCTGGGGGATGCAATCAGCTGCAAATGAAATGGGCGCCCGCCAGGGCGCCCAATCTATTTTGCTCTACTGAAAATCTACTTCGCTTCAACCGGGGCAGGCTTGTGCGGCTTCAGCCCCTCCGATACTCGCTGCAGCAGGTCTTGTGGGTGCAGTGGCTTGTTCAGCAAGGTGAAGTGATGTCCCTCCGCACGAGCGGTCGACAGCAGATCGGCCGTCGATGCCTGTCCCGAAAACAAAATGATCTTGCAATCGGGAAAGATGCGTCGCACCGTAATCGCCAGCTCGATCCCTGTCATCCCCGGGAGCACAACATCTGTAATCAGCATCTCCGGCGGTGTCAGCAAAGCCGTCTCCAGCGCACTGTCTCCGTCGTATACCGGTATGGAGTGGTATCCGCTGCGCGATAGAATCTCCGCCAGGGTGTCCGCAATCACGCTCTCGTCGTCCACGACGAGCACCACCGGTCGATGCGCCTCCGACTTGGGCTCCGCGACTTGCGCGGGGACCTCCTTGAGCGGAACACTGGGAAAAGTCTTGATCTTGCTCACAATTGATCTCCTTCGAACACCCTAGCAGCTTTCGCTTCATACGGGTAGCTTCTTTGGGTTTACGACCTAACTTCTTTTAAATACGTGAGTTATACGACTTCGTCTTTCCATCATAATTTCGGTCGCCTTTTGTATATTTCTCTTGACGGTTGTCATCGAATTAAGAGTACGATAGCCCTACGCTGGCTACCTTAACCCTACGTTAAGCTCACGTGTCCTGGGCCCTAATCGGAGGAAGAACGTATGTCCACCAATTCAGAACCCAATTCAAACTCAATGCGATACCAATCCATCAGCCAGTCCGACGTCCCCAAAGGCCGCGATGGCAAACATAAGAAAATTGTGGTCCAGATCCTGAACGACATTGATCTGCTCGAACCCGACCACGCGCTGAAAGTTCCGCTGGCGGAATTACCTGACAGTAAGGAGAATATCCGCTCAGCTCTCAATCGCGCCACCCGGCAGCGCGGCGTCGAACTGTCCACCTCCAGCGACGCAGGATTTCTCTACATCTGGAAGACGAGCAAATCTGATTCCGGCCCATCCGCGTAATCACGTGACCACCAGGCAACAGACAAAAACCACACGCATCGACAAGTGGCTATGGGCTGCGCGTTTCTTCAAGACGCGTGCGCTCGCAGCCAAGGCCTGCGATCTCGGCCGCATCCGCTCAAACGAAATCGAAGCCAAGCCCGCGCGCGATGTTCATACCGGCGACATGCTCCGCGTAAGGAACGAGGCCGGCGAATTCCACATCGAAGTCCTCGCTGTCACCGATATCCGCGGCCCCGCATCGGTCGCTCAAACTCTCTACCGCGAAACCGACGACAGCAAGGAACGCCGCCAGCGCGAAGCCGCCGAACGCAAAGCCATGCAGCAGTACGCCCCCCTCCCCGAACGCCGCCCAACAAAACGCGATCGCCGCCGCATCATCCAATTCCGAAAAAGCACCTAGCAAGTCTTATTCCCCCGTCCCCTGGTTCCCTTGTCCCCTTGTCCCCTTGTCCCCTTGTCCCCTTGTTCCCTCGTCCCCTGCCTTTAGTAGACTCAACTTCAGCATGTCTTCAACTCCCCGTCCGCTCCTCGCGCTCTTTGTCGCTGCATCGACAGCTGCCCTCACTCTCTTCGCAGCTCGCTCCCTCCCCGCACAGGGCACTCATCTCTGGACCCAGTCCCGCATCGACGAATTTGAGAAAGGCACGCCACAGGGCATTGCCATTCACAGCAACGGACAGCTCCGTGAAGGCCCAGGCCTGACGGACCTGCTCACCACGCCCTCCACCTTCATATGGTCTGTCGCCGTCGACAAGAGTGGCACACCGTATCTCGGCACCGGTTCACCCGCATCTGTCTTGCGTGGCAGTACCCAGAAGGACGGCAAGCCCGTCACAATCTTTGAAACTCGCGATGTCAGCGTGCAGGTAGTCCGCGTTGGCCCGGATGGTTCGATTTACGCAGCCACCGTGCCCGGCGGAAAGATCTACAAGCTCAATCCAAACTCCACGGCAAAGCAGGACGAGTCTTCCGCCAAACTCATCTTCGATGCTGCCAAAGCAGAAGCCGCCCCCGTCGGAGAAAACGACGTCAAGCCTAACCGCGAGTCGAAATCGCACTACATCTGGGACATGACCTTTGACTCGTCGGGCAAGCTCTACATCGCAGTCGGCGGTCCCGGAGCAATCTACCGCATCAATCCCGCAACGCCCGATGCCAAGCCTGATCTGTTCTTCAAAACAGACGAACAGCACATCCGTGCCCTCGCATGGGACGCCAAAGGCAATCTGATCGCAGGTTCCGACGGCTCCGGCCTCGTTTATCGCATCAGCCCCCAGGGCAAAGGCTACGTCCTTTTCGAAGCCCCGCGCCGCGAAATCACCTCCGTCACCGTCGGATCGGATGACACCATCTACGCAGCCAGCGTCGGCGATAAAAGCCACAATCCCCTTCCGCCGCTCCCGGTACAAGGCGTAGGTAGCATTACATTCACCATCGTCCAGCCTGGCTCCCTCCAGGCAGCCAACGCCAGCACCTCTACTCCGGAAGGCACTGAGGTCTACGCGCTCTCCGAAGACCAGGCGCCCCGCAAAATCTGGTCGAGCAAAGACGACATCGTATACGCGCTCGACGCCCAGCACGAAGGCGTCCTCGCCATTAGCGGCAATCGCGGTCGCATCTTTCGCATCCAGAAAAACGGCGACTACGCCGATATCGCCCACGTCGAAGCGCAGCAGGGCCTGAGTCTCACCAATGCACAGGGCGACACCGTCCTCATCGGCACCGGCAATACAGGCAAGCTCTACTCGCTCGGCAAAACCCAGACCCACGAGTACGCCAGCGACGTCCTCGATGCGGGTGCCTTCGCTCGCTTCGGCCGCGTCGAAATCGAGCCCGATTCCGCCAACTACGAACTCCTTACGCGTACCGGCAACGTCGAGCAACCGATTCGGGGCCATGGTGACTGGGGTTGGTCCGAATGGCAACCCCTGAACGACGGCGCCGTGCAGTCCCCTGCTGGAAGATTCCTGCAGTGGAAAGCAATCCTTCGAGAGGGCGGTCAACTGGGCGAAGTCGGCATCAACTATCTTCCCGTGAATGCCGCTCCCACCGTAGACGACTTGGTCGTTGCACCTGGTGCCCGGCTCAACCCTCAGCCGACCAATCCAAATCAGCAAAATGTCAACATCAGCTTTCCTTCAACCAGTCAGCCGGCGGTCGTCCCCGTAGACACAGGAAGCGCGAACACTCCCTTGCAGGCATTGAAAGACCGTGCAGCCGTAACCGTCCGCTGGGCCGCGCACGATGACAACGGAGACGACCTCGTCTACTCGCTTTACTTGCGTGGCGACGGCGAGCGCGACTGGCACCTTCTCAAAGACAACATCAACGAGAAGGCGTATAGCTTCGATGCCGCCCTCATTCCCGACGGCGGTTATCGAATCAAAGTGATCGCCTCGGACGCTCCCTCGCATAACCCCGGCGATGCGCTCACCGACTTCATGGAGAGCGATCGCTTTGAAATCGACACCACGCCGCCGGTCGTAAGCGCCCTTAAGGCATCCGAACAATCGATCCAGTGCGTCCGCGCTCCTTGCGTCGGACCGGTTCACGTCACGTTCGATGCGGAAGACGCAGCCTCGCCCATCGCCCACGCCGAGTACGCCATCGATGCAGGCACCTGGCAATATATTGATCCCATCGGCAAGCTCTCAGACTCAAAACGCGAGCACTACGACTTCCAGATTCCAGCCAAATCTCTGGAAGGAAAATCCGGTGAGCACCTGATCACCGTACGCGTCTACGACAGGCATGAGAACGTCGGTCTAGCCAAATCGGTAGTCACCGGGTCGGCGTCGAAATAGAATCGGGCACGATGCGATTTGAACTTTTTGTGGCGGCGCGGTACCTCAAAGCCAAGCGGCGGCAGGCCGTCGTCGGCGTTGTCACCGGCATCTCCATCGCCGGAGTCGCCGCCGGTGTCGCAGCGCTGATCATCGCGCTCGCCATCACCAATGGCATGCAGCGCGACATGCAGGATCGTCTCATTGACTCCAGCGCCCACGTCCAGCTCATGCGCACCAATCAGAATCAAGGCATTCACGATTGGCGTCCGCTCCTCGATCGCCTTTCCAAACTCCCGCACGTCGTCGCTGCCGCGCCCGAACTCGATGAGCAGGTCGTCGTCGCACATGGCGCCCGCGAAGGCTACGCTCTTATCGAAGGCATCATCCCTGAACACGAAAAAGCCGTCAGCAAAGTCCTCACCAGCGCTCCCGCATCCGCCGTCAAAGCCCTCGACCCCGGCAACGACCCCGCAAACGAACCCGCCGACGCATCGGCCCCAAAAGAGCTTCCCCCGCTCATCATCGGCAAAGAACTGGCCGATTCCATCGGCGCCGGCGTCGGTGATTCCGTCACGCTGATCAGCCCGCAAGGCGAACTCACCCCGATGGGCATGATGCCCCAGACGGTTCGCTTTCAGGTAGTGGGCACCTATCACACCGGCTTCTACCAATACGACTCAAACTGGGGTTTCATCCGTCTCGGCGATGCGCAGCGCCTCTACGACGAGCCCGACATCATCACCGTCATCAGCTTCCGCATCGACGATCTCAACCACGCACCCGAGATTGCAAAGCAAATCGAAGCCGCTGCCGGTCCCGGTTTTCAAACAACGAATTGGAAAGAACAGAACCGCGAGCTCTTCCGCGCCCTGAGCCTCGAGCGAATCGTCACCTTTATCGTCATCACCCTCATCGTCATCGTCGCCGCTCTCAACATCCTCATCGCCCTCACCATGATGGTGATGGAAAAAACTCGCGACATCGCAGTGCTCATGAGCTTCGGCGTCGATCCCAATCAGGTCCGCCGCATCTTCCTTCTCCAGGGTTTTCTGATCAGCGTAGTCGGAACCATCCTCGGCCTCATCCTCGGCTATCTCGGCTCCTGGGCCGGCTCGCACTACCACATCGGACTCACACCCGACGTCTATGCGATAGACACCCTGCCCTTCGCTCCGCGCCTCATCGACGGTGTCATCGTGTCGATCGTTTCAATCGGCATCTCCCTGCTTGCCACGCTCTATCCCTCCTCCACCGCCGCCCGTATCCGTCCCGCCGAAGCCCTTCGTTACGAGTAGCAAGGCCGCTCGAAAGACTCTCGCGCCCAATCTCCGCAAGCCAGCCTATCGCGGCATACTCCCCGGCCGCTCCTGCCCCAGCGCAGTTCCAGCCTCATTCCCAACCGCGTTTCCGCCTCCATAACCATTCGTCACGTAAACAACGGCAATTCGCTTGTGCTCGTCTTGCGCAAGCTTCGCCAGGTATCCCGCGATCATCACGTCGTCGTCTTCGTGCGCAGCCACCACCAGCAGGTGATGCAGCGCATTCTTGCTTAATGTCTGACGGAGTTTCGGTGCAATGCGGTGCCCTCGGCACAACAACAAGCCCGCTAACTCGCTGACTTGCTCTGGCGCGACCGGGGTCCCCATGGATTGTCTTTGATCCATGGGGCGTGTAAGCGCCGCTAACTCGCTAAAAGAGTAAGAACTGATTCCAACGCAAACGACGATATTGGTTTGCGCTATGGTCACAAAGCCAGCACCATCTCATACTCAATGATCGTCGCATCGTTCGGATACTCGCCCATCATCCCGGTCTTCGCAAATCCCAGCCGTTCGTAGAACGCAATCGCGCCACTGTTCACGCTCGTCACCATCAGCACCAGTTCGCGAACACCACGAGGCCGGTTCCACTCTGCAACAGCATCGATCAACGCCTTCCCTACACCCGCCCGCCGATACTCCGAAGCCACCCACATCGAGATCACCTGCGCCCGCTCAACCCGCTCCGGCTCCACATACGAGCCCACAATCCCGCACACTGCCTCCCCATCAAACGCGAGAAAGATCGCATCATCTCCCTCTCCGCCCCACCGCTCTGCCCGCCCCTGCCACTCCTCATCCGGCAGTTGTGACTCCTTCGCATACGTACTCGAGAACGCCGTCGGCGAATCTTCGAGCGCGCGCAACCGCACCTGCTTGAACACAAGTGCGATCTCAGGCGTAATGCGCTTGATCTTAATCATGGGTTGTCAACTTAGCTTATTGCGGCGTGATGATTCCGCCCACCGCATGCCGCCGCGGCAAAACGATCCCGCGATGATCCACTTCCGCCGGCACTGCCTTCGATTCGGGTTCAGCAATCTCCGGACGGTCCGTCATCGCTCCGCCGCATGCCGGACACCAGTCAGCCTTTAGGTTCGCCGCCAGCACGGCGTGGCAATTCGTGCAAATTCGTTCCATGCAGCCAGTCTATCGAACTGCCGATCCCGCTCACACTCGCTCCGTAATCTCCTCGGCAATCGCCTCTGCCCAACGATGGATCCACTCCCAGTCGCGGATGTCGGAGGCTGGCAGCTTCCTCATTGGATTTGCCGGAAGCTTCATGATCAGACTCATGGGAAACGGAAGCACAAGATTGCTCGGATCGAATTTCCCGCCCAGGATCCGCATGTCCGCAGGTCGAAGCGATGGATGCTTACCCAGTTCCTTCCGCGCCTGCTCCTCAGCCGCCGCAAAGTGTTTGCGTTCCTTCTCCGTTGGGCCAAGAACAAAGATCCACGGCCGTACCTTCGCAAGCTCAGCTTCCAGACGCGTAGCAAACTGGTGAAACTCCTTTGGAAAATGACCGATGTAGAGCGCCGTACCTAGAACCACTGCCGTACCTGCAGGAATCGACTCCACCTCTGCGATCGACTTCACCTGCACAGCCAGGCCCGCCTCCTTCATCGCTTTGCCAATCGACTGTGCCACCTCGGCGGTCGACCCGCTCCGCGTGCAATACGCGATCAGAACTTCAGATTTCATAAACTCTCTCCGACAGCCATCCGGTCCCTCGCATTTTCCGGACCGGTAATTCTGCACGCGCCAGCGCACACCGCGGCGTGCCAGCCATCACACTCCGAAGTCCATGTTCTAGCTAGAAGCTGGAAGCTAGCAGCTAGAAGCTCGGGGCACCATCCCCGCCCCTTAAACTAGATTTATGCATCCCCCCGTTCGCCTCGTGGCGATCGATATCGACGGCACTCTGCTGCCCACCTTCAGCCAGACCATCAGTTCTCGCAACGCCGAGGCTCTCCGCGCTGCTCAACGTGCCGGGGTCACCGTTGCCATAGCCACTGGCCGCCGCACAGCCTACACAGCCCCTCTTCTGGAAGGGCTGGGCCTGCGAGCGGATATGCCCCTCATCACGTCCAATGGAGCAGTGACCCGAACCCTGGGTGGCGACCCGCTCGATCGTTCCCACCTCCAGGCCAGCGTGGCCCGCGAACTTTGCGGATTGCTAAGGCCTTTCGGAACACTGGTTTTCACCTTTGACATGGTCGGTCGTGGCGAGTTGGTTCTCGAAGACTTCGAGCAGGCACATCAGCGAATCGCGCTCTGGGTAGAAGCGAATCGCGATGCCATCGAAATTGTTCAGCCCCTCGAAAACGCCCTCCCGGACGGCAACGATCCGATCCAGGGCATGGTGACAGGCGGGGTGGAAAAAATGCGCCAGGCCGAAAAAGCCC
>Ga0207671_10001526_pt1 | contig 26567 bp, 25 predicted proteins | sample KBSC24metaG_FD_184352 | JGI IMG/M metagenome (GOLD analysis project Ga0207671, IMG submission 184352) | Corn rhizosphere microbial communities from Kellogg Biological Station, Michigan, USA - KBS C2-4 metaG (SPAdes) (version 2) | ecosystem: Host-associated > Plants > Roots > Rhizosphere > Soil... | reverse complement strand
GTAGCAAGTGGAAGTGCCGTCGCTCAACGGATAAAAGGTACTCCGGGGATAACAGGCTTATCGGGCCCAAGAGTCCACATCGACGGCCCGGTTTGGCACCTCGATGTCGGCTCGTCGCATCCTGGGGGTGGAGTTGCTCCCAAGGGTTGGGCTGTTCGCCCATTAAAGCGGTACGCGAGCTGGGTTCAGAACGTCGTGAGACAGTAAGTTAACCGTTGCTGTCTATAAATTCGGCTAAATGCTGGAAAACCCGTGTATCCCGCACTACTCGTGTCGTGAGCTCCGACCGGAGTGAGCGTTACAGTGACAATGTGTCGGGTGCGGACAATCAGCAGGAAAGGCTGGATAGCTACATTTCGGGCTTTGTAGATGGCGAGGGCTGCTTTGCAGTCGCCGTCAACCGCAATCCATCGTGTCGTAGCGGTTATCAGCTGGTTCCTGAGTTTCACGTCAGCCAGAACGGCGACAGAGCTCAGGTGCTGGATATGATTCGCGATCGATTTGATGAATGCGGCTACATCAAGCCGAACGGAAGGAAGGATCGTGCGTTGGTCTATGTCGTCAGACGACGAGAAGACCTGCTTGAGCACGTGATCCCCTTCTTCGAACGATCGCCGCTTGTGTCCTCCAAGCAGGAGGACTTTGAGAAGTTTGCGGCGATTGTGCGATCGATGGCCCTCGGTCACCATCGCACGTCGGATGGATTCGCCCGCCCTCTGGACGAAGCGTTGTCTATGAATGGCGGCGGACGCTTCCGAAGCGTGCGCTGGAAGGAGGTCGTCAGTAGCGATCCAGAATCCTCAGAGACTATACGCCGAACGTGAAGAGTGATGCCTTCGCGAAGATATAGTCCGAGCTGCATGGCGACATGCAGAGCCAGGCAGAAATGACCTGGCCCACGCGGCTCCGTTGGAGAGTCGGTGGTAACAAATCTGTCGGTCCCTATCTGCCGTGGGCGTTGGAGAATTGAGAGGATTTGTCCCTAGTACGAGAGGACCGGGATGAACGCACCTCTGGTGTATCTGTTGTCCTGCCAAGGGCATTGCAGGCTAGCTACGTGTGGATCGGATAACCGCTGAAAGCATCTAAGCGGGAAGCCGGCCTCAAGATGAGTTCTCCCATCCCCTAGAGGGAGTAAGACCCCTGGTAGACCACCAGGTTGATAGGCCGGATCTGGAAGGACGGTAACGTCTGCAGGAGACCGGTACTAATGGGTCGAGGGCTTGACGGATTTTTTTGTGATGCTCGTTTGCGTGGCGCTGTGCAGTTTTGAAGGACCGGGAAGGCTGGTCTCTCGCCTTTTCCGGTGGCTTTGGCGAGGGGGAAACACCTCTTCCCATTTCGAACAGAGCAGTTAAGCCCCTCAGCGCCGATGGTACTTGGCCCGCAAGGGCCTGGGAGAGTAGGACGCCGCCGGTTTACTTGACAAGGGCCGCCCCCAGGGCGGCCCTTGGTCGTTCTGTCGCCCGCTACCGCCTCAGGCGGGCAGCGTCACGTTGCCGTCGTCGTCCAGCGCCCAATGCGGGTTGTGCGCGACCTCCCACGGATACCCGTCGAGATCGACGAACACGCCCGAGTAGCCGCCCCAGAATGTCTTCCCCGGCGCTCGGCCGACCGTCGCGCCCGCCTGCTGCGCCTGCGCGACGATCTCGTCGACCTCGGTCGGCGAGCCGACGTTGTGGGCGAGCGTGATGCCGCCGTAGCCGCTGCCCAGCTCGACGCCGCTGTCCTGCGCCAGGCGAGCGCGATCCCACAGCGACAGAACGCTGCCGCCGATCTGGAAGAACACGACGTCGTCGTCCTGGCCGGCGCGGCTGCGCCAGCCGAGCGCTTCGTAGAAGGCGCGCGCACGCTCGAGGTCGCTCACGCCGAGGGTGATCACGCTCACTCGCTGCTTCATCGCTTACCGGCAAGCATAGGTCCGAAGCCGCGGCGCTGCGCGCAGGCGCTCAGTGGTGGGAGCGCGGCTTGCAGGGCGAGGCGCAGGATGGGCGCTCGCGCGAAGCGGGCGCGTGGCCTGGCGTCGTGTTGAGCGGCGAGATGCAGACGTTCTGCGCAGGGGCGCCCTGGCCCGGTCGGCGACGAGGCGCCGCGTGACGCGAGCGCCTCCCTGGCCCGCGCAGCGGCGCTCGGTGAGGATGGGTCCGCGTCAGGTCCTCGTTCCGGTCGACCTCCCAGTCGACGTCGTAGTCGTCCTCGAGCAATAGGAACGAGCGGGTGAGACGCAGGGCGCCGAGCGTGCGCTGCGCGAGCGTGGAGGTTTTTGCGCTTGCGAACATCTGTTCGTAGAAGGTAGGCAGCGCCGCGGACGGACCCGATACGAACGTGTGTACGCGTGGCGTGCACTGTCGCAAACCCGCATTGCAGAGCCAGAAACGCGCCGATCTGGCTGCAAGCGAGATTGCAGACCGCCGGCGCCGAGGCTCGGCGTGACGCTCCAGCGGTGGCCGCTCGCATGGCCCCGGAACGGGGCGGGCGCGCGGGGAGGGTAGTTCGCGTGCGGCGCGAACTTGACCGTGTAGATGGCTGTTACGCTTGCCAGGCGCGATGCGATCGCCCCGCCGTGGGGCCGACGGCGGCGTGCACAGCTCATGGAGAAGTTCGTCATCGAAGGTGGCGTACCGCTTTCCGGCACGATGGTCCCCGCCGGCAACAAGAACGGTGCGCTGCCGATCCTCGCGTCGGCCCTCCTCACCGAGGACGAGGTCGTCGTGCGCAACGTGCCGCGCATCCGCGACGTCGAGGCGATGCTGAACATCCTGCGGGCGGTCGGCGTGGCGGTGAGCTGGCGCGGGCCCAACGAGGTCGCACTGTGCGCCGCCTCGGCCCGCGAGATCGAGGTCGAGCAGGAGCTCGCCGAGCTGATTCGCGCCTCGTTCCTGCTGGCCGGGCCGCTGCTTGCGCGCTTCGGACGCGCCGTCATGGCGCCGCCGGGCGGCGACGTGATCGGCCGCCGGCGCCTGGATCCGCACCTCGACGCCTTCCGCGCGATGGGCGCGAGGGTCGAGTGCAACGGCGGCATCGTGCTCGATGCGCCGCGCGGCCTGCGCTCGACCGACGTGTTCATGGACGAGCCGTCGGTGATGGCCACGGAGAACGTCCTGCTGGCCGCAGCGCTCACGCCCGGCACGACGGTCATCGGAAACGCCGCCTCCGAGCCGCACGTGCAGGATCTCGCGCGCATGCTCGTGAAGATGGGCGCCGACATCCAGGGCATCGGCTCCAACCTGATCACCGTCAACGGCGCCGGGCGCCTGCGCGGCTGCGAACACGACGTCGCGCCCGACCACATCGAGATCGGCAGCTTCATGGCGCTCGCCGGCGTGACCGGCGGCGAGCTGCGCATCAAGGACACCGTGCCGGGCGACCTGCGCATGATCCGCCTGGTGTTCGAACGCCTCGGCCTGCGCTCCGAGCTCGACGGCAACGACGTGCTAGTGCCCGGCGGGCAGAAGCTCGTCGCGCAGGCGGACGTGGGCGAATACAAGAGCAAGATCCAGGACGGCCCGTGGCCGGCTTTTCCCGCGGACCTGACGTCCATAGCCGTCGCCCTGGCGACGCAGGCCGAGGGCTCGATCCTGGTGCACGAGTGGATGTTCGAGAACCGCCTGATCTTCACCGACAAGCTGATCCTGATGGGCGCCGACATCGTCATGTGCGACCCGCACCGCGCGATCGTCACCGGGCCGCGCCGGCTGCGCGGCGAGCGCGTCGAGTCGCCGGACATCCGCGCCGGCATGGCAATGCTGCTGGCCGCGCTGTGCGCCGACGGGCGCTCGGAGATCGGCAACATCCGCCAGATCGACCGCGGCTACGAGCGCATCGACGAGCGCCTGCGCGAGCTCGGCGCGCGCATCGAGCGCGTGGCAACAGAGCCGGTTCACGCGTAGGGCGGGCCGGACGGCCCGCCACCGTAACGTGTCGGGGCGGGCGTAGCGTTCTCTCGCAAACTTGAAGCGGAGCCCGACCCGACCTTGGAGGCCGGATGCCGGTTACTCTCGCGATTTGAGGCCAACATCATGATCCACCCAATCCCCAGCGGTACGCGCGACGTGCTTCCCCAGGAGACGGGCGAGGTGCGCGCGATCACCGACACGCTGCGCACCGCCTTCGACCGTCACGGCTACGGCGAGATCTACACGCCGGCGCTGGAGTACGAGTCGGTGCTCGCGCGCGCGGACATGGCCGAAGCGCAGCCCGCCTACCGCGTGTTCGACGAGTCCGGCGCGGTGCTCGCGCTGCGCTCGGACATGACCGCGCCGATCGCGCGCGTGGTCGCCACGCGCTATGCCTCCAGCGAGCCGCCGCTGCGCTTCTGCTACTTCGCGCACTGCTATCGCGGCGTGCGCCCGCAGCGCGGGCAGCTGCGCGAGCTGCTGCAGGCGGGCATCGAGCTGATCGGCTCGCCCGCGCCGGAGGGCACGGCGGAGGCGCTGACGGTGCTCTGCCGCTCGCTGGACGCGGTCGGGCTGAAGGACTATCGCGTGGGCATGGGCGACGCGTCGCTGTTCCCCGCCCTGATGGCCAGTCTGCAGGTGCGCGAGCCCGTGCGCCTCGGGCTGCTGCAGGCGCTCGCGCGTCGCGACTTCGTGGAGCTCGGACGGCTGCTGCACGACGCCGGCCTGGCGGGCGATGCGGCCGAGCTGCTGATCGACGTGCCGCAGCGGCGCGGCGGCGCCGAGCTGCTGGCCGACGCGCCCGATCCGGCGGTCGAGGCGGTCACGGGGATGCGCCGCGTGTACGAGCTGCTGGACGCGGACGTGGCCGCGCGCGTGATCTTCGACTTCGGGCTCGTGCGCAACATCGGCTACTACACGGGCGCCGTCTTCGAGGTCTATGACCCGGCGCTCGGCGCGCCGATTGGCGGCGGCGGACGCTACGACGAGCTGCTGGGGCGCTTCGGGCGCTCTCTGCCGGCCGTCGGCTTCGCGCTGGACGTCGACCAGCTGCACCAGGCGCTGGCCGGAGAGGAACGCGGCACGGGGCTTGCGCTCGCGGGCTCGGCCGACGGCGCGCCCGGAGCGGTCCGGTGAGCGCGACGCACGGCCTGACGATCGCCGTGCCCCGCGGCGCGCTGTTCGACGGCACGGTCGACCTGCTGGCGGCGCTCGGGCTGGACACAGACGAGCTGCGCGAGAACGACCGCAAGCTGCTGTTCGAGGACATCGGCGTGATCACCATGCGGCCCTCCGACGTGCCGACCTACGTCGAGGCCGGCGCGGCCGACCTGGGCGTGACGGGCAAGGACGTGCTGCTGGAGCAGGCCGCGCAACGACCGGGCGAGGGCGGGCGCGACGTCTACGAGCTGCTGGATCTCGGCTTCGGGCGCTGCACGATGGTCATGGCCAGCAAGGACGGGCCCGACCCGGCCGTCGAGCGCCTGCGGCGCCTGGGCGTGATGCGCGTCGCGACGAAGTACCCGCGGATCGCCGCGCGACACCTGGAGGAAACCGGCCGCCAGGGTGAGATCGTCGAGGTCAAAGGCTCGGTCGAGCTGGCGCCGCTGACGGGCATGGTCGATGCGATCGTCGACCTGACCGCCACGGGCACGACGCTGCGCGAGAACAACCTGGTCGTGCGCGAGGAGATCGTCGTGTGCACGGCGCGCCTGATCGCAAACCCGGTCGCGCACAAGCTCAAGGCGGCCCAGATCGACGCCCTGCTGGAGCAGCTTCGCGGCCTCGTCGCCGCGAGCGCGTCCTGAGATGCGCCTGCAGCGCATCGCGATCGCGGAGCTGGAAGGGCTCGGCGGCGCCGCCGGAGTGGCGGCGCACCTGCGCACGCTGATCGCGGACGCCGGCTCGGTCGAGCGCGACGTGCGCGAGATCGTGCAGCGCGTGCGTGCCGAGGGCGACGCCGCGCTGCTCGACTACACGCGCCGCTTCGACGCGACGGGCGCCGAGCCAAAGCCGCTGGTCGTCGCGCCGCAGGAGCTCGACGAGGCGATCAAAGAGCTTGCGCTGGACGTCGTGGCCGGGCTGCAGGTGACGATCGCCAACGTGGCGCAGGTCGCCGCCGCGGCGGTCGGCGAAGGCCGCACGGTCGCGCTGGCGCAGGGGCAGCAGATCGCGCTGCGCGAGATCCCCGTCGCCTCCGCGGCCGTCTACGTTCCCGGCGGCCGCGCGCCGTATCCGAGCACGGTGGCGATGGGCGTCGTCACCGCGCGCGCGGCCGGCGTGCTCGACGTCGCCGTCTGCGCGCCGCCGGGCGCCGACGGCGAGATCGACGCGACGATCCTCGGCGCCTGCCGGCTGTGCGGCGTGCAGCACGTCTACCGCATGGGCGGCGCGCAGGCGATCGCCGCGCTCGCCTACGGAACCGAGACGGTCGCGCGCGTGGATGTGGTCGTCGGTCCGGGCAACCTGTACGTGCAGGAGGCCAAGCGCCAGCTCTCGGCGACCGTCGGCATCGACGGCTTCGCCGGGCCGAGCGACCTGCTCGTGGTGCTCGGCGCGGAGGTCGGCGAGCGCGAGGTTCGCCTGGCGGCGCTGGACATGCTCGCGCAGGCCGAGCACGGCGAGGGCAGCCTCGTCGTCGCCGTGTCGCCGGGCCCTGGCGTCAACGACGCGCTAGCCGCGGCGATCGAGCGCCTGGACACCGAGCGGGCGGCCGGCGGCGCGACGTTCGCGCTCGTCGACGCGTTCGACGCGCAGGGCGCGGTCGAGCTGGCAAACGCGTTTGCGCCCGAGCACCTGCAGCTGATCGGCGCCGACGCCGAGGCGCTGGCGCCGCGCGTGCAGTCGGCCGGCTGCCTGTTCGTCGGCGCGCCCAGCGCGACGGCCTTCGGCGACTATGTGGCCGGCTCCAACCACATCCTGCCGACGGGCGGCGCGGCGCGCTTTGCCTCGACGCTCTCGCCGCGCCACTTCCGCAGGCGCATGGCCGAGGTGCGAATCGACGCGGCCGCGGCGGGAAAGCTAGCCGGCGCGGGCGCGCCGATCGCGCGCGCGGAGGGCTTCGAGTGGCACGCGCGCTCGATGGAGGCGCGCATGGGCGACAATTAGCCGATGGCCGCTACGCAAGCACAGAGAACCGCCACGATCGAGCGCCGCACGGGCGAGACGGACGTGCGCCTGTCGCTGGCGCTGGAAGGCTCCGGCGCGGGCACGCGCGAGACGGGCGTGGGCTTTCTCGACCACATGCTCGACCTGCTCGCGCGCCACGGGCGCCTGGACCTGAAAGTGAAGGTCACAGGCGACCTGCAGACGGGCGCGCACCACACGGCCGAGGACACGGCGATCGTGCTCGGCCAGGCGCTCGACGGCGCGCTCGGCGACCGCAGCGGCATCGCGCGCTACGGCGCGGCGACCGTGCCGATGGACGAGGCGCGCGCGAGCTGTGCGATCGACATATCCGGACGGCCGTTCACGGCCTTCGAGGCAGACCTGCCGGCGGGCTCGACGGGCGGCTTCGAGCACGAGCTGACCGAGGAGTTCTTTCGCGCGCTGGCCAACGCGGCCAAGCTGACGCTGCACCTGCGCGTGGAGTCGGGAACGAACGCCCACCACATGATCGAGGCCGCGTTCAAGGCGTTCGCGCGCGCGCTGCGCCAGGCCGCGGCGATCGACCCGAGCGAGAGCGGCGTGCCGAGCACGAAGGGAACGCTGACCGCATGAGCGCGCTGATCGACGAGCCGGTCGAGATCGCCGTCGTCGACTACGGCATGGGCAACCGCCGCTCGGTCGAGAAGGCGCTCGCGCACGTCGGCGCGCGCGCGATCGTCAGCAGCGACCCCGAGCGCCTGCGCGGCGCGGCGGGGCTGGTCGTGCCGGGCGTCGGCGCGTTCCCGCGCGCGATGGAGCGCCTGCGCGAGCTCGGCCTGGACGAGCTGCTGCGCGAGCGCGTCGCCGCGAACACGCCCGTGCTCGGCATCTGCCTCGGCCTGCAGCTCGCGTTCGAACACTCCTCAGAGCTCGGCGGCGCGGAGGGCCTGGGCATCGTCGCCGGCGAGGTGCACGCCCTGAAGGCCGACTCGCTGAAGCTGCCGCACATAGGCTGGAACGAGGTGCGCTTCGACCAGCCGCAGTCGCGGCTCATCGCCGACCTGCCGCTGCGCTGCGCCTTCTATCACGTGCACTCGCTGGCGGCCGAGCCGGCGTGCGAGCAGGACGTGCTCGGCACGGCGACCTACGGCGCGCCGTTCGTGACGGCCGTCGAGAAGGGCTCGTTCTACGGCGTGCAGTTCCACGCCGAGAAGTCCTCCGCCGCCGGCCTGCGCCTGCTGGCGAACTTCGCGCGCATCTGCCTCGACGCGCGCGCGCCCAGCCACGCCGGCGCGGCCAGCGCAGACGCGGCCCGGTGAACCTCTACCCGGCGATCGACATCCTCGGCGGCGCCGCCGTGCGCCTGGTCAGGGGCGACTTCGACGCCAAGCAGGTCTATGACCAGGACCCGCTGTCGGCGGCGCGCGCGTTCGCCGACGCGGGAGCGCGCTATCTGCACGTGGTCGACCTGGACGGCGCCAAGCGCGGCGAGCCGGTGAACGTCGAGCACCTGCGCCTGATCGCCGGCGAGCTGGGGCTGCCGGTGCAGTACGGCGGCGGGCTGCGCACGACGGCTGCGATCGACGACGCGCTGGCCGCGGGCGCGCGGCGCGTGATCGTCGGCACGGCGGCCTTCACCGACCCGGACCTGCTGCGCGCGGCGCTGGCCGAGCACGGCCCGGAGCGCGTGCTCGTGTCGGTCGACGTGCGCGGCGGCCGCGTGGCGACGCACGGGTGGCTGGAGACGACGCAGGTGCGCGCGCGCGACGCCTTCGCCGGCCTGCGCGAGCTGGGCGTGCACAGCTTCGTGTTCACGGACATCGACCATGACGGCATGCTCGACGGCGCCAACCGCGAGGAGGCGCTGACGGTCGGCGCCGAGGCCGACGAGAGCGGCGAGGGGGGCGTGATCCTGTCGGGCGGCATCGGCGAGCTCGACCACCTGCGCGCGCTCGCGCGGCTGAAGGCCGAGCAGGGACTTCGGCGCCTGGACGGCGTGATCGTCGGCAAGGCGCTGTATGAGCGGCGCTTCACGGTGCCCGAGGCGCTGCAGGCACTCGCGGGCTGATCGCGGCGTCGGCCGCGGCAGCGCCGACCGCGGCGGCCGCCCGCGCCACCGCCAACCGCGGCGCCGATCGCAGCACCGCCGGCCGCAGCACCGCCAACGCACGACGATCGCAGCACCGCCGACCGCTACCGTGAGCACGTGCATTTCAAGCGCGTGATCCCCTGCTTGGACGTGGACGCCGGGCGCGTCGTAAAGGGCGTGGAATTCCTGGACATTCGCGACGCCGGAGACCCGGTGGAGCTGGCCGCTTTCTACGATCGCGAGGGCGCCGACGAGCTGGTGTTCCTGGACATCACTGCGACGCACGAGAAGCGCGACACGATCGCCAAGCTGGCGCGCGCGACGGCCGACGACGTGTTCGTGCCGTTCACGATCGGCGGCGGCATTCGCTCGATCGAGGACGCGCAGGCGGTGCTGGACTCGGGCGCGGACAAGGTGTCGGTCAACTCGGCGGCGCTGCAGCGCCCGCAGCTGATCGACGAGCTGGCGGAGGTGTTCGGCTCGCAGTGCGTCGTGCTGGCGATCGACGCGAAAGCCGACCCGTTCGCCGGCGGCGGCCTGGACGACCCGTCCAGGTGGGAGGCCTACCTGGCAGGCGGGCGCACGCCGACCGGCCGCGACGTGGTCGACTGGGCGCGCGAGGGCGTGCGGCGCGGCGCCGGCGAGATCCTGCTGACGAGCATGGACCGAGACGGCACCAACGACGGCTATGACCTGGCGCTGACGGCGGCCGTCAGCGAGGCGGTGAGCGTGCCCGTGATCGCGTCGGGCGGCGCCGGCGAGCTCGACCACCTGGTCGAGGCGCTGCGCGCGGGCGCCGACGCGGCGCTGTGCGCGTCGATCTTCCACTACGGCCGGCACACGATCGCCGAGGCCAAGTCGCACCTGGCGGCGGCCGGCATTCCCGTGCGGATCGGTTGAGGGCCGGCGACGTCGCGGGGGCCAGCGTGAGCGAGGCGCAGGACAGGGGCCAGGCGGCGCTGCAAGCGCTGCCCGACCTTCCGGGAGGCCGCGAGCTGCTCGCGGCGGCGCAGCGGCGCGAGGACGTCGAGCTGGTCGGCGGCGCCGTGCGCGACCTGCTGCTCGGGAGGACGCCGCGCGAGCTCGATGTGAGCGTGGACGGCACGGCAGAGACGTTCGCCGAGGAGATCGTCTCGATTTTCGATGATCGCTTCGCGGAGGATGGCGTGCGTGCCGCGATGCAATCGCACGAGCGCTTCGGCACGGCGGTCGTTCGCCTGCACGGCGCGCGGATCGATGTGGCGGCGCGACGCGCGGAGTCCTACGCCTTCCCCGGCGCTCTGCCGGACGTGCGCGCGGGCACGCCCGAGGAGGACCTGCGGCGCCGCGACTTCACCGTCAACGCGATCGCCGTGTCGCTCGGCGGCGCGCGCCGCGGCGAGCTGCGCGCCGCGCCGCACGCGCTGGAGGATCTGGCGGCGTCGCGACTGCGCGTGCTGCACGACGCCAGCTTCACCGACGACCCCACGCGCCTGCTGCGCCTCGCGCGCTACCGCGCGCGGCTGCGCTTCGAGCCCGACGAGCGCACCGCGCGCCTGGCCGCCGAGGCCGTCGCGGCGGGCGCGCTGGCGACGGTCTCGCAGGCGCGCATCGGCGCGGAGCTGCGCCTGGCGCTCGTCGAGCCCGACGCGGTGGGTGCGCTGGAGTCGCTGCAGCGGCTCGGCGCGCTGTCGGCGCTGCACGAGGCGATCGAGCTGGACGCGCCGCTGGCGCGCGCGGCGCTCGCCGCGCTGCCGGCGGAGGCCGGCGCGTGGCCGGACGTGCTGCTGCTCGCCTCGCTGCTCTTGCCCGCGCACTCCTACGACACGACCGACTACGAGACGCGCCTGCGCGCGCTGCTCGACGGCTATGAGGTTCCCGCGGCCGAGCGCGAGCGAACGGTGCACAGCGCGATCCTCGCGCCGCGCGTCGCCGAGCGCCTGCAGCGCGCGCGGACGCCGTCTGAGGTCTATGAGGTCGCCCACGACGCGCCGCTCGAGGCGGTCGCGCTCGCCGCCGCGCTGGCGCAGGCGCAGGGGCGCGGCGAGGCGGCCGGCGCGGCGCTGCGCTGGCTGTCGCAGCTGCGCCATGTGCGCCTGGCGATCGACGGCGACGACCTGCTCGGCGCCGGCGTGACCGCCGGGCCGGAGATCGGCAGGCGCCTGCGCCGGGCGCTGTCGCGCAAGCTCGACGGCGAGCTCGGTGAGGGACGAGAGGCGGAGCTGAGCGCCGCTCTGGAGGATGTGTGAGCGCCACGCCGAAGGCGAGCGCCGCGGACGCAGCCACGCCTGAGAGCGCGACGGACGCGGCCAGGCCGGAGGCGAGCGCGACGGCCGCAGCCACGCAGGCGCATGTGACCGAGCACGCCGAGGGCTTCTCCTGCGAGCTGCCGGCCGGCGCGCGGGCGCTGTTCAGCTCGCGCGCGCACGCCAACCTGTCGATCCAGACCGGCGACGGCCACGAGCGCGGTCGCCAGGCGCGCGACGACCTGTGCGAGCGCCTTGGCCAGCGCTGGCTGTGCGCCAGCCGCCAGGTGCACGGCGCCAACGTTCAGCGCGTCCGCGCGCTCGACGGGCGCGGGGGAGATCCTGTTGCGATCGACGCCGACGGCCACGCCACGGCCGTGCGCGGCATCGGCGCGATGGTGCTGACGGCCGACTGCCTGCCGGTGGCGCTGGCCGGCGAAGGCGGCGTGGCGATGGTGCACGCGGGCTGGCGCGGCCTGGCGGCGGGGGTGCTGGAGGAGGGCGTGCGCGCGCTGCGCGACGTCCGCGCCAAAGGCCACGGCGACGGTCACGGCGACGGCGACGGCGCGATCGTCGCGGTCGTCGGGCCGGGAGCGGGCGCGTGTTGCTATGAGGTCGGGCCCGAGGTGCACGCGGCGTTCGGCGCATCGGTGGCGGCCGCGCAGAGCATCGACCTGCGCGCGATCGCGCGCGAGCGGCTGCTCGCTGCCGGCGTCGCGCAGGTGCTCGACGCGCGCGCGTGCACGATCTGCGACCCGCGCTTCTTCTCGCACCGGCGCGAAGGCTCGCGCGCCGGGCGCCAGGCGGGAATCGCGTGGCTCGGCTGATCTCCGGGCTGTCCTCGCAGCGCATCCGCGAGAACGCGGCGCGCGTGCGCGAGCAGATCGACGTCGCCCGACGGCGCGCGCCGCAGCGCGCCGTCGACGTGCCCGCGCGCGTCGAGCTGCTGGCGGCGATCAAGTACGTCGCCGGCGACGACCTGCCGCTGCTGGCCGAGGCGGGCATCGCGCTCGTCGGCGAGAACCGCGCGCAGGAGCTCGCCGCCAAGCACGCGGCGCACGGCGAGCTGTTCGAGTGGGACTTCATCGGCCAGCTGCAGAGCAGGCGCGTGCGCGAAATCGTGCCGTACGCGCGCCTGGTCCACTCGGTCGCCTCCGAGTCGGCGCTGCGCGAGCTGGCGCGCCACCGCGAGCGCGCGCGCCCGGACCTGCGCATCCTGATCGAGGTCAACGTCGCCGGCGAGCGCGGCAAGGCGGGCGTCGCGCCCGAGCGGCTCGGCGCCTTCGTCGCGCAATCGCCCGTGCCGGTCGCCGGCCTGATGACGATGCCGCCGCTGGCCGCCGCCGCCGAGGACAGCCGGCGCTGGTTTGCCGCGCTGCGCGCGCTGGCCGACGAGCACGCGCTGGAGCACCTGTCGATGGGAACGTCGCAGGACTACGTCGTCGCCGTCGAGGAGGGCGCGACTATCGTGCGAATCGGCACGAGCCTGTACGATTAGAGCCGACCTGCGGACGTGTTCGCTGCACGCTGGACGCGCGCGAATCTCTAGCATGAGCAGGGAATCCGTCCCTGCGGGCGAAAACGCACCTACACCAATGGCCTTCCGTGACTCCTGGCACAGCGCGCTCGTCTACTTCGGCCTAGCCGAGGAGTATCACGACGACTTCGACGACGCTCCGCCCGAGGCGGACATCGAGGACCGCTACCGCGAGCGCCCCAACGTGCGTCGCCTGCGCCGGCGCCGCGACGAGTTCGACGACATCTTCGCCGACGACGAAGGCGGCGGGCGCGGCGGGCGCTCCACGACCGTGCTCAAGTCCGTCGGCTCCGCGCGCGGCAACGGAGACGTGCGCGTGCACCTGGTGATCCCCAAGTCGTTCAACGACGCGCAGCAGATCGCCGACAAGTTCAAGGACTCGATCCCCGTCATCCTCAACCTGCAGTCGTCGGAAACGGACCTCTCCAAGCGCCTGATCGACTTCGCCTCCGGCCTGACCTACGCGCTGGACGGCGGCATGCAGAGGATTGCCGACAAGGTCTTCATGCTCACGCCGCGCAACGTCGAGATCTCCGCCGAGGAGCGCGCGAGGTTGATCGAGAAGGGCTTCTTCAACCAGAGCTAGCCGGGCCTGCTGGGCCCGGCCGGCCTCTAGTCTGGACCCGGTATGCAAGTTGGCTTGATCGGCGCAGGCAACATGGCTCGCGCGCTTGCGCGCGGGTGGGGCAGGCCGGTGCTGTGCGCCGATCCGTTGGCCGAGCGCGCGGACGCGCTCGTCGCGGAGGTTGGCGGCGAGGCGCTTTCAGACAACGCCGCCGTGGCGCAGCGCGCCGATCTGGTCGTGCTCTGCCACAAGCCCGCGCAGCTTCAGGACGTCGCCGGCGAAGTCGCCGAGCAGGCCAAGGCCGTCGCGTCGATCCTCGCCGCCACGCCGCTGCAGGCGCTGCGCGACGCCTATCCGGGCAAGCCCGTCTACCGCTTCATCCCGTCGCTGCCCGTCGAGGTGCGCCAGGGCGCCGTCGTGCAGGCCGCCGACCCGCAGCGCGCGGCCGCGGCAAGCGACGACGGCCTGGACGCGGCCGTGAGCGCGCTGTTCGCCGAGCTGGGCACGCTCGTCGTGCTCGACGACTCGCTCGTCGACGTCGCCATGGGCCTCATGTCCTGCGCTCCCGCCTACGTCGCGCTCGTCGCCGAGGCGCAGGTCGACGCGGGCGTGCGCCGCGGCATCCCCGCCGCGCAGGGCGCGCAGCTGGTCGTGCAGACGCTCTCCGGCACCGCCGAGCTGCTGCGCCGGCGCGACTATGACACCGTCGCCGTGCGCCGCGAGGTCTCCTCGCCCGGCGGGCTGACCGCGCGCGGCGTCGACGCGCTCGAGCGCGCAGGCCTGCGCGCGGCGTTCAGCGACGCGCTCGACGCAGTGCTGAAGCCGGGGCGCTGAGCGCCGTGGTCCTCGCCAGCGCGCGCACGCAGATCGCCGACTACCTGTCGACGCTGATCTACGTCTACACGCTGCTGATCATCCTCTACATCGTGCTGCAGCTTCTGTTCTCCGTCGGCGTGCGACCGCCCTACTCGCGCACGCTCGACGCCGTGCTCGGCTTCCTGCGCGACGTCTGCGAACCCTTCCTGCGCATCTTTCGGCGCGTGCTGCCGTCCTTCGGCGGCTTTGACTTCAGCCCGATCCTCGCGATCTTCACGCTGCAGATCATCAACTCGATCATCGTCAACGACCTGATTCACGGCTGAGCGCCGATGCGTGCCGCTGGCCCATGGCTGCGCGCCGTGCTCGTGCTCGTGCTCGTAGTCGCCGCCGACCAGCTCTCCAAGCACGCCGTCGAAAGCTCGCTCGTGCAGGGCGAAGAGCGCAAGCTGCTGCCCGGCGTGCAGCTCGTCGACACGCGCAACAACGGCATCGCCTTCGGCTTTCTGCCCGGCAGCCACATCGCCGTCACGCTTGCCATCGGCGTCGCCCTGCTCGCGCTGCTCGTCTACTTCGCGCTGCACAGCCACGCAAAGCTGATCTGGCTGCCCACCGGCATGCTCATCGGCGGCGCCGTCGGAAACGTCGTCGACCGTGTGCGCATGGGCTCCGTCACCGACTTCATCAAGCTGCCGCTCGGCTGGCCGCCCTTCAACCTGGCCGACGTGTCCATCACGCTCGGCGTCGTCATCCTGTTCCTCGTCATCGACCATTCGCGACATGCGCGAGCGTGACCCGGCCGCGCCGCCGAGCGAGCCCTTTCAAGTCGCCTACGAGGACGAGCACCTGCTCGTCATCGACAAGGCGCCCGGCGTCGTCGTGCACCCGGCCAAGGGCCACCGCGAGGACACGCTCTCCCAGCTGCTCGCGTCCAGCGCCGCCGGCGGCGACCCCGAACGCGCCGGCATCGTCCATCGCCTGGACCGCGACACGTCCGGCCTGCTCGTCGTCGCGCGCTCCGAGCGCGCGCACGCGCTGCTGCAGAAGGCGCTTGCCCGACGCGAGATCGAGCGCGAATACATCGCGCTCGTGCACGGCCGCCCGCCCGCGCGCACGGGCACGATCGAGGCGCCCATCGGCCGCGACGCGCGCGTGCGCACGCGCATGGCCGTCGGCGGCGCGCACGCGCGCGAGGCGCGCACGCACTTCGAGCTCGACAGGGCGCTCGCCGAGCACTCGCTGCTGCGCCTCACGCTCGACACCGGACGCACGCATCAGATCCGCGTGCACCTGCGCGCCATCGGCCATCCCGTCGCCGGCGATCCCGAATACGGCACGCCCGGCGCGCTCGGGCTCGAGCGCCAGTTCCTGCACGCCGCCCGCCTGGCCTTCGCGCACCCGCTCGGCGGCCAGCGCATCGAGGTTCGCTCGCCGCTGCCGGCCGATCTGCGCCAGGCGCTCGCCCGCGCCGAACGGCTATCCTGAGCGGCCAACCAGAACCTCTACCCGTCTCGGGTCCATGGTCGCGGCCCTGCCCGTGGTGACGACGTCCAGTCGCTTCGGGTCCGCGCCAACCGGGACGGAAATCATCAAATAAATAAAGGGAGAACCCGTGGCTCAGGTAGGCATCGCGGAGCTGCTGGAGGCCGGCGTCCATTTCGGTCACCAGACGCGCCGCTGGAACCCCAAGATGCGCCGCTTCATATTCGGCGAGCGCGGTGGCAACTACATCATCGACCTCGTCAAGACGTCCGCGCTGCTCGACCAGGCGCAGGCGTTCGCCTCAGAGCTCTCGCACCGCGGCGGCACCGTGCTGTTCGTCGGCACCAAGAAGCAGGCGCGCGACACCGTCAAGGAGGTCGCCGAAGCGGCCGACATGCCGTTCGTCAACCACCGCTGGCTCGGCGGCCTGCTGACCAACTTCCAGACCATCAGCCTGCGCATCCGGCGCCTGCACGACCTCGAACGCTACGAGGCCGAGGGCCAGCTCGCGCTGCTGCCCACACGCGAGCGTATGGCCGCGCAGTCCGACCTCGTCAAGCTGCGCGCCAACCTCGGCGGCGTCAAGAACATGCAGCGCGTGCCCGACGCCATGTTCGTCATCGACCTGAAGACCGAGGAGATCGCCGTCAAAGAGGCGCGCCGCCTGCGCATCCCCATCATCGGCCTCGTCGACACCAACTGCGACCCCGACGGCATCGATTACGTCATCCCCGGCAACGACGACGCCATTCGCTCCTGCGCGCTGATCACGCAGGCCATCGGCCAGGTCGTCCAGGAGGGCCACTCCGTCTTCCGCGCCGAGGAGGAGAAGGCGCGCAAGGAAGCCGAGGAACGCGCCAAGGCCGAGGCCGAAGCGCGCGCCAAGCGCGAGGCCGAAGAGCAGGCCAAGCGCGAGGCCGAGGAACAAGCAAAGAAAGAGGCCGAAGAGAAAGCCGCCGCGGCCGCAGCCGCCGCCGCGCCCGCCCAGGCCCCGCCTGCCGAGAGCGCTCCGGCGACGCACGTCGCCAAAGCGCCCGCCCAGCCCGCCGCGCCCGACGCCGACGCTCAGGCGCCCGCGCCGAGCGCCGAGGCCCAGGCTCAGGCATCCGCGCCGAGCGCCGACGCCGAGGCATCCGCGCCGGCCGACGCGCCCACCGAGGACGAGGCGCCCACCAAGGACGAGGCGCCCACCGAGGACAGCGCGCCCACCGAGGACAGCGCGCCCACCGAGACCGAGGCGCCCGCCGTGGGCGACGCGCCCGCAGAGACCGCGAACGAGGCCGACGAGCCGGCCAAGGAGGCACAGAAGCAATGAGCGCAGTGGATGTCTCGGCCAAGGACGTCAAGGCGCTTCGCGAGCGCACCGGCGCCGGCATGATGGATTGCAAGAAGGCTCTCACCGAGGCGGAGGGCGACATCGACAAGGCGATCGAGATCCTGCGCCTGAAGCAGGGCAAGAAGATCCAGGACCTCGGCGAGCGCACGGCGACGGAGGGAACCGTCCAGTCCTACATCCACGCCGGCGCGCGCGTCGGCGTGCTGATCGAGGTCGACTGCAACACCGACTTCGTCGCCAACAACGACGACTTCGTCGGCTTCGCGCGCGCGGTCGCCATGCAGATCGCGGCCACGCCGACCGTCAAATACGTCAGCCGCGACGACGTTCCCGCCGAGGCGCGCGACGCCGAGGCGCGCATCTACGAGCAGGAGGCCGCCGACAAGCCCGAGAACGTGCGCGAGAAAATCGTCTCGGGCAAGCTGGACTCGTGGTATGAGACGATCGTGCTGCTCGAGCAGGAGATGCACAATCCGGCGTATGACGGCAAGACCGTGCAGCAACTGCGCGACGAGCTCACCGCCAAGACCGGCGAGAACGTCGTCATCCGGCGCTTCGCCCGCTTCGCCATAGGCCAGTAGTCCCCGTCGGCCGAGTGTCCCGCACGCGCGGGCTGTCCTGCGCTCGCGGGCGTCGACATGTGTCGTGCGTGGCGCTTGCACGCGCCGTGGCTGGCAGGTCGTCTCTCGTTTCGCGCGCCGCGCGGTAGCCAAGGTATATACCGAGTAAATACGATGGCGCACCAAGGACGATAAAAGAGCATCGCCCTGCCCGCCGTGCAAATACCATCGCTATCGCTCGGCCGACCGGGCGCCCAAGGCGGCCGGGCACGGCCGGACCGCGGCCGGACCGGCCAGGCCGGCCGCGGCCTCGGTGACTGAGTAGGCTCTCGCCCTTGATGGCCGCCGCCTTCCAACGCATCTTGCTGAAGCTCTCGGGCGAGGCGCTGATGGGCTCGCTGCAGTTCGGCACGGACCCCGAGCGCGTTGCGGGCGTCGCACGGCAGGTGACCGAGGTGCGCGACCAGGGCGTCGAGGTGGCGATCGTGGTCGGCGCGGGCAACATCTTCCGCGGCATGCGCGGCGCCGCCGACGGGATGGACCGGGCGACGGCCGACTACATGGGCATGCTGGCGACCGTGCTCAACGCGCTGCCGCTGCAGGACGCGCTGGAGAAGGCCGGCACGAACACGCGCGTGCAGTCCGCGCTGGGCGTCTCGGAGGTCGCCGAGCCCTACATCCGCCGCCGCGCCATGCGCCACCTGGAGAAGGGCCGCGTGGTGATCTTCGCCGCCGGAACGGGCAACCCGTTCTTCACGACCGACACCGCCGCGGCGCTGCGCGCGGCGGAGATCCATGCGGAGATCATCCTGATGGCCAAGAACGGCGTGGAGGGCGTCTACACGGCCGACCCGGCCGTCGATGCCGGCGCGCAGTTCATCCCGGAGATCACGCACATGGAAGCGCTCGAGCGGCGCCTGCGCGTGATGGACTCGACGGCGCTGGCGCTGTGCATGGAGAACGCCATGCCGTTGAACGTCTTCAACATGGACGACGACACGGCGCTCGCGCGGATAATCTCAGGCGAGCGCGTGGGCACGTTGGTAGCGACACCCCAAGGAGAAGCAGATGGCCGCTGACAGCTTGATCGACGAACTGCTCGACGATGCGCGCGAGCGCATGGTCAAGTCCGCCGAGTCCGCCCAGCACGAGTTCTCGACCGTGCGCACCGGTCGCGCCAGCCCGGCGCTGCTGGACCGCGTGGTCGTCGACTACTACGGCGCGATGACGCCGCTGAACCAGCTCTCGACGATCTCCGCGCCCGAAGCGCGCCTGCTGACGGTGCAGCCCTACGACAAGTCCTCGATCAAGCTGATCGAGAAGGCGATCAACGAGTCAGACGTCGGCCTGAACCCGTCCAACGACGGCAACGTGATCCGCCTGGTCGTGCCCGAGCTGACCGAGGAGCGGCGCAAGGAGCTCGTCAAGGTCGTGCGCAACCTCGCCGAGGAGGGCCGCGTGGCGATTCGCAACGTGCGCCGCGACACGATGCAGCAGCTGCGCGAGCTGAAGGCCGAGGGAGAGGCGTCCTCCGACGACGAGCATCGCGCCGAGGTGGAGCTGCAGAAGCTGACCGACGGTCGCGTCGGCGATCTCGACGACGTGCTCAAGGCCAAGGAAAAAGAGATCCTCGAAGTCTGATGGACGCCGCCGACCGATCGGGGATCGGCCAACCGGCGTCGGCCAGCGACAGCGCCACGACGCGCGAGCCCGGCGAGGCGCCGACCGCGACGGCGCGCTACGTCGCGATCATCACCGACGGCAACGGCCGCTGGGCACGCGCGCACGGCGTCCCGGTCAACGAGGGCCACAGCGCCGGGGCGGACACGGTCAAGGCGCGCCTGCGCGACGCGGCCGAGTTCGGCGTGCTGGAGCTGACCGTCTACTCCTTCTCCACCGAGAACTGGTCGCGGCCGGCCGAGGAGGTGGCCGGGCTGCTGGAGATGTTCTCGCAGCGCATCGCCAGCGAAACGCCGGAGCTGCATTCCGAAGGCGTGCGCATGCGCTTCATCGGCCGGCGCGACGGCATCTCCGATGAGCTCGTGCAGCGCATGAGCTGGGCCGAAGAGCTGACCGCGCGCAACGACCGCATCACCCTGTTCGTCGCCTTCAACTACGGCGGGCGCGCGGAGATCCTCGACGCCGCGCGCGGGTTCTCCGGCGGCACCGAGGAGGACTTTCGCGCCTGCCTGTACGCGCCGGAGATGCACGACCCCGACCTGATCATCCGCACCAGCGGCGAGCAGCGCCTGTCCAACTACCTGCTGTGGCAGTCGGCCTATGCCGAGCTGATCTTCCGCGACGAGCTGTGGCCGGACTTTTCGCGCGACGCGCTCGCTCAGTCGCTCGCCGAGTTCTCCCGCCGCCGCCGCCGCTTCGGCGCCAGGTGAGCCCGCGCTGATGGCGAGCGATCGAGGATCGATTCGCGCGAGCACCCCCGCAGGTCGCGATCCGCGTGGGCGTCGCAGGCGCTCGGGCGGCCAGCCGCCGCGCGGCCCGCTGATTCGACGCCGAGCCCCCAGCGAAGGCCAAGGCCGCGAGCGCTCGGACCTCGGCGCCCGTCTGCTGGCCGCCGTGCCGGCGATCGCCGTTGCGCTGTTCCTGGTGATCGAGGGAGGCGCGATCTTCGCGCTCGGGCTGTTCGCGCTCGGTTGTGTGTGCCTGCACGAGCTGTACGGCATGTTCGCCCGCGCGCAGCCCGTGCGCCTGGCCGGCTTTCTCGCGCTGGCAGGGCTGCTGGCGGCGGCGCTGTACGGCGATCAGTTCCAGGTGCTGCTCGTGCTCGTCGCCACGCTGCCGCTGCTGTTCGGCATGACGCTGCTGCAGCCGCGCCCGAGCGCCGGCGGGCTGTCGCTGACGCTGTTGGGCATCGTGTGGATCGGCCTGGCGCTGGCGCACGCCGTGCTGCTGCGCGGCCTGCCGCACGGCCTGGGCATCGTCCTGGACGTGCTCGTCGGCACGTTCATCGGCGACACCGGCGCCTATTTCGGCGGCAGGCTGTTCGGCAAACGCCCGCTCGCGCCGACGATCTCGCCGAACAAGACCGTCGAGGGCCTGGCGATCGGCATGGTCTGCACCGTGCTCGGCGTGTGGATCGCCGGGCGCTACCAGGAATGGCTGCCCGGCACGCACGCCATCGTGCTCGGCATCGGCGTCGCCCTCGTCGCGCCGCTCGGCGACCTGTTCGAGTCCTTCCTCAAGCGCGAGGCGCGCACGAAGGACTCCGGCGGGCTGTTCGGCGCGCACGGCGGCGCGCTGGACCGCCTCGACGCCGTGCTGTTCGCGGCTGTCGTCGGGTACTACATTTGGTCGGCGTACGTATGACGCTCGCCATAAACCGCACCAGCGCGCAGAGGGGGCGCAGGCGGGGCGTTCGTGTCAGGGCTTGTGCCAGTGCTGCGCGAAGGGCGCGTTGAGACCGACCCCGGAGATCAGCTCGGAGACGTCGTTGACACAAGGCAGCAGCGCGGTTAGGCTGGCGCCCCGACCGGGAGGACAAGCCCTATCGGCGCAGCCGTGGAGTACGGGTTTCCGGCATCTATATTTGCGACTTGAGGGGGTCTGCAGCATGTCCGGAATCTTCGCCGCCGGAAGGCGCGTGCGCCTTGGTTGGGCAGTTCTGTCGGTTGTCCTGCTGGCTGCGATGGCGTTCGCGGCAGCCGCACACGCAACCGCGGCAACGGTCGGGCCGCCGAAATCGATCGATGCGCTGGGCGATTCGATCACTCGCGGATATGACTCGCAGGGGAGCGGCTGCGGAAGCTTCGCCGACTGCCCCGCCAACTCGTGGGCGACCGGCACCAATGCAGGCGTCAACAGCTACTTCGCGCGGGTAAAAGCGCTGAACCCCTCGGTCGTGCTCGCAAGGCCGATCACGAGCTCGACGGCAGGCGGCAACGACGCGGTCACCGGAGCGAAAATGACCAACCTGCTCTCGCAGGCCGAAAACGCGGTGGCTGCGCCGAATAAACCCGATCAGGTTCTCATCCTGCTGGGCGCCAACGACGTGTGCACCTCCTCGGAATCGACGATGACGTCTGTCTCGAGCTTCCGCTCGAGCTACATCGCCGGGCTGAACAAGCTCAGCAGCGGACTGCCGGACGCACGCATCGACGTCGCCTCGATCCCGAACATCTACAACCTTTGGAAAGTGCTCAAATCGAACCTCGCGGCCCAGTTGACCTGGGGTCTTGCCGGCATTTGCCAGTCGATGCTCGCCAGCCCGACGTCCACGACGGCGGCCAACGAAACCCGTCGACTCAACGTCAAAAAACGCAACGAAGAATTCAACGTTGTGCTCAAAGAAGTCTGTGCCACCTACATCCACTGCCACTACGACAACGGCGCGGCCTTCAAAGTTGAATTCGCTGCCAGCGAAGTGAGCACACTGGATTACTTCCACCCGAACACCAACGGCCAGGCCAAGGCAGCGGCCACGGAGTTTGCGGCCGGCCCCAGCTTCAGCGACCTGACGGCGCCGCTCACGACGATCTCGCGCGATCGACCGGCCGAAGGCGTCGAAGACTGGTATCGCGAAAACGTGACAGTCACGATCAGCGCGAGCGACAGCAACGACCCCGTGACAGGCAGCGAGTACTTCTACAAACTCGAAGGAGCCGAAGACAGCGCCTGGACCAAGTACGAAGGGCCGATCACGGTATCGGCCGAAGGAAAAACGACGATCACGGCCCGGTCGGTCGATTCCAACGGCAACATCTCGGAAACCAAAACCGACGTGATCAAGATCGACAAGGTGAAACCGTCGTTCAAATTGACGTGCCCAAGCGAACCGGTCCCGCTGAACGGCGAAGCCGCCTACACGATCTCCGAAGCCAGCGATTCCAAGTCCGGCTTCGCCACTGACCCGAACGGCACGTTCCCGATAGAAACCTCCGAAGCGGGCTCGTTCAACAACCCGGTGCAGATCGTGGACAGGGCTGGTAACACGACAACCCAGGAATGCACGATCAACGTCGTCTACCCCGTCCCCGGCGTTCCGGCGCTGTCCGCCGGAACGTCGCCGAACACCGGCGTCTTCAGCCTTGCGTGGACGCAGTCGGCCGACCCGCTGCTCTACGGCTCGCTGCGGTACACGCTGCAGCACCGCAACGCGTCCGGCGAATGGGCGGATGTGAGCAGCACGATCTCAACGCCGTCCTACGCGTTCAACGCTGAGAGCGAGGGCACATGGCGCTACCGCGTGATGGCGCACGAAGGTGCCAATGAAACCGCGTTTTCTGCGGCGTCTGAACCGGTGAAGGTTGACCAGACGGCGCCAGCGGCTGCGACTCTGACGGCGGACCGCTCGCCGGACTATGCCGGTGGCGGTGGCTGGTACAAGGACTCCGTGACAGTGAGCACCAGCGACAATGGTGACCCGGCGCTGGCCGACGGTAGCGCGGGCAGCGGCGTCGATCCCGCGTCGGTCCCCGGTCCGGTGACGCATTCGACAAGCGGCGCGTTCATCGACAACGCAACGGTCGAGGATCTGGCCGGAAACACATCAGAACAGTCCTCACTCACGGTCCAGGTCGACGCGACGGCCCCGAGTCTGACCGTCACCTGTCCGAGCACGGTGCTGCTGAATGGGAAAGCGAGCGCGACTGTCGCGGCCTCAGATGGGCAATCTGGCCTCGTGGCCGACCCGAGCGGAACCGTGGCCATCGACACGAGCACCGTGGGGCCCAAGACAGTGAGCAGGACGGCGACGGACAACGTCGGGCACGGCACGACGCGCTCGTGCACGACGACCGTCGCCTACGCCTACAGCGGCGTCCTGCAGCCGATCAACGCCGACGGGTCGAGCATCTTCAAGCTCGGCAGCACGGTCCCCGTCAAGTTCAGCCTCGCCGACACAGGCGGGGCGCCGATCGGCTCGGCGGTCGCGAACCTCACGCTCGCCAAGGTCACCAACGAAATCGACGGCAGCTACGTCGAGGCGACCTCGACCGCGGCGGCCACCACCGGCACGCTGTTCCGCTATGACCCGACCGGCCAGCAGTACATCTTCAACCTGGGCACGAAGGACCTCAGCAAGGGCACCTGGAGCCTGAAGGTGACGCTGGACGACGGGAACTCGTACACGACCAGAATCTCGCTGAAGTAGGGACGAATCAACGGGGGGCGGCGATTGTGAACCGCCGCCCCCCGCCTTGACGGGCGCGAGACATGGGGCGCCGACGCTGGGGAGCCGATCGGCATCGGCAAGCCAAGTCCGCATCGCGACCCGGTCGCATGCGAGCGCTGGGCATGTGCGCGAGTGGCGCTCGCCACCAGCGCGGTGTAGCGTTGCGCCGGAGCAGTGGCAACCGTGAGCGGAGGGGCGATGGGCGAGCAGGCACAGGCGGCGCGGCGGCAACGTGGTCGGGATGCGCCACGCAGCCGGATCGGACTGCGCGCGAGCGTGCTGGCGCTGGCGACGGCGTCGCTGCTGGCGCTCGGCGCCTCCAGCGCCTCGGCGGTGATCGTCCATCTCGGTAACGGCAAGCCGATCAGCTACCAGCCGCTCAAAACGGCCTCTGGGCTGTCGGCGCTGAGCGTCAGCCCGCTCGCGGCGTCGGGCACGTCCAACCTCGTCTACCACGGCGGCCCGGTGATGACGTCGAACACGAACTACGCCTTCTACTGGGCGCCGAGCGGCTCGCCGGCCTATCCGGCGGGATATCAGGAAGGCGTCAACCGCTACCTCGAAGACCTCGCGCACGACAGCGGCGGCGAACAGAACGTCGACTCCGTCGCCACGCAGTACACCGACGCCAGCGGCGAAGCGGTCGCCTACGACTCGCACTTCGCCGGCGCGCTCGTCGACACCGACCCGTATCCGAAAAACGGCTGCAAAAAGGCGACGATCTGCCTCACCGACGCGCAGTTGCAGGCGGAGCTGAGCAGCTACATCGCCGCCCACGCGCTGCCGCGCGACCTGGCGCACGAGTACTTCCTGCTGACGCCGCCGGGCGTCGAAGACTGCTTTGAAGCCTCGGGCACGGAATGCTCGGCGGGCAGCAGCACGCCGGTTTACTGCGCCTACCACAACAGCTTCGCCTCCGGCGGCGGCGAGATCGTCTACGCCAACGACCCCTATGTGACGGGCAACAGCGGCTGCGACGACGGCGAACACCCCAACGAAAGCCCATCCGACGGGGTGCTGCAGGGTGGGCTCAGCCACGAGCACAACGAGTCGACGACGGACCCCGAGCTGAACGCCTGGTACGGCCCGGAAGGCAACGAGAACGGCGACAAATGCCGCACGTTCGTGGCTTCGAGCGAATTCGGCACGCCGCTCGGCACGGCGCCGGACGGCTCGCGCTACAACCAGCTCGTCAACGGCCACGAGTACTGGTACCAGCAGGAGTGGAGCAATGAAGGAAGCGTCTGCAAGCAGCGCTCTGCCGTGGTCGCGCCGGCGGTGACGAAAGTCTCGCCGGTCAAAGGCCCCGCGAGCGGTGGCACGGTCGTCAAGATCACGGGCGCCGGCTTCGCGGGCATCACGGCCGTGCGCTTCGGCGCGCAGAGCGCTTCGTTCAGCGTCACCTCAGCCAGCAAAATCACGGCCACGGCGCCGCCGGGGGCGCCCGGGATCGTCGACGTGACGGTCACGAGCTCCGGCGGCACGAGCGCGATCTCGACGGCCGACCGCTTCAAGTACACGCCCAGCGTGACGTCGGTGACGCCCAATTCGGGCAGCACCGCCGGCGCCACGAGCGTGACGGTGCTCGGCTCGGGCTTCGCGCCGGGCTCGGCGACGATCTTCAAATTCGGCTCTCCCAAGGCGACCGCCGTGAACTGCGCCTCCAGCACGAAATGCACGATGCTGACGCCGGCGCACGCCGCGGCGACGGTCAACGTCAAAGCGACCGTCAACGCGATCGCCAGCCCGAAATCCAGCGGCGACGCGTTCACGTACTTCTAGGACGCGCAGTCGTCCAACGCGTAGGGTCACGGCATGGCCAAGCGCATCCTGATCCTCGGCTCGACCGGCTCGATCGGCACGCAGGCGCTCGACGTCTGCGCGCGCACCGACGAGCTGGAGGTGATCGGCCTGTCGGCCGAGCGCTCGTGGCAGGAGCTGGTCGCGCAGGCGCGGGCCGGCGGCGTGGGCAGGATCGCGCTGGCCGACGAGGACGCGGCGGCGCGCGCGGCGGAGGCGTGGACGGACGGGCAGGTGCTCGCCGGCGCCGAGGGCCTGGTGTCGCTGGTCGTGGAGTCCGGCGCCGACCTGGTGCTCAACGCGCTGGTCGGCTCGGCGGGCCTGGGCCCGACCGTGGCGACGCTCGGCGAGGGCATCGACCTGGCGCTGGCCAACAAGGAGTCGCTGGTCGTCGGCGGCGAGCTGGTCGTCGCGCTGGCCGAGGCGACGGGCGCGCAGATCGTGCCGGTGGACTCCGAGCACACGGCGCTTCACCAGCTGATCGCCGGACAGCCGCCGGGCGCGGTGGCGCGGATGACGATCACCGCCAGCGGCGGGCCGTTTCGCGGGCGCTCGCGAGAGGAGCTGAGCGACGTGACGGTCGAGCAGGCGCTCGCGCACCCGACGTGGGCGATGGGCGGCAAGATCACGATCGACTCGGCGACGCTGATGAACAAGGGCCTGGAGGTGATGGAGGCGCATCACCTGTTCGGCACGCCCTACGACAGGATCGACGTGGTCGTGCACCCGCAGTCGCTCGTGCACGGCCTGATCCAGCTCGCCGACGGCGCGATGCTCGCGCATCTTGGGCCGCCGGACATGCGCATCGCGATCTCCTACGCGCTGCACGGCGGCGAAAGCGCGGACCTGCTCGCCGATGCGGGCGCGGGCGCGTTGGCGGCGGTGCAGCCGCTGGACCTGGCGGCGATCGGCGAGCTGAGCTTCGAGCCGGTCGACCACGACGCCTTTCCCTGCCTGCGCATCGCCGGCGAGGCCGCGCGCGCCGGCGGCACGGCGCCGTGCGTGCTCAACGCCGCCAACGAGGTCGCCGTGCACGCCTTCCTCGGC
>Ga0207671_10001522_pt1 | contig 26600 bp, 38 predicted proteins | sample KBSC24metaG_FD_184352 | JGI IMG/M metagenome (GOLD analysis project Ga0207671, IMG submission 184352) | Corn rhizosphere microbial communities from Kellogg Biological Station, Michigan, USA - KBS C2-4 metaG (SPAdes) (version 2) | ecosystem: Host-associated > Plants > Roots > Rhizosphere > Soil... | reverse complement strand
TATCGGACATCCCTGATGATCAAAAGCATGAGTTCGTGGATGGGATCGTGAAAATAACCGCTGAAAACTTCCTGAAAGTGTTCGTTATGCTGGGACTAAAAGACGGCATAGAATCAGGAGTAGTAAATCAGGCGACGGGCGATCAGTTTATCCTGATATTCAAAAAGTTGAAATATCCTGCCCCTCCGCCCGCACAGACCCCATCCCTCCCCGTAGAGGAAGGCGCGCAATGGTTTAACAAGTGGATGCAACAGAAATTCGAAGAACGTGGGCGTTACAAGCAAACATTTGACGAATGGACCCATTATTCGAAAGGGGCTTGTGACATGGAGGAAACATTGCGTGGACAAATCACCTCCCTCCGCACCCAGCTATCCGAAGCCCAAAAGGATCGGGACGCATGGAAAGAGCGGTTTGAAAAGCTGGAAGGAAAGGAGGGCGACGCATGATCCACCGATTCTACATAGGGATCGATTGCGGAGTATCGACCGGATACGCCCGATGGGACAAAGAGGAAAAAGCCCTCACCTATATGGGCACTATAAAGATTCACATGGCTATGGAATATGTGAAAGACCTTGTTCAGTCCTTTCCTGTCCAGGTTTTCGTTCGGGTGGAAGACGCGAGAAAAAGAAAATGGATACCCTATCAGGGCACAGAGAAAAGCGAACGGGGCCGCCGGGAAGGTGCGGGAAGCGTCAAACGGGATGCAGTTATATGGGAAGATTTCCTTACCTGGCTGGGTGTGGACTTCGAAATGGTGGCCCCGAAAGACAATAGAACCAAATTGACGCCGATGGCTTTTAAGAAAATAACCGGATGGGTTCCTTTGACAAGCAAGCACAGCCGGGATGCCGCCATGTTAGTCTTTGGTTTATAAACTTATCCCCAGCCTCCTGGGGAGCCGAAAGGCAGTGCGGAGGACGGCATAGCTCCCAGCCGGGACGGGGGTATTTTATAACAAGCTACTAATTCGGATTTTCACGGCCTGCGTCTCTACGTGGGCCACTTTAAAAGGGTCGATATGAAAATTCGTTGTGCACACTGCGGAAAGTGGACCGAGAAATCAACGGGCCACGCGAATAGAGCGAGGAAGCTGAAAGCCCGCATGTTCTGTAGTCGGCAATGCTTTGGGTTGTTTTGGAGGAATAACAAAACGGATGAGCAAAAGAAAACAGAGAAAGCCGCTTATGATAAGGAGTATCGAAAGAAAAACGAGGATTGGAGGGCTTTTCAAAGCGCGTTTTGGTTCGTGTGGGACTACGAGAAAAATCCGGAGAAATATCGAAAATGGCGCCGCCGCCGAATGAAATATCATGTGCAATATTGCAGGCACCCCGAATATAAGAAGTGGAAGAAAAAATACGACGAAAGTTACAGGGCTGCTATAAAGTACGGTGATTTTGCCGAGGCCGCCCTAATTCTAAAAAAGCTCGAAGGCATGATTGATAGGCAACGTGCCCGAATAGATAAAGATTGTCACAATAAAATAAAAAAAAGGAAAAAGTTATGGAAAAACTTACAGCAGTCAACCTCAAAAAAGCCCTCTGGGAAACGCTCATCGGCTTAAAGTCCGGTAAAGTTCAGTATACCGATGCGGACGCCATCGCTTCCCAGGCAAGGGAGATCATTCGGACTACGAACACCCAAATCAAAATCGCACAGTCGTCTAATAGGGGTTTGCCGAAAGAAGTCATCGGTTTTAGCGAAAGCGATTAGTTTTTAATCCGTACCCATAAATTTTAAACCTCTCAAAATGAATAAGAAAGTAGCAATCGCCCGTTTCATCCTTTTCCTGCTCATAGCAGCCTGGTTGATCTATGCCTGCTGCAATGCCTGGAGACGGGTTAAACCCCTGGAAAGAACACCGGAACAGGTAATGGAGGATACGCTGAAGATTACAACTAAATCAATAGAATAATGGCACCAATGAATACCGATCCTTCTGAACGGTTCAATATCCCAGCGGTAGACTATGCAACCGCATTTGCCGCCGCGATTAAGCCCGCACTTGAATCAGATGACTTCATTGTCTGCATCGGAAATCGGGCCTATTTCAATTTCGGCCCAAAAGAAAAAGTGACGAAGCAAATTAACCGCCCCCAAGGGCATAAACAAAAGACATGGAGCTCAGCCACGCGATACTTGTTCAGATAGCCTACAAGTGGATCCTGAAGAATGGATGCGGCGTCGCCTTCCGGGAATTCAGGTCATACGCATGTAACGGCGAATTCCCGGACGTGATAGGCTTTTCCAGCGGCGGTCACTCCACCCTAATCGAATGCAAGGCTACGAGGTCTGACTTCCTTGCTGACCGGAAAAAGACTTTCAGGACGACGCCCGAGCTGGGAATGGGTAGTTACCGGTTCTTTTGCTGCCCCAAGGGCCTTATTAAGGAAAGCGAATTGCCGGATGGATGGGGGCTGATCGAGATCAACGAGCAAGGTATTGCCCGGGCAGTTGTACATCCTTGGCGACACTGGCAAGAGCGCGAGAACCGCAATGAAAAGAACTGGAAGGCTGAGCATGGGCTTATGTACTCTGCTCTTCGCCGCCTGGCGTTGAGGGGCCGGATTGAAGAGGTCTACGACGGGACGGTGCAGGAATTGAAACTACCGTCAAACCCAGATGTCAATCAAAAGGATTTATTCACTGAAAACCAGTAAAACATGACACCAAAGCAAAGAGAGCAGTTCAATCGCATGCGGACTATGCTCATCCGGATCAGCAAGCATTATATGACACCGGATCAGATGCAGCGCAATCATGATCGAGGACGCGGAATGGGTCCAAGCTATCAGGAAGAATTGGAGATGGCATATGAGAACATTCAATGGGATGCCCAGCGGGCGGTCAAAGGAATAAAGAGCGCAAAGGCGCCTTCTCCGAAAGCATCGAAACAACTTGAAAACCAATAAACCCATGATCCTTAAAAAGCCAAAGCCAAAGAAAAGAGAACCTGAACCGGGAGACTACCGGGTGGACATCCGCTTCGCCTGGTGGCCGGTCCGAACAGATCAGGGATTGATCTGGCTGGAAAAATACAAGCGGGTATACGAATGGGCAGTACACCCAAGATCGTGGTTTATAGGCCGCTATTATCTTGGGCCCGTGACTTGCGGTGGCTGGGAACTTAAACAGACAAAGCGCTTAAAATCAAACCAATAAAAACCAACACATACAATGAAAAGGATATATCCATCAATCCGCCACCTTTATTGGAGGTTTTTTGTGAACGGCTTTAAGGGTCTATACTTTTTATTGAAAAATGACTTTAAGGGAGCTTATGCACGCTTTAAAGTTTGTGCCAATTGCCTGATCTATATACAGGATAGGGCAGCTAAATCAAACCACCCATGACCGACCCCATAGAAGCCATCATAACCCAGCTGCGCTACGCCCAGGAGATGATCAAGACCCAGGGCATAGACCTGGACCCGGATAAATGCGGCCCGCTATCGCCTTTGGAGGCCATCGTCCTGCAGCTTTGCGCCGAAGGATATTCCAACCAGGAGATAGCGCAAAAGGTCCACCGATCCATCCGGACAGTGGAAAGCATTCGATACCGGATTTTGGGTAAACTCCGGGCAAAGACCATGGCCCAGGCGGTCAGCGTGGCGTGGAGGAAGGGGCTAATAAAATAAGAATTATGAAAAATGAAAGAATAGTATCGCGACGTGCTGAATTTCTGAATATCCCCGCCTTTGAGGATTTTAGACAAATGCAGGAAGACTTAGTGCGACAAGCAGGAGAGTTAAAAGAGAAGGTTTATTTACAAGCATGCGAATTGGCCCTTGGTAGCCCCTTTGAAATTAAAGATGCGCCCGATTTTCAAATAGGAGTCACTCCTGGCGGCAATACAGAAATCCTGCGTTACAAAGGAGAGGTTATAGGTACGATTGTCTTCAAACACGGATGGAATGGCGATGGACTTATGAACAACCTGTATACTATCGGATGGGAATTTCGGCCCGCACAAAAATCAACATAACCTATTAAAATGCAAAATAAATGAACAATATCCAGTTTGACCAGGAGATATACAAGAGAATAAGCCCAAGAGAAATGGAAGTGGCAAAAGCCGCAAGCGAAGGGCTAAGCCTAAAGGCTACCGCCGACAGAATGGGCATTTCAAAAGCCACCGTGCAAAATTACCGAGCCCATATATTCGGTAAGCTCGGCTGTAAAAATATATCCGAAGCCATAACCCTTCTCATCAAGGGAGGAATGATATGAAGGATTGAAAACAATCCATTTCATGTGGAACCGTGGACTATCTATCTGATTTTAAAAGTTATAACTTTGATCTATATGGGAGCCCCTTTTGGAAATACATTCGCTCTCGGCGCAGCCTCAGGCAGACCGATAAAATATAAAAAGGCGGAAGATATGGCTTTAAAAATAGCCGAATACCTCGATTATATCCAAGGAGAGAAAGGAGCGGATGTTGGCGAGGATGGAGACATTGAAAAATGGGAGCGCCCGCCGGAGCCTATAACTATCACAGGCTTATGCTTTTATCTTGGATTTGAAAGCCGACAGTCATTTTACGATTACGAAAAGAAAAAAGAATTTTCTTACCTAATAAAACGCGCAAGGCTTCTCGTTGAGAACAGATACGAGCGCGCGCTCTCCAGCCGCGACGTCACCGGCGCCATCTTCGCACTGAAGAATATGGGCTGGAAGGACAAGGTAGAAACTGGATTTACTGATGGAGAGGGCAACGACATATCCCCGGTAGCCATCTTCAAATTGCCGGATAATGGCCGCGATATCGAAACCAAAGGATAGGAGGATTTTCCAGCCACAGCCGGGATTCCAACTTAAGGCGGCTGCCACATCCGCCGACATAGCAATTTTGGGGGGCGCTGCCGGCCTCGGCAAGACGTTTATTCTCTTGCTGGAATTTTTGCGTCATATCAGGAATAAGAAATGGGGTGGTGTTGTGTTTCGTCGAACGAGTCCGCAGATTAGAAGCGAAGGCGGACTCTGGGATACTAGCATGGGGCTTTACCCTTTTGCGGGTGGCAAACCCAAGGAGAGCTTTTTAGAATGGGAATTTCCAAAAGGGGCTAAGCTCAAATTTTCGCATCTCGAATATGAAAAGAACGTATTGGATTGGCAAGGTTCTCAAATCCCATATATCGCCTTTGATGAGTTGACCCACTTCAGCAAGAAGATGTTTTTTTACCTGCTGTCAAGGAACCGTTCGACCTGCGGCATCAATCCTTACATACGAGCTTCCTGTAACCCAGATCCTGAAAGTTGGCTGGCAGAGTTCATTGCATGGTGGATAGATCAAGACACCGGCTTCCCGATTGCGGAACGAGATGGCGTTATAAGATATATGACCATGGATGGTGATAAGTACATTTGGGGCGATACTCCGCAAGAGGTCATTGAAAAGGCCTGGTATTTCCTTGAAAAGATAGTGGCTGCTTCTGGGCTGAAACCAGAGATATTCGTGAAATCTGTTACATTCATCACGGGCACGATCTACGACAACAAAGAACTACTCGGAACCAACCCCCAATATCTGGCCAACCTACTGGCCCAGGACGATGCCACGAAGGCGGCGCTTTTTGATGGCAACTGGAAGACAGTAATATCCGACAACGATATTTATCCCTACGCCGAGCTAAGAGGCGTCTTTGAGAACCTTTACGAGGTCGAACAGGAGCCGCGCTACATCACAGCGGACATAGCCTTGAAGGGCTCAGATAAGTTTATAACGGGCGCATGGAATGGATTTGAGCTGGTAGACCTACTGATCATGCCAAAGAGCGATGGACCTGAAGTGGTAGAGGGTATCAAGAACATGGCTATTAAGCACAGGGTCCCCAATAACCATATCGCTTTTGACTACGATGGAGTAGGGGGATTTATTGAGGGGTATATTCCAGGCGCAATCGGTTTTAAGAACGGCATCCCAGCATTGAACGGCGAGAACTACAAGAACCTCAAAACACAGTGTTACTACAAGTCTGGCGACCGTGTGAAAAAAGGCGGGTATTTGGTGTCCGAGCGTGTTGGTGATATGATGTACGACAACAAGATGACGGTCCGCCAGCGGTTCTTTCATGAGCGCAAGGCCATCAAGCGAGACAAGATGGACATGGATGGTAAGCTCTGTATTATCCCTAAAGAACAAATGAAGGTTATCTTGGGCGGCCAGTCGCCGGATATGATGGATATGTGGATGATGCGCGAATACTTCGAACTGGCTCCAAAATTCTCATGGGGGGCCATGTAATTATTTTTCTATCTTTGGTAAATATGTAAGCCAGTCGCTGCGCCATAACCCACTTCAAAATGGCGACAGCAAAAGCACCCACCAGGCTACAAAATATCTCGAATGCGTTCGGGAACCTCATTACCTCCATGTTTGGCAGGGGCTCGTCGACAGCCAATAATAATCCTGGATTATTCGGCACTTTCATCGGCGGACCTGCGATCTATCCTGATCCTAATGCCGAGCGCTGGGTCAAAGATGCCTTTTCCGGCAATGGATCGGTCTATACTATCGTCTCCCGGGCAGCAAGCAAGTTTGGTTCTATTCCACGGTATGTATATAAAATCAAAGATAAGCAGGCAGATAGGCAATTGAAGGCGCTTTACCGCCAAAGGGGGTACAAACTGAAGCAACTGGTGGACCTGCAGAAAAAGGCGTACGATGAGCAGATTGTGGAAAATGGGCTCAGTGAATTGCTTGCCCGACCAAATGAAAAGCAGGGACAGGATGCTTTCTATGAACTTGCAAAGGTATTCAAGATGGTGACCGGGGAGACATTTATCTGGCTGAACCGAGGCGACATTACCGGATTGGATGACGATGTTGCCAACGCCATCCCGCCGTTGGAAATGTATGTCTTGCCTACTCAATATGTGAGGATCATTCCCGACCCGCAAGATGTATGGGGCAATCTTGGATTTAATTTTATTGTCAGCGGAAGAGAGCACTTTATCCGTAAGGACGATATGGTCCACTGGAAAAGCCCCAATCCGAATTTTGATGGGGTTACGCGTGTTCATATGCGCGGATTATCCCCGCTACAACCTGGAAATAAGTGGCTGGAAGAGGATGATAGCGCTACTGACGCCAGCGTTGCCATGCAGCAGAATGACGGAGCAAAAGGGGCATTGTTCAATAAGCAGTTGGGGAATATGTCCCCTGACCAAAAGAGCAAAATAGACCAGATGATCAACCGGAAGATCAACAATCGGTCGCTAAAAGGGGCCATTACTGCATTGGAAGGAGAATGGGGGTTTGTTCAAATGGGTCAGACAGGCCAGGAAATGGAAGCCGTACAAGTTCGTTCTGCCGGCTTCGTGCGCCTTTGTAACCTATTCGGTGTTCCGCCGCAAATATTTCTAACTGATACCACCTATGCCAATGTTGAGCAAGCTGGGAAATCTTTTATCAACAACCTAATCGCCCCATCTGCCGCCAGCCTCCGGGATGAAATGAACCTGAAGCTACTGCCGGCCTTTGGCCTGGATAAGACCTATACTCACGACATTGACATTACCCAGTTGCCCGAACTTCAAACAGAAATGGGCCAATTAGTCACGCAGCTTGCCGCTGCCTGGTGGTTGACGCCAAACGAGAAACGCAAGGAAATGGGCCAGGAAGAAAGCAGCGACCCAGAGATGGATAAACATTGGATACCCAACAATCTCATCACCATGGAAGACGCCTCGATGGCGGACACCTTAGACTCATTTGCAAATGACACCGGAACAAATCAAGCAAATCCTGGACAGTCGTTATCCGATCCACAAAAAGGCGGATCCGGAAAAGGGAATTAAAAGGGATTGCCCAATGACCGTGAGGGCAAAAACCCTGGCCAGGGCTGCTCTGACTAATAGGATAGCTCAAGATGAGTCCAACGGAATGTCCTTCGAAGAAATACTCGCGAAATATGCAGACCAGGGAGCAATACATACGTAACCAGGAGATCATCATGCGCCGGCTGGCCAAAGCCTTTGTTCCGCAGGTATATGCCGCCATTCGGTCGCAGGTCGCCGCAGCGGTTCAGGCTGTACGGGAAAAGGGCGTTCAGGGCGCCCAGGGGAATATCCACGGCTCCATCATTAACACTGAGATAGGGCCAATCATAGAAGACCTGTATCGCACGGCCGCAAAGCTGGCTATCCAAAAGTACAAGCCCAACAAAAAAGCCTTTGGGTTCAATGAGGAGTTTATAAACGCTGTTATAGCTTACTTCCACAAATATTTGCTCGAAAAAGTGGTGCTGCCTATCAGCCAAACGACCATCGATTATGTAGAAAAAGTTCTGCAGCAGGCATTAACCGAAGGCTGGGGCGTGGACAAGACGATCAAGCAATTGGAAGATACAGAGCTTCCGAAATGGCGGGCACGGCTCATTGTCCGCACTGAATCAGCAAGGGCCACCAACTTCACGCAAATGGCCGCTGCGGATGAGGAAGACGTGGAAATGGAAAAGCAGTGGATTGCCATCGATGATAGCCGAACCCGCAAAAGCCATAGCCATGCCGGCGTAGATGGTCAGCGAGTAAATATAGATCAACCTTTCAGTAACGGCCTCATGTTCCCGGGTGACCCGAATGGGCCAGCCAAAGAGGTTTGTAATTGCCGGTGTACGTTGGGTTACTTTGCCAAGCGCGATGCAAATGGCAACCTCATTCCAAAGCAGCCGCAGCCGCTCAACCTCATTTCCCGTATGGGCATCAATCAGGCGGCATAGTTGAAAACAATCATAATTTTGTATCTCATAGATAAAATCTATCTATCTAATTTCGATGAACGAATAATTCATCGAATTGTCCCAAATCGAATACAAATCAATTCCACTCAAAGTCAATGACATAGACAAGTCAAGTAGGACCGCTGTCATTGCTCACGCAGCCTACAATAACATCGACCGAACAAAGGACATATCCCGTAAAGGCATGTTTAAAAAGAGTTGGGATGAGGGGATTGATGAAATTAGCCTGTATGTGAATCATGATGATACGCAAGCTCCCGGTAAAGTAGTTGGCGTGAAAGAGGATGCAGAGTATGCCTACACCGAGACGAAGATGGGCACTCATACCCTGGGTAATGATACGCTGATCATGATGGATGAGGGCATTATCAAAAAAGCATCTTTCGGTTACATAACGGTCAAATCGAAGCACATTGAGATCAAGGGTCAAAAGGTGCGTGAACTGCTGGAAGTTAAACACATCGAAACATCTGTGCTGACTAAGATGCCCGCCAACCCAAAGGCCGGCATTGTCTCTGTGGTAAAGGCCTTCTCTGGTCTATTGGAGCTTAAGACCCTCAATGATCAGGAGCAGGCGTTTCTGCAGATGATTATCTCCAGCGGTTCGAAGTTGGTGCGCCAGGCGCTTGATCTGGCGGATTCCCTTGATCCTGATGCCGACTTGTACACATGGGTGAATTACTTTATTCAGCAGCAATCCTCCTGGATAGGAGATGCCAAGAGTAATCTTCGGTGGGGGCGTAAGGCGCTGGATGAATCCATGACCGACCTGAAATCCCATATTCTGAACATGGAGCGCTTTGTTCGGAATACACGGGCATCAGACGACTGTATCAAAAGCATTGAAGCTGAATTATTGTCGGCTAAACATATCGTTTCCCTGTACGATACCGCAATCACTCATGAGATCAATGAGCCGGCTGCCAGCGAGAAGGGTAAGGCGAATGAAGGCGAAGTATTCGCCGCACTCAAATTACTTAACCTCAAAGCATCATTATCATGAGCGACATATTAATTGACGAAATCAAATCGGTCGGAAAAAAGATCGATGATCAAAAAGGCTCCTTCGAAAAAGCCATAATAGAGCAAAAAGCCCTAATCGATACAAAGTTTTCCGAGGCCGAAAAGCTGGCCAAAGAAGCCAACCAGAAAATCGAAGACGAGGTAAAGACCATCAACGAGGACCTGGCAAAGAAGGGTGCGACACTTGAAGAAATCCAGAAAGAGGTCAAGGCCTTTAAGGCAAAGGCTGGCCGGTTCTCCGGCGGTGAAAGCGTTGCTGAAAAGAAAACTGCAGAGCTTATTGCCGAAGCATTTGAAGAGCATTTTAAAGAGATAAGCACCGCCCGGAAAGGCGCCCCTGCCCGTGTTGAAATGAAGGCGGTTGGTACCATGACTGCGGCCGCTAACCTGACCGGCAACGTGGTGGCAACGTACAATCTCATCCCGGCAGTAAGGGGACGCAGAAAGATCAATGTCCGGGACCTGCTCCCGGTAATCAATAGCACCACCGGCGTATGGAAGTTCTACCGCCAGCCTATACCGGCAGGTGAGGGTTCTATCGACTTTCAGACATCCCATGGCACAACCAAGCAGCAGGTTGACTATGATCTGCAGGAAGTAACAGTTAATGCAGAATACCTCGCCGGTTTCGCTTTGATCGCAAAGCAGATGATGCAGGATCTTCCTTTCTTGCAAAACTTCGTGGCCAATGAGTTGGTTGAGGACTACAAACGCCAGGAGAGCCAGAAATTCTTTGACCTGCTGACCGCAGGCGCCCTCGGTGATGGCACAACTACGTCAACAGTATTGGCGGAGAAATACATTGACTGGATCGCGCAGCTGATGTCTACCGACTATTACGCGAATGCCATTGTAACCACGGCCAAGAACTGGGCGACCATCCTGAAGACCAAGCCGAACGATTATGACGTTCCTGGCGGCATCACCATCTCTGCCGATGGTACTGTGTATTTCTGCGGCATCCCGCTGATCGCACAGAACAACATCGCGACAGGTAAAACGCTGATCGGCGACTTCACAAAGGCTGCCATTATTCAGACTGAAGGCCTGGCTGTCGAGTTCTTCGAACAGGATGGAACGAACGTGCGCCAGAACCTTATTACGGCCCGCGTTGAGGCTCGTGTGGGCCTGGGTATTCTTCGTCCCGACGCTTTCATCTACGCGTAAACGCTCCCCGCTGGCGCATAGCGGGCAACAACTTTTAGTCGCAGTGACGACACTTACATATTACGAGTGAGGGGGTTTCTACCCCTTTACTCCATTTTTGAGAATGACAGCCGTTTACGCTTTCGTGGGACGCAAACGGTTTATTGATAAGCCAAAAGGCCGGAAGTCAACCACGAATTGATGACCGGTCTTTTTCATTTATGAACATCCGCGTCCATCTTTCGTCGGTTGTCGGCAGCGATGAAAAGACGATCGAAGCTATCGAGCGGGCCATTAAGGACCGGCAACCCTTCGGATTGAAATGTCAGCGGTCAACCGTCGTCTTTATCCCGCATCAATACAAAGTATACTGGATATGGAGTGACGGAGAGCCTGGGCCGATAGTCATATTGGACAATTTGAAAGGATTCATAGATCATGTGAAAACACAATACTTAGCGCATAAGGACCTTGTATCAACAGACGAACTATTGGGGATAGCCAAATTATTACAGTATGAGCAACAGCAAAAACGTTTGGGACTTCTTCGAGGTGAAATACTGCCTGAATCAGGACAGTAGGCCGGATCGTTGGGTACAGGCGCAGGGGGAATTATCCCGGGTGAAGATGGAAGGAGTTGAGCGGTTCGCCTCCTTACCAGCTGATCAACCCTTCAAATCCTTTTGCCTGAGCCAGTATGCCATGTTAAAGAGCTTTCTGGCTACAGGGAAGGAGACGCTGCTGGCACTGGAGGATGATGCTTTATTCCGCGATCTGGGACACCTGCCGGCGGCTTTAGGGGCGCTTCCGAAAGATTGGGACATTCTATACCTGGGAGCAAACATCACGGCCATGGTCCACGGGATTGATGTGAACCCGCCAGAACCATGCAGCTGGACAAAACACCTTTGGAGGATCCGGCGGGCCTGGACGACGCATTGTATAGCCTATACACGCAAGGTAGCTCAAAGGATTGTTGACGCATATCCAATCCACTCCTTTGAGATGTACGACTGCTGGTTGTCTAATAACATCCTGGAGCTGTCTAATGCTTTTCTGGTTAATCCAATGGTCGCCTATCAACGGCCAGGTAAAAGCGATCTATGGGGCCAGGAGACAGATTATACAGGGGCTTTTGTTCATGGTGATAAAATTATGACCGTATGAGTATAAATGTCGCACAGCCGGCTATTATTATCGTTGTAGATGATAGCGGTGGTTTTAAAGCCTTCAGCCCCAATATGGAAGAATTGCCGCTGATAGAGCATATTGATATTCATGCTGATGAATCGGATGTAAATAAGGTGACAATAAGAGCCGTCGCCATTATCAAAAGCATCCATAGAATATGATCAAACTTGTCACATTCACAGATAGCAGGATGACCATAAGCGCCAACAAGTGTGTTCAGTCAGCCATGCAGCATGGCGCGGATGAATATAGCATCTGGACACCCAATGATCTATCTGCTGAATTCCGCGAAACCATGGCCGACGTACTGCAGCATCAGAAGGGGGCGGGATTTTATGCCTGGAAACCTTACATTGTCCACCGGGAAATGTGCCGGCTGAAGGATGGCGACATTCTCATCTACTGCGACGCCGGCAACGAATGGGTAGGGGATATGCGGCAGGCTATTGACGGGATGGACCAGGATATACTTTTCTTTTCGAATGGGTGGAAACACGTTGATTGGTGTAAGATGGACGTTATTCAGGATATTTTGTCGAACTGGTTCTACTCGTTGGGTGCCAATGGAAACTATAACAGTGAGCTCGACGAATTTACCCAAGTCCAGGCATCCACCTTCTTTGTCCGCGTCACGCCGGAAACCCGCAAATTCATTCAGGAGTGGTATGCATGGAGCCTTGTCCCAGGAATGATCGACAACGAGCCCAGCAAGCTGCCGAATGTGCCTACCTTCCAGGAACACCGCTGGGATCAATCAATCCTGTGCTGCCTTCAGATCAAGTACGGCTACAGATTACATTGGTTTCCAACGACTACAGCTGGTCACCTGAGATCCGGCTATGAAGGCGACAAATATCCCGTACTTTTAAACCATCACCGAAAAAGAAATGAGGAATGGGGATAAAATTACCGGGCATAGACGATGACGAGGTAATTCCTTCCAGGCCTCTTATTTTTAATGAGGCGTGGGGAACCAACCCTCCGCCTTTAATATGGAGGCTTATGGGAAAAGTATGGTTTTTGGCCCCCTTCCGGCGCCGCAAAATAAAAGGAATCGAGATGTTCGCCAATCTGGAAAATAAAGAAGAGCCCCGAAAGGCATGCAGCAACTGCGGTGCCTTCATTATGGGCGAACGCTTAGTTTTGGAGGTCAAAATAGGCGGGCAGCCGGTTGAAAAGAAAACCGATCTATGCCAGCCATGTTACAATAAATTGAAAGAGTTATGAGACTATTCGACAAATACCGTGCAGATGTATATTCGCAGAACGGCGAAGACGGCCTTTTGGATGAAATTTTCCAAAGGCTTAAAATCAAGAACGGAAAGTTCTGCGAGTTCGGCGCAGCAGACGGCATATTTTGCAGCAATACCCGTCTACTTCTGGAAAATGGCTGGTCCGGCAAGCTCATAGAAGCCGATCCCGCCAGAGCAAAGGCGCTCATAGATAACACCCTTGGCAAGAAGATTGAGTTGTATTTCGGGCCAGTGACCGCCCAGAACGTCAATGAGCTGATCCCGGCGACGCTCAACCTGTTGTCGATAGATGTGGATAACGACGATTTCAACATCTGGAACGCCTACAGGGGCTTTGCTGACGTGGTAGTGATAGAGGTCAATAGTTCCATTGCCCCGCCTGAAGTAGTTATTCCAGGTAACAGAGGGGCATCCTATAGCGCCATGGTCATGCTCGGACTATCGAAAGGATATTTCCTGCTGGCCCACAAAGGCAACTGTATTTTCATCCTGAATAAATATCGCAACCTTTTCCCCGAGATCGATGGAGATGGTGTAGCGAACGCGGACCAATATTTTGACCGGTCCTGGTTGTAATATGTAGGCGTCGATAAAGCTGCGGCGGTTCATTCCGCATGCTGACAAATTCCTCTATTGGGCGGTATGGCAGGTTCGCCAATGCGCTGTTTCAGATAGCTGCCGTGATAGGTATTGCCCGGAAAAGCTGTCAACCTTACGGCTTTCCCCCATTCATAAACTGGGATCATAAAGAGCGTTTTGGCTCAACTGAAGATATTGAGCTGGACAAATACTTCGTCAACCCGCTGCCTCGACTGGCAGTGGACTACCCCCAGCTCATCAAGCGGGAATACACATGGGGATATCATGACATTTACCTACCTGCTGGCAATTGGGATCTTGCCGGACACTTCCAAAGCGAAAAATACTTCAAGCATTGTATTGATGAGGTGAGGCATTACTTCACGATGAAGGATGAATTTTCTCCTCAAGACGTTTGTGCCGTGCATGTGCGATTAGGCGACTATGACAATAAATACCATCCCAGACTAACTGCCGAATATTATAAACTGGCAATGAGCCTTTTCCCCGTAGGCCAAAAATTTGTCGTCTTCTCTGATGATCCGGATTGTGCATTCGAAATTACCAAAGACTTGCGACCAAACGGATATATATTCCAGAGCAAAGAGCAGGATTACATCAATGATTTTAAGCTTATGAAGGCGTGCAAGCACTTCATCACAGGCAATTCATCCTACTCCCTTATGGCGGCTATCCTGGGAGAGCATCCTGAAAAGAAGATTGTCTGTCCATCCAATTGGTTTGGACCAGCCTGGAGTATACCGATGGAAACGAAAGACTTATATCCTGAAAATTCGATAGTGATATGATACAAGAAAAATGGCAGCCGCTAAAAGGTTATGAACAATTGTTTGAGATCAGCACGGATGGACGAATAAGAAGTTTTGCCAAAAAAACGCAGAATAGATGGGGCCCATGTACAAAAGCGGGCAAGATGCTTAGACCTTCGCCTGATGAAAAGGGGTACATGAAAATTCGATTATGGAGATCGAAAGATGATTTTTCTTCTTACCGTGTGCATAGATTGGTAGCGAATCAGTTCATACCAAATCCTAATGGGTATGATCAGGTAAATCATATTGATGGCAATAAGGCTAACAATGCTGCCAGTAATTTAGAATGGTGCAACAATTCATTAAACCAGATTCACGCAAACGCGACAGGTCTCCGGAAAGGATCGCCCAAAGGTAAAGACAATCACTTGTCAAAGACTGTTTTACATCTCCTGTCTGGTGTATATTATGATAGCGCCAGAGAAGCGTATAATCATTCGAGCATGAATATCAGATTTGAGGTTTTTTGCAAAAATATTCGTCACAACAAAAACTATACTTATGGGGCTTAGGTTGCTATTTTCAGTGCATCTTTATCCACCTAAACACAATTGCCCGTTGCGGCCGATCTTTAAGTAGGTCGGCCGCAACGGGTGCAACCAAAGAGGGGGAGAATATTTCATTCACAACATGGCCAAATACCTCGTGAGCAGGGGCCACCAATGCCGCGTCCTGCTTCACCAGGGCAAGAAATATGGCATCACCAAGCCGTACGATTATGAAGGGGTAGAGGTGTTCCCTGCGGAAAAGCAGCTGGACACGCACTTCCATTGGGCACAGAAGGCAATCACCCACCTAGAATACACCAAGTGGACGGCTCTGATTTGTAGAACTATGAAAAAGCCGGTGATTTTCATCGCCCATAATACATCCCAGCACTATAACTTTCTGAATGACGACCGTCTGCCCGTAAATGTTATCTATAACAGCCGCTCAGCCAAAGAGCTATTGAACTACAACAAGCCATCCATGGTCCTCCACCCGCCGGTTGACTGGCGGAAATATGACGTCTGTCCCGATCCCAGCAGGAACCGGTTTATTACCCTGATCAACCTGAACGACAACAAGGGCGGGAACATCTTCTATGAGATCGCCCGGCGGATGCCGGATAGGATGTTTCTGGGCGTCAAGGGAAGCTATGACGAGCAGATCATCCAGAAGCTGCCCAATGTGATTTTGATGGATAACACCCCCAATATCCTGCCCATTTACCAGCAGACGCGAATTCTGCTGATGCCGTCAGCATATGAATCATGGGGCATGACCTGCACAGAAGCGATGTGCAACGGCATCCCAGTGATCAGTACGCCCACCTTTGGCCTGAAGGAGAATGCAGGATCGGCCGGCATATTCGTGGAGCGAGACAATATCGAAGGCTGGGACAAAGAAATTAAACGGCTGGATAACAAAAAAACGTACCTTCGGCAAAGCGAAATATGTAGGCATCGTTCACGCGAACTGGACCCCTTACAGGAGTACCAGGAGTTGGAAAACTTCATCCAAAACGCAAAATAAGGGACGATGCTTCAAAACTTCTTCGACGATATAAGCCAGGAAGAATCTTACACCCCGCCTACAGAGCCGGTTACGCTGGCCGAGGCAAAATCCCATTGCTACATCACCCATAACGAGGATGACGACTACCTGGCAAATTTCCTGATCCCCGCCTGCCGGGCTGTTCTGGAAAATTATTGCCACATTTCTTTGGTAGAAAAGACGGTGACCGCCACGCTCCGGATAGAGAACAATATCAGCACCCGTTTTTCCAATTCATACAGGAGCTCCGAGGATCAGGAGAATGTTATAGAACTACCATATGGGCCATTCAAGGAGTTCACGAGCATTACGCGGGTCTGCGGTACCTCGGTGACCAATCTGACCGAGAACGAGGACTATATGCTCACCGGCAGCCTTTATAAGCATATAACCCTCAATTCTACCGGCACCTACATTATCATCTATCATACCGGCTATCAAAATGCCATTCCCCTGGACTTAAAGCTGGCACTTCTCAACGAGATTCTTTTCAGATATGAGAAGAGAGGTGATGAGAGCAAACGTTACAACGCTGATGTACCTGGCGTCTGCGCTGCGTCGCAGATCATCGCCGATAAGTACAGGAGGATCGCATGGCATTAACGTATACCATAGGAGAGTTCCGGCATGTGGGTATCTTTCAAAAGAACCAGCCGGCGGATAATGATTCCGGCGGTCAGGATGACAACTGGGTCAATATAGTCACCACCCGGGGGAGACTGGAAAAGACGAAGGGCGGCAAAGGCATTGAGGAAGGTAGTTTGCAGTTCAATAAAAGCTACGTGTGGATTTGCCGGTACCAAAGCGATCTGGTCATTGATCAGGACACGCGATTGATGATAGATGGACACCCTTACCAGATCATGGACTTCGAATTGGAGAACCAGATAAGACATATTTACATTTTCAACCTCAATAAAATAGATGTCTGACAATCCCGCTATAGTTGGACTGACAGAGCTGCAGCGCAAGATCTACCGGCTGCAGGACAGACTTGTGCGGGATGTCGAAAGAGAATTAGCGGACGGGGCGCAATCGATAGCTGCAGAGGCCAAACAACGTGCGCCGGGCGATCAGGGAACGCTCCGCCAGCAAATAAGCTCGAGAAAAGTAGATGCCACGCTTTATGAAGTAACGAGCAATGCCGAATACAGCCCTTATGTAGAGTTCGGCACAATGGAAAAGGTACAGATACCGCCGGGGCTGGAAGAATATGCCGCCCAGTTCAAAGGCAATTTTGCCAGCGGGCTGTATACGGAAGGCGGGGGCTTGCCGGCAAAGGAAGCAATTTACGCTTGGTGCAAGAGAAAAGGAATAGATCAGGAGCTTTGGTATCCTATCTACGTCTCCATCATGATCCATGGGGTTACACCGCAACCTTTCTTTTTTCCGGCTTATGAACGCATAAAGCCGATCATTATTAACCGGGTTCAAAAATTATTGGATAATAAGGTATGAGAACTTTCAAAGTATCGGAGCTCATTGTAGGATGTATATACCAGTGTCAACTTTCCGGCCTGCGCTTACTCATTGAGAAAATCCCAACCGCAACCGTGAAAACGATGCAAGGCGAACAGGTGACACAGTGGGAAATAGGCGCCATGTATTTTAATCCGGTCACCGGCGCTTATACTCACATGAAACCGATAGACAATCAATTAATTGAGGTAGAATGATCGACGTCAAACACCCGGTAAGGAAGGCATATTATGAGCTATTGAATGGCTCACTGCTATATAATAGCACGGGCGTGCCGGTGAGCGATGACATAAAGAAGCTGCAGGACGCCGGCGCGAACCCTTATGTCCTCCTTTCCATTCAGTCAGGGAGCGATACGGGAACCATGCAGAGCTTTGATAGTGATGAGGATATTTCGGTAGATATCGTCTACAAAGCCGCCAGGGCCAATAAGCAGGTGGTAGACAACATCGCCGGGCAGATACTGGGCCTTGTCCTTCCGTCGCCAGGAATCGACGGACTTGCGCGTCAGACGGGCGTCCAGATCAACTGCGTCAGGATCATTGATGACCGGGACCTTGGGATGACCCTCGGGCAGGCCAGCACTATGACGCGGCGGCGCATCACCTTTAGGCAACATGTTCGTCAAACCTTAGACACTACTCCCATGCAAGGATTAAAAGGCATTATCCAGATAAAAAGTGCAGATTTTACGGATGCCACGCATTACGACAACCCAGATCTGGCGGGAAAGCTTTTCGAGGTTTTTTTGAATGACGTGCCTACTTTTTTGGACCACGGCACAGATTGGGAATATACACCTTCGGGGGGATTTGTGATTCTGCTGCCAAATTTTGATGCGACCTTGAAAAATTATAATATTTACGTACTTTTGAAATAGTTAATTCTCCTTCACTCGTATATGTAAGTTTCCCTCACTCGATTTTAATATGTAGGCACGACGTCATTGCGCTGATAATTCACCTTCAAAATCAGCGAAATGCAAACTATTCAGTCCTCTTCCGCGCCAATTGAGCTCCGGGCAAAGGGAACCACACCGTGGAAAACCCTGGTCTGCCTGGAGAACTACAATGTGCCGGTTAACACCACTACCACCACTACCGACACTTTCTGCGGCCGGGCCGTGGGTCTGGGCGTTAGGGAATTCACTCCCTCTGGCTCTGCTGTCTGTGAGCAGTTGCCTACCGTTGATCAGGTGACCTACAAGGACATGCTGGCGTGGCAGGTAAATGGGACCGTGCTGGAATTCCGCGTTCAGGAACCGGGCACAGGATCCGTAGGTAACGATATCTACCTATCGGGTGAATGTTATGTAACCGCTACGGAATTGCAGGGCGCCGTGAATGACGTGCTCAAATTCACCTTTACACTCACTGGCCAGGGAACGCTGGACATAACCCCGTAGTATGAACGGCATCGCACAAATAACCATCGACGACCAGCCGGTCGCCCTGAAGTTCGGTATGCCGGCTTTGCGGCAGATTTCCCAGAAGATGGCCAAGAACGATCTGTTCAACGGGGAGACCTGGAATGACCTGGGCATCTCCCATATCCTTTACGCAGGATATGTGAACTATTGCGCCATGAAGGATACGCCCGCAATAATGCCTTTTGAAGATTTCTACAACTATGTGGAGGATGCTGAAGACGAGGAAACGATAAAGGATATCGCCGGGGCGATATCGGTATTCGTATCGAGTAAGCACGTAAAGGAGTTGGTGGACAAAAAAAAAGTGACGACCCCGGAGACGACAGAGCCATTGACTGGGACGACATAGAAGGTTTTGCGCTGGGTGAACTGGGCCTTACGCCTGAGCAATACACCAGGCTCACGTGGCGGGAATACGTGATGATGACCAGGGGCTACAATAAGCGCAGATCATTGTCCTTTGAGCATACACGGGCCATCTGTTACCACATTGTAGCCGTCAACCGTGATCCTAAGAAACCATTTCCAACGATTCAAAAGTTCTGGGAGTTACCTACAGACATCGATAATCTCCCGGACGAACAGGAAGAATACAAGCGGCTGAAAGGAATTCTGAACAAGTTTAAAAAGGGCAAAGCAAAATGAGCGACGAAGTCGGGTTAAAAATTAAGATCAGTGCCGATGTTCGGAATGCCCTTCTTAACATCGCGAACCTCACAGACGCCACAGGTGAATTGGCGGTTGAAGGGGTTGGCAATATCACTGCTATTAACCAAGCGCTTACGGAACTACGGAACGCCCAGAAAGAAGTGGGCGACACGGCCAGCCTCAAAACCGTCAACCGCGCTATAAAAGATCTCTCTGCGGAATCAGCACGCCTCAGAAATGTTGGCGTAGCCGGTTTTGATGATCTGGGGAATAAAATAAAAGATATCGGCCCTGCTGCAGAATCCTCTGGTAAAAGCGTTTTGAGCACGGTCAACGGCATTTACGGCGGCGTCCGCAAGCTTGCATTCATTCTCCCGGGCATAGGTGTTGCCGGCATATTTGGCCTTATAGGAACGGCCCTGCTCAGCGCTGGCGAAGGCATCGGGCTATTCAATGATGATCTGTTCAAAACATCCCTTGCATCGAAGAGAGCGGCCGAAGACGCGAAGCATCTGGCGGATGTCCTCCTTAAATTGAAGGACGCCGGCAATATATCCCTTTCTGCCAGAGGCGGAGAAGAGGGCAATATAGATCGCGTCCGTGCGCTGGCAGCGGCCATCCAGGATACCAACAAAACCTACAAAGAAAGAAAGAACGCCCTGGATGAACTCAGGGAAACAAATAAAGCGTATTTCGGAGACTTGACCCTGGAAGCAGCATCGTTAAGAACCCTATCCGCCAGGGTAGAGGAATATAGCAATGCGCTAGTTTCGGAAGCCATCGTAAAGGGCCAAGTGGATGAAATCGCGAAGATATCAGCCGAATATGTCAAGCAGGAAAAAGTCCTACGCAATCTGAAGGATGCCCGCGATAGGGCGCTGGCCAACCAGGCGAACACAAAAATAACTCCCTCCGGCGGCGGCATAGGAACTGTCGGCGGAACAAATATAGCCGAAGAGACACAACTAGCAAGAGCAGTCTCTCGCACAGAAGAAGCTTACCAGAAGCAGCGCAATGCGGTCCTGGATCTCAGTACAGCCATAGCAGCATCGCGAGGCGAGCTTGAAAAAGCCATTGGCGAACAGATCAAATACAAACCGCTCAAAGATGTCAAAGAAAAGGCCGACACTTCTGCCAAGAGTATTGAAGGCTTGCTGAATGCCATCAAAAGGGCGCAGGATGAATTATCCAAACCGGTAAAAGAACCTCTATTTAAGCAACTGGGAGAGGCTCTATTGCCCGACGACTTCAATGGGGTAGGATTATTGCGCCAGAAGATCGCCGAAGCTATTGCGGAAGGCAATAAGATCGGCACAGACAGGGCAAAGCACCTGGCCAAAGAACTCGGCGACCTTTATGAACAGCAGATTAAGCGCATACAAAATCCGGACCTAAAATCGCGCGTAGATTTCACGCTGGCTAAGCCGACAGATGTTACAAAGGCTTTTGATAAACTGGAATCTCAGGTAACAAGGGAGTTCGGGAAAAAGATTGATCTAAAACTGCCTCTGGAAATCCAAGGAGAATTAGAAGCTTTCGATGGTGATAAGTTAGGTATAAGTTTAAGAAAGGCTGTTCAAGAGGCAGGAAAAAAATTGGGTGACATTTCTGCTTTCGTCTTACCTATTAGGGTAAGCCTTGAAAAGGGAGCTATTTCCGATCAACTTGATAAACAGTTGGGAGAAGTATTAAACCCGAAGGCCTTAGAAAAGAAGCTTGCCGACTCGGGTATAGCAAATATTGGTGACGCTATTGGGTCAGCCTTAGCCGCTGGTAAAAATCCCATAACTGCGGCAGGTAAGGCGATTTTTACTGCCTTGGGAACATTGATCCAGGATATCGGCAAATACCTGATTGAATACGGAGTCGCAAAAGAATTTCTGGATACAGTTCTGTCCTCCGGCATAGCGCTACCGGGCGCCATCGCTATTGGGTTGGGCGTAGCCGCGGAAGCCATTGGAGCGCTGGTCAAAGGCGTAGGTCAGTCTTACCATGCGTTTGCTACGGGCGGCATCGTCACCGGCCCTACACTGGGCCTGGTTGGCGAAGCTGGGCCAGAAGTGATATTTCCCCTCAATCAATTGAACAGGTTCATTCAGGGCACACAAGGACGTGGTGCGCAAGATATAAATGTTCGCGGTGTTGTGTCTGGCAATAATCTGAGGCTTGTTTTGGCAAGGAGTAACAAAAACCAAGGACTGGTATAATGTATGGGACCAAATACATATTAGGCTTTACCAATGATCTCAATGAGCTCTACGAGATCTATTTCGATTTCCTGGACTATGAAGGCGACATAACCCAGTTGACCGGCACTGACGATGTATTGATGGTAAGGTCCACCGCCGGGGACGAAAATAAAATGGAGCCCATCTTAGGGACGGAGGCGCTGATCAATACTTTTGTGCAGGAGGAAACCAACCTCTCCATTGCAGACCTAATAGCGCAGCATGATAACGATATCCGGGTAACCATTTACCGAGATGAGGATTATTCTAAGCACGTATACCAGGGCTTTATCGTCGTTGAGGACAATAGTCAACCCTTCATGGATAAGCCCTACGCTCTCTCCGTACGCGCTCTGGATGGGCTTGGTTTGTTGAAAGGGGTAGACTTGGTGGATACGGAGGGGTTGAGATTTGTCGGCTCTCAATCTGTCCTGTCCTGGATAGCTCAAATCCTGGCCAAAACAGGCCAGACAATGAATCTGCGGGTTTACTTTAATTTCTTCGAAGAATCGATGGCTCAGAATGTTGGGGCCCTGGAACAGATATATTTGAATGCCATTACATTTTCACAAGGGGACGCCTTCAATGTGGCTTCTGATGACCCTACTATTGATATCAACGCATCTTCAGCCGACGATTGCTATACCGCGCTGGAAAAGATCGTTCGGTGCTTCCGCTGTCGCCTTTTCCAGGAGGATGGCCGCTGGAACCTGGTAAGCCTATACGAATACCTCAATCAGGATGGCTTCTCGTATAAGGAATATTCCTTTGGCGATCCAGTCGATGGTATTATTCCCTTTACGGTTGTTGATTCAGGCATGAACAAAGATTATTCTGCAGCCATAGGCAAGGAAGAGATAGTCCACCCTTGTAATGATGATCAGGTGATCTACCTAAAATTAGCGACCAAGTGGATTAAACTCACCTATAATTATGATCAATCCCAGAATAAAGTATGCAACCAGGATTTAACGGAAGGGGATAGGAATGCGACCTATGACGAAACTATCAACAGCGCCGTGATTGACCCTAATATTCAGCCTACAGTCAATCTTCAAACTTTCGGATATGATGCCTATTGCTGGGAGCATTTTAATGGAACCAATAATGGAGGCGCCCATAATCCATATCCTTCAAATCCGCCCAATTCTCGATCTTTCATTAGGGCGGTAGAGGATTCTCTCGGATATGAAACAGAGCGATTCTTAGTTTTAGAACCGGCATCGGATGGGAAACTATCCTATATGAGATCTTCACAGTTCAGAGCTGATGTTGCAGATATCGTCCAAATTTCATTTAGTTGGAGGACGCGCGTTGACATTCATTTTGGCGGGTCTTTTTCTGCTGCTAAACTATTACTGTATGGCGATGATGGTTCTTTCTGGTCGCTTAATACCGCCGGCGACGGGTCTATACCAGGCAATGGTCCGGAATGGGATGCGACTAACGCTGATTTCCAACAGATTACCGGTGGCACCCCCAATATCGGAACGGGATTGATTACGGATTCAACTGCCAGTTGGCAAACGGTGAGTGCTAATGAAAATATTTCCTTCATCAACCCAGCCGCTAAATTGCCAGTTTCTGGCACATTGGAGCTTCTATTGATCATTGACCCCGTTGCCAGCGGAGCGCAGGAGGTTTGGTTTAAAGATATTACTGTCACCGTTTTGCCATACCTCCAAGGTTCTTATCGCCAGTTAAAGGGCGACTACAATTTTTCCGGCTCCAATAACAACATCAAGCAGACGCTTTCAGAAGATGTACAAATATCCGACAGTCCGAAAAGATATTTCAAAGGGGCGCTCTTAAAAGCAGATGGGCTTTCGCTAACGACGACGACTTGGACACGAGCGGGCAAAGGAGAAGGCTTCCGATTCACCCAACTGATGGAGCGGATCATGTACAATCATCTATTCCGTATCGTACAAAAAATTGAAGGCACCTTTCGCGGGCTTGTATATAGACCCACAGACGACGATACTGTGATCATTCCTAATGGCTTGCTCAACAGTTTTATGTTTGTCGACGGTGATTTCCCTACTAAGCGGTTCATGCTAACTTCCTTCGAGAAGGATTATCATACTGGCCAATGGCGTGGAGTATTCGTTGAGACGCTGCAAGACCAAAATGCTGATGGATTCTTATTACCTGACACTTATAAATTTTCATACATATTTCAGTAGCTAATACCATACAAGGAAAAGATGCAGTTCTGTCGTTTTTCAAAGATGACTGGGTTCCCTTTGCCTGCGGAACCGATGTTTCTATAGAACTCTCTTCGACGAAGCTAAAAATACGGACCAAAGGGGATGGCCATTGGCAAAAATATACCTACCAAGATCTTTCCTGGACGATCACGCTTTCGGGCCTTTTGACCTTCGATGAAGACATGTGGACGGGATGGGATATGCTGGACAACCAATTCAATTTCGCCCATGTGCTTGCCAGGATTAGCTTTGACGAGGGCAACGGTGATATCCGGACTGTTCAGGGATACGTCATGATCGAAACATCGACGCTCAGTTATGCCCCGAGCCAGCTTGTGAAAGATGACTTTCAAATGCAAGGAAATGGTAAGCTAGATTTGTTTGATGGTCTAATTCCATGCGATTCTCTCGTCACAGGTATTACGGTTACGGGTCAGACGGCTTCAGATGGCATTGTCCACATTAGCTACACCTTTACTGGCCCCGCTTATCAGGTAAAATATAGAATTGACGATACCGGAGACTATGTATATGCCACCGCTGGACCTACTATTGACGTCCCCGGCCTCCCTAATGCCAATCACACCGTTGAGATCATCCCAGTATGTCAGAATGGCTACGAAGGAACAGGTAGGGTGGAGAGGTTCCAAGTGACGCATGCGGATACCTGCGCATCGTCCATAGACTCCATCACCGTAGATACAACAGCGTTTACAATTACCAATACACACAGCGGACCGGCAACACAAATGAAGTATAGAATTGACGGCGGAGCGTGGGTAAATGCGCTTATTACTGCGATTATCTCGATAGCGTCCACTGATCCAGGAAATCACACTGTAGAAATGGTCCCGGTATGCTCAAACGGTATTGAGGGTACAGGCATAACGCAGGCATTTATCATTGTCAGTCAGCCGGCCATGTCAAAGATTAATTGGTCGATAACTCCATTGGGCAATTACGACACCCTCTTTATTTATCAAAATGGCGTATTAATCGTAAATGATAACACACCAAGCAGCGGATTCTTTATGGCGCCTGTAGGTGCATCTATCAGAACGGTATTGTATTCTCCAACTCGCATTGGAAATCCGCCGAGGGATGTGCGGCTCAGAATAGATGATACCGTCGGAGTAAGATTTGATCAAACGGCCGTAGTGTTTACATTATCACACACTTTTGATTTCACAGTAACTGCAAACGGAAATGAATTTCACATTGACGCAACAATAATTCACCATTGATGAGCGCGAACGCTGAAAATATTAAAGTTCAAATCAACAAATGGGTGCGAAACTATGCCGTTTCCGCCTTTCACGACTTGCGCTTAAACGCCATTCTGCTCCAAATAGTTGACTTAGCAGATGCGGCGGGCGGTGGTAGCGGTAACGGCTCGGTGGTCGTTGAGCTCCGTAGTGCGAACTTTTCCAATGCTACCGATTGCCCGCTGACTACCCTAGCAGGTAAGAACTTGGCTATTTTTTGGAACGATATCCCCAAATACCTTGATAAGGAAGCCGGCGAATGGTCTGACCTACCTGGAGGGGGATTTAAAGTAAATATTTCCGGCTTCGACGCCACCACCAATAACTATCTATTGTATGCATACGTATTATAAAGTACTGTCGGTTATCCTGTTATTGACCTATGTCCAAACCTTTGGGCAGACTCCGGCAAACGTATATCGGAGCTCTCCCGCTGTTGTCGCCAATGACGCGCATTTGCACGCCTATAAGAGCTTCTATCTGCCTACGGTATCAGATACTTCGGCCGCCTTAGTTGGTAGGCTGGATAGCCTTGGTATGATGTGCTATGTGAAGCCTACGGGAGAAATATACAAAAGGGATACTGTTTTGGGAGGGGGGCACAAATGGAATCTTATCGGCTCCGGCGGCTCAGGGGGCATAGGCTCCCTCAACCAGGTCACCCAAAATGGCAACGGCTCACAAGCTACTTTGCGTGTTACTGATCCAGGCGATTCATCGATTGAAAAGGCGGTGCTGGGACGAAGTGCCGATAATGATCATGGCGTAGTGTTCCTGGAAGATGGATTAGGTGCGGTGACCGAATTCCATATGGATAGTATCGTCGTGCGCGGGAGGGTGTATTATTTTCCTATTGGCTCGGCCCCGGATACTTTTGCCCTAAAAAGTGACCTACCTGCAGCTCCAAGCCCGTTCACTGCCACAACGCCCGGTATCGTCAATGCTCCAGGGACGGGCAACAGTCGAATATTTTTAAGATGGGACAATACCTTTTGGCCGGTTGTTATTCCGAACGATACGGCCAACAAAT
>Ga0207671_10001521_pt1 | contig 26603 bp, 27 predicted proteins | sample KBSC24metaG_FD_184352 | JGI IMG/M metagenome (GOLD analysis project Ga0207671, IMG submission 184352) | Corn rhizosphere microbial communities from Kellogg Biological Station, Michigan, USA - KBS C2-4 metaG (SPAdes) (version 2) | ecosystem: Host-associated > Plants > Roots > Rhizosphere > Soil... | reverse complement strand
AGGCCAAATTTACGTGACGAATGCAGTGAAGCATTTCAAATGGGAACCGGCGGGTAAACGACGCTTGCACAAAAAGCCGAGCGCCCGGGAAATAGCTGCGTGCAGGCCCTGGCTTGAGGCGGAGCTCCATCTGATCCGGCCCCGGCTGGTGGTCGCCTTGGGAGCGACGGCCGCTCAGGCGTTGATGGGCCCTTCCTTTCGGGTAACCAAGGAACGCGGGCAATTCATCACCACGGAATGGACCGAATGTTTTACCGCGACGGTTCATCCTTCCTCCCTATTGCGAGCGCGTCCCGAAGAGCGGGAAAAAGAAATCCAGCAGTTCGTTGCCGACCTTCGAAAAGTCGCGGAACATCTCCAAGCCAAAAACTAGGTTCATTTGTCCCATCAGGCAGGTGGATCTCTTATAAACAAAACGAATTTATTCAGGCAAAGCGTCGTTCTCCTCGATATTCTTAATTGCAAAATGCCAAGGAAAGAATACCGACGAGGAGTATTCTCCCTCTCAGAATAGCCAACCGATGAACTGGCATGAGGCATGCAAGCTGGTGAAATAAACGGAGACTCTTATGCCCCTACTCGAGACTTTGAAACACACCTTCATGCCGGAAAAAATCACCAATCTCACCGAACTTTTTGTGGAGCAGCTTCAGGACCTTCACAGCGCCGAGATTCAACTCATTGACGCGTTGCCCAAAATGGAACAGGCGGCCTTTGCCCAGCCACTCAAAAATGGATTTAAAGCCCACTTGGCGCAAACGAAAGAGCACGCCAAGCGATTGGAACGGATTCTCAAAAAACTGAATGCAGAGGTGGGGAGCAAAACCTGCCGCGCCATGCAGGGCCTGATCAAGGAAGGAAGTGAAATGATCCACGAGAATGCCCTGCCCGAAGTGAAGGATGCCGGCTTAATCGCCGCCGCCCAGCGAGTGGAGCATTATGAAATTGCGGGTTATGGCACCGTCCGAACCTTCGCCCTTCTAATGGGCGAGAAAGAAATCGCCGCCACTCTTGGCCAGACCTTAAAGGAAGAAGCCGATACCGATAAAAAGCTGACAGCGGCTGCGAAGACCTTGAATATTAAGGCCCTCCTTCCAACCAAGGACGACAAGCCTAAAAGCCGCCGCAAGTAGAAGGAAGCGGAGCCGTAAAAACATAAATTCTGTTCTGTCTACTGAACTCATCAATCTTCAACTTCGCTCGTCCCCCTTTAAATCGACTACTGTATTGTACTTACTTTTGCGGATGCAGCGGCTCCCCGGGTAACAAAACGGGATTACCTTCGCACCAGATCGTCAATCCGACCATCCCTGCAAAGAATCCGATCGCAAACCCAAGCGTGGCAAGGACGAGGGAGAAAGGTCTAACAAGAGAAACCAAGAACCAGAGCATCAGGCCGCCTCGCAGGCCAGCAAGAATGTAAAATGCCAGCAGATTATAGGATCCCAGATTTATTGAGTAGGTAACAACATTGATAAAAATCAGAATAAAAAATCCGACGAAGAATTTAATGTTTTGCTCCAAGTGATGGCGAGCATGTTCAATCTCCTCGACTCTGGTCTGTAGGTGAGGTCCTTCATGAAGAGTATGCGTGCAATCAGCGGGATGAATATTTCCCACGGCATTCTCCAAAGTTTCAACAGCATTTTCCTCGGCTTTCACGCCACAAAGAGTTGCAATGTGTGTGCCAATTTCTGGCAGCAATTGCTTCCTACTCCGGGAGAACGAAAATCTTTGAGGAAACTAGAAAATGAGAGTAGCCGGCTTAAGTCACTTGCTTGCTTGTGATCTGCAGGAAGCAATTTTTTACTCAAGAGGCGGCGCAGAATGCAAGAACTCCGCCGGGAGGTTATTTCGCAATCTTTTCAGCATGTTTTAGTTAAGGAAAAAACTTTTTCGGCATGCCTCCTGCAAACCTCGGTTAATTCATGGAGAAATCACTTTTTGAATTCGAGTCGTTTGCGGATAATGACGAAATTAATGTCTTTGTGGAAACCGCCAAGGGAAGCGGCAGCAAGTTTAAATACGAACCCGAGCTTGGCCTTTTCTCTCTTCACAAATCTTTGCCGAAAGGAATGGAATTTCCCTACGATTACGGCTTCATTCCCTCAACCTTGGGTGAGGACGGTGATCCGCTGGACGTTCTTGTTCTAATCGATACCGACGTTTTCCCCGGATGCCTGGTGAAGGCTCGCTTGATCGGAGTTATTGAAGCGCGCCAGAAAGATAAAAAGAAAGAGGAGCGCAATGATCGACTTATCGCCGTCCATGCCCGATCGACGACATGGGAAAAGATTTCCGAAATGGATGAACTCCCTTCCGGTCTCCTCGATCAGATCGAGCATTTTTTTATTTCCTACCATGACCTCCATGGCATGGAGTTCACGCCCATCGGACGCAAGAACTCCAAGCACGCCGTCAAGCTGATCAAGGAAGGGATCAGGCGGTTCCAAAAATCCAAGTCTTCTCCCAAAGCCTCGGAGAAACGGAGCAAGTAGAAGAAGAGGAAATCCCCATGCCGACCAGTCTGCAAGACAAGGTCTCATTCGCGTTGGATGAAAATCGCATGCTGATGCTGGGTTCCCAGGTTCTTGTCGGATTTGAATACGAGGCTTTCTTTGAAAGAGGGTTCGATCAATTGCCTGCCTATAATCAGCATCTCCAAGTTTTTAATCTCTTTTTGATCGTCGCTTCAGCCGTTTTGCTGATTGCACCCACTACTTATCATCGGATCGTCGGAGCGGATAACGACACGAAACGCCTCCTGGCCTTTACGACCCATTCCGTTGAATGGGCCTTGCATCCCCTGGCACTGGCACTGGGGATTTCCCTGTTTTGTTGCGCGAGCACTTTGATGGGAACTTTTGCAGCCGCGATCTGCGCCCTTATTATTTCAATAAGTGCCTTGCTCGGCTGGTTTATTGGTCCCTACCTCATTCGAAACTTCCGGAAAAGAAAGGCTCCAACCATGCATCACGCCACTCCTCTTGAAATTCGATTGCGCCATGTCCTTACCGAATCCCGAGTCATGCTTCCCGGAGCTCAAGCCCTGCTTGGGTTTCAACTGATAACCTTTTACATGGAGGACTACATGAAACTGCCTCCGGCATTGCAATGGACGCACTTGATCAGCCTTCTCTTCATCACCGTGGCGGTCATCATGCTCATTGCTCCCGCAGCATTCCATCGCATCGCCGATCTGGGTGAAGCAACGGAACGCAGCTACCAATTCGCCAGCTGGATGGTCCTGTGGGCGGCAATCCCTTTGGGCCTGGGTTTGGCCGGAGAACTTTACTTGGTTCTAGCCAAAGCTCTCCAAGATTTTGTCATCGCGGCCATTGGCAGCCTGTTGGTTCTTTTCTTCAGCTATGGCCTCTGGTTTGGTTACGCCATTTATATCCGAGCCCGACAAATGTAGTGATGGCATATCGCATTGGCCGTTCCCGGAACCAATGGCGATCTGCAATGCAAAATGGAGCCGTGAATTTGCAAATCCTTGAAAAAATGCCACCTAAAACTCTTGGCATGTCACATGCAAAACGAATCTCATTATGAATATATTTCACTTGGGAAAAGGAAAAATAACAACGCTCCACGAACTATTCATCGACCAACTCCGCGATCTTTACAGCGCTGAAACTCAATTGACCAAGGCGCTTCCTGAAATGGCGGAAGCGGCAAATGAACCGGTTCTCAAACAGGGTTTTGAAACCCATCTCGAAGAGACCAAGGGCCATGTCCGCCGTCTCGAGGAAATTTTCAAGGAATTCGATGAAAAGCCAACGGGTAAAACCTGCAAAGCCATGGAAGGCCTGATCAAAGAGGGTAAAGAAACCATTAATGAGGACGCTACTCCTGAGGTGAAAGACGCGGCCCTTATTGCGGCAGCTCAACGAGTTGAGCATTACGAAATCGCGGGCTATGGAGTGGTTCGTACCTATGCCAATTTAATGGGACACGGACCAGCCGCCGCCTTGCTTCAAGCGACCCTGGACGAAGAAGCGGCAACCGATGAAAAACTTACCTCTGTTGCCGAATCTCTTAATGTTCGCGTCCCTCTCGGTCACGAAAAAGGAGCGACTCCCCGGCAACATGCCGGTGTGAGATAGAATCTCCCCAACGTAAGCTTCCAGCAGGTCATTTACCTGCTGGGGGCTTACCTCCGAATGTATGAAAGCGGTTGTTTTTCATCATCCCGGCAAGATGTCGGTCGACGAAGTACCCGATCCCAAAATCGAAAAGCCGGATGACGTGGTTCTCAAGGTCACTTCCACGGCGATTTGCGGATCGGATTTGCACATCTACAACGGTCTTATTCCTCAAACCAAACCTCTTGTGATGGGGCATGAGTTCATGGGAATTGTGCAGGAAAAAGGTCCGGAGGTTACCAACCTTCAAGTAGGCGATCGCGTCGTTGTCCCTTTTCCCATTGCTTGTGGAGGCTGCTTCTTTTGCCAGCAAGGATTATCGCCACATTGCGAATGCTCCAATCCCGAAAAATATGGACCCGAGGGCGGTCTCCTTGATCAAAAGGGAGGCGGATTATTTGGCTACACCGATCTTTATGGCGGTTATAGGGGCGGCCAGGCGCAGTATGTGCGCGTTCCTTATGCCAACGTCGGTCCACGTCGCATTCCCGATAATTTTACGGACGAACAAGTTTTGTTCCTCACCGATATTTTTCCCACCGGTTATTTCGGCATCGAATGGGCCAAGCCTAAGGGTGGAGAGACGGTTGCGGTGTTCGGCTGCGGTCCCGTGGGACTTATGGCCCAGAAGGTCGCCTGGATTAAAGGTGCGAAGCGGATCATCGGGGTGGATATGCAGCCCTATCGCCTCGAGGTCGCCCGTCGCGTGGCCAAATCGGAAACGATCAACTTCAAGGAAACCGATGCCGTCGAAGCCATCCGGGAAATGACCGAGGGCCGTGGCGCGGACATTTGCGTTGATGCGGTCGGCATGGAGGCGGACCGGTCTACCCTGGAAAAACTCGGCAACGTCGTCCACATGCAGGTGGGAACGATCAATGCCTTCCGAGCCTGTTGCAGCGCCGTGCGTCGCGGAGGAACCGTCACCGTGCTCGGCGTCTATGGCGTGCCTTACGATAATTTTCCGCTCGGCCAAATCTTCGACAAGGGCTTGACCCTTCGCTTGGGACAGGCGCCAGTCCAGGCCGCCATCGATGAACTCATTCCCTGGGTGGAACAGGGCCGCATTCGCCTCGATGATGTGATTTCCCATCGCCTGCCTCTTGAACTGGCTCCGCATGCCTACAAGATTTTTTGCAACAAGGAAGATGACTGCGTGAAGGTCGTTCTTAAACCTTGGGAGGGTACGACATGAGAAGTCGTGCGGCTATTGGCGGACATCCGCTCCACCCCATTTTTGTGACCATTCCCATCGGGCTTTGGTCCTTCGCTCCCGTTTGCGATTTGATTTATCATGCAGGCTGGGGTGATGCCTCTTGGAAAGCCGCTGCTTTCTATGGCATAGGCGGAGGCATTCTCGGCGCCGTGCCCGCTATCGCGACCGGCTTGATCGATTTCAGCATCGTTCAAGGAAAGACAGCTCAGGCCGTCGCGAAATTTCATCTCATTTTAAACGCTCTCGTCACGGTTTTATTTATTGCGAGTTTTGGCCTTCGTTTTGAGGAATTCAGAACGAATTTCCGACTCTTTCCCGTTTTCATTTCCTTGGGAGGCACTGTTCTTCTCGGCTTGTCCGGCTGGCTGGGCGGAGAACTCGTCTCCCGATTTGGAATTTCTGTCCGTCACGATCATCAACCCCTTGAAATCCATGAGTAAAAATAACGAACGTGTTTTAATTACCGGTGCTTCAAGTGGCATCGGACTCGAACTGGCCCGCGAATTTGCCCGCAATGGCCATCCCTTGATCATCACTTCCACCGTCGAATCCGAATTGGCGGAAGTGGGCCGCACTCTCGAAGCCACTTACGGCGTCGAGGTTCTCATCGTTGCTCAGGATTTGCTTCAGCTCGAAGCTCCCCAGCAACTTTTCGATGCTCTCAAGGCCAAGAATTTAACCATCGAAATTCTGGTCAACAACGCGGGCGTCGGACACAAGGGACAGTTTTGGTCGCAACCTTTGGACCAGCATTTTGAAATGATTCAGCTCAACATTGCCGCCGTCGTCGCGCTGACGCGCCTCTTTCTTCCCGAAATGCTGGCTCGAGGACATGGCCGGATTCTCAATACCGCCTCGACGGCAGGTTTCATCCCCGCGCCTCTCATGGCAGTTTATCACGCAACCAAGGCCTTTGTGGTTTCGTTCAGCGAAGCCCTGGCCACAGAATTGCAGGATACCGGAGTCACTTTGACCGCCTTGTGTCCGGGCGCTACCGACACCGACTTCTTTGAACGCGCCGACGCGGTCGAGTCGACCATGTTCCAAAAAGGGAACGTGATGTCTCCCCAAGCTGTGGCCGAAGGTGGCTACAAGGCCGTCATGCGTGGTGACCGCGTCTATATTGCCGGAGGCTTAAACAAGGCGATGGTCTTCTCGCGACGCCTATTGCCCGAATCTTTCCTGGCAAAAATGACCGAGGTTTTTTACAGCGATGTAAAACCCGAAGATCACAAACGCAACCCCGGCGACATTGCGAATCGCGCTGAGGCCAAGAAGCAACTTCAGGAGACGTCATGAACAAGAATAACAAAAATTCGAAAAAGAAAAAGAACCTGCCCCATCCTCCCCTCAAACCCAAGCATCCCCACACAGAGGGCGCTCCGGATGATCACGATCCCCGGGCTCAGTACGAGGACAAGGATGAATCTTAGAACCTTATCTGGGCCCAGCCCTTTATCCCTCCTATGAGCAATCCAACTTACTTTAGCCGTCGGCAGGTAGTCCGCGGATTGGGAGCCAGCCTGGCGACTATCACACTCGCGACTCCATTTACAAATTCAACTGCTGCCACACCAGCATCTCCACCTATGAACGAATTACGCGATCCTAAAACAAAGTATCCCGCACCTCCTTTTAATGGCCAATCACAGCCCTGGCCTGGTCTCGCCAGCAAGATGAATCCCGTGCCGGATCATGGCGAAAAGAGTTATCGTGGTTCCGGCAGATTGACGGGCCGAAAGGCTTTAATAACAGGTGGTGACTCGGGAATGGGCCGTGCGGCAGCCATTGCCTATGCGCGGGAAGGCGCTGATGTAGCCATCAACTATCATCCCGATGAAGAGCCTGATGCACTCGAGGTCATCAGTTTGATCAAGGCGGAAGATCGGATCGGGCTGGCTCTCCCTGGCGACATCCGGAGCGAGGAGTTCTGCCGAAAGCTGGTGGAAGATGCCGTGAAAGGCTTGGGCGGCCTCGACATTGTGGTCAGCAATGCAGGGCGCCAACAAACGCATGAATCCATTCTCGATATTTCCACCGAGCAGTTTGACTGGACGATGAAAACGAACATCTATGCGCCCTTCTGGATCATCAAGGCAGCCGTGCCCCACTTGAAGCCCGGTTCCGCCATCATCGGCACCACCTCGGAACAGGCCACCGATCCATCCCCCGATCTGTATGATTACGCCCAGACCAAGGCAGCCACGACCAACTATGTCCGCTCGCTTGCCAAACAACTCGCGCCCAAAGGCATTCGGGTTAACGGTGTTGCTCCGGGTCCTATTTGGACGGCCCTCCAGGTAAGCGGTGGCGCCACGCAGGAAAAATTAAAAAAGTTTGGCGCCCAGACACCGTTGGGACGTCCCGGGCAACCCGCCGAACTCGCCTCGATCTACGTCCAGCTGGCGGCGGACGACGCCAGTTATGCGACGGGCCAGATCTACGCATCCACAGGCGGAGCTGGATTCCCTTAAAATTTTTCTCTCAGGTGAATCGTGGCGATCTGGATCGGAACGTCGGGATGGACCTATCCGCATTGGCAAAAGGCCTTTTTCCCTGACAACCTTCCTTCTGCTGAAAGGCTTCACTTCTATGCGAAGCATTTCAACTCCGTTGAGGTCAACACGACCTTTTACGGCACACCCAAAAGATCGACGGTTCTAGCTTGGCACGAGGCCGTACCCTCAGGCTTTCGTTTTGCCATCAAGGCAAGCCGCTTTATCACCCATAACAAAAAATTGCTTCATCCTCGTAAAAGCTCAATCAAGCTTTTCCGCGCCATTGAGCCCATCGCGGAACAGGTAGCTGCTGTGCTCTTTCAGCTTCCTCCCTGGTTTGGCGCGGATGCGGACAGGCTGAGAAAATTCCTGGCGAAGATGCCTTCCGATTATCGCTATGCATTCGAATTTCGTCATGATAGCTGGTTCTGCGATGAGATTTACGATGTTCTGCACAAAGCAAAGGCAGCGCTTTGTTTTTGGGAGTTGAAGGGGAAATTTTCACCTCTTGAAATAACCGACGGATTCGTTTACGTCCGCCTGCACGGCCCGCAAACCCATGCTTATCGAGGGAGTTACCCAAGCCAAACTTTGCACAGATGGAAGCAACGCGTTCAAAAATGGAGACAAAACCGCAAGGACGTTCTTTTCTATTTTGATAACGATGAAAAAGGATATGCACCGCACGATGCACTTCGATTGTCTAAATCGTTATCCATCTCCATTGAGAAAAATTGTCACAACATTGAGAAGATGATTTAAAGAGAATTGAGCCTCCGTTCGAAAGATTGGAGATTGCAATTTGCAGTTCTCATACTTGTCTCGATTTGTCGCAAGCAATTTATAATAAACTAGTTATGTATTTTATATGCAATTAGGCATATTAAATGCCACTAGCAGGTATGGCTTCTTCCCCTTTGGATGCTCAATACCTTCTTGCTGCGATTATTGATTCTTCAGACGATGCGATCCTTTCCAAAGATCTTAACGGCATCATTACCAGCTGGAACCGAGGGGCGGAAAAAATCTACGGTTACAAAGCGAATGAAGTGATCGGGAAACCGGTTACCATTCTCATTCCTGAGGATCGTCAAGACGAGGAGCCAGCTATTCTTGAGCGGATTCGGGCAGGCGAAAGTATTGATCATTATCAAACCGTTCGGAAGACAAAGGACGGAAAACTTCTGGATGTTTCCCTAACAGTCTCTCCCATTCGAGATTCAGAGGGAAATATCGTGGGAGCTTCGAAAATCGCTCGCGATATCACGGCCCAAAATTGCTTCCAAAATCAATTGCGGGAAAGCGAGGAACGCTATCGCGTCACATTGGGGAGCATCGGAGATGCCGTCATCGCCACCGACGAACAAGGACGAGTCTCTTTTATGAATCCTGTGGCAGAGACGCTTACGGGTTGGTCAAGGGAGGAGGCCGAGGGGAAACCGTTGGAAACAGTCTTTCGGATCGTGAACGAGTTCACCAGGGCTCCCGTGGAAAATCCAGTTACCAAAGTGCTTCGATTGGGAACAATTGTCGGTCTGGCCAACCATACCATCTTGATTTCAAAGGATGGAATCGAGCGCCCTATCGAGGACAGCGGAGCTCCTATCCGACAATCTGCAGAAGGAGCTTTAAAAGGGGTCGTTCTTGTTTTTCGGGATGTAACCGAAAAACGGACAGCGGAATTGGCTGCCCTTCGTTTGGCCGCCATTGTGGAAAACTCGGAGGATGCCATTATCAGCAAGAACCTGGATGGCATCATTACCAGTTGGAATAATGCAGCGGAACGTATTTTAGGTTATTCCGCGTCGGAAACTATCGGCAAGCCGATTACCCTGCTGATTCCTTTGGAACGGCACGATGAAGAAAGAAAGATCATTTCTCAACTAAAGGCAGGTGAACGGATTCGACACTTCGAAACGATCCGAGTGACAAAAGACGGACGGGAAATCGATGTCTCTCTTTCCATATCCCCGGTAAAGGATCCTTCCGGGCGTGTTGTTGGAGCTTCGAAAATCCTGCGCGATATCTCGGATAGAAAAAGAATAGATCGCGATCTGCTTTCGGCACAGCGTCAGTTGAAGGAAAGAGCTGATGATTTGGAGGTCCGCGTACGGGAACGAACTGCCCGTCTCCAAGAGATGATCGCCGAGTTGGAAAGTTTCTCCTACAGCGTTTCGCATGATTTACGGGCGCCGTTACGGGCTATCCAACAGTATTCGGAGATTCTAAAGGAGGACTATCAAGATAAATTGGATGAATCCGGACGCAGCTATCTAACACGCATCGCCGCTTCCACTGCTCGAATGGATGCCCTTGTTCGTGACGTGCTCACCTATAGCCGAGTGGTTCGGTCTGATATTCAGCTCGAACCCATCCAGACCGAAAAACTACTCCGCGATTTGATAGAACAGTATCCCACCCTTCAGCCGCCATTGGCCGAAATTGAAATCGAAAGCCCCCTCTTACCGGTCATGGGACATGAAGCCTTTCTCATCCAATGTCTTTCCAATCTTTTGGGAAATGCGGTCAAATTTGTTTTGCCCGGACAAATAGCCAAAGTTCGGGTGAGGACCGAAGAAGATGTAGACAGAATAAGGCTATGGGTAGAGGACAATGGAATCGGCATAGCACCGGAAGATCAGGATAGGATTTTTGGGATTTTTGAGAAAGTCGATCCTGAACAAAAATACGAGGGAACCGGAATTGGCCTTTCCATTGTTCGAAAGGCTGTAGAGCGAATGAATGGAAAACTAGGGGTCGAATCCGAAATTGGTCGGGGCAGCCGTTTTTGGATAGAACTTTTCAAATGCAAAACATAATTGGCTTATGATAAAAAAGAGGTTTGATTCACCGGATGTTTCAAATGCGACAAAAGGAATGAGAGGCAAACCATGCGACCAATGTTGTTGGTGGAGGACAATCAGGACGACGTTTTGTTCTTTCGTCGGGCGATGGGAAAAGCAGGAGTGACCTGCCCTCTCCATGTCGCATCGAACGGAGCCGAGGCCATTGATTATTTAAGTAAATTTCTCCAGGACGCCGCCCAAGATTTTTGGCCCTGTCTTGTCTTGCTTGACCTGCAACTACCAAAGATCAAAGGACTCGAGGTTCTGAAGTGGATACGAGAACAACCGAGCTTACGAACTCTCATCGTAATTATCCATACATCGTCCCATTTAGAATCGGAAATTGAACTAGCTTATCAACTGGGAGCTAATTCCTTTTTGGTCAAGGCATCATCGGGAGAGGCCTTGATTCGGATGCTGACTTTGATAAAAGCCTATTGGTTGGATATGAACGCGTCTGTTATCGGGAATATTCGATCATCCAGTGACCCTCAAATTTCCTGAGCATCTTAGATCGTCTCTAGTTGGAGACTTTCCCGGCCATAAAAACTTCTAAAATTGGGTATTCCACTTTTGCTTTGAGACACTTCCAGTCGAATTTAAGGTTCTTTTTTTAATTCGATCCAGAACTTACTTCCCGTACTTCCATTAGATTCGACTCCTACCGCACCACCCACGGGAGTTGGTTGGAAAAGAGAGGCGAGGGTCGGAATCGGCCACCGATCAGATCAACTACCAATAGTTTACATCGATTTTAAGAGGTAAATCAAGCTCAACTCGCTCTTACTTAAACTTAAAACCACATACTTTTACCTACAAACTACTGGAGATTTTACTGGAGATTCGGCCTCATAAAACGAAGCATAGATGACCTTTCCCAAAGGCAACCGACTAAGAGAATGGTGCATTCCGTGACACGACTTGCCTACGGCACCGCCTATTCGTTTATTTCGTTTATTGCGTTTATTGCGTTTATTTTGATTAAGTGTATCGTGAGATACAAATGAAAACGACCCAGGCAAAGCCTCGTTCTACTGCCCCTTCGCCGCTTAGCTCAGATGAGCTCGGCCTCGCCCAGCGCTCCAGAAGCATCTTTGCCCGCCACACCGACAAACGAGGGCGCCTTACCTTTCAAATTCGTGAGGGTAAGGAAAAGGAATCTGTCGTCATTCCCGCCGCCGTCGCTCGTTTGTTCAAAGATATTCTGACCCAGATGTCCGAGGGTAACACGGTCACAATTATGCCGCTTCAGGTTGAGCTTACGACCCAGCAGGCCGCCGATCTGCTTAACGTCTCTCGACCCTACCTGATCGGTTTGCTCGATGGAGGCAAAATTCCCTGTCGCAAAGTAGGCACCCATCGCCGCATCTACGCCAAAGACGTGCTCGATTATAAGAAAGCCATCGATGCGGATAGAAACCGGGCGTTAAACGAATTGGCAAAGCAGGCCCAAGAGTTGAATATGGGCTACTAGCGTGGTTCAACTCATAGCACTTTACGACGCCTGTGTTTTGTACCCGGCACCCCTCCGGGACTTTCTGATGCAACTTGCCCTAACGGATTTGTTCCGGGCTAAGTGGACCAATCGCATCCACGAAGAGTGGATTAGGAATCTTCTCGCGAATCGGCCTGATCTAAAACGAGAGCAACTTGAAAAGACGCGCCGACTGATGAATGCCGCTACGCGGGACTGCTTGGTGGGCGGATACGACGACTTGATTGAATCCGTAAAGCTCCCCGATGAGGATGACCGGCATGTTCTGGCAGCCGCTATCCATGCCCATGCCAGCGTCATCGTCACATTTAACCTCAAGGACTTTCCTCCGAAAGCACTCCGGCCTTATAAAATCGAGGCCATCCATCCTGACGAATTTATCCTTCGCCTCATCGAGTTGGATTTTGGCGCTGTCAACGAAGCCGCCCGACTCCATCGAGCCAGGTTGCGAAATCCACCTAAATCGATTGAGGAATATCTCCTTACTCTATCGGATCAAGGACTGATCAAAACTGTCGAATATCTCAAGGCAAGTGACGCGATGATTTAAACCAATATTCTGCCTCAGCTGTGGCAGAATCAGAGCGATCAGCCTTAAGAGATCAGGCGCGGCTCTGCCATCAGTCATTATGTGTCCAGTCCCAAGCATCATTTGAACACCATATAAGTCGGCTACGATAAATTATAAAGTGACTGCGGCAACCGACCGTTCTCCATACGGAAGGGAGCAAGGTAACCTCCCGATTTTTTCGCTCCTGAATACGCCAGGATGGGCTCGTATCCTGGACAAGGCTTAATTGGATCACCTCGCCACAGCCACACGGACACCGCAAAACGGCAGCCCAAACACAATCCTCATCTCCGATCTGATAGATAAGATCAGGCTTAAGTACTTTTGGTAAGCGGTCAACGCGCTGTGTTTGAAAGCGTATCGGCTCCCGCCGATGGGAACGCAGCCACTTGGCTAACCAGCTCTTAAAGGTTGATTTCATGATAGCGAGGGATTTCCGAGCAATGGTTGAGTATCCCCTCGTCCTACTTGGCGTACTAACAGCTTGCAAGGCAACCCATCTGGCAATCGCAGCCACGCACCATCGGAAAGTGAGAATAATTGATACCGAAACTCCTCGTTAGGATCGCGGCGGAAAGGGTGCAGGCGCGCCAATATTTCATTCACAGCGTGCGTAGCGGCAAACCCATTTACGCTCACCACCGCCGGACGATCTACGGCGATTCCTTTAATGTAACCCTCTTTCCTGAGAGCATTGTACTGTTCGGGATCCGTCCGGTGCATCGCATCTGCGTTAACTTGTTCCGGGGTGATCACCCCACGTGAAAGCAAACTAGATCCACCAGGTATCAAGTAATGAATCGCGCAGCAAATTTGTTCAATCCCCCCTGTCCCATCAGCGTCCAGTCGAATACCAATGTCGATGTATGGAAGCAAATAATATGTTGCGATCCGATTTAGGATGTCTCGACCATCAGCGGAATCCATGCAACCGACTAAGAAATCACATCCAGCTAATGTTCTGACAATTTCGGGATGACATAGGTCTTTCGTATAAGTCTCCACAGTGGTACCAAATCCCATGGTGCGGACTGCCTCCGCTAAAACCTCTACTTTAGCCCGCTTTTGTTCGGCGTCGGCGAGGGTCGAATTGACAATTCGATTGAGATTTTTCTTCTCAATTGTATCTGGATCGATGAGAACGAGGCGTCCCACACCCAAGCGCCCGAGCAATTCCACAATCCAACTTCCCGTCCCCGAGCAACCAACCACACCGATTGAAATAGTCCGCAAGAGGTTAGTAGTCCCGTCACCAAATGCCTGCCGTGTTCGCAGGTCCAAGTCATCGCGCCGATCGACCGATGATTGCTGCATAAATATTACAGTGTCTCCAACGACCATCACTTGGTCGATTGGCTTAAAACCGGTTTCACCACATACGACACGAGCATAAATCCTTCCATCAGACATCATGAAGGCGCTTAGAAGGGACGGTGAGCGATCCAAAATTGATTCAACACCTTTGGTAAGCTCCAAGTCAGTTTGATCATCCTGACTCGAAAATTGACTGTAGCCATTTGGATGTGAGTGGATTTTTAATACATAGAGTCCACGCTTAAGAGCCTTTTCCAGCATGGGAATCAGAATCTGCACATCCCACCTAACTGCGGTCTCAGTGCGTAAGGTGCAAGCACTCCATGGAATTTCCATTATGTCGTGAACGCAGTAAACTTGCCGGTCCGCACAAGCTAGCGTGCCGCAAAGAGCAAGGGCCACGGCTTCTCGCCCGTCACCGGGGAAAAGATGACTCTTAAGCCGGTGCCTTTGCTCCTCAGTTAATCTTAAAATGGTTGAAGCAGACATTTTTTACACTTTCCCGACACCATGATCGAGCCAGTGCCTAACAAGCAGGATATGCGTGCCGATATTATGCTGGCCTGGTACCCAACTGTAGTGCCGTGACCATCGCTGCCAACCCTTTCCATCCACTTGCATCACACATTGAGTTTGACGGAGTGGGCGACCGTCTGCCCGCTGAAGGTGAGGAAAGAAATAAGCCATGTCCAATCCCGCCACTGGATAACTGGAAGGAATTTGTATGGCAACCGAGCCACTCGGATGGTTATAGCCCGAAGGGAACTGAAATGCATGAAGCAATAACCAGCGTCCGTTCCCACTCCCAAGGGTCTCCCATTCCAAACCGAGTGAATCGAGATGCTCAACATCATCTTCTGGCAGATAAAACTGGCGGCGCACAGTTTAGCCCTCCTGAACCTGACGTGGCAGTGTATTGAATCGTTCGACACCGTGTTTGGTGAAGTGCACCACTTCGTCCAGCTCAACGGTGTGTAGACCGCCACCCTTCGACTTTTCTGTCAGAATGAAGTTCTCGGGCGGTGTTTTTCCAGCCAGAACCAGGATTTCCCGACCAGTCATGCTATGCTGAGTCACGACGAAGTAACGGTCATCGATACGAATGCGGTACCTTTTGGCCTTCGGGGGCTTTTTACCTGCCTTAGCGTGTAGTTCCAAATCAACTTCTTCTACAAGTTCCTCCACGAGTTCTTCGATTTTTTCCAAAGTACGTTCAATTTTAATTTCTTCGTTTCGTTTGTCATGTTCGCTCATAATTTTTGCCTTTCAGGGTTATTCGGGCGCTTGCCCCTTCTGAAACCAAAACGATTTGGCGTTTCAGCGAAATTTGCAGGCATATAATGGCTGCTGTAACGCCCAGACGTTATGTCATCGTGGAAGACCTCGTAGAAAAGAAGCAAATGCATGAATTAACTCCTGCTTTAGGGCTAGTTACTCGTTCCCATCCATCACTAGACAGTGAACCGGACGTGGGCTTGGTCACTTACATGGCATTCAGAGACACGGATGCGGAAATTGCACTGAAAGCCTGTGAAGAACTTCATCATCGCCACGCACGGTTTATGCTTGCGTGGTGTATTAAACACCGAAATGAAACATTCGGTGAATCCGCAGAGAGCTTTGTGAACACCGCTTTTGTTAAAGCCCTTAATGAAGCAGGAAATTTTGTCTGCACAGACCAAGCCAATGGGACAAACCAAGTTCTGGCTTGGCTATTCCGGATAATGAAGAACCTCTACCTGGACAGTCTTCGCGCTGAAAAGCGGCGTCCAGTAGAACATTATTCAGACGGAGAAACTGAAGGGCTGGAGAAAATAGAAGACTCGCGTGCTAAAATTACAGCGCAAGTCCCAACACGGAGAAAGTTGGCCATGCTGGAATTCATGGAAACCTTATCGCCGAAAGATCGCGAGATTTTAACGGTCACAGCCGAGTTTTGGGATCCTGATAAGGCCGAACCCGTGATCGACGACGATGTCCGCGAAGGTATTTGTAAAGATTATGGCTTAACGGATTCCAGTCTGCGCGTGCGTCGCAAACGTCTGAAGGATCGCGCCAAAGCCTTTATTCAAGAACGAACGAAATAACCACAAAAAGAAATACAGAAATGGAACGTATGAAGACCCACAATCACGAACAGCCAAAAGGAATTTCGGACGCCGAGTTCGAAGCGATCCTCCATGCTGCTCTTCGAGATGAGGGTTGTCTCTTCCCCTGCAATGCAGAAGAGGTCGCCCTTCTCAAGGCAAGCATGGACATGAGTGGTATCCCAACCCCCGACACCGAGAAGTTTCATCAGCTTCTCCATCAAATAGTAGAAAAGGTTGTGAAACTCCCAGGTACAAGCAAGGTCAGTTCATCTGAAGTTGACGAAAATATCGAAAAGCTGGCCATGGCCGCCAGAAATGGCGGTGAAATCACTGAGGAAATCCGCACCCGCATGGATGCGGATCGAGCAAGGGCTAAGGAACAAACACTCAAGAACAATGGCTCTCATTGAACTACCACCGGAAAGACACGCTTTCATTTCCGAATTAGCCGAAGACATTTGGCAAACCTATTCGAGAGAACGGCAAGTTTTTCTGGATGGAATCGCCAACTCGGTTGACGCAAGTCTCTCCTATGGGGACTATGGTGCTGCTTTCGATGGACTCATTGAACATAGGTCCGCGACATTTCACATTTTTTGTAATACCGCACGGGGACAGCCCTATGGCTCTCCAAGAGCACGATTCACTGTCGCGCACGAGCTGGGGCATTTTTTCATCGATGAACATCGAAATGCGCTCCTTGCAGGAAAATCCCCTCATTTTTCTTTTACAGAACACCCTTCTGACAATCCAGTAGAAGCAGAAGCCAATCTATTCGCCGCAAATTTGCTTATGCCAACCCTGGAGTATCGCAAGGCTTTGATGGAAGGTTCCGTCGGACTTAATGGAATTATTGACGCAGCCAGCACCTTCGCCGTGTCCATCCAAAGTTCGGCTCTCCGATTCACGGCCGTCGGCAAAAAGCCTTGTGCTATTGTCATGTTTCGAGAAGGCGGCAAGCCTTGGTGGGACATTTCTCCCGAGCTAAAGGCGCAGGGGTATCGATGGGTGCAGAAGTTGAATGGCGACAGTATTCCATCGGATTCGGCTACAGGGATAGCGATGCGCGACGGCACCTCCTCTTTGGGAGTGGTTCGCCAGTGCGGAACGGTTGCAAGCGCCTGGTTCACTGGCATTCAAAAAGGCGGTTCACATGATGAGATGTTCATGGAATCAGCCATTCGCCTCTGTGGCCGAGGGGTGTTGACGCTACTCGAGCCATGCACGGTAAGGCGGTAAATTCAGAACCAGTCAATCCCCTCAACTCCGAACTAAATCAAAGGGCAACGTATCGGCCATCCTGGAGGGCACGAGCTTGCCCCAAGCTGGATAGTGTGGCGAGGAGTTCGGTGATCCGGTCAACGCGTGCGGATTTGAACTGCGTAGCGAGTATGGCCGCGTCGGTTGGACCGGCGGCTGCGGTGAGCGCAGCGCGAACGGCCTGGGCTTGCTCGGCGAGGGTCTTGGGCCATGCGAGCCTTCCGGCAGCCTTTGCCTTGGTGGGCGCGGCGGTGGCTTCGATGTCGCCGGTGCCTAGGGTCGCCTGGGTTGTGGTCGTTGCGGGATGCTGGAAAGAGGGCCGGAGCCAGCGGATGAGCCCGGAACGTTCTTCGGTAGCACGCTCGGCGTTCAGTTTGCATAGGAACGTCAAAATCTCTTCGTCGGAGGCGGTGACCGGCAAACCATAGGCAGCGGCGACGGCTGCATCCAGGTCATCGTGGAGTTGTCTCAGAACCGAAACCAGCCCCTCTTCGTGCGTGACCTGCTCCTTGGCGGACAGCGCGGTGCCCGCCCGGATTTTTTCGAGGACGTTGTACATATCTCTGAGGGGCAAGTCGGGATGCTGGGTTTGCTGCCGTTTTCGGTGTACGTCGAGTGCGTTACCGAGGTCGCGGATACGCTTTTGCTGCGCTTCGTCCGCGATGGGAAATGGGAATGGGTCGAAACACAGTGTTTTATTGTAAATTGGGCGATCTTCTAAAGTTCCTCCCGCCGCCAAGGTCCAAATAACGTGAAGGCGAGAGGAAAGAATGCCCAGGAAGTATGCGTCATCGAAGCCAAACACTATGAGGCGATGTTCGGGCTTAATTCTCCCATCAATAAAAGTAAACACTCGATGCTTGGATGTTTCCACAGTGACGATGAAACGCTTGAGGCCTGAGATCGCAGCGCGTACCTGTTCATTGCTTCGACGGAACAACCACCAGTTTTTGCGAAGTTTGGGGTCGCGATTTTCCTGTCGCTCAGGATAGACCGTATCGCGAAGACGTTGGTAAATTTCTGGTACAGATGAGCGTAGCTGATCCTCGTTCCAGCCATTCGTATCTATTACGTAGAAGTCTCGACCGATGCCGTTAATGTCATCCCCGTTTCTGAGTGGGAAGATAAGTTTGGCGCACTCTATGTTTGCGGCCTCTAGCGCATCTACCTCGGCACGGGTAAGCACGAATCCTCGGCTGCCGAGAATTAGACCTGTACTTGCCAAATTCTCATTGGATTCCAGTGGCACAGCACCACCGACATCTGCTCCGATGGTGAGATTGGCGTGGATAAGACCAATCCGCTCTAGGAGTTTGACATTGGCAGCGTCCTCGCCGCTCTCAGTTTCTTCGATGACTTCAAGCAGACGCCCCCCATTGCTACCACCCAAGAGGCCGACAGTCATTGCGATGCGAACGGCTGCGCCGTCAGCCGAATCAACCCAAGGATGGTCAGCAATGGCGAAGCTGAGGCTGATTTTGTCCTGGCCGAGTTGCTGCTCGACGACGCGACGGTTAAAGGTCTGTCGCAGGCTATTAGTGGTAATGAAACCAAAGCGAATGGCTTTTCCCTCCCGAAGGATAAGGGCGGCTTTGTGCCACCAATACATTACGAAGTCTGCGGATTCGGGCACATCGGCATACATTTCGCGTAGTGTCTCAACGTAGCCATCGCCAAGCGCGTCGCGTACTTTCCCTTTCCCTATGAATGGAGGATTGCCAACGATGAAATCAGCCTGCGGCCATTCGGCTGGGTGTGGGTTCACGTAATGAAGCGTAGGGACTCGTGCAGTATCATCGGGTACGTCTTCTCCGGTGACCGGATGCTTCTTCATGGTGCGGCCATCCCAGCGCGTGACAGCCTTTCCCTGATCGTCGAGCATAGGTTCGGTGCGATCCCAAGCGAGAACGGCGTCGCGGCATTCAATGTTGTGGAAGTTTTTGATGATCGGTTCGGGCGGGGTAACTCGGCCCCGCGTGCGGAAATGCCACTGGAGGTAACCGATCCAGAGGACGAGTTCGGCGATGGCGGCGGCACGCGGATTTACCTCCAAGCCGAGGAGTTGGTGTGGATCGACCGTAAAGCCGGCCATTTCGAGTGCGGCCTGCTCATGTCCGAGGCTGTCGAGGGCGTTGAGGACTTCACCTTCGAGCCGCTTGAGGTGCTCCAAGGTGACATAAAGAAAATTTCCTGAACCGCATGCGGGGTCGAGGACGCGGATTTCGCAGAGTCGGCGGTGGAAACGCTGGACTTCATCGGCGGCCTCTTTTTGTTTACCCTGGCGGTCGAGGGTAACGGCGGCGGCCTTCACCGCGTCCCACTCGGCACGGAGAGGCTCGACAATCGTGGGAACCACCAAGCGTTCAACATAAGCGCGGGGAGTATAATGGGCACCGAGTTTATGGCGCTCGATAGGATTGAGGGCGCGTTCCAATAGTGTTCCAAAGATGGCGGGTTCCACGTCGCGCCAGTCGGCCTTGGAGGCTTCGATTAGCAGCTCAAATTGATCGTCATTGAGCGGGAGCGCAGTGGCATTTTCGAAGAGGCCGCCGTTGAAGCGCACGATTTTCTCGCGAAGCACCGTAGAAAATCCCCCAGTTTTCATACGACCCCAAAGTTCCTCGACCATGGGAACGAACTGCTGGCTATGACTCTCAAGACTTTTAAGCAGCGTTATAAAACTGTCTTTGGGTAACAGTTCGACATCCTCCGCAAACATGGTGAACAACGCGCGCATGAGGAAGGTAGCGACGGCCTCGGGACTGTGGCCCGACTTTTCCAATGACTGCGCGAGTTGTCCCAGGCTTTGTGCAATCTCGCGGGTGACACGGGCAGTCCTGCGGGCAGGATCGAGTGCCTGAGGGTCTGTCCAAGCCAGGCGAAGGATTTCGCGCACCTCCGGGTCGTTCAGCCGATCAATCGACAGCCGATGGCTGCGCGGATCGGGAAACGGGACATATGCGCCACCGGTACGGGTAAATTCTGAATAAAGCTCAATGCTGTGGCCAACATCGACGACGATGAGCAACGGGGGCCGACCTTCACTGGCCGGAAGGGCACGCGCGTACTGCTCCGCCTGGCCGTAAGCCTTCAGCATGGCTTCATCCCACAAGGCGCTTCCGCGGGTTGCGGTACCTTTCTTCGTAGCCTTCGCTTTTGCTTTGCCAGCTTCCGAAAGCGCAATTTCCTGCTCGCGCTTTTCGACGCCCTGTTTGGCTTCGAGTACGAAACATCCGCGCTTGTAAAGGTCGATCCGTCCCGTGCTTGTAGAACCGTCCGGGTAACGGAATGTTACAGACCGCTCGAAGACGTACGCGTTTTCAGTATCGTCGGGCGTGGTAGGTTCGGGCCTTGTGACGCCGAGCAAGTCACACAATTCCGAAAGAAAAAGCTGGTAGTTGGCACGCTCAGCCGCCCCGGAGTTTTTCCAGCGGTCAATGAAGAGCTGTATGTTGGGTTCTGCCACTGACGGGAAAGTAATTAGGTTTAGGTACCAAGCTGCGAATGAGCATTTTGCAAATATCGAAAGCTTTGTGGCGGGCGAATGCTGAATGCCTCTCGTAGCGTGCCCAAACCAACGGGAGTACAAAATCTTTTTGGTTTGTGAACATGTATGGCAACGGCTTGGACAGACCCCTCAAAATAGTCGTCAAACTCCTGCTTGGTCACGCCAGCCTTCTGTCGAATTTTTTTCCAAAGCCGCTCCGGGGTATCTTTTTCCACTTCCGAAACAGTGCACTCGCCAGTTACCTCCATGATCGGTGCGGATACGTAAACGACCATTCTATCTCCCTGACCGACTCTCGGCTCTTTCCTGCGTAATTCAACGGTTTTGACTCCGCTGAAAATCATTTCTGCGTACCGAGGTTTAATTGAAATCAGGAGTGTCTTGCGTGCCATGGAATACAGGTGTTATAGCCCTGTTCCTAGGCGATACAGCTTTAAAAATAGATCTTGGGAAATCGGGCGAGGCCCCACGGGAGGACTCTTCAGATCAGGAAGCAGATTTTTCCACGGAAGAGGATTGGGGAATGCTTCGGTATTGGCAAATCGAATAGCCGTTATTTCGCCTTCTGGACTGCCAGCAATGCTCAGAACTTGGTTCCAATCAAAAACACCAAATCGTCTGAACTGCCGGTAAATCACTTTAGCTGGCCCTTTAATGGCTTCGATGAGAAATGAGCATGCTCGTGCTGCGCTCGTCCCTTCATACCCTTCTCCTTGGGAAACATACCAAATGATTCTACCGGGAGCCTGAAGACTCATTTTTGTTGCGCTGTAATAAACGCACTCATCTTGCATCAAAACATCGGGCTTATCGCAAAACAGAGTCTGACTGGCCAAACTATGATCGAATAGGCTACTGGCATAAGAAGGGTTGATCGAAATCATGTAAACCGGCTCCACAGAGTCGATGATTTTGGCTGGCCAGATTTGCGTTTCTTTTGGAATTGGATTTGTCGGCAGAGAGAGCCACACGTTTTTCGCTTCAGCCTGGGTCAGCAATCCACCCCTACACTGTCTAACCAAACCACCAGAATCCATTGCGTTGAAGCCACAATAGGTGAGCGCGTCGACGAAAACATCCGGTATCCGAGGATCAGTAACACTGTACGTTCTTAGCCCATCGCTGGATTTTTCGTGGATGAGCTTGTGCGCGATAAATCTTGCCAGCGTTGGAGCCTCACTGCTTTTAGAAAAGCGCACTACAGATAATACAGGAGTATTCGAATCCAGGGACTCTTCGCCGATTAAAGCCAGTGGATCACCTTGAAGATCCACAGCGATTCTTATTTGGTTTTGTCTGGGCGCAGCCATCAACGTACGCACTCTATTCACAAGAGATTTAGGAGTTTCACCTGCTCCCGTTTCGGCCAATTTTTCGATCATAGCCATGTGATCATCATGTACCTTCAAAAAGGTAATTTTTGAGCCTGCTATTTCTTCTGGCCGATAGGCCTCCTTACGATCCAATTCATCGATCCGTCGAATGAACTCTCCTGGCGTTAAGATGCAAAGTCCAAGATTTTGCAACAGAGTTTTGTGCTTTAGAAGTCGACCATCGCGGGTTAAGAAATAGGGGACACCGCTCGCTAAGGTCCAGGCCAAGTGACTGTAATCTGTTCTGGTCTGATCGTCTGTTGCGCTTGGTAACGTCGCCTTCAGCTTGGCAAATGCAGCATCGTATGCAGCAGGAGCAATTCTCAATTCGTCGAAACTTCCCAATTGTTTTTCTCTGTTATTCTTGCGGACCTCATCCATATCACCGTGCATGTCATTTCTGACTTCTTGCGAAAGGAGCAGTCGTACAGAGTCCTCCAGCCAATCGCTTACCAGAGCCCGCGATTCCTCCCCCTTGGATGATTGGTCGCCATCGACAATGTCAAAATAGACGCATGAGTCCATGACGGCTTCCACCCTGTCCCCGTGTGAGATGAAGGTAAAGAGATCAGGATTTGCATGATCCTTGAACCAGAGGATCAGTTCTTCTCCCTCACGGCCCCGTCCACGGCGCTTGGCCCGTGGGGAAAAGCCTAAATGAGGCCACATTTTGTTCGCTGCATAGTCATCCCGACACCACAAACCAAGGCCCGAAGTCTCAGGGTATTGTTTTGTAATATCCTCAACCAGCATCCTAGCAGTGCCTTGTCCTCGTGCCTCAGACTCAACGCAGAGATGGGCAATCTTGATGCCGCCGCGAGATCGTCGAAATAAAACGTAACCTAACAGGTGGTCGCTCTGATCGACTGCTCCCAAAAGTGTTTTGGAGTTTGCGGCCTGTTCAAATCCACCTTTAGGCATAAATCCTAAAGTATCCGAATTAATTCTCCAAAGTTGAATCGCATCATCCAGAAGTTTATCGCCCAAAAAGATCGGTTTGATCTGGATAGCGCACATATTGTAAATACCGGTCCTGGGTTAGAGACAGGCTAGGCACCTTGGATAATAGTATGTTACCACCACATGAAGTACAATCCTACGAATATCCATTAAGAGCGAAATCATTAGGTTAATTCCTTATGAGCTAAATGATTCAATATCTATCCCAATTATTCTAACGCTACTTTTCAGCATGGCCGAAAAGCGGACTGGATGGTGGCGAACGATTTTCAAACTTCGCAAATCCAAACCTTCCATCAGCCTTTCCAACCCGTAACCTCGAATGGTTACAATGTCGCCACCGGCAATTATTTTTATTTCCTCCGGCTCCGATTTTTTGAGTACCCAGCGCACCAGCGTTTCATGCGGATATGTCCAGCACTCTTCGACTCCATGGGATTCCCGAATGAACTTGATGCAGCGCACTTCCGAAGTGGAAATCTCACCCCAAGTGCTTTTCCAATGATCTTCACCCAGTGGAGATGAATTTACATTCCGAGTTTTGAGCCCCATTTTTGTGTATTCCTTTCGGATCTAAAATTTAAACCTTGAGATTCAGCTTCCTCGACGACTTGGCGAACAACTTCTCGTGGGCGCATGGAAATGCCTGATTTTACGCGAAGACGTTTGACCGTTTCCGTCCAAACTATTTTCCGACGGTTGACCAAATCGAGCGCCAGCTTCCGCTCCTTCTCCGTGGCCATCGCTGCTTTCGCGGCGGGCTGATTGGTCGTGTATATCGCCTGACTGTGTTCAAACCGGGAATTGGACACATACCCCTGTCGCAAATCACCCGCCTGGATGGCTTTCTCACCCATGATCAGGATCCCGCGATCCACGGTTTTGCCCTGCGCGGCGTGGGAGGTGTTGGCGTAGCCGTAGGCGAACTGCTTGAAGGTGGCCGGGATGGTCCGGCCATCATTCAGAGCCAACGAACCATCCGGAAAGTGTTCCTTCACCTGGACGATTTCACCATTGATGAGTTTCGATTCCGGCAGGTTGGCGCGGATGAGCAGCTTTTCACCCGCCGCCACGCTAATCTTTTCGGCATGGCCCACGTCAAACAAGGATTCAGCGGCAGGTCTAAAGATTGCCCGTTCTCCCGATGCCCGCTCTACCAGAAGATTGTCTTTCTGACGCTCGATCACCTTCACCGTCTCATGCCGGGCAAAGTCGCTGGTCGTCTTATGAAAGGTGATAGCATCGCCCGGTCCATAGTTTCGCACGCTCTGGCGCTCCACTTCTGTCCAATTGTAGGAGCGCACCGTTTCAATCGGCTTGTCATTGCGGCTCAGTTGATTCGTCTCCTTCAATTTGTCTCGCACCACATCGCTGAAAGCGTGGATTTCGGCCCAAACCGGCGTCACCGCCAGGCACAGTTTCCCCGCCGCTGTCGATTGGACGTAGTCGTCCGCAGCTTTTTTGAGCATCTCCTGGTTGTCCTTGATTTCCATCACCGCGCCGCGCGCCTCAAAGTGCTCAAAAGATTTCAGGACATTGCCCCGCGCAAATTCCCGCACCGCCTCCCTGTACACGGGATCCTTCTGCCTCTGGATTTCCTGTAACCGGCAGACTCGGAGATTGCCGTACTTAATCATGGCGCGGAAGGCGTCTCCAGCCTCGACCGAAGTATGCTGTTTCGGATCACCGACCAGGATCACCCGGTTGTCGTTTCTTTCGGCCAGCAGGCTCAAATCGCGCATTTGCTTAGACGAAATAAAACCGGCTTCATCGACGATGATCACCTTGCCCTTCACCTCGTCCTGAAGTTTGGGATCAATCAGGAGCTTTTGCAGGGTATCAGCTTTTGGCGTCACCTTGTCCTGCAACACGGCTTTGGCGCTGGCGGAGGGTGCGCAGGTATGAACAGAGCCGCCCACCGCCTCAATCCCGCGAACGACTTCGGGCATGACAGTCGTTTTCCCCGCCCCGGCATCTCCGATCATCCCGGTCACCGTATCTTTGCTATTTAAGACTGTCTGTACGGCCTTCACCTGATCCTTGCTAAAATAGGATGGCAGCGGTGAAGCTCTCCCTAATTTCGGATGTTGGTTCCGTCCCATCACGGCCCAATCGACGTATTCCCGCTCCGCACGCGAGAGTGGAGTAGTCATGGCAGTTACTTACCTACCGGTAGGTAGGTTGTTGTCAAGCCCGGCTAGCCGGGCCTTGATCTCACCGTTGGTCATGTGGCTCACCGGCTTCACCACTGGTGGCTTCCTCGAGGGCGTGATGACGAGGGTGATCGGCTCGAGCGGCGTGATCGACACCGGTACGTCGGTGACGTTGGTGAGGATGATGACGCACCACCCCTCCGAATCGAGCACTGCCTCGGCTGATAAATCGTGGCGGTCGACGACCGCCACATCGAGCGGCGCGGCGCAGGCAACTTTGAAAACGTGGTGGAGATGACGACCGGGGAGGATCGTCCCATGGGAGTTTTGGATGACCATCCCTCGATGATGCCGAAAAAAATAACGTTGGCTTGGTGTGGGGAGCCCGATGGGGAGGACAGCCCTCTCTCCGTCTGCGTCAGAGGAGAGAGGCGAGGGTCGGAATCGAACCGACGCATACAGCTTTTGCAGAGCCGCGCCTTACCACTTGGCTACCCCGCCTTTATCTGACCGAAGGGACTCACGATACCGTCTTCTCCAATTAATTCAACATGAACCCGGTGACCTGGCCTTCCGACGTCAGGGCGAGCCGCGCGACGAATTGGTCCGCACCATCGGAGAAGCCGAGTTTCCAGAGAAAGACCCGGTGCTCGCACCGGTTGATCTCAGACAAAAACTCGGTCGCGTAGCCGGCTTTCAGACGGGGGGCGATCTGGCGGCTCAGGTCGAAAAAAAGTTCCCGGGAAATACCCTGTCGGAACGTCTCGCAGCCAGGAGCAAGGTAAGCCTCGTAATCCTCCGCGCGGATGGCTTCAAGCAGGAGCTTCAATGCCTGCTCGGCCTCCGGAGGTGCGACGAAATCGTCGGAGACATCGGACATGCTGGAAATTCGACCATGACGACTCCCCAAACGTCGATCTTTTCTATTCCGCCTAAAGAGGTGCAATTTTTAGGCGTTTTAGACTTTTCGGGCGATTTAGGGCTAACACTGCTGGCAAAAATCGCTCATACTGCCTGCTCCCATTTTCCTCCCATGAAATTCTCCCTCCGCTGGCTCAGTCACTATCTGGATCTCACCGTTCCCGCGCCGCAGATGCTCGACAAGCTCACGCTGGCCGGGACCGAGGTGGAGCACGTCGCCGTCACCGGTGTTGAAAGCCCCCACATCGTC
>Ga0207671_10001519_pt1 | contig 26660 bp, 22 predicted proteins | sample KBSC24metaG_FD_184352 | JGI IMG/M metagenome (GOLD analysis project Ga0207671, IMG submission 184352) | Corn rhizosphere microbial communities from Kellogg Biological Station, Michigan, USA - KBS C2-4 metaG (SPAdes) (version 2) | ecosystem: Host-associated > Plants > Roots > Rhizosphere > Soil... | reverse complement strand
GCGGGAGACGGTGTGGCCGCCGTCGAGCAGGCCCAGGCCCGGCAAGCGGTCGGCTTCCGGGCCGAGTTCGGCGGCCAGGCCACTCAGGCCGGCGGCCGGTTCCTCGAGCAGGCGGACGGCCGAGATGCGCAGCGCCAGCGGCAAGCCGCCGCACAGCCGGGCCAGATCGCGGGCGGCCTGCGGCGCCGCCGCCACCGGTTCGGGGCCGACGATGCGGGTCAGGACCTCGACCGATTCCTCCAAGGGCAGCACGTCCAGGGGCACCGCCAGCGCGCCGGTGTCGGCGACCAGGCTGCCCAGGCGGACGCGGCTGGTGATCAGGGTACGAGTATGGGCCGAGCCGGGAAGCAGAGGGCTGATCTGGCGGTAGCCGCTGGCGTTGTCCAGGACCAGGAGCATGCGGCGCTGGGCCATGGCCGAGCGGAACAGGTCCTCGCGCTTGGGCAGGCCGGGCGGGATCTGGTGGCCGGGGATGCCGAGGGCCAGCAGGAAGCGTTCCAGGACGCCTTCGGGGCTTTCGGCGTCGCCGTGGTCGTAGCCGTGCAGGTCCACGAAGAGCTGGCCGTCGGGGAAGGCGGTGGCGTGGTCGTGGGCCCACAGCAGCGCCAGGGAGGTCTTGCCGACGCCGGCCGGGCCGGTGACGGCCGCCGCGCGGGGCGCGTCCGGGCCGGGGACGAGGAGGCGGGAGAGAAGGGCGAGTTCGTGGTCCCGGCCGACGAAGCCCGCGGTGGCCGGAGGGAGCTGGGCGGGGCGGGGCCAGGTGGGCTGTGGTGGTGGGGCGTCCGCCGGTGCCTCGGCGGCGGCAGCGGGTGCCTCGATGGTGATGCCGGCCCTGTCGTCGGAGTCAGCGTCAGCGTCGGCGTCGGCGTCAGTGCCGGACTCGACATCCCGCCGATCAAGCGCCGGATCCCCGCGGAGCATGGCGTTCTCCAAGTCCACGACGCCCTTTTCCGGATCGAGCCCGTACTCCTCGGCCAGCAGCACGCGCAGCCGCCGCACCACCGCGAGCGCGTCGGTCTTGCGGCCGGCGCGGTACAGCGACAGCGCCAGCCGCCGCACGATCGACTCCCGCGCCGGATACTCGTTCAGCAGCCCCGTGAGCAGCGGGATCAGCTCCGCATGCCGCCCCGCGGCCATGTCCACGTCGGCCAGCGCCTCATACGCGCTGAACCGCTCCTCATCGAGCCCGGCCCGCGCCGGTTCGACGAACGGCGCGTCCACCCCGGCCAGCGCGGGCCCGCGCCACAACGCCAACGCCGAACGCAACGACTGCCCCGCCCGCACGGGCTCGGTCCCCACGCGCAGACACTCGCGCGCCGAGGCCAGCCGCCGACGGAAGACGGCCAGGTCCAGTTCCTCGGCTCCGACCCACAGCCGATACCCCGTCGCCTCGGACACCAGACCCGCCCGCAGCTCCTCCGGAAGCGCCGCCCTCAGCGCCGACACCGCCGTATGGATCTGCGCCCGCGCCGTCCGCGGCGGCGCCTCCGTCCACAGCGCGTCGATCAGCTGCTCGGCATCGACCCGGTCGTTGGCGTGCAGCAGCAGATACGCGAGCACGGCCCGCCGCCGCGGTCGTGCGACCTCGACCAGCGCACCGCCGATCCGCACCTCCAGCGGACCGAGGACCGAGTAGACGGGCATGGGGCGCTGCCTCCGATCGACGACGGGAGCCGTTGATCGATTATCGCAGACGGCTGTCAAGCTCTGGTGACCCGCCGACGCGCGGTCCGACCAGGCGGCAGGCCCCGCTGCCGCCTCTGGTTGAGCTGGTCGGCGGCCCCTGTACTACAATCGCGCAGTCGCGCTGAGGCGTCCTCACATGTCGCCCGTTTCCGAGCCTGAGCCGGTCTACAGAAGGTTCTGAATGGGTGCTGAGCGTGCGGATTGGACAGCGGACGCCTTCATGGCCGAGCTGTTCCGCGTGCATTCCGGCCCGCTCCTGCGCTATCTGCTACGCCTGACCCTGGGCGACGCGGCGCGCGCCGAGGACTTGCTGCAGGAGACCATGGTGCGGATCTGGCGCCATCCGGAGAACTTCACCGGCGAGGTCGAGGCGTTGCGGCCGTTGGTCTTCACCGTCGCGCGGCGCGCGGCGATCGACGCGGCACGGGCCCGGGGCTCCCGGCCCCAGGAGGTCGGGGAGGTCGACGAGGCGGGCGCGGACGCGTTCGGAGCCGAGGAGCCGGAGTTCGAGCGGGTCCTGGTGGCGCAGGTGGTGCGGCGGGCTCTGCTCAAGCTCAGTCCGGAGCATCGGGTGATGATCGTCGAGGTGCATTTCAACGGCCGCACCATCGAGGAGACGGCTCAGCTGCTGGGGATTCCGCTGGGGACCGCCCGGTCCCGGACCTACCACGCGGCGCGGAATCTGCGGCAGGCGTTGACGGACCTGGGCTATGAGCGCTGATCGGGCGCTGATCGGGCGTTCAGCGGGCGCTGGTCCGGTGCCGACCGGGCGGCGCCCAAAAAAATCTTGAAGCATCGGTGATATGAGCCTGCGCCCCGCGCGTAGTGCATCTCGGAACGGCTGTGTTCCTGTCCGAGATGCCAGATGCGAGGGAGTGACCGATGAACGGCGATCTCACCGATGCGCAGTGGGCCTTGCTCGAGCCGCTGCTGCCCGTCCCCCCGGCGCGGGGAAAGGGCGGGCGTCCCCGCCACCGGTCCCGGCGTGAGCTGATCGACGGTATCCGCTGGCGGTTCCGGGAGAGCGGGCGGTGGGACCGGATTCCCGACCGATATGGCCCCTATCAGACGACTTACGCCCTTTTCTACGCGTGGCGCAAGGACGGCACGTGGGAGCGCCTGGTCTCGGCGCTGGGCGCCGGGCCCGAGGCGCGCACCATCATCCCGTGGGCGGCTTCCGGCAAGGGCGTTGAGCGCTGATCGCCCCCGCCGAATGCCACCTGGTGCCGTGACCCTGCATACTTTCCAGACCTGCCCCGCCACTTCCGCCGGCGGTGCGGTGTTTCGGCGCTTTCACCGGCGAAAGGTCTGGTTCGGGCATGGGCACAGTCGCGGCGAGGCGGCGCGGGCGACGGATCGCGGTGGTCGGCCTGATAGCCGCGGCCGTCATCCCGGCTGTCGGGGCGGCCGCCACGGTGTGGGACAACTCGGGCACCTCGCTGGCCTCGGTGCGCGCCGAACGGCGCGGAATCCAGTACCTGGGGCAGACCGTCAAGCTGCTGGTGTCCGTCGCGCAGGCCCAGTCGGCGTCGGTGCGGGACCTGCCGCCGGCGCCGCCGGGCCTGTCCACCGCGGTCGCGGCTGTGGACGCCACGGGGCTGTCGAGCGATCCGGACCCCGGAGCCGGCACCCTGTGGACCCAGATCCGTCCCCAGGTCCTGGCCCTGACGGGCACCTCGGCCACCGGCGAGGCCGCCTACCGGGACTACGGCCAGGTCACGGACCTGCTCCTGCAACAGATCACCGCCATCGACGACGCCTCCGGCCTGGTCCCGGACTCGCGGGCGGACGCCTACCATCTCATCGACGCGCTGACGGTCTGGCTGCCGGACATGGCGGTCCAGGCCGGACGCTACGACGACCAGGTCACCCTGGCCGCCTCCACGGGCACGCCGCCTTCGGCCACGGCCCAGACCGACTCCGCTCGTGCCGCCGCGACCGCGCAGGTCGCGGTGCTGCGCGACCGGATCGCCGTGGACGCGCACGCGTTCGTGACCGCGCTGAACAAGGTCTTCCGCTCCACCGGCAGCGCGACCTTGGGCCCGCACCTGCTCGGCGACGTCGATCTGGTGAACACCGACATCAACGCCCTGGCCCCGACCGCTTCGGCGATCGACGAGGCCCTGGTCGTGCCCTCGGCGTCGACCGTGTCGCAGGACCGCAAGGCCTTCGACCCGGCCGTGCAGGTGTTGGAGAAGGCCGGGCTCGACGAGTTGGACAAGCTGCTGCAGGCCCGCGAGGCCGGATACGAACGGCAGCGCGAGGAGGTGGCGGCGCTGCTCGGGGGCGGTGCGGTGCTCGCGGCGCTGGCGTTGGCCTGGCTCTGGTCGCAGCGAGGCGCACCCCGATGATGCGCTCGCGGCGCGGGCTGCTCATCCGGCACAAGCTGCACCTGCTGGTGATCGTCCCGCTGGCCGGCCTCATTCTGGCGACCGCGCCGCTGATCACCGAGCGGGTGAGCCGCGCTTCGCAGGCATCGGATCTGGCCGGTTTGATGCGCACGGCCGACCTGATCGGCGCGCTGGTGCAGGACGTGCAGCAGGAACGTCTGCTGTCGATCTCCTTCCTGGCCTCGCCGGATGCCGCGCCGAACGCCGTGGTGGTGCAGCAGGCGCTGGTCTCCGGGGCCGCGGCGGATCTGCGCCGGTCCCTGGGCGGCCGGCTCACCCCGGCGCTCACGGCCGCGCTCGACGGCGTCGACGACCTGTCGACGCTGCGGCAGCAGATCCTGCATCAGACCGTGACGCCGAACCGGCTCAACTCCGCCTACGACACCGTGGTCGGCGCCCTGATCGACGGGATCGGCCTGATCCATCCCCGCGACGCCACGGTCGCCGGCAGCGCGGATCAGGCCGCGTTGGACGCGCTGTTCCGCGCCGACCAGTACCGGGGCACCGCCGGTGCGGCCTTGCTGGCCTCGGTCGCGGTGCCCGCCGGTGCGGCGGGATCGCTCGGCGCGGCCGGCCGTGCCGAGCAACAGGAGGCGGTGGAGGTCGACCGGTTCGAAGAACTCGCCACGGCCGATCAGGCGCGGCTGTTCCGGCTGGCCGAGTTCGGCACCGCCTCCGCGCTCGTCAACGACCTGCAGGGGCAGATCGAGACGGCGCATGGCGTCCCCGCCGACGCCGGGGCCGACCAGAGCGGACAAGCACAGGTCCAGAGTTCCGCAAGCCCACAGTCACAGACCGCCGCCGATCGCAGAGCCCTGGTAGACCGCCTCGCCGACGCCGTCACGGCCCAGTACGGCCTGCGCGTCCTGGTCGAGGAGAAGATCGCGCACGACATCTCCACCGAGGCCGGCCACGCCGCGCACACCGAGCGGATCGCCGCGGCCGGTTTCGGCGTCGCGGTCGAAGCCCTGGTCGTCATCGTCATCTGGCTCAGCATCAGCATCCGCCGCTCGATCTCCGAACCGCTGCGCGGCCTGACCGAGGCCGCGACCGAGGTCGCCGACCTGGCCGACTCCGAGCTGCGCCGGGTCGCCGACGTCGACGACTCCGGGCCGCGTGCCCCGATGCCGCGGCTGGCGGCGGTCCGCCTCACCAGCCGCGACGAGGTCGGCACGCTGGCCGAGGCGTTCAACCGGGTGCAGGCCACCTCGGCGCGGCTGCTGGAGCGCCAGATCCTCAGCCGGCGCAACGTGGCCCTGATGTACGGCAGTATCGGGCGCCGCACTCTGAACCTGGTGCGCCGGCAGCTGGCGCTCATCGACGAGCTCGAGGCCGGGGAGGCCGACGCCGACCGCCTGGACCGGCTCTTCCGCCTCGACCACGCCGCCTCCCGGCTGCGCCGCAGCGCGCACAGCCTCATCGTGCTGTCCGGCACCCCGTACGAGGACGGCGCCCCCGGCGAGCCGCTGAGCCTGTACGACGCGGTCCGCGCCGCGCAGAGCGACATCGACGACTACCGTCGCGTGGTCCTGACCGCGGCCGTCGAGGACCTGCTGAGGCCGCGCACGGCCGGCGACGTCGTCCTGGTCTTGGCTGAGCTGCTGGCCAACGCGGTCGCCTTCTCGCCGCCGGACAGCCGGGTGGAGGTCGCGGCCTACCGGGTCGGCGGCGAGCGGTGCGTCCGCATCGTCGACCACGGCGTGGGCATGCCCGCGGAGCGGATCGCGTCCGAGAACACGCGCCTGGTCTCCCGCGAGCGCCTGGACCTGGCCCCGACCGACCTGCTGGGCCTGTTCGTGGTCGGCCGGCTGGCCCGGCGGCACGGGCTCAGCGTGCGGCTGTCCGACACGCCCGGAGGCGGGGTCACGGCGCTCGTGGTGATTCCCGGCCGGCTGTTCGTGGCCGATGCCGAGCAGGGCGGAGCGGACGGGGCCGATGGCCGTGACCTCGGAGGCGCGGGGGACGAGGGGGACGACGGCCGGATCCGGCGTGAGGTCGCCGAGGCGATCCAGCGCGCGATGACGGCGTGGAGCGGGGAGGGCGTGGGACGGCGGATTCCCGGCCAGGACGCCGACGCCTCGGTACTGGTCCCGGACGACGCGCCGCCGGCATGGCAGCCGTCGCGGGACCCCGGCGCCGTCCCGTTCCCACTGGACCGGCGCATCCCCGGGGCCCACCTGACGCCCCGCACCGGCGGCACACCCCGCACCGCTGCGCCGGACCCGGACCCGGAGGCGGTCCGCGCCGAGATCAAGGCCTTCGAAGCCGGGGCGGCGCGTGCTGTGACTCCGGAAACGAGTGTGGAGAAGCGATGAACGAGATACCGACCACACCGACGACACCGACCACGCCGATTATGTCGTCCGCATCGGCAGAGGCCGGACTCAGCCGGCAGGCGCGGGACTTCTCGTGGGCCGTGGACGCCTTCGTCCGCAAGACCGACGGCGTCACCGACGCGGTCGTGGTGTCCGGGGACGGGCTGCCGATCGCGATGTCCGACACCCGCGGCCCGGACGCCGCCGACCGGCTCTCGGCCATCGTCTCCGGGCTGGCCAGCCTGGCCGGCGCCGTGACCGCGACCGAGGACCTGGGCCCGCTGAACAAGATCATCCTGGATCTCGCCGACGGCTACCTGCTGGTGGCCGCGATCGGGCACCGGGCGCTGCTGGGCGTGCGTGCCGTGAAGGACTCCGACCTGGGCACCGTCGCCTTCGAGATGACCGTGTACGCCAACCAGGCCGGCCCGCGCCTGACACCGCCGCTGGTCCACGAACTGCAACGGGCCAGGCCGCTGTGATCCTGTCGAACCCCCACGGCGCGGCCCGCCGCCGCCACGGAATCAGAGCTCTGGCTCTCCTCGCCGTCCTGGCGAGCGGGCCGGGCCTGCTGGCCGCAGGGTGCGGTTCGCCCGGCGCGCGGCCAGCCTCCCACCTGAACGCCGGCCAGGTCGATCCCGCGGCCCGCTCCCAGCTGCCGCCGGAGATCCTGGCGCGCGGGCTCCTGACGATCGCGACCGACCCCACCTACCCGCCCGACGAGTTCCGCCAGTCCGACGGCACGCTGGTCGGCATGGACGTCGACCTGGCCCGCGCGGTCGGGGCCAAGCTCGGCGTGCGCGTGCAGTTCACCCAGGTCCAGTTCCGGGACATCCTCGCGGGCGTCCAGCAGGGCGAGTACGACATCGGCGTCTCCTCGATCACCGACACCACGCGCCGGGAGGAGCTGGGCGACTTCGTCACCTACTTCCAGGCCGGCTCCTCCCTGCTGGTCCGCTCCGGCAACCCGCTGACGCTCTACCCCGACGACGAGTCGCTGTGCGGACACCGGGTCGCGGCCCAGGACGGCACCGTCGAGGTGGATCCCGTGCTGACCTCCCGCTCGGCGCAGTGCGTCGCCGACGGCCTGCGCCCGATCACCGCGGTCGTCGTGGCCGCCGAGGCCGACGCCCGCACCGCCCTGCTCAGCGGCCGCGCGGACGCGATGGTCGAGGACGCCCCGATCGCCCTGTACGAGACGGCGCACTCCAACGGCGTCCTGCAGATCGCCGGCGACCAGATCGACAAGGCGCCCTACGGCTTCGCACTGGCCAAGGAGGACAAGCCCATGGACGACGCCGTCCTGCGGGCGATGCAGGACCTCATCGACGACGGCGAATACGAGACCATCCTGTGGCGCTGGGGACTGACCGCCGGCCGGGTCCCGGCCGCCACGCTGGACGGAGCGATCAATTGACGGCCGTTCATCTCGTCGTCACTTCGCGCGCGGGTAAGATGACCTCCACGCGGACCGCGAAATCCGCCCGGTCGGAAGGCATGCGATGAGTTCGAGGAACCGCCCCACCCAGCCGGGTCCTGATCACACCGCTGCCGACAGCGAGGCGCTCGCCGCGTACGTCCTCAACGCGCTGGAACCCGACAAGCAGCTCGCGATGCAGCAGCACCTCCAGGACTGCGACATCTGTTATCTGGAGTACACAAGCCTCGGGGTGCTGCCCGGACTGCTGGACTCGCTCTCGCCGGAGGACATCAGGGAGCTGACAGGCGGCGGTTTCGAGCAGCCCGCGGCGGCGGCGAGCCCCGAGCGCGCGGCACGTCCCGAGCGCTCGGCGCGGCCGTGGTCCCGGCGGCGGCGCGCGCTGCTTGCCGGCGGTGCGTTCTCGGCCGCGATGGTCGCCACCGGCTTCGCCCCCGCCTACGCGGACACAGCCCCGCCGACAGTGCACCCCGGCGAGACGGCGAAGCCGGCGCCGGACGCGTCAGCGGGCCTGGACGCGCCGGCGACGGCGGTCGTGCTGACCGTGTCGGCCGAGCCCCTGCCCGAGGACCAGACGGCGCTGGACGTGGAGGTCCGCTCACCCCGAGCACTGCGCGAGTGCGTGCTGGAGGTGACGACGGACGACGGCGCACGCATCGAGGCCTGCCACTGGTCCGGCACGCCGAGCACCCGCGTGGTGTTCAGCGGCGACATCCCGCTGGCGTCGACGCGGCTGCGGGCGGTGGCGGTGCTGGCTGCGGACGGCACGGTTTTGGCGCGGCAGGAGCTGGGCGCCGACCAGTCTTAGCCGGCGGTGGGGATCTTTCTGGCGCGCCACGGAATCACGGCCGACGTCCGCCGCTGATAGTCGGCGTACTCCGGGTACCGCGACAGGCTGATGCTCTCGGTGAACCGGGTCGAGCCGATGAACAGCGCGGTCAGCAGGATCGCGCCGAGCACCGTCCACGGCACCGCTCTCGCCGCCGCGATGCCGAAACCCGCGACCACCCACCATTGCGCCTGCTCGAAGAAGAAGTTGGGGTGCCGCGAGTACCCGAACAGGCCGGTGGTGACGAAGCGCGCCGAGGGCTCGCGGCCGGCGTCCAGATCGGCGTGCTTCGCTTGCTGGAACCGCCACTGCTGTTGATCCGCCACGGTTTCGCCGATGAGGAACGCGGCGAACAGCGCGGTGAGGAGGCCGTCCGCGACGCCGAACGACGTCCGGTGCTCCAGTGCGGTCTTGGCGGGCAGGGTGATCAACAGCAGGATCGCATTCTGGTACAGCGTGATGAAGAAGAGGTTGAAGAGCTGGAACTGCCACGGCGCCATCCGGCCCCGCAGCACCGCCCAGCGGTAGTCCTCACCGCCGCGCGCATAGCCGCCCTTGCGCGCGAAGTTGAAGGTGAGCCGTGCGCCCCACAGGATGACGAGGGCGAACATGACGTTCAGGCGCGCGTCGTGGAAGCCCGCCGCCCCGGCGAAGATCCCGATGTAGGCGAGGGGGACGATCGACCAGATCCGGTCGACCCACGAGTATTCGCGGGTCAGGACCGACATCAGCCACGTCGCGAGGCAGGCTCCCGCGTAGACGTACAGGCAGATTCTGAGCGCGTCCATGAGTTGACTGTAAGGCGCGCGAACGTGGAAGAGTAGTTTCGGGCGGCCTGCGATCAGGCGCTCCAACCACTGGTACGCGCACGATGCCGATCCGCTGTTCATGCATCCGCCGGACTGGATGCGGATCTTGACACGGCTTTCGAGCGCCGCCACCGGGTCCGGTGGCGGCGGGGTCGGGGGTTCGGTGTGGGGACTTCAGTGCGTCACGTAGTGCACGTACAGGTCGTAGTCTCCGGGTCCGTCCCAGCTCGCCGGGTAGACCGTGTCGCAGTAGTAGTAGTCCCACTGGCCGGCCTGCTGGCCGGCGTAGCCCGAGGAGGCGCAGGCGTCCGGCTGGGTGTAGCTCTTGTAGAGCACGTAGCCCGGTGCGCCGCCGGCTTCGGCGGTGCCGGCGGTCAGGGCGATGAGGGGGGTCGCGGCGAGCGCGGCGACCCCGAGTATGGTGGCGATGCGTCTCATGGTCTATACCTCTCCCGCGCCGCCTCGGCTCAATGCCGGGGCTGTCACTCGAGACCGATTTGTAATCAGGGTCCTGATGCGCCGGGGCGCGGGTGTCGCATGGTGTTGATTTCCGTTAGTAAATGTTCTTAACGAGAGTCTCGACAGGTGTCCACCGCGGATTTACGGTGTGGAGCGCGTAGTCACATGAATGAACCCCATTCACATTCATGAACTACTTCGGCGGACCGACCCCACCGGTCCGCCGACCCCTTCGTCGATGAGAGGGCACCATGAGACGCATCTCCCCTTTGCGCGGATCACGCCATCTACTCCCGGCGGGCATGGCGCTCGCGCTCGCCGCCGCCGCGGCGCTGGTGACGATCGGTTCGTCCGCCAGCGCCAGCCCGAATGCCACCGACCTCGCCTGCGGGCGGCCGGCGAGTGCCTCCTCGAACTCCGGTACGGCCGGCAACGCCGACGACTGCGCCTCGGGCACCGTCTGGCAGAGCGGGACCGGCAAGCCGCAGCAGTGGCAGGTCGATCTGGGCGCCACCACGAGCGTCGACCACGTGACGGTGACGTGGGGGGCCGGGTACGGCACCAGCTACAAGATCCGCACCTCTCCGGACGGGTCCAGCTGGCACACGGTCGTCGCCACGACGAGCGGCCAGGGCGGTACCGAGACCCTCGCGCTCCCGGCGGGCACCAGCACCCGGTGGATCCAGCTCTACCTGAGCCAGTACGCGGGCACCGCGGGCTTCACCGTCGACGAGGTGGCCGTCTACGGCACGCCGGGCGGCTCCACGTCGTCGAGTTCGAGTTCGCTGCCGAGCACGCCCTCCACGACGCCCTCGACCACGCCTTCGACGACACCGTCCACGACGCCCTCGACGACACCCTCCACCACGCCCGGCGGCCACGTCTGGAACGTCAGCACCGCCGCCGGGCTCACCGCCGCCCTGGCCGGCGTGGCGCCCGGCGACACCATCGCGCTGGCGGCCGGGAGCTACGACGGGGCGTTCTACGCGACGACGCCGGGCACGTCGAGCAAGCCCATCACGATCACCGGCCCCCGCACCGCCAAGCTCTCCAACAGCGCGTCGGGCTGCGACCCGAACGTGCCGCCGCCGGTCGCGGGCGACGTCTCCTACTGCGGCTACGGGCTGCACCTGAACCGCGTCTCGTACTGGCACCTGAACGGGTTCGCGGTCACCAACTCGTCCAAGGGCATCGTGCTCGACGGGTCCAGCGACAACGTCCTGGACGGGGTCGAGGTCTCGGGCATCGGTGACGAGGGCGTGCACTTCCGCGCCGACAGCTCGAACAACCTGATCGAGAACTCCTTCATCCACGACACCGGCAAGGTTCAGCCCGGCTATGGCGAGGGTCTGTACTTCGGTTCGGCGGAGAGCAACTGGGACAAGTACGGCGACAGCTCGGGCCAGGACCGCAGCATGAACAACCAGGCCGTCGGCAACTCCTTCGGTCCCGGTATCGCCGCTGAGCACATCGACATCAAGGAGGGCACCACCGGCGGCCTGGTGCAGGGCAACACCTTCACCGGCGGCGTCTCGGGCGAGAACAGCGCCGACTCGTGGGTGGACGTCAAGGGCAGCAACTACACGTTGATCGGCAACCACGGCAGCTACGGCAGCGGCGGGGTGCTGGCCGACGGGTACCAGGTGCACCAGATCCTGTCGCCGTTCGGCTGCGGCAACGTCTGGAAGAGCAACGACTCCGACCTCGGCGGGGTCGGCGGGTACGCCGTCAACGTCACTGACCAGTCCAGCTGCACCGCCAGCCCGAACGTGGTCTACAGCAGCAACACGGTGACGCGGGCGACGAAGGGGCTGTCCAACATCCCGGTGACCGCAGGCGGGTGACCGCAGGCGGGTGACGGCCGCGGGTGATCGGTCCTGAGCGCCTGCCGGAGATCGCCCGCGGGTTCGCGGCCCGTCAGCACAACGGGCCGCGAACCAGCCGCGAACCAGCCGCGGTCTATGCGGACCCTGATGTCCGAGGCGCGGTGCGATAGGACTGCACGGCGATCTGCAGCAGCCGGCCCTCGGTGTCCGTGAGCGGCCGGCTGCTGGACCAGACCGCGCGCAGGCGCCGGTTCAGGTCCATTCCCGTGACCGGGACCTCGATGAGCCGGCCGCCTTCGAGATCCGGGCGGACCGTCATCATGCTCATCACGGCCGGACCGGCGCCGTCGGCGACCGCGGCGCGCATGGCGGCGTTCGCGTCCAGGACCATCAAGGGCTTGGCCGGAGCGACCTCCGCATGGGACAGGACACGTTCAAGCGTCTCGCGGGTGCCCGAGCCGTTCTCGCGCACCAGCAGGCGGGTGCCGGCCAGCTCCGCGAGGCCGACCGGCTCGCGCCGGCGCGCCCACGGGTGATCGGGGCCCACCACGACGACGAGCCGGTCGGTGCCGACCACGCGGGAGGACAGACCGCGCGGCACGCTGGGAGCCTCGATGAACCCGAGCCCGACCTCCCCGGCGGCGGCGAGCTCGGCGACCTGCTTCGAGTTGGTCATCCGCAGACTGACGACCACCTCGGGCAGCTGCCGCCGCAGCGCGCCGATCCACCGGGGGACGAACTGCTCGGCGAGCGTCATGCTGGAGGCCACCCGCAGGTCGTTGTCCAGGTCGGCGCGCAGGGCCGCCGCGCCGACCAGCAGGGCGTCGAAGCTCGCCATGACCTTCTCGGCCCACTGGCACACCGCCTTGCCCTCGGCGGTCAGGGCCGAGCCCCGGCTGTTGCGGTCCAGCAGGCGCAGGCCCAGGCGGCGCTCCAGCTGGTCCATCCGCTTGCTCGCCGCGGGCTGGCTGATGCCCAGCTTCTCCGCGGCCCGGCCGAGGCTGCCGAGCTCGCCGACCATGGTGAGGAGTTGCAGGTGGCCGAGCTCGGGGGAGGTCATGGCGGGCAGACTATCTTCCGGACTGTTCAGGCGAGGAACCTGAGCAGCTCGGCGTTGACCTCCTCGGCGTGGGTCCAGCACAGGCCGTGGTCGGCGCCCTGGATGGGGACGTACTCGCTGCCCTTGATCTGCTCGTGGGTGCGGGGGCCGGTCGCGTCGACCGGCAGGATCCGGTCGGCGGTGCCGTGCAGCACGAGCACCGGGATGTCGATCTTGGGCAGGTCGGCGCGGAAGTCGGTGATCCAGGTGGACACGCAGGCGATGGTGCCGGTGGGGGAGGCGGACACCGCGGTGTTCCACGAGTCCTGCACGGCCTCGGCGCTGATGCGCTTGCCGAGGTTCTCGTCCAGGTTGAAGAAGTTCTTGTTCCACTCGGTGAAGTACGCGAACCGGTCGGCGGTCAGCGCCGCGGCGATCTCGTCGAACACCTCCTGCGGCACGCCATGCGGCGTCTCCGGCGTCTTGAGCAGGTACGGCGGCACGCCGGAGATGATCACGGCCTTCCGGATCCGCGCCGAGCCGTACTTCCCGAGGTAGCGCGCGATCTCGCCGCCGCCCATCGAGTGCCCGGCCAGGTCGGCGTCGGTGAGGTCCAGGGCCGTCAGGAGCTTGTCCAGGTCGGCGGCGAACGTGTCGTAGTCGTAGCCGCCGGTCGGCTGGCTGGAGCGGCCGAACCCGCGCCGGTCGTAGGTGATCACCCGGTGGCCGGCGGCCAGCAGGGCGCGCTCCTGGCGCTCCCAGGCCCGGCCGGAGAGCGGGAATCCGTGGATGAGGACCACAGGGCGTCCCTCGCCGTGGTCCTCGTAGTAGATCTCGATCGGTGCTGAGTTCTCTTCGCCGACGGTCACGTAGGGCATGGCGTTCTCTCCTTTTGGGGCGGTGATCGCGCGCCTGATATCGCGCTCACCCGGCCAATCCTTGCCCGCGGGGATCCGGGCCGGTACCGGTCAATCGGGAATGCGGCGATAACACGGGGTTATGGCTGGACGCGCTGTTCTCTCGCCGCCGAATCTGCCAGACATCGGTGAGTTCGGCACCTTTTGGCGGGCTCGGCCCGGGTCGGCGAGGCGGCCCTGGCCGGCGAGGCCGTCATCAGGCCGAGTCAAGACGCTGAGTCAAGACTAGGTAAAGGGTTCTTGACGGCTTGTGGTGGAAGTTGTTCTGTGACGTTCGATACAACGTTGTAAACGGCGCCCACTCCGCGACACCCTCCCCCTCGACCGTGGCTCGGAAAGAGAACCCTGATGTTCGTTCATCGCCCTCTGCGACCCCACAAAACACCACGTCAAACCCGATATCTGACGGCTGTGCTGATGGCGCTCGCCGTCGTCGTCGGCCTGTGCGCACCGGTGACGGCCACCGCACACGCGGCTACAACGATGGAATACCCGGGCCTGGAAGCCCAGTACGGCCCCGCCACGGGTACGCCCGGCGGCAGCGACTGGACCCTGGGGCCGGTGAAGAACACGCTTGTCGACCCCGATATCGACTTCTCGAACCTCCTATCCCGGCTGCAGCAGTTCACCGGCGGCACGACTGACGCCGGGATCCAGTGGACCGGCGTCCTCCACGTGCCGACGACCGGCAGCTACACCTTCCAGTGGTATGGGGACAACGGCTTCCGGATGACGATCGACGGGGCCTCCGTCATCGACCACTGGGTCGACGACTGGAACGTCGCGGTCACCGCCACCGTGAACCTCACCGCGGGCGAGCACGCCATCCAGGCGCAGTACTTCCAGGACTTCGGCGGCGCCTCCGCGCAGCTGTCCTGGGCTCCGCCCGGCCAGTCGATGACGCCCGTCCCGGCCTCGGCCTTCACCCTGCCGCCCGGCTATGTCCCGACTCTGACAAGCGACTCGCTCTCGACCGACGGCACGCGGGTCCGGATGACGTTCAGCAAGCCGCTGGCCGCGTGGCCCGCGGCGGCGACCGGCCACCTGAGCGTCGGCGGGTTCCCGATCTCCTCGGCGGCGCTGGACCCGAACGACCCCGCGACGCTCGTGGTCGCTCTGGCCGGCCCGCTCTACAAGACCTGGACCGATCTCACGGTCGGCTACGACGGCACCGGCGGCGCCGCGTACGCCGACGGCTCGGCCATACCCCTGTTCTATGCCGGCCTGGCGAACACCTCCACGGCGACCATGACCACGCCGTGGGCCTCGCAGGTGAACCCCGACAACCCGCTGCCGGACTACCCGCGCCCGCAGATGACGCGGCAGCTGTGGCAGTCGCTCAACGGCAAGTGGAGCTTCGAAGGGCTGCCCGAGAGCACCGGCGCGACCGATGTGCAGACGCCGCCGGCGACCAATGTGCACCTCACCGGCTCGATCGTCGTGCCCTACCCGATGGAGTCCGAGCTGTCGGGCGTGCAGCAGCACTACGACTACTCCTTCTATCGGCGCACGTTCAACGTCCCGGCCTCGTGGCGTACCGGCGGTCAGCGGATCGTGCTCAACTTCGGTGCCGTCGACTATCAGACGACGGTCTGGGTCAACAACGTCCAGGTGGCTACTCACACCGGCGGCTACCTGCCCTTCAGCGCCGACATCACGGCGGCCCTGAAGGGAGCGGGTCCGCAGCAGATCACGGTGGGCGTCACCAACACCGACGCTCCGAACCAGCCGCAGGGCAAGCAGCAGCTCGATCCGTCAGGGATCTTCTATACGGCCTCCACCGGCATCTGGCAGACCGTGTGGATGGAGCCGACTCCGGCGAAGCGCGTCGACCAGGTCGTGTTCACGCCGAACCTGCCGAGCGCCCCGAGTACCGCGAACGCGTCGGTGACTGTGGACGCGATCAGCAGCACATCGGCCGGGGGCCGTGTGGGCGTGGTGATCAGCGACGGCCACCGGATCGTGGCTCAGGGCACGGGGATGGCGAACACCCCGTTCACCATCCCGCTGGCCGACCCGCACCTGTGGTCGCCGTCCGATCCGTTCCTGTACCACGCGACGGTGACGCTGGCCGACGGGTACACGCACGACCAGGTCGGTTCGTACTTCGGCGAGCGGACGGTGGGCGTCGGCGCGGTGAACGGGGTCAGCAAGATCCTGCTCAACGGCAAGCCGACCTTCGTCGACGCGACCCTGGACCAGGGGTTCTGGCCGGACGGCGTCTACACCGCCCCGACCGACGCCGCGCTGAAGTGGGATATCACCGAGACCAAGGCGATGGGCTTCAACGCGATCCGCAAGCACATCAAGGTCGAGCCGGCGCGGTGGTACTACGACGCCGACACCACCGGGATGCTGGTCCTGCAGGACATGCCGTCGATGAACTCCGGGTACACCGCGAGCCCGGCGGACGACACCGCGTTCCGGTCGCAGCTGCACCAGATGGTGCAGGACCTGCGCGGCGAGACGTCGATCATCTCGTGGGAGCCGTACAACGAGGGCTGGGGGCTGGACCGGAACACGGTCTCCAACGCGGTCGACGAGGTCAAGCTCGCCGCCGCGCAGGTGCACACCGACGACCCGAGCCGGCTGGTCGACGCCGAGTCGGGCTTCAACTGCTGCGGCAGCGTGAACACCGACACCGGCGCCGGCAACGTCATCGACTGGCACACCTACACCGGCCCGGCCGATCCGCAGCCGGACAACGCCGGCAACCGCGCCGCCATCGACGGTGAGCACGGTGGGTGGGGGCTCGCGATTCCGGTGCATGACTGGGATCAGGGCTTCATCAACTACGCCGGTGCATCTGACAGCGCGCAGTTGACTCAGAAGTTCGTGCAGACTGCCGACGCGCTTCGCGAAGAGGCCCAGTGCCAGCTCTCAGGAGGCGTCTACACGCAGTTGACCGATGTGGAAGGCGAGGTCAACGGGCTGTGGACCTACGACCGGCGGGTGGCGAAGATGGACGTCGCGCAGGTCGCGGCGGCCAATGCCAAGGTGATCGCCGCCGGGAGCACCGCCGGTGACTGCGGCCAGAACGTCGTCAGCAAGGCGGGCACCTGGCCGCTGACCGACGGCTCCGGCAGCGTCGCCAAGGACACGTCCGGCAACGGCGACGACGCGAGCCTGACGAACAGCCCGGCCTGGGTCACCTCCGGGCCGAACGGCGGCGGCCTCCAGACGAACGGGACCGACCAGTTCGCCGAGACTCAGGGTCCTGTGCTCAACAGTGCCGACAGCTACACCGTCGCGGCGTGGGTCAACCTGAGCAAGAAGGGCGCGTTCGCCACCGCCGTCGGCGAGGACGGCACGGTGAACAGCGTGTTCTTCCTGCAGTACGACGCCGCCGACGACCGGTTCGCGTTCAGCAACGCGAACGCCCGTGCGGTCGGCGGCACCGGCGCGAACGGCGGGTCGCCGGCGACGGGTACGTGGTACCACGTCGTCGGCGTCCGGGACGCGACCGCGAACACCATGTCCATCTACATCAACGGCACCCTCGCAGGCACGACGACCGTCGCGCCGGCGGACATGGCGACCGGCTCGCTGACCATCGGGCGCGCCAAGTTCAACGCGCAGCCGGTGGACTACTGGCCGGGAAGCCTGGACGGCGTCCAGATCTTCCCGACGGCGCTGTCGGCCAGCCAGGTGTCCGCTCTCGGCTGAGGCACCGCTTCCGTAGTCAGTCGCGTGCGTGACGCGCCGGGGAGAGCCCCGGCGCGTCACGCACGCTGGTTCATACGCAAAGCCATCAGCCCCTGTGCGGCCTTCGCCGGGCCCACCCGCCGAGATAGCGGGAACACCCTTAATGGGAAACAGCTAATGCACCGCGGCGCTCACCGTTCTGATATCAGACTCATGCTTCAGCGTGGGGGCGACACCGAATATGAATATACATGGCTTGACAACCGTCTATAGGGTCGAATCCGCACCGGATCAACATTCGGCGATCATCGCTCCGGGATACCCCTCTGATCGCTATGCGGGCCATGTCGTCGGCCTATACATTTGCGCTGTCGAATGACATGTCAGGCCGATAGTTCGGGTGAGGAACGGCCGAGGGGGAGAGATCATGGCGGGCAATTACGGCGCGCCCGGCGTCTATATCGAGGAGCGCCCCAGCGGGTCCATGCCGCTGCAGGGGGTCGGTACGGCGGTGGCCGCGTTCGTCGGCTTCACCGAGACCTACCGGGCCGATGCCGGCGACCCCACCGATCCGGCCGGCGTCAAGCCGCAGCTGGTCACCAGCTGGCCGCAGTACGAGCGGGTCTATGGCGGCTTCGCGCCGGGGATCATGCTGCCGCACGCGGTGAAGGGATTCTTCGAGAACGGCGGCGGCATCTGCTACGTCGTGCGGATTCCGCGCGGCGGCGGGGACGTGCTCAGCCGGTCGCTGCCCGCGTCCGGCCGGGCCGGGGTCGAGACGATGACGGTGCAGGCGCTGGATCCGGCGGCGCGCGTGGAGGTCGTGATCGAGCCGACCGCCGCGGCCCAGCCGCCGGCGTCCGGGGCCGAGGGCGGCAACACGCCCGAGGCGTCCAGCCAGGACTTCACGCTCAAGGTGATCTCCGGCGACGTGCAGGAGGAGTACGCGGGCGTGACCCTCGGCGGGCGCGGCAGCCGGACCGTGGAGAAGGCCGTCAACGAGCGGTCCAAGCTGATCCGGGTCGAGGTGCGCAACGTGTCGGGCCTGTCGGCGGCCGAGCGGCTGCCCGCGGTCGGCCGGTACGCGCTGGCCCCGTCCGCGCCCTCGGCCGGCGCGGTCTCGCCGCAGCAGCTGGAGGGCTCGGAGAGCGAGCGGACCGGCTACCAGGGCCTGGCGATCGCCGACGAGGTCACGATGGTGGCCATCCCGGACCTGATCACCGTGGCCACCCGGCCCGACGGGTCCTTCGACGCCGACACCTACCTGGCCGGCCAGGGCCGGCTGGTCGACTGGTGCGAGGGCAACCGCCGGATGGCGATCCTGGACGCCCCGCCCGGACTGAACGCCCAGCGGGCCCTGGAGTGGCGGACCGCCCTGGGACGCGACAGCGCCTTCGGCGCGGCCTACTACCCGCACCTGGTGATCCCGAACCCGCTGGCCCGCCCGGGCGCGACGGCCGGCGAGAAGTTCCTGACCGTGCCGCCGTCCGGCCACATGGCCGGGGTCTGGGCCCGCACCGACGCCGCGCGCGGCGTGTGGAAGGCGCCGGCCAACGAGGTGGTGCGCGGGGTGGCCCGGCTGGCCGCCGACATCACCTCCGGCGAGCAGGACCTGCTGAACCCCGCGCAGGTCAACTGCATCCGCTCGTTCGGGACCAACGGCATCCGCGTCTGGGGCGCCCGCACGCTCGCGGCGACCGACCAGAGCTGGCGCTACATCAACGTGCGGCGTCTGTTCACGTACATCGAGGAGAGCGTCCGGCGCGGCACCCAGTGGGTGGTCTTCGAGCCGAACGACTCCGACCTGCACGCCCGGGTGCGGCGCACGGTCGCCTCGTTCCTGCGGGGGCTGTGGATGCAGGGCGCGCTCGTCGGCGCGACGCCCGAGCAGGCGTTCTACATCCTGTGCGACGAGTCGAACAACCCGGCGTCCTCCGTGGACGAGGGCAAGCTCATCGTCGACGTCGGCATCGCCCCGGTGAAGCCGGCCGAGTTCGTGATCTTCCGGATCAGTCAGTGGCAGGGCGGCGCCGACACCACGGAGTGAACGCGGCCGTCACAGCATCCGTATACAGCTTGAGCAGAGCTTCGAGGACAGCGAGGGGGAGGTAGGCCATGCCTGACTTGTCGACGACATCGGTCTTCGTCTTGGAGATCGACAGCGTGGAGATGGGCAGCTTCCGCAAGGTCGCCGGGATCGAGTCCGAGACCGAGACGATCGAGTACAAGGAAGTCACCAAGGACGGCCGGATGATCATCCGGAAGCAGCCCGGCGCGATGAAGTGGTCGGACATCACCCTGGAGCGCCGCATCGACAGCTCGCACGACCTGTGGGAGTGGCGCAAGCAGGTCATCGACGGCGACATCGACAAGGCCCGGCGCAACGGCTCGATCGTGGCCAAGGACTCCAAGATGCAGGAAGTCGCGCGCTGGAACTTCACCGCGGGCTGGCCCTCGAAGTGGACCGGCGCGGACTTCGACGCCGGCGCGAACGACGTGGCCACCGAGAAGGTCGTCATCACCCACGAGGGCATCGAGCGGAGCTGAACCGGTGGCTCTGAACACTGAGTACGCCTTCACGCTCCCGAAGGGATTCGTGGACGACGAGGGCACCCTGCACCGCACCGGCGTCATGCGCCTGGCCTGCGCCCGCGACGAGGTCGAGCCACTGCGCGATCCGCGCGTGCGGGAGAACGAGGCGTACGCCACGGTGATCGTGCTGGCCAAGGTGATCACCGAGCTGGGCACGGTCGGCCGGGTGACGACCAAGACCGTGGAGAACCTGTTCGTCGACGACTACCGGTACCTGCAGGACTTCTACCGCGTCATCAACTTCGGGGACCCCTCGATCCTGGAGAGTATGGAGCCCGGCAGCCCTTTTCCCCGGGAGGCGCTGGTGGTGGACTGACCCGCTACGCCGTCGACGAGCTGTGGCGGGAGATCGCCTACCTGGCCTACCACCTGCACTGGCGGCTGGACGACCTCCTGGACCTCGAACACGGCGACCGGGTGCGCCTGCTGGAGGAGGTCGGCGGGCTGAACGAGCGGTTCTGGCAGGGGGTCCGCGACACGCCATGAGGCACGGGCACGCGACGGGGTACGCGACAGGTCACGCGATGGGGGGAAGACGATGAACGGCCAGTCCCGCACGCCCGATCCGCCGTTCGCCGGGCGCTTCCTGTTCACCGTCGACGGCCTGACCATCGGCGCCTTCACCGAGGTGTCGGGCCTGTCGGTGCAGATCGAGACCGAGGAGCTGGCCGAGGGCGGCCAGAACCAGTACACGCACAAGCTCCCGGGCCGCATGAAGTGGCCCAACCTGGTCCTCAAGCGCGGGATCACCGACGAGGACAACCTGTTCGAGTGGTTCGCCAAGTGCTCGGGAGACGGCCTGGCCGAACAGGGCAACAAGATCGAGCGGCACCACGGCTCGGTCGCGCTGCTCGACGCCTCCGGCAAGCCGGTGCGGCGCTGGAGCTTCGTGGACGCCTACCCGGTGAAGTGGACGGGCCCGAAGCTGGCGGCCTCGGCCCGGGACCTCGCGACCGAGGAACTGGAGGTGTGCCACTGTGGCTTCACGCCGGGGACGTGAGGATGCCGGACGCGGGCTGGGGCGCTTGTTCCGGCCGCTGATCCGGGTGCGGCCTTTGATCCGGCCGCGGGGCGCGGCGCGGGACACCGGTGGTGCGGTGGCTGGTGGCTCGGCGGCGCTGCCGGTGCGGGCGCCGTGGTGGCGCAGTGCGGTCGGCGGGGTGGTGCGGCGACTGGCGACGGTGCGCCGCGGTGGGGACGGGGCTGAGCAGTCTGCCGGCCAGGTCAGGGCTGCGGCGGAGGTGCCGGGGCCAGGCGGGGCTCGCTCCCTGGCCGGTTCGAGGCCGCCGCTGATCGGCGATCGGCGAGGTGGTGCCGACCGGCGGGTCGGTGTGGCAGGGCACGGGAACGAGCTTGTGCGCCGGTCGAGCGCGGTGCCGGGGCCGGTAGTGGCTTCGACGGGATCGGGGCTGGGGCTTGTGGTCCGGTCCGGCGCGGGGTCGGCCGGTGCGGCCGGGCTGGGTCAGGGGTCTGCGGCATCGCGCGCGCTGCCGGGCTTGGTCGGCGCGGCTGGGTTCGGCCAGGGATCCGCGGTGTCGAGTGCGGCGCCGGGCTCGGTCGGTGCTCCGACTGGATCAGGGCTTGGGTTTGCGGTCTGGTCGGGCGCGAGGTCGGTCGGTGCGGCGGGATCGGGTCAGGGGTCTGCGGTGTCGAGTGCGGCGCCGGGCTCGGTCGGTGCTCCGACTGGAGCGAGCCAAGGGCTTGCGGCCAGGCTGGGTCCGGAGTCGGCGAGCAGGGACGTGAGGCCAGGCGTGCTCACGGGTCCGGCGGTTGCGCCGGGCACGGTGTCGCGAGGTGAGGGGTCTGCGGTCCGGTCGGGAGAACCAGGATCGGTCGGTGCTCCCACGGGAGTGAGTTCTGGGTCTGGGGTCCGATCAAGCGCGGTGTCGCGTAGCGCCGGATCTGTGCGGTCGGGCGTAGCTCAGACTGGCGGTGGCAGCGCGGCACCAGGGATGGCGTCCCGCTCGGTCAGCGGCCGAGGCTCCATCGCGCGAGCCGCCTCTGCGCCCGGGCAAGGCGTGGAAACGGTTGCCGTCGAGAGCCGGAGCTTGTCTGCCGGGTCTGATGCACCCGCCAGCTCACCTGAACAGCGTTGGCGCGCGGCCGTGAAAGCCCGTCCGCTCGAAGCCCCTCGGGCCTTCCCGGCGAGTCTGCGTCCGCTGGTGGCCCGGTACGCCGGTGACTCCGCCGCCTCCTACACCACCGGACCTGCCACACGGGATGCGCTGGCGCAGGCCGGAGCGCTCGGCGCGACCACCGGTTCCGTCGTGCACCTGCCCGGTGCCCCGGCTGCGGCGATGTCCGCCGAGCTGACCGGGGTGCTGGCCCACGAGCTGACCCACGCCCGGCAGCCGGTCGGCCGGCCCCGGTTCCTGCTGCGTGCGCATTCCGGTGCGATGGACGCCGACGAGCGTGCGGCACATACCGTCGGGCAGCAGGCCGCCGCGGGCACGGGCTTCTCGGCAGCGCAGGACGGTTCGGCGCCTGTGGTGCACCGCAGCATCAGTTCTCTGGCCTCCGCAGCCGGCGTCCCCGTTCCGCCTCCCGGATCGGTCACGCCGGGTCTGGTCGATCAGTTGCCGGTCGGCGGTGCGTCCGGGAACGCCGTGTCGGAGGCCCGGAGCGCCGGAGAAGACCTCGCCAGTCGTGCTTCCGGTGCCGACGCCACCGCACACGGTCTGCTGGCCGCGCTCGCGGCGGCCGATCCGAGCGGCGCCGCAGAGCTGGCCGGTGCTGCGTCGTCGGCCGGTGCCGCCGCTTCGGCCGCGGAAGGCGAGCTCGCCGCCGCCGGTCACCACGAGGCCGGATCCGCGCTGACGGCCGCCGCGGGCCACGGAGCCGGAGCCACAGCAGCCGCATCCGCGGCGCGCTCCGCGTCGGACATCGACGTCGAGCGCATCATCGAGGCGGTTGAGCAGCGCCTGCTGCGCCAGCTGGAACGACGTGGCGGACGCTACGCGGGGGTGTTCTGATGTCCGGACCGGTGAAGGCGTATCTGGAGACTGAGAGCGGCGACCATATCGACTGCATGTTCAACCCCGCCGAGCTGTCCATCAGCAAGTCCAACACCTGGAAGGCGGCCGGCGAGGCCAAGGGCAAGAACGCTCCCGAGCTGCGCTTCCAGGCGGGCCAGTCGGCCACCTTGACCCTGAGCCTGACCTTCGACACCACCGGCGACGGCACGGCGGTCACCGACCACACCGACAAGCTGCTGGGCGTGATGAAGGTCGATCCCGGCCTGTCCGGCTCGGACCGGGGCCGCAACAAGGCGCGTCCGCCGTGGGTGAAGTTCCACTGGGGCGCCACGCACTCGTTCAAGGCCGTCGTGGAGCAGCTGAAGATCCGGTACACCTACTTCGCCAGCAGCGGCATGCCGTTGCGGGCCAAGGCGGACCTGACCCTCAAGCAGTGGAACGACGAGGCCGAACTGCCGTTGCAGAACCCGACCTCCTCCACGCCGACCCTGCACAGCGTGCACCTGCTGCTGCCGGGGGAGACCCTGGACCGGGTGGCCGCCGCGCACTACGGCGACCCGACCCGCTGGCGGATCATCGCCGAGGCCAACGGCATCGTCGATCCGCTGAACCTGCCCGAGGGCGCCACGCTGGCGATCCCGGAGCAGGGCGCGCGCTATCGGGACGGCGCCGTCGCGGCGTTCCGCAATGGCGTGAACGGCGGCACCACCGGCAGCAATGGCGTCACCGGCGGCGGTCATGGCTGAGCAGCGCCGCCTCGACGGCGTGATCGTCACCGCGGACGGCGCCCCGCTGGCCGCCGAGCTGTACGCGCGCCTCACCTTCGTCCACGTCGAGGAGTCGGTCCAGCTCCCCGACTCCTTCGAGCTGCGCTTCGACGACCCGCACTTCACGCTGTTCGACGAGGACCGCTTCCGCTACGGCACCCGGATCTCCATCGCGTTCCGCGCCGAGTCCGATCCGGTGGTCGTCACCACCGGCGAGATCACGGCGATCGCCGTCGAGCCCAGCGTCGGCGGCCGGCACGAGCTGATCCTCACCGGCCTGGACCTGACGCACCGGCTGACCCGGGGTGGGAAGTCCCGCGCCTTCACCAACATGAGCGACAGCGACATGGCGCGGCAGATCGCCGGGGATCACGGCCTGGACACCGACATCGACGCCACCAGCGAGGTCCACGAGCACACCATGCAGCACGGCGAGACCGACTACGCCTTCCTGCGCCGGATCGCCGACCGCGTCGGCCACGACATGTGGATCACCGACCAGACCTTCCACTTCAAGAAGAAGCCCAAGGGCCGTCAGGACCCGCCGAAGCTCGTCTGGGGCGAGAACCTGCTCGACTTCCGGGTGCGCTTCGCCTCGGTCGACGTCTGCGACGAGGTCGTGGTGACGGCCTGGGACCCGGTGGACAAGAAGGCGGTGACCGGCCGCGCCACCACGCCCGACCCCGGCACCGACGCGCCGGCCGCGCAGCAGATGGCCGACGCCGCCAAGCACTCCTTCGGCGCGGTGACCCGGCACGCCGGGCAGTTCCCGTCCGGAACCCAGGCCGAGGCCGACGCGCGGGCCCAGGCGTTGCTGCTCAAGTCCTCCGGCGGCCAGGTCGTGCTGCGCGGCGAGGCGGTCGGCAACCCGCGCCTCGGCGCCGGCGGCCAGGCGTCGCTGGACAAGGTCGGCAAGCGGCTGGCCGGGACCTACCGGCTCACCAGCGTCGAGCACGTCTACGGCCCCGACCGGCCCTACGTGACGCGGTTCGTCTGCGGCGGCAAGGACGCCGACAGCCTGGCCGATCTGGTCGGCGGGGGCGGCGCGGCCGGCGGGGAGCAGCACCGCGGCTGGGGCTCGCTGGTGGTCGGCGTCGTCACCAACAACGACGACCAGCAGGGTGGCCAGGGCCGGGTCAGGGTGAAGTTCCCGACCCTGCACGACTCCGAGAGCGGCTGGGCCCGCGTCGTCGCGCCGGGCGCGGGCGCCAAGCGCGGCGTGCAGTGGCTGCCCGAGGTGGGCGACGAGGTGCTGGTCGGCTTCGAGAACGACGACAAGGCCCGGCCCCTGGTGCTCGGCGGGCTGTGGGGCCGCAAGGACAAGCCGCCGGAGGAGAAGCCGACCCAGGACGGCAAGGTGAACCAGCGGATCCTGGCCAGCGGCAAGGACCACCGGCTGGTCCTCACCGACGGCCCGACCAGCATGATCGAGCTGCGCATGGGCGATGCCAAGGCCCTGCTGCACCTGGAGAAGTCCTCCTCGCAGCTGGCCGGCGACCAGAAGCTGGTCATCACCGCCGACCAGATCGAGATCACCGCCGGGCAGAAGCTGTCGCTGGCCGGCAAGCAGGTGGAGATCACCGCCGACAACACGCTGAAACTGACCGGCAAGCCGATCCAGCTGAACTGAGCGGGGCGAACACGTCGGCCGGCTGTGGTCCGGCCGGCCGTCGTCAGGCCGGCCGTATCCGAGAGGGAGGGGGACACCGCAATGCCAGGAGCGCCCGCAGCGCGCCAGAACGACCCGGTGACCGGCACCGACACGCACATCCTGCTGGTACCGAGCCCGGGCGGCCCGGTGCCGACGCCGACCCCGCTGCCGTTCGCCGGGAAGCTGGTGTCCGGGCTGTCCACGGACGTCTACATCAACGGCCTGCAGGCCGCGACCGTGGACAGCGTCGCGCAGAACGCCCCGCCGCACCTCGCCCCGCCGCCGGCCACCTTCCAGAAGCCGCCGGCGAACTCCGGGAGCGTGCTGGCCGGCTCGACCACCGTCTTCGTCAACGGCAAGGGCCTGGCCCGCGTCGGCGACCAGGTGAAGACCTGCAACGACCCGGCCGACGCGCCGACCTCGGCGATCACCGCCGGGTCCGGCGACGTCTTCGCGAGCTGACGGGGCGACGCGTTGATGAGCGGAGTGGACGAGGCATGGACCTGATCGGCACCGGCTGGGCGTTCCCGGCCCAGATCACCCCCGGCGGCGGCGTCCGGCTGGTCGGCGGCGGCGAGGAAGTGGACGCCGCACTGCGCATGATCCTGGGCACCGCACCCGGCGAGCGCCTGATGCGCCCCGACTTCGGCTGCTCGATGTGGGAGCAGGTCTTCGCACCGGTGAACGCCAACACCCTGGGCCTGATCGAGCAGAGCGTCCGCGAGGCCGTCGCCCGCTGGGAGCCCCGGGTGGAGCTGACCTCGGTCGGCGCCGAGCCGGGCGAGGACGGCTCGGTGGTCGTCATCGAGCTCACCTACCGGGTCCGCGCCACCAACGACCACCGCAACCTTGTGTATCCGTTCTATGTCATCCCGCAGGAAGAGCACATATGAGCTTGCCCGCGCCGAACCTGGACGACCGGCGCTTCCAGGATATCGTCGACGAAGCCAAGCGCCGTATCGCGCGCTACTGCCCGGAGTGGACGGATCACAACGTCTCTGATCCGGGCGTCGCGCTGATCGAGCTGTTCGCCTGGATGACCGAGGTGCTGCTGTACCGGCTCAACCAGGTGCCGGACCGGCTGTACGTCAAGTTCCTCGAACTGGTCGGGATCGAGCTGGCCTCGGCCTCGCCGGCGCGCACCGATCTGCTGTTCAGCCTCGCCGCGCCGCCCGAGCGGCCGATCCGGGTGCCGGCCGGCACCCGGGTGGGCACCGAGCGCGGGGGAGGGGAGGACCAGGTCGTGTTCATGACCGACTCGGATCTGACCCTGGTCAGCCCGACGCTGCTGGCGTGCCTGACCCGCAGCGGCGGCCGGTTCA